>Ga0049117_10000426_pt1 | contig 15309 bp, 11 predicted proteins | sample WorMetHERISLAND1_2_FD_55105 | JGI IMG/M metagenome (GOLD analysis project Ga0049117, IMG submission 55105) | Marine gutless worms symbiont microbial communities from Max Planck institute for Marine Microbiology, Germany - Olavius geniculatus... | ecosystem: Host-associated > Annelida >...
CCAATGTCCCCCGTACACTACGTCCCCAATGTCCCCCCCCCGTGCTTCGGATTTCGTATTTACCAATTGCGTTCGGTCTAAAGTAATCCATGGTTTTGCCGATTTACCTAAAGTGGACCTTTAACGGCTGAAGGGTTGGTATGCATCCGAAGCATTCAAATCCCCCAGGACAAACTCGAAAAAGTGAGATGAAGGGGTCAAGTCTGCTCTTGACTCTTAGTTGGCAAATTATAAATATTCTCGAACCGCAAGCGCAACCATCTATCGGTTGCGATCGTGGCCTCCATCCTTCCGATGACACTGCTGACCGATCTGTATTTTTTTAAAGCCATTTTGGTCTGCGATCCGCTTTAAGCCATATCCGGTCAGACGTCGAGTTAGGTATACTGCCAGGTTTCTGGGTTCGTTAAATGCACCGCGTCTTGCAGACAATAGCTCGCTATCGCCGATTTTACAAAATCGGTAAATCACTCTTTTTATTCGATCCACACCGGTGCCAATTCTTTTGATTGGGGGATCTTATCGTTAATTTTTTTCAAAATGAATTTTTCTTAAGAGTCAAGAGCAGACTTGACCCCTTTTTTTCTATACAGATCGCGCAGAGTCCGTTTGAGAACTTTACCGGTTGCGGTTCTTGGAAATTCATCAAGCACAACAACATCCTTCACTTTTTGGAAACGAGCTTCAACTCGCTCGTTTACCCATGCCAGGATTTCTCGGGGCGCGGCCTCCGCATCCTTCCGCAGGACCACAGCAGCCACCGGTGTTTCCCCCCATTTCTCGCTGGGGACACCGTATACCGCAACATCTCGAACAGAAGGATGTTTTATAATCACTTCTTCGATATCTCTTGGATAGACGTTGATGCCACCGGAAATGATCATGTCCTTCATTCGATCAACCAAATGCAGAAAGCCGTCATCATCCGTGAAGCCAAGATCGCCGCTGTGTATCCAGCCTTTTACTACGGCTTGGCCGGTAAGCTCAGGCTGCTTATAGTAGCCCGCCATCGCAAGGGGTCCACGGCCGATAATTTCACCGACTTTGCCGGCCGGCAGTTCGCGGCCTTGTTTATCAACAATCTTTATTTCAGTAAAAGGCGTCGGACATCCAACGGATTCTGGTTTGCGAATAAAATCGTTTTTGTCCAGAACGGTAAAAAATCCTTCCGTTAAACCGTAGGCTTCGTAGTAAGTGCCGGGCAGATGCCGGTTCCAGGCTTCCTTGTGCTTTTTATGCAGCGGAGCGCCCATACAGCAAATTGCTTCTAGTGAAGACAAAGCCGCAGGCGAAAAATTGGACGCATTAAGCATGGCGATCAATTGGGCCGGAACCGTTGTAATATGAGTTATCTTTTCTTTTTCGACAATTTCAACAAGCTGTCGGCCGTCCATGTGACGTCCGAAAACAAAAGTCGAGCCGAGGTACATGGCCGGCATCATTAGCATGAAGGCACCGTTGAAAATTATTGAGCCCGTATGCAGACAAATGGATTCGGGATGCATGCGCCATGAGGAGGCAAACGTCGAACTGTAGAGTCCCCGAATTCCGTGAGTATGAACGATGCCCTTGGGTAGTCCAGTGGTGCCGCTGCTGTATATGATATTCACCGGGTCATGCCGGCGAATATCTATTTCATCCGGCTCGAGGTCATTCGAGCCGGCTTTCAGGGATTGATAATCCACGTAGTTGGCATGTTCGCCGGAAACCAAGTAATAGCGCTCCGGTGGGATATGGGGCAGGTCCGGCCTCACAGCGTCTAAAAATCCCGTAGCCTCAGCCTCGGTAATGACCAAAACGGCATCGGAGTCCGAGATCAGGCTTGAAAGACCTTTTCCGCGCAGAAGTGGACTCAGCGGCACGGCCACCGCCCCGATTTTAGCCGCTGCCCAAAAAACTTCCAGCAATTCTAAACAGTTGTTTAAAACGGTTGCAATCTTGTCTCCTTTTTTTATGCCCAACTTTAGAAAACCGTTGGCCAATCGATTCACGCGGGAATTGAAAGACGCAAAGTCCAGCCGTTCATCGCGAAAAACAAGGGCCGGATGGTCACGGCGAAATTTCGCATGCCTTGGAAGCAGTCCGCCAATATTCATACTATCCTCCTTTGGGTAAAATAGGGGAAATTAGGCACGTTTTTTATTCAAGTAATGAAAACCTGGTCCTCAGCGCCAGTCGTCGATCCCGTCGCCGGGGGTCAGAGTAAACCGGCTATGCCTGCAAAGAAGTACCGGAGTGTTGGAGTACTCCAATACTCCAGTACTTCTGATAGTTGGTGCCGGAGCCCCCTCATGGGGCAACACAAAGCCAGCCCCTCCGGGTCCGGGCCTTTAATTGCGAATCATTTGTTTGACAATCTCCATGCCCATGGTCGCCACACCGATCTGCAATGGATCGTGCAGCAGGCGATCTGCGATCTTATTCCGGGCATCACGGCTTAAGCCCAACGGTATACCCGGCGCGGCGATATATGTCCGGGCAGAGATATCCTCAGCGCTTATGATGCCGGCCGCATTGGTGGCGTCGACCACCAGGGTATGCCCGGAAAGTGAGGCACGCATATCCGTTGCCACTGTTATTCGATCTGAATCCGGCCTGGCTAAAGAATCCTTGTACATCCGACATTTTGAAGAATCGATATCATAAGCGGTTACCTGTGCGCCGTAGCTAAGCGAGGTTGATATTGCACTTTGGCCCACCGCCCCGCACCCCAAGACCAGAACCTTTTTTTCAGCCAATCCGTTGGCCATTAAGGCCAGCCCGGTGGTAAAGCCTTTTCCGGTGGCTGCGGAATTGTGAACATATTGACGCGTTGCGGCATTCAGCGCAACGAAATCATGGTCATCGGATAAAAAGATTACACCGGCCTTGGATTCATAAGCTTCGGCCAGACCTGCTATATCCGTATTCTCAGTGACAAAGGTGTCGAATCCAACGTGCTTTAAAATGGCGGCATTTGCTTCACTAAATCCCTCAATTTTACCCAAACCCCACTGGACCGGCACAACCCCCCCCCCGTATCCCTGTGGCTGCCTGCCGTGCCTTTTCTTCCATCACTTGGGCGGCATGGCAGGCGATTTGTCGCAAATTGTGGCCCGTCTTATGCCGCAACTCGTCGTCGTATGCGTCTAATTGCGATGCGATGCCTGATATGTCGTTTGACTGTAGACGAGTCACTTTTTCTATCTCCGGCCAAGCTGCTTGCAAGTAAAATCAAAACCAGCTGTTCGCGAGAATTTCTATAGATGCAATATGCCAAATCTCAAGCAACAAATCTCAAACAAATCCCAAATCTCAATATCCAATGACCGAAACGTGGGCCGCTGTGCTGAGGCATTGCCGTGCAAGCCCATTACTCTTCGGGGATTTTTTGATTGGATATTAATGTCGGAGATACATAAGTTTGGAAATTTGAATTTGGACAGTATTGTAAAAAGTCAGAGTTCAATTGATTCACTGTTATGAGTATATGCCCAATATATTTTGATTTAATTGGAAGTAATTTTTCTGAGGACTAATAATCCTCTCAAAATGTTCTTTGACAATGAAAATAGCATGATTTAGCGCGGATAAAGCCTTACCATTACCCGCTTTGTCACGGTTTGTTGCCCTGCGCACAGCTGCGGCTCGCAATATGTTGACTCCAATGGCCTTTAAGGTTGCACTGAAGCGCACCGCTTTAAAGCCTCGCACCCGCAGCCGTTTGACTCCGGTTCGCCGATCCAACTCGGACATGGTGGCTTCAACACCGGCACGCCATCGATAGCGATCTTTAAATTCGCTCGTTTGCTCGATGGCCCGGCGTTTTTCAACACGCATAGCCTTTTCTTCGTAGCGAAGATAATAGAACTTTTTTCCCGGACTAACAGGACACTCATTGACCAAAGGGCACTTCGCACAGCTGTGGCAGTCAAAGCCTTGAGAAAAGCGTGTCTTCTTTTTCTTGCTGATCTGCGGCTTGTGTCCTTGGGGGCATGAAAGCACATGGCCTGTTTTTGAAAACTCAAACTGTGACAGGCTCACAGCGCCTTTTTCTGATTTACCATTTTTTACCGGCGCAACCAACTCAACGCCCATCGATTTGGCCTGTTGATAGTTTTCATCACTACCGTATAGCGAATCGGCTTGAAGTTCATCAGGACCAAGGCCTCGTTTTTGGCTGGACTCAATTGCTGGGATCAGCGCCTGAGCATCGCTTTCACAAGCCTTTTCAACGTCAACATGGGTAATCAGGTTCAAAGTTTGGGATTTGACTTGTTGATCTTCGGTGTCCGTGTAGGTCTCCATGACTTGCAGTTGGTAGCCTTGGCCTTTATGGCCACTGTAGCTGTTATCTGGGTCTGAAGGGTTTTGTAGAGAATCAGAAGCAATCTCTTTGGGTATTTTAACTTCAACCTTTTTTTTACCATCAGATACCTGTAGGTTGCATTGTTCTTTTAAAACCCTTTCAAGCAACTTGTAGCTATGCATGGAGTTAACCGGCTTGATGTCTTTGAACTGCTCTACCAGATCAAAAAGATCATCGGCAACCGAGGCTAACGTCTTGTTGGATTCAGATGGCTTAACCATTGAAAAACAGTTTAACGCTTTTTTACTAAAATAGTTGTCGATGATCGCTTGATCCACGATCGCAAATTGAGCTTTATGGCTACGTTTCAAATTAACCAGGAATTTGTTGATGCTTTTAGTAAAAATGCCGATGCGTCCCAAACGTCGCATATTGGATTTGATATGAACCGAATCGATGCGCTGCTTGTCGGTATTGACGTTGAAGACATCGGCCAGTTTATTGGTAATACGGTTAAACAAAACAGATTCCAGTCCGTTTTCAGTTGCAATACTGCGCATATTCCACAGTGTCTTTGGGCAAATGTATTTGGCTGAATCAGACTCGTCAGTGATATTTAGTGCATAATGCCATTGAATATTAAATGCTAGTTGATCAACGGATTCTTGATCATTTAAATCCAGAGTTTGCTGTAACACCAATACTCCTAAAACAGTGTATAGTTCTTTGGTTGGTCGGCCAAAACTGGCTTTAAAAAAAGGAGCAAATTTGCGCACCGGAAGATCACAGAGAATTTCATCTCTAAACAATCCGGGCCAAGACTGCTCCAACAATTGTCGCCGCTTTGGACTCAAAAAGCCCCATGGATCGAATAGATCGCGCTGTTTGTGGTCTTTGATATTAATCATGCTTTTTTCCTATAACATATTGATAATATTGTATCTTCTATATCAATTTGTTAAAAAAAAGTAAAGCAGAAAATAACGAAATATCAAACTATTTCAAGTCGTTAAACAATTTAGACTTTTTACGAATTCATCAATTTGGGTGATTGGAATTTGTTTTATACGTTTAAAAAGGCGCCATTTGTTTTTTATTTCCAAATATGCTTCGTCGTCTAATTTAGATGTTTAACTAGGAAGTCCAGGCTTCTCTGCCAGGCAAGTTTCGTGGCTTCGTTGTCATATCTCTCACCGGTCGCATTGCCGAAACCGTGATCCGCATCCTATTCTGAAGTAGAAAAATACGCTTGCGCCCGTCTTTCTAATTCCTCAGGTGAAACATCTTCAATCCGTTGAACAAAAGCCCAACGGTAACCATACGGATCTTTGATGATCGAAGATCTCGTTCCCCAAAAATAGTCCTGGGGCTCACTCAATGCTTCTGCGCCCGCTTCTATCGCCCGATGATGGGATTTCTCACAGTCCTCTGCCATAATTGAAAACAGGCATGAGGCTGTGGCGCCGTCGGCCATTGCAAGTGCATGCCATTCAGGGGCTTCATCCGAAATATAAATTCGGGTATTTCCTAGCATGAATTCCGCATGGGCGATACCCCCCTCCGGTGTCGGAAAGCGATATATCTCTTCCGCACCAAAAGCTTTTGCGTAAAAATCTAAGGCATTGGAAGCATCTTTGACGGTCAGTGAAAAAGAAACTGTCGGTTCAGTTGTTGGTTCCATGTCACCTATTCCTCCTCTAATCTATATGCAATTTTGGATCGATCTAACCAATTCGTCCCATCGGTCAAAATCTGGGATTGGCGTCAACAACCTTTTTAATCCCAAATCGTTTGGCAATCTCTGCGATGCAACGGTCTCGCTTTGCGCGGGTTTGCTGTTGGCCCGCATCGCAAAAGATCAGTGTTGCCATCCATGGTTCTTGACCGGACGCAAAATTGGTGAGCGCTTCGTCGGCGCCGAAAAAGTCAGCCCGCAATTTAAGCGGTCCACCTTCAGTCATAATGCCTTCGCCGCGAGTCTCGAGTATATCACCCCTGACGTGAATATGCTCGTAAACAACTCCGCGCTGCATATTTTCGGCCGGTGCGGATTCACATATCGGCGAAATGTACACATCTTGCAGAAGCTGAACCATATTTTGGCCGGTCGACCAGTACACCGCCGTCGGGGTTTGGCTGGGGAGCCGGGCGTCGATTTCCAATATTTTAAATTCGCCATGGGTATATATGGCCTCTACATCCATAATGCCATGCAGGTTCAGGGCCTCGGCCATGGTCAGCGACAACTTCTCGAACACGGCGATTAGATGCGGCGGCAAAGCAGACGGCGCGATGACCCGCTTGCAATCGAAATCCTGATCGACGTACAGGTCGGTCACTTGCAATAGCCGGTAGTTTCCGGGCCGACCGATCACTTCCAATGAATGCTGGGTGCCGTCGAGAAATTCTTCCAGGATCCAGTCGTCCGGCGGAAAATCCGGTGCGAACCAGCCCTGCATGGAATCGAGATCGTGAAAAATACGGACACCCTTGCTGCCACTGCCAAGGCCGGGTTTGGCCAGCACCGGAAAACCGCATTGGGGCCAGGCCAGGGGGATCGGTAATCCGATTTTTTTAAACAATGCGGCGGATTTCAATTTGGATGAAGAAACGGCATAGGCTTGGGGATCAAATGCCAGCGGAACACCGCGATGGCGGCTCCAGCGCGCCAAACTATGCAGGGCCCGGTCATCCTCGAGGGCCGGTATGATGAGATCGACCGCACCCAGTGCCTGGTCCAGATGGCTTGCTTTAGTCACGTCAGCTTGCACAAATGAATCGCACATTCCGGAGGCCGGCATCCCGGACTTTTTGTCAACCAGCCTGACTTCCCATCCCGCTTTGCGCGCCAAGTAGGCACCTTCGACTCCCTGTAATTTACCACCGATGATTCCGATTAGCAAATGCATTCCCTCCCATACCCAATTTTGAAATCCTGGTCACAGTCAGAGGGCGGTTCAAACTTCTTAAAACTGGAGTGATGGAGTACTGGAGTTTTGGAGTAATGGTTAAAATCGGAACGGTGCTATGATCTATATGTTAGAGCATATCAGGATCTTTTAATTTGCCCAGTGAATTCAGGTAGGCAAAAATTAGATCTTTTGGATTCCGCAAATCATTTTTTCAACGACATGATCTTGGCCGGAATTGCTATTTCCAATACTCCAACACTCCAATACTCCAGTACTCCAATACTCCATTACGGATCGGCCTGAATCAATAATCCATTGGGGACGCTTCACCGCCGGGCTATCTGGGCCTGATTTCTATTGATTCGCCGACGGCGATCCTCGAGCCATCTCACATATTCTTCAGCTGACGCCGGATGCAGGCCGAGCCTTTCCAGTTCGGGAAGAATGCCGGCTGTGGTTCGCCTGGAATCCGCAATATCCAAAGATTTCTGGGCTACCCCGGCCAGGCCGAAGTCCGGCGGCACCAGAGATGTGACTACATTGGCGCCGGCTGCCAGCCGACTATGCAGCCCGGCCAATCCGTCGACATCCAGAGAGGCCGGTATCAGGCAGTCCGGAAAGTTGAGGCGCAGCACCGCGATGATCAGCAATTCCCGCAGGGGATCGGGTTTTTCCCAGGCCGCCATGGGGGTTCCGGCTTGTGGGACAAACGTCATGGCCCGCATTTGGGAAATTTGCAGCAAGCGCATGGCCTCGATAGACCCGGCAATATCCTGCGCTGTTTCGCCAATTCCGCAGAGCAGGCCTTCCTCGGTCAACAGTCCCAACTCCGCGGCCAGCGTTTTATTCTCCAACCGCGCGTCATAGTTTTGACCGGGTCTGAGAATATTGAACAACTGCCGGTTGTGAGTCTCTTGGTAGCAGGCGTACCAGCTGACCCCGCAGCGTGCCAGCTTGGACAAGACATCTACCGGAATAGCCCCCGGTGATATCATCACGGGCAAGTCGGTCACCTGGCGCACCGCTTTGACAAGTTGGATCAGCGGTTCAAAATCCTGATCTTTATAGTAGAGCGGGTCCTCCCCCAAAGTCAAATCGATCAAATGTACTCCGGATTCAACCAGGCTTTGGGCGGCCGCAATGATTTCGGCTATATCGCGGCGGTAGCGTTCGGGAAGTTCATTGGACCTGCGGTAATAGCAGAAACGGCATTGGTTGCGGCAAAACGTACTGATATATAAAAATCCGTACAGGAATACCCGGTTGCCGAAATATCGGGTCCTCAATTGCCCGGCCGTCTCAAAAACAGCATCAATTTCATTTTTGCGGGTGCGGCCCAGGAGATATACATTTTCCTTCCGCTCCAGGCGTTCCTCATGATGCGCCTTGGCCAAAATAGCGTTCAGTTTATTTTGAGATTCGCTTGTTTTCATTCAGCACCGAAGAATAGAAAATCGCAACTATAACCCCAAAAAAGGTAAATCTAAGGTTTCAAGAATACATGAAATATCTCGAACCTGGCGTAATGGAGTACTGGAGTAGTGGGGCATCAAGAGAAGACATCCAACCTTCAGACATTACTCCAGCACTCCAGCACTCTGAAATTAATAAACATTTAAAAACCCAAACGGATTACTCTTTTTTGGATCATACATTCGTAGAAATTATATATCTTAACCGCCATTTGCAAGAATTTTCCGTTGAAGATTAAATTGACGGCAATGGCGGCATCGTGTAATATGAGTTGATTTCGACTCAAGATACCAGGGCCGCCAGATGACAGCGCAACCATATTTGCAATTACAATTCGATGCCTTATTCCAGCATTCCACCCATGGCATCTGGATTTTGGACGGGGCGGGCGTTGTGATAAAGGTGAATCCGGCCGGTGCCAAACTGATTGGCGTTGAAGTAGAAGATGTCATCGGAAAAAATATTGCCCAACTTGCAGAAAATGGCGTAATCGATCAGGCAACAACCCCACATGTGCTTGAAACCAAACAATCGGTGACCAAACTGCTGTATGTTCTGAAAACGCAAAAGTACATAATGTCAACGGGTATCCCGGTATTCGACGAGGACGGTAATATCATCCTGGTTGTCGTCAGTGAATACGATATGACTACCCTGAACAGCTTGCAAATCCAGCTTGAAGAACTGCGGCATGTGACGGATAAATACAAGGATGAATTTGCCCATCTGAAATTACTGGATTTCAAACAACATGGCATAATCTCTGCCAGCCAGGAAATGAAGCAGGTTTTGCACGTGTCACTTAAACTGGCCCGGCTCGATGTGTCGAATATATTGCTTTTAGGTGAATCCGGAACCGGAAAAGGATTGATCGCCCGGTTCATCCACAAAAACAGCCGACGTGTCAATAACCCGTTTATACCGATCAACTGTGCGGCCCTGCCCGAGAGCCTGCTGGAGGCGGAGCTGTTCGGATTTGAAAAGGGGGCCTTCACGGGCGCGGGAACCCAAGGGAAAATCGGGCTTTTCGAACTGGCCCAAAACGGAACCATCCTTTTGGATGAAATCGGGGAATTGCCGCTGTCGGTCCAGGCCAAGCTGCTCAAATGCTTGGATGAACATGAAATCAGGCATCTGGGCGGGCTCAAACCGATCAAAATAAACTGCACCATCGTCGCGGCCTCGAATCGGGATTTGAAGGCGCTGGTCAAGGAGAACAAGTTTCGGGAAGATCTTTATCATCGGCTGAACGCCTTCAACATCCAAATGCCGCCCCTGCGGGAACGGCCGGAAGATATCGTTGACCTCGCCAACTACTATCTAAAGCAATACAACCGGGAATTCGGTATGCACAAGCGGCTGTCATTGAACGCCATCAACAAACTTCAGAAGTATCCGTTCCCCGGCAATGTTCGCGAGCTAAAAAACATTTTAAAACATGCCGTCGTCATGGGAGATGATAATCTGCTCGATGATATCCTGGCAGATGTTCTGGCGAGCGGGGCGAACCGCAATTCGCGTTTGGCTTCCTTAAATGAAAAGCGTGCGCTGGGCCTCGAGGAGCAGTTGCGCTTGTATGAGAGATCGATTTTGGAGCACGCCATGCGGCGCTGCAAAACAACGCGCAAAATGGCTGAGTACCTGAAGACCAGCCAATCCCGCATCGTCCGCCTGCTCAAAAAACATCAAATGAGCACCCGTTCACAGCTATCCTGAGTGAACGCTCCTCCCGCTGAGCGGGAAGCCTCAGGAAGTCCGATAGAAGGGGGGGAGACCTCTAACGCAATTTGTAAATCCGAAATCCGGACCACGAAACACGAAACACGAAACAAATTCGAATGACATAAATCTCAATGACAGAAACAACTTCCGATCCAGTACGCAATTCAGCGATTAGAGCGTCGGCCAATTTGAGGCACTGCTTTCATCATCTTGTTTTAACCGTTTTGAAAATTTGGACATTCGAATTTAAGATCTGTTTCTGATTTCGATAATCGGATTCCGTATTTTTTCCAGCTCGCTTGATTCTCACCGTATCGGTAGAACTTTTTCGGATCCATCACCATAAGTGGTGTTTAATATTAGAATGGATATGAGTCGATATCGAAACAGTTATTTAATCTATAAATATTAGTAATTTGGAGTTGTTTTTTTGATATCTGCCATTTATTTGAGTCTGTATCAACTCGAAAGGCTGGATAATCGTCGGGGATTTTTGTTGTAACATACTGAAATAATATAAATAATTTTTTTCCATTAACGGCATGTAATTTGCTCCAAATTGGGTAACACCGCTATATCGGACGCACATATAATGGCCAAGCGGGTGCAGGGTGGGCATTGCCCGCCGATAACCATTGCAGCCGCTGATAATTGGCCGGCAACGTCCGCCCTGGGATATGATGTTTTTACAGCGTCGGGTTGAAGCATCGACGAGCTGGAGCGATTGCGCAAACCATGCATATCAAGGTAATAGGATGAGTGGAAGGACATTCAATAAGAGCCCGTTTTTTGATTTCTTAAATCGCTACAGCGACTTCGATTATGAATCTTTTTTAACGCAATGGGTGGAAGATATCGACTACATTAGCTGGCATGGCTGTTGTCTGCCCATGGCCTATGGCAGCGCAGCGGTGGAATACAATGCCGTGCGCACGAGCTGTGCCCTGTTTGACATCTCTCCAATAAAAAAATACCGGATCGCCGGTGCTGATGCCGGTCTTTTCTTGGACACGGTACTAACCCGCCCGATGAGCACCCGTCAGCCCAAGCAGACTTACTATGCCCTCCTGTGCAACGAAGACGGTATGCTGCTGGACGCCGGGCTGCTTTACAAAATTGCCGCTGACGACTACCTGCTGATGGTTTCTGAATTTGACCATGACCGGCATTTCGCTGATGCTGCCGGGCAATTTGACGATCTGCAAATCACTGAAGTGACATCGTCATTGTGTGGCCTTGCGCTCCAGGGCCCGGTTTCCTGTGCCGTATTGAGATCCTTTGGTATGGCTGCTATCGAAAAAATGAAACCCTATGAGATAAAAACCTTCGGTTTTGGCGACGGCGAGGTTACTGTCGCCCGGGCGGGATTTACGGCCGATCTGGGTTATGAGATGTGGTTCAAGCCGGAATTGAATAAAGCCGTCGAATGGGCCATCAGCCTGGCCGAAACGACCTTGAATATAAAAATCGCCGGCTATGGTTGGAATGCGGTGCAGGCCCTGCGTCTGGAAGGCGGCTTTATCCTGCCCGGCCGGGACACCGCGCAAACCTTCGAAGATAATGAATACGAGCGGTCACCGACTGAACTCGGGCTTGCCTGGGCGGTGGACCTGGATCGCCAACAGGATTTTGTCGGCAAGACCGCGCTGCTGAAAGAAATGGAAAACGGCCCGCGCTTTAAGTTGATCGGGGTGACGATTGATCAGGAAGTTGCTCTTGAAGATGGTGCTCCGATTTACGCCGTCATTGAAGGAGACGAGCCGCAGGTCGGGACCCTGACTTCTGTGGCCTGGTCCTACGGGCTGCACACCTGGTTGGGACTGGCATCGGTCAAATCGGATCTTGTCGCTAAAGATATGAAATATTACGTTAAAATTCGTGGGCGGCGGATTACCTGCGTTCCGGCCAGATTACCCTTTATGCAATTTACCCGGCACCACCGGGTTCCGGCGCTCTGTGATTCCATAGGAGCATAGTCTCGATTCGGCTGAGAATCCGAGGAAAAATAACTACCCAAATGACCCTGTTTTGAAAGGAGCGTATTATGTCTGCAAAATTGCCAACCCAGGCGCAGGTCATCATTGTCGGCGGCGGCATTGTCGGCTGCAGTGTGGCCTATCACCTTTGTAAAATCGGTTTGAAAGATGTGGTTGTGCTCGATCGCAAAACCATAGCGTCCGGCACTTCCTGGGCGGCGGCGGGCTTGCTGGGCCAGCTGTGGTCGGATGCCGCCTTGACCAAATTAGCGGTGTACGGCGCTGATTTATATGCCAGCCTGGAGGAAGAAACCGGACAGCCCACCGGCTATGTGCGGCCCGGCTCGCTGCGGGTGGCGCAGACCAAAGCGCGCAAAGAAGAATATGATCGCTCGCTGCAGATGGCCAGATCTTTTGGGATCGAAATGGAAGAAATCAGTTTCGACGAAGCCCGCCGGCTGTTCCCGCTGTTGAACACGGATGACCTCGAGGCGGTCTGGTTTCAGCCCAATGACGGCCACACCAACCCGGAGGACACCACCCAGGCGCTGGCCAAAGGCGCCCGCATGGGCGGTGCAGGAATCTTCGAGAATGTCAAAGTAACCGGCATCCGGGTCGAGCAGGCGACCAGTGCCGGATTGCGCGTGGTTACCGGCGTGAACACCGAACAGGGCGATATTGCCTGTGAATACCTGGTAAACTGCGCCGGCATGTGGGCACGGGAGGTCGGGAAAATGGTCGGGGTCAGCATTCCGCTGCAGGCAGCCGAACACATGCACATGACCACCAACCCGATCGAGGGCACATACAAGGGCATGCCCTACCTGCGCGATATGGACGGCTATATTTACATCAAAGAGGAGATGGGCGGTTTGCTTCTGGGCGGATTCGAACCGGTTGCCAAACCCTGGGGCGTGGACGGCATCCCGGAAGATTTCATGTACACCCAACTGCAGGAAGACTGGGACCAATTTGAAATTTTTATGACCAATGCCATAAAACGCGTACCGGCCTTCAACGATGCCGAAGTCAACAGCCTGACCACCGTACCGGAAAGCTTCACACCCGATACGGCGTATATGCTGGGCGAGCTGCCGGGGGTCAAGAACTTTTTCCTGGCCGCCGGCATGAACTCGGTGGGCATCACCAGCGCCGGCGGTGCCGGCCGGGCCCTGGCACAATGGATATCCCAGGGCTACCCGGAGGAGGACCTGTGGACGGTCGATGTGCGGCGTTTTTACCCCTGGCAGCAAAACCACAACTACCTGCGTGATCGGGCCATCGAAGCCGTCGGCAACCTGTATGATGACCACTGGCCCTTTAAGCAGCCCAGGACGGCGCGCAATGCCCGGCGCACACCGTTTCATGATCGCCTGGCCGATCGCGGGGCCTGCTTTGGCGTGGTGGCCGGGTGGGAGCGGGCCAACTGGTTTGCGCCGGAAGGTGTCAAGGCGGCCTACGAATACAGTTGGGGTCGGCAGAACTGGTTTGAGTATTCGGCAGCCGAACACAGGGCGGTGCGTGAAAATGTGGGGGTTTACGACCTGTCCTCCATGGCCAAATTTTTCCTGCAGGGGCCCGATGCCCTCGACGTGCTGCAAAAAATCTGCTGCAACGATGTCGACGTCCCCCAGGGCAAGGTCGTTTATACCCAGATGCTTAACGATCGCGGCGGCATCGAGGCTGACATTACGGTGACCCGCTTGGCGCGGGACAAGTTTTTTATCGTTTCGCCGGGTGCGGCCGGTGTGCGTGATTTCGACTGGATTCAGCGGCATATTCCGGATGGCGCCTTTGCGGTGCTGACCGAGGTGACTTCCGCCTATACCATGCTGGCTGTGATGGGACCCAAGGCCAGAGATCTGCTGGCCGGTCTGACGGATGCCGATCTTTCCAATGCGGCATTTCCCTTTGCCACCGCCCGGGAAATCGACCTGGCCTATGCCCGGCCCCTGGCGATTCGCATGTCCTTTGTGGGTGAGCTTGGCTGGGAACTGTATATCCCCAGCGAGTTTTCGGCCAATGTCTTTGATGCCCTGGTGGAGGAAGGCCAAAAATATGACCTCAAACTGGTGGGCCTGCATGCCTTGGACTCCATGCGCTTGGAAAAAGGCTACAAACACTGGGGCGCTGACATCACGCCGGACAATACGCCGTATGAAGCCGGACTGGGATTTTGCGTCAAAATGGGAAAGGATGACTTTATCGGCAAAGATGCTCTGGTCCGGGGAAAAGAAACGGGTTTGACCAAGAAGCTGGTCATGTTCTCAATCCAGGATCCCCAGCCGCTTATCTATCATGACGAACCCATTTACCGCGACGGCGAATTGGTCAGTGAAAACACCCACGGCGCCTTTTCCCACGTATTGGGGTGTTCCATCGGGATGTGCTATTTGAAAAACCCTGCGGGCATCGAAGACGAATGGATCCTGGCGGGCAATTACGAAATCAACGTGGCCGGCAAACTGTATCCGATCAAGATCCATCTGGAGCCGGTCTATGATCCCAGGAGTGAACGTGTGAGAATGTAACGAATGTAGACTTTTGCTTGGTTGGCGCGCGGCAAATGTGGTTACAGCTAGACTGTCATCGCGGAGCGCTTTGGTTTCGGTTTTCAGGTGTCGGGTGTCAGGTGTCATCGCCGCCTCTGGCCGCGGACGCCCAGTCTGATCTAAGAAAAGAAACTTCAAAAAGCAAATTTTAGATTTTGGAATGCGGATTTTGGATTTAAGGTATTCTGTCTATATTAATTTAAACTGAGCGACACGCGGCGCAAGCGCCTGCGCTGCGCGAGCGATTCCACCCTTCGTCAATCGACATTCGTCATTCGTCATTTCATGTAGTTTCACACGAGCGGCGGCCTCGATTCGGCTGAGCTCGTCGCAGGCCGGCTAAAGGACAGCCGGTCTGATCAAAGATAAGAAACTAATGAACGTCG
>Ga0049117_10000430_pt1 | contig 15147 bp, 3 predicted proteins | sample WorMetHERISLAND1_2_FD_55105 | JGI IMG/M metagenome (GOLD analysis project Ga0049117, IMG submission 55105) | Marine gutless worms symbiont microbial communities from Max Planck institute for Marine Microbiology, Germany - Olavius geniculatus... | ecosystem: Host-associated > Annelida > Digestive...
TCGAGGTGAGGGCGCGGGCGCCATGGCGAGCCAAACGCACACCGCCGGCCGCCGCCACAATCGCCGCCGCCGAGCTGACGTTGAAGGTTTTGAGCCGGTCCATGCCGGTTCCCGAGTTTTCCACCAGCGGGGCCTCGAATTCTCTGGCCACCGGGGTAGTGTCCAATTCCACGATGGCCCGCCACGCTGACATACTCGGCAAATCCGCCGTCCCGGTGAAAGCCCATGATCTGCATTTCGCGGCACAGGTTTTCGGCGCCGGCGGCACAGGCCGCGCATTGGCCGCACCACGATCCCGGATAGACATACACCAGGTCGCCGGGCTGGATCCCGGTCACCGCCGATCCGGTTTCGGACACCGTTCCCACGACCTCCTCCCCCGGAATGCGGGGCAGGACCAGATCGCGGTGGCCCACGCGGATCAGTTTGAGATCCGTGCGGCACAAGCCGGTGACCGCCACCTTGACGACGACTTCATGGCGGCGGGGTTTGTGCACCGGCGTGGTTGTGAGTTGAAATCTGCCGATTTCGGGCACCTGGACACATTTCATTTCCATCCGCTTAACCTCCTTGGTTGTTTTCAGAATGAAAAATCCAAAAAAAAAGGGTCCCGATGGCCGTCTGCGGCCATCAGAACCCTTTACCATCGGATTCATGCAATGCTTCGGTTTCAGTCGTCTTCTGACTTGCGGATCAGCCGCACATCCATTGCCTTCCCATTTTGATAAGACATGTCTGCTCAAAACAGTGGCGGGCCCATGAAGTGCGTCCCCGATTACAGCGGCGGGACCGTCCCGGAGTTTCACCGGATTCCGTTACTAAAACCTGCACCTATTTTTAAAAGGGCTCTTTTATCAGGTCGAATTTGGCAAGTCAACCGGAAACTAAACCAGCTTCCGGCCCAGACCATAGGCCCGGTCGAGGTAGGGGTCCACCCCCCGGTGTTCGATGTCCCCGGCATACAGCGTGCCCACGGTCACTGCATTGAGCGAATCTTTGGCCGTCTGTCGGATCAGGGCGGTGGCGTCGTCGCAGAACCTTCTGAACAGCGGCGGGACGATGCCGGATGTGACAATGATAATCGACTTGCGGGATTTATCCGAACGGGGCACCGGGCATCCCTGGATGGTGAGAATCCTTCCCTCCGGTTTGGCAAAGGTCCAGCAGATTCTCTCGAGGAAGGTCATCATGATGGCGGTCGCGTAGCCCATGTGGACCGGGGTGCCGAAAATAAGAGTATCGGACGCGAGGACGTCCTCACTAACAGCGTCCATATCGTCCCGGATAACGCACCTGGCGAAGGGCGCCTTCGTGCGGCTGTCCCGGCAGGTCAGACAGTTTTTGCAGTACTGAATGTCACAATCGGCCAGGTGCAGCTTTTTGACCCGGCAGTCGGGGCTTGCGGATCTCACCCCTGCTATGGCGCGGTCGACCAGCGTGTCGGTGGCCTTGCCCTTGCGCGGGCTTCCTACGATCGCCAGCAGATTCATAGTTCACGGTTTCCTTTAGACTTGAGCATAAACCTGATTTGATAAAGAAATGCTCCATTTTTCATATCATAGTCTGCCGGGTTGCGCAAAAAAACCGGCGGCAGGTATCGGAGATCCTTTACACCGTGTGCCTGCAGATGTCCAGGCCGACGCCTTTATTATCGGCCGGACATGTGATAGGAACTGGTGACGAGACCCCCACTCATTTATGATCCCGGAAGTGGTTTCAAAATCTCAGATTACGTTCAAAGACCAGGCGTGGGTTGATGAGAACGCGCAGCATACAGATACACAGAGTAGTATGTGAGCATTTCGAAGAAACCCATGATACACCGCTAGACATCTATATGGGTGTTGAATCAGGCTTTGCGTGACAACGCCGTATTTGGGCGTTAGATGGGATTTTGAAACCACTTCTAACAACCTCAACGGCATCTAAGGAGACGACAACCATGGCTTTGATTAAAACCGTCGAACCCGACCAGGCCACCGGTCAAACCCGGGAGATTTACGACACCATGCTGAAAACGGCCGGCACCATTCCGGCCCCGCTGAAGATGGCCAGCGCCAGCCCGTGGATGTTGGACATGTTCTGGCAGTCGATCCGGTATTACTCCAGCCATCCGAATCTGGGATTCGGTCTGCTGTCCGCCATTCGCTATCTGGTGGCCCAGCAGTACGATTACCTTTTTTGCACCGGCTTCAACAAAAACCTGCTGAAGATGCAGGGGCTGACCGAGGAGGATATCGCCCGGATGGAGGAAGACCCCCTCCAGGTGCCCCTGGACGACCGGGACCAGGCCATGGTGGCCTTCGTGATAAAGGCGGTCAAGACCCCAGAGGCTGTCGCCGCGGAAGATATCGACCGGCTGCACGAACTGGACTGGACCGACAACGACATCATGGATGCCATGGCCCACGCCACCAACATGATCGGCTCCAGCATCCTGATGAAAACCTTCAAAATGGACCAGGCCTGCTGAAGCGGTCCGTTGCCGCAAAACAACCGGGGCCGCACATCATGGGGCAGATTGCGGGAGGCGAACACTAATTGGAATGCGACCTTTGTCTCGTTTCTGCCCAAGCAATTATTTTTTGCATTTAAAGCAATTAAATATTGACATGCTTTAGTCGATGGTTTATAGCTCTTGCAGCACTGCGTTTGCCATCTGCAAGAGTCAATAATAGCGCCTGTAGATAAATTTACATCCCGCCCCCGAACCCAAAGGATTCACCGGGATGGCAACTGCTGTCAAAATGCGTCAAATACTGTAAAATGGTGTAAAATACTGTAAAAATTAATCATTTTTGCTTGTTTTTTCCAACGGAACTGATATTGATATAAAAGTCAGATTCCGTCCGACCATCATCTGTAAGTAAAGGCACCACTGCGAGATTCAAACTGAACTAGAGATGAGATGGATGAAACACCGTTTTAAGACAATGCCCGGCACCGGCTTTCATGAACTGTTCAGGACTGCCTGCCGGTCATTTGAAACGAATTGCCCGCCGCCACCCTTAAAAAACAATCGGTTTAATGCCCGCCGCATACATCAATCAAATGTCGCCGTTTTAAAATATGTCGATCCGCCGGGGACAAGAGTTGCCGTCTCAGGGACATCTGCCTCCGGCGGGTGGAACAGCCCGCAGGTTGTTTGTTGGAGTTCGTGCGGTTGTGTCCGCCGGGTCGCTTTCCAAAAAAGCGGATTCCGGGAAATAATCGACCTGCAGAATAAGAAAAGGGACAGACAGATGATATGGCCATGCAGATAGCCCGGTAATCCCGGGCAAGCTCGCTGAGATTTAGTTATCGCTTCCGCTTCAAAGGGGAAGGGCCGGAAGCCGGGATGCAGCAATCGGATCCATTCTGTCCTTGGTCATCTGCATGCCGCGGCGGAGCCTTCAGGCGAAGACGGGCCATCTGTCATCAGTCGTCTGACATCTGTTGTCTGTTTTCCGACATCGGGGGGGGGGAAATGGGGAAAGGATCTGTTTCAAAAGGTCGGACAGGGGTGTATCTGATTCTGGTGGCCGTACTGCTGTTGATGTATCCGGCCATTTCTTTGGCCGAGGCTACATCCGATGAAATAACCGTCAACGTCGCCACAAGCGCCGGGGGAGCGCTGGCGGACGTTAAGGTTTACGCCTTCACCCAGGCCGGTTCCTACACCGGCAAAAATGCCGTCACGGATGCCGGCGGCGGGGCCGTCTTTGCCGCCGTTGACCTTGCCGACGGCAGCTACCTGTTTCGGGTGGATTACCTGGGACAGCAGTTCTGGTCGGGTGCGCTCGAATTGCCCGGCACCTACCGGCTAGACGTGATCATCGCCGTGGAGACCGTTGACGTCGCTGTCAGTGCCGGCGGCGGTCCGGCTGCGGGCAGCAAAGTATATCTTTTTAGCGCCGGCGGCGGTTATCTGGGTACCTATCAGGTTGCCGATGATGGCGGGAAGGTTTCCTTTGTGCTGCCGGTCGGCGGGACGTTTAAATTCAGGGCCGATCTTCTGGGCAACCGCTACTGGAGCAACCCGGCGACCGTATCCGCCGGAGGCATTAACCTGATCGGTCTGGATGCCGGCGGGGGACGTTTGCAGGTGATCGTCGGCAAAGACCCGGCCAGTCCCATGGCGGGGATAAAGACCTACCTTTTCAGTGAGGCCGGACGGTATCTCGGCCAGTACCGGGTATCCGATTCGCTCGGCCGCGTAAGCTTCGATGTTCCCGCAGGCGACTACAAGATACGGGCCGATTACCTGGGCCACCGGTTCTGGAGCCAGGATACGACGGTCGACGGCGATAACGATATCGATCTTACCATAGCCCATCAAAATGTGACCGTCACGGTGACCGGCGATTATCAGGGCAGCCAGGACCTGGAGAACGTGCCGGTCTACCTGTTTACGGCCGCCGGCGCCTACCAGGGCCAGAAGCTTACGACCGACGCAGCCGGACGTGCGGTCTTCAGCCTGCCCGGGCAGTCCTATAAATTCCGGGCCGACTACCTTTCCCAAAAATACTGGTCGGGCGAAGTCACCTGGCAGGACGCGGCCGTTTCAGTGCCCCTGGCCGAGGCCGCGGTGGCGGTGACCGGTGCGGGCGCCCCCCTGGCAGGCGTCAAGGTCTATGTGTTCAATGCGGCCGGCAAATACTTAGGCATTGTCGGGGTCACCGGTAGCGACGGCCTCGCCACCTATCGCCTGCCTGCCGGCGATTACAAGTTCCGGGCCGACCACCAGGGCAGTCAGCACTGGAGCGAGGAGCAGTCCCTGGCCGCCGGGCAGGTGAACACGGTTGAGCTNTCCACCGGCGGCGGCGTTTTTGCGTTTACGGTTTTGAAAGGCGCAAACGCCCCTTTGAGCGATGTTAAGTGCTACCTTTTCAGCGACAGCGGCAGCTACCTGGGTCTGAACGATACCACCGATGCCGGCGGACAGGTTTCCTTCAATCTGGCCGACGGCAGCTACAAGGTGCGCGTGGACTACCTGGGCTATCAGTTCTGGAGTCCGGCCTACACAATTCCCGCCACCCTGAGCGCGGAGCTTACCATCGCGCACCAGGATGTAACGGTTACGGTGACCGGCGATTATCAGGGTGCTGAGTTTCTGGCGAACGTGCCGGTGTACCTGTTTACGGCCGCCGGGGCCTACCATGGCCAAAAGCTTACGACCGACGCAGCCGGACGTGCGGTCTTCAACCTGCCCGGGCAGTCCTATAAATTCCGGGCTGACTACCTTTCCCAAAAATACTGGTCGGGCGAAGTCACCTGGCAGGACGCCGCCGTTTCAGTGCCCCTGGCCGAGGCCGCGGTTGCGGTGACCGGCGCGGGGGCACCCCTGGCAGGCGTCAAGGTCTATGTGTTCAATGCGGCCGGCAAATACTTAGGCATTGTCGAGGCCACCGGTAGCGACGGCCTCGCCACCTATCGCCTGCCTGCCGGCGATTACAAGTTCCGGGCCGACCACCAGGGCAGTCAGCACTGGAGCGCGGAGCAGTCCCTGGCCGCCGGGCAGGTGAACACGGTTGAGCTTTCCACCGGCGGCGGTGTTTTTGCCTTCACGGTGAAAAAAGATACCGCCACGCCCCTGACCGATGTGAAGTGCTATTTGTTCAGCGACAGCGGCCGCTACCTGGGTCTGAACGCCGTCACCGATGCTGCCGGACAAGTCTCGTTCGGCTTAGCGGACGGCAGCTACAAGGTGCGGGTGGACTATCTGGGCTATCAGTTCTGGAGCCCTGTGTACACGGTACCGGGCGCGTTGAGCGGAGAGCTTACCATCGCCCACCAGGATGTCACTGTAACGGTGGCCGGCGAGTACCAGGGCGGGCAGGCCCTGGTAAACGTGCCGGTGTACCTGTTTACGGCCGCAGGCGCATATCAGGGCCAAAAGCTCACGACCGACGCTGCCGGTCAGGTGATCTTCAGCCTGCCCGAGCAGGCCTACAAGGTGCGTGCAGATTATCTCTCCCAACGGTACTGGTCAAATGATTTTACCTGGCAGGACACACCGATCACCATCGGCCACGGCAACGCCTGGGTGCATGTGTTTAGTTTGAACACAGACCTGTCCGGTGTAAAAATCTACCTGTTCAGTGAGACCGGCAAATATCTGGGCTGGCAGGAAACGACCGACGACAATGGTCTTGCAGCTTTTCTCCTGCCCGACGGCACCTATTTATTCCGGGCCGATATAGAAGGCGAACAGGTTTGGAGCCCGGCCACCCGGATTGCCGCCGGCACAGACACCGAAATCGATTTCGACCGCTCACCCCTCACCGTTGCGCTCCAGGCCGACTCGGACAACATCGATTGGGGCCAAACCGCCAACCTGACCTGGACCTCGACCGGGGCGCAGTCCTGCACCATCGAGCCTGGCATCGGCGCTGTCGACTGCAGCGGAGCAATGGAAGTTGCCCCCAAAGACACAACGACTTACACCCTCACGGCCATCGGTCCAAGGGGCTCGGACACCAGCGCCGTCACCGTCACGGTGACCATCCCCGACAAGTACATTACTGCCGTTATAGACCACACCAAGATCGATCAAGACCTGACCAATTTTCCAGTGACGATTCATCTCGGAAACAAATCGGGCGATACGGGTTTCGATGCCGCCGACATTTTCAACGAACTGGCCAACCGCGACATCAACCCGGAAGACGATTTTGAAGACAGCGACGGCGACATCCCGGATTTCGACAAGTGGTTGGTCTCCAAGGGAAACCCCCGGATCCAGAACGGAATGCTGCGCCTCGATATGTTGAACTCCATCCAGCAGGTAAAATCGAAGTTCAGGTTAGTCAATGATTTCGACATCGAGGTCGACTGGCAGTTGGATGCCAATGTCACCCAGAGCTGGTGGATAGCTCAACTGTTCCTGATTTTTCCCCTGAACAACAACCACTGGTGCTATGCCGGTCGGGGCTACACGAGCGGCAGCGGGCCATTTTTCAGGGGCCGGTACCATAACGGCGGGGCTAACACAACGACCGTATCGGTGGATGCCCAGAGCATTACCTCGTTTTCCCTGCGGCTTAAAAGAACGGGCAGCACCGTCTTTTTCTATTATAAAACCAGCGGCGCCTGGCAGTCGCTGGGCAGCGCGCCGATGTACGCTTCGGACTGTGAAGTCGCCTTTTACCTCAACCGTGGTGATCAAAATCCCAGGGTCTCGAGCGCTGTCGACAACTTCCGGATCAACTCGGGTACCGTCGTCTGGCCGGAAGGCTATCCCCTTATCAAAAAACTGGGTGTCTATGGCGCGAATAACGAACCGCGCTACGTCGAGATCGAAAGCTGGAACGCGGCCAACCAAGAAGCGCTGCTGCATGCCAGAGTGCCCCATGTCAGCGCTACGGAAGACACCGTGCTCAAAATAGTCTACGGTCGGCACCTGCCGACAAATGACGATTACATCGGATTTACCGGCAGCCCCCCGGCCCGACAGGTGTGGGACGAAGACTATCTCGGCGTCTGGCATCTGAATCAGGTACCGACCGGCTACGGCAACATCAAGGATTCTACCTCTCACGGAAATCACGGCACGGCCCACAACATGTCGGCCGCCAACCGAGTGCCGGTGGCGGCGGGCACCGGCCTGCATTTCAACGGCACGGACGAATACATTTCATTTGCCGATGTAGCCGGGCACGAAATTTTGGGCGATCTTTCCATTGAATTGACGACAACCCCGCCGGCAACGCTGAGCAGCAACTTGTATCTCGTCAATCACGGCGGCGGGGGTGAAGCTGAAGCGGCCAATTTTGACTATGCCCTCAGAGTCAACACAGCCGGGAAACTGTATTCCTTTTTCGAGCATGCCGCCGGGACAAACATAGTTCCGACCACACAAAATAGCTACGTGCGACCGGGAAACACCTATCATCTGGCCATCAACCGGGATAGCGGTGCCCAAAGCGTTGATTTCTTCGTCGGCGGTGCCCTTCAGGAGACGGTTCCCTACAGCGCCAATGCCACCGGGGCGACCAGCGCCAACCTCGCCTTTGCAGCCTGGCATGGCAATGGTTCACCGGGCGGCTTTACCCAGTGCGACCTGAAGGAGATCAGGCTTTCCAGAATCAGACGCTCGGAGGCCTGGGTCAAAGCCTCCTACCACAGCGGATTCGACGATTTGCTCCGCCACAGACCCTCTACCGATATCGACACCGACGGCGACGGCATCAGCGACCTGGACGAGCTCGAGGTCTACGGCACAAAACCGGGTTCGACGGACAGCGACTACGACCGTATCGATGACCGGGATGAATTGGCTTACTGGGGAGATGGCTGGGACAACGATGAAGACGGGGACGGCATCACCAACTTAATGGATAGCGATGCCGACAATGACGGCTTCCTGGACGGCCATGAACTCGCACTGGGACTTGATCCTCTGAATTTAAACCCATCGTCATGCGCTGATGATAGATGTGTAACCGCGGTCATCGATCACGCTAATATCGATGAGGATCTGGTAAATTTTCCGGTCCGGGTAAATCTTTCCAAAAATTCCGGCCTGAACGCATACGACGCCTCCGATGTCTTCAGCGAGTTGGCCCTTGACCCCAGCGACAAATTCAATGGCGCCGAGGGCAGCGAACCCGACACTGAAAGGTGGCGACTCTACGCCGGCACCGGCCGGATCGAAAACAATGCGCTGGCCTTTAATGTCGATGGCGCAACCCATCAATCATCGGTCTTGTCAAAATTCAAGCTCAAAGGAGATTTCGATATCCAGGTCGACTTCGGACTGAATTCATTTAGCGCAAGCAATTACAGCTTTCTGTATTTTAGGGTTCGCTACGACGGCAGGAATTATGCAACTTTAAGACTAAAGGGCAATTCGCAAGGCACGTATTACCAGAGCTACGTCGTCGCCAACGGTGTGCTTGGGCCGATCACAACCCTTGATTTCACCCGCACCAGCGGCCGGTTGAGAATCAAGCGCCAGGGTGAAACATTCCGTTTTTACCGCTGGGACGAGGGTGACCGCGCCTGGAAAGAGAACAGCAGCGGCGGGATCCCCAACAGCTATATCGGCAATTTGAACGCCGAGGTCAGATTAGTACTCACCAACAGCACAAGCTATCCTGAGGCCGAGGCCTCCTTTGATAATTTCAAAGTCAACGGCGGCATCGTCATCGACAACTATCTTAACAAACGCATCAGGGTGACCGACCTCGATGACCGTCAGCTCTATACCGAAATCGAGCATTGGGATGCGTACAAAAAACAGGCCGCCCTGTGGGTCAAAATCCCCCATATCAGCGCATCGAAAAGCACGGCATTCAAGATCTACTACGATAGAAACCTGCCGGACCAGGACATCAGGCCCTTCAGCGAGGCCGACGATAATTTCGATGGATTCGACGGCGGGCCTCCCGACACGTTCAAGTGGGCAGCCAGGGAGGGAATCCCCACAATCCGAGACAATAAACTGCATCTCCGGCACGACAACGCTACCGGGCAGACAGAGTCCGTTGATAGTATTTATCGATTGCTGGGCGACTTTGACGTTCAGGTCGACTATGAATTGGGGGCAGCACCGGCAGCCACCAGCTGGGGGCTGTATTTCAAAGCCTTCATCGATGCCGAAAACTGGATGGGCGTGGCCCGCTACCACGGCAGCGGCCACTCGTATATCCAGGACTGCCGCGTCAACGGGGTGCAGAATCTTCAACAAAGCCCGGCTACGACTGACACGAGCGGAAAATACCGGCTCACGAGGTCGGGGAATTTATATCGGGCCTATTACCGCGAGGGTACGGATTGGATCGCCATCGGCAATGCGGTGGCCATCGGCGCCGCCGGTGATGAAGTCAAGATTCAATTGCGCGCCGGGGCATGGGCCGACCTGCCGTCTTTTGACGGCTATTTCGACAATTTCATCGTCAATTCCGGCACGGTCAGCGGGTTTGTCGGAAATACCGGCCAAGCCGCTGCCGGCGGGGTCTGGGATGCGAACTTCAAGGCCGTCTATCATTTAAGCAGCGATCCGTCCAAAGGATCGCGCAGCGTTCTCGACTCGACTTCGAATGGCAATCACGGCACCCCCAATGGCGCCATGACCGCAGGCGATCTTGTAGACGGCGCCATCGGCGGCGCGTTGGCCTTTGACGGCATCAACGACTACATCGATAGCGGCGATGCCTTTTACGCCGGCCACCTGACCCTGGAAGCCTTTGTCGATCCCCATGTCTACGACAGCTGGAAGTCTATTATCGTCAAACGAAATATCGGCTTATCACACCAGTCTTCCGGCAATGAATACTATTTATCCCTTTTAGACAGGAGACTGGGGTACCTCGGCAGCGACGGTTCTTCCTGGGTTTTTCAAAACTACTCCGAACCTGATTCGCTGCCGTCTGCCGGCGGCTGGATCTATCTGGCAGGCAAAAATGACGGTTCGACGACTAAAATATTTGCCGATGACCAGCTGGTCGGAACCGGCGTTCAGAGCGGCGCTGTCGGCAACACGACGTCCTCGCTTCAAATCGGGTGCCGGGCGGCCAACATCGATACGAGATATTTTGACGGCCTGATCGATGAAGTTCGCATATCCAATGTGGCCCGGTCCGATGCCTGGATCAAGGCGACCTATTTTTCAAACGACGACGCACTGATTGAATATGTTCCTTCACCTTCGATCGACACCGATAGGGATGGACTCATCGATTTTGAGGAAATCCATGTATACGGCACGAACCCGAATAGTTTTGACACCGACGGCGATTTGTTGACCGATATTTTTGAAATCAACGCCGGGCTCGATCCCCTCGATAACCGCGTCGGTGCAAACAGCGATCCGGACGGGGACGGGCTGACCAATTTGCAGGAGCAGATCTACAGCCTCAACCCCCTGCTCAGCGACACCGACGGCGACGGGACCAGCGACAGCGTTGAAATCGAGCAGCACAGCGATCCGGCTGATGCTTCGGACAACGGCAACTCCCCTCCCAAGCAGGAGTTGGTGCCTTTGAGCCTTACTGTCGGGGACGGCAGTGCCAGCCATTCGGACCGATTCAACCTCAGTGTCGGCCCGATCACCCATCAGGCACCCAATTTCGGCGAAATTGATTCAGGGTTTTATACTATACGGCGAGGGGCCGAGTATGACATCAAGGTCTCCCATAACGGAACCGATCCCGATTACTGTGACAACCACATCTACAACTGCCCGGACTACGATTACACGGCTTTGGTAAATGCCTCGGGCGGCTGCTCCATACTCAGCGATCCCGAGGAGCTGCTGGGCACGCATTATGGAACCCAATTTGATTATTTTTCGGGCAAAACCGCCCGTCTCATTCTGCCCATGGTCCATGAAATCACGGCCGACAGCAGCAGCATCGCGATGGGAGAGACCATAACGCTGACTGCCAGCGTCCTGCCCGCCGGGCGGCCGTTGACCTGGTCGATTAAATACCCGGCGGAGGTAAAGGTGCGCTTTGTCTCATCCGACAGCCATATTGCCCACATAACTTTGGAAGAATCAATCGGCACCGGTCATACGATCACGGTCAGCGCGGCCGATCGCGAGGCCCCCGGTTGCGGCGGTAAAGTGATCCGGCTCAAAACCGGCGGCTGCGGCGACTTGGCCTCGTCCTGCACAGACGGGGTTTGCAGGCTGCCGAGCGATTGGAGTGGATACCTAAGCAGCATCGATTTTTCCTTTAATCTGGGCAAGGCCGCCGAGGGGCAGCCGGCCGGCGAGCTCTACCTGGAGGCCGACGAAATGAGCCCGGTGCTGGCCACCCCGGCCGCGCTTAGATTCTCAAGCCTGGCCCGGGGGATCGACGAGCGCTATGACGAGGCCGGCGTGCTGCGCCAGGTGCTGGCCTTCGAAACCCTGGCCGATGTCGTTGAGATCGATGCCTATGCCTACGAGATCGATTTCTATCACCCCGGCGACATCACCGGAGAAAGCGGCGGTTTTTTCACCATCGCACAAAACGCGGTGCCCTTTGCCACCTGGAGGATTGAAAACCCGGACGCCTCTCCGACCCAGTACAACCGGCTGCACCTGACCCAGTTCAAAGACGGCTCGGTCAAAAGCTTCGAATATGTCTTTGACGCGGCGGCCGACACCTGGTCGCTGTCCCAGGGCGGGGGCTTGAAGCTGATCGAAAAGGCCGAAACGAGTGTCGACAATGACCGCGTGGTCACCGAAACCGTCAGGGACCACACCGGTGCCATTGCTACGCAAACCCGCACGATTTACCGCACCTATGCCTGGGGTGAACGGATCGCAGCCGTGGTGCAGGACCCGGAGGGTGCGGCCCTGACCACTACCTACACCTTTCATGAAGATTCCTCCCAGCCCGGCAGCTACGGCCGCCGCAAGACGGTCACCCACCCGGACGGCTCCTGGGCCGGGTATGAATACGACGACCTGGGCCGCAAAACCGTCGAGGTGCGCTCGTGGCTGGATGCGCCGGCCGATTCACCGGCATCCCAGGCCCGCGTCGTCTACTACGGCTACACCCCGGTGGATGCAGCCGATACCGATGAGCCGCGCGACCTGCACCAGCCCCGCACCGTCACCGAGACGATCGAAGGCGTTGCTACGACAAAAACATTCTATGCCTACCTCACCGATGAATCCGGCCGGCGCATCGAAATCACCGAGCGCTGCACCGATCCGGCCGCCCTCTACGGCGACGGGGCCAACCTGCGCACCGTGCGCACCTATTACGCCGAGGAAACCGGGCTGGCCGAAGAGGGCGAGATCGAGCAGGTCGAATTCCCCGACGGCCGCATCGACACCTACGCCTATACCTTCGGCACCTACAGCCCGGCCGGCGCCCAGCCGGGCACCTTTGCCGCCGGCAGCGGCGGCGACCGCCAGATTACGGTGCTGCACGCTACGGCCGGCCATCCGGACGGCGTGGCCTATAAATCTACCCGGGAGGTCACCGTCGAAAGCGAGCTGGGCCTGACCCTGCTGCAGGAAAGCCAGGTCTACACCGGCGGCGGCTTCGAGCGGCTGACCTGGACCGTGCAGAACCACGATGTGTTCGGCCGGGTCGAAGAGGTTTTTCGCTCCGACGGCACCATGACCGAGACCCTTTATGGCTGCTGTGCCAGGGAAGCGCACACTGACGCCCAGGGCATAGAGACCTTTTACACCTACGATGACCTGCAGCGGCTGGAAAGCGTCACCAAGGCCGGCGTGCCCGCCGGCGACCATGCCGCCCAGAACGACATCGAAACATTCTACACCTACGATGCCGCCGGCCGGCGGCTTTCCGAGACGGTCAGCGCCGCGGAGTTGTCGTTGGATACGAGCAGTCAATACGATCCGGCCGCCCGGCTGATCCGCCGGACCGATACAGCCGGGCGCGCCACCACCTACAGCTACACCCCGGACAACCTGAGCACCACCGTCACCTATCCCGGCGGCGCCACCGAGATCACCGCCCGCTACCTGGACGGGCGCACCCGCAGCGTCACCGGCACAGCCCGGGTGGCGCGCTACTACACTTACGGGGTGAACGCCGACGGCACCTAGTGGAGCCGGATTTCCTTTGGCAGCCCCGATTCGGAGCGCTGGGAGGAAACCACCGCCGATATTGCCGGGCGCACGATCCGGGTCGAAAAACCGGGCTATGCCGGCAGCGAAGTCGCCACACAGCGCTACAACGACCTGGGGCAGCTGGAAAGCGCGGCTTCTGACGGCATGGCCGACACCCTCTACGAATACGACCCGCTGGGAAATTTGGTCCGCCAGGGCCTGGATGTGGACGGCAGCGGTGGGCTCGAACCGGCCTCGACCGACCGGATCACCGACACCGAAACGTACTTTGAACAACACGACGGCAGCTGGTGGCAGGAGACCCGCCAGAGCGTTTATGCCGCGGACAACAATGCGACCGCCACCACCACCGGCACCCAGAGGACACGATTGTCCGGCCTGGGGAGCGACGGCCTGATCGCCGAAACGGTTACCGTCGACATTCACGGCAACCAGACCGTATCCCGGATCCAGCTTGACCTGGCCGCTAAAACCGAGACCCGCAGCATCGATGCGCCGGATTCGGCCATCGACAGCCGCACCATCATCATCAATGGCCTGGTGACGGACGAGCGCAGCCAAAGCGGTGTGGAGATGACCTACAGCTACGACGCCTTGGGGCGCAGGATCGCCGCCACCGATCCACGCACCGGCACGGCCGTGACCCACTATGACGCCCTGGGCCAGGTGGACTACGTCGAGGACGCGGCCGGCAGCCGCACCACCATGGCCTATGATGCGCACACCGGCCGCAAGATCGCTCAAACCGATGCTCTGGGCAAGGTCACGCGCTATCGATACGACGACCGCGGCCGGCTGACCCACACCTGGGGCGATGCCGCCTACCCGGTCAAATACGACTACGACGCCTACGGGCAGATGATTCGCATGCACACCTATCGCAGCGGCGACAACTGGAGCGCTGCCGCCTGGCCTGAAGGGCTGACCGGTATGGCCGACACCACGACCTGGCACTACCAGGAGGCCACCGGCCTGCTGACGGCCAAAGAAGACGCCCAAGGCAGGCAGGTGGGCTATGCCTATACTGAAGGCGGCAAACTCGAGACCCGCACCTGGGCCCGTACCGACGGGCAGGAGCCGGTCACCACCAGCTACCATTACGATCCACAGACCGCGGAGCTCACCGCCATCGACTACTCCGATGACACGGCCGACATTACCTTCACCTACGACCGCCTCGGCCGTCAGAATACTATCACAGATGCGGTGGGCACCCGCAGCTTTGCCTACAACGATGCCCTGCAGCTTGCGTCCGAGACCATTACCGGGCTTTACGAAAAGACCATCACCCGCACCTATGCCACCGAGGGGGTTGTCGGACGCTACACCGGGTTTACCCTGGGCAGCGGGTACGCGGTCGCGTACGGATATGACGCTTCAGGCCGGTTTGGCACCCTCGCCTGGAATGCCAACGGGCAGACCGGCACGGCCACATACGGTTACGTACCGACTTCTGATCTGATCGGCAGCCTGTCCACCGCCACCGGCCTGCTGATCACCTACACATACGAATCCCAGCGGAACCTGAAAACCAGCATCGAAAACGCCTACAACACCCAGCTGATCTCTCAGTACGACTACGAGTACGACGAACTTGGGCGCCGGACCTCGGTGGTCAACAGCGG
>Ga0049117_10000434_pt1 | contig 15052 bp, 15 predicted proteins | sample WorMetHERISLAND1_2_FD_55105 | JGI IMG/M metagenome (GOLD analysis project Ga0049117, IMG submission 55105) | Marine gutless worms symbiont microbial communities from Max Planck institute for Marine Microbiology, Germany - Olavius geniculatus... | ecosystem: Host-associated > Annelida >...
GGCCAGGGTGTCCACGCACTCATTCAACGAAGATGCCCTGGCCGGCCTCAAATCGGCGATCGAGGATCTCAACTGGCAGCCCTACCAGTCAAGGCTGATTTTTCTGATCACCGACGCCGGTGCCATCCGCAACGATGACCCCTATTCCAGCACCGGAATGAACGAGCCTGAAATCGCCGACATCGCAGCTGCCAACGGCATCAAAACCTTTGTCCTTCATATTAAAACCCCTTTGGGCAAGCGGCTTAAAAATTTTCATTACGCCGAGAGCCAATACAGGACCTTGACCGGCCAGTCCGATCCCACGATCGGTGATTTGTACGTACCCATCGATGCCAGCCAGACGGCACTGGGTGTAAAGACCTTCGGCCGGGTGGTTGAAGGCGTTGCCGGGCAGATGGTCGATCTGGTTCGTACGACCAGCGCCGGGGAGCGTTTGCGAATGCCCGACCGGCAATACACTGAAGCCGATGATATCGTGGCCGACGCCAAACGCAAGGCGGCCGTTCTGGGGTATTCCATGCAGCTGGAGTATTTGGGCAAACGGGGCAACGTCCAGGCGCCGCAGGTCATTACCTCCTGGGTGTCGGATATGGATTTGTCCAAGCCGGATATACCTTCCTTCAACGTGACCGTTCTGCTGACCAAAAATCAACTCAGCGATCTGCACCAGCGCCTGAAGATCATTTTTGACCAGGCCCAGCGGACCAAACGCACCGGAGCCCGTGATTTTTTCGAAGGAATTTTGTCGGCCGCGGCCCAAATATCGCGGGACCCATCCCAGTTCAGCAGAAAACCCTACCAGAATCTTGGTCAATTGGGATTGATCGGGGAATTTTTGGACGATCTGCCCTACCGCAGCAGCATCATGCGTCTGACGGAGGAGGACTGGTACAGAATGAGCGTCGGGGAGCAGCAGGCCCTGATCGACGATTTGAAGTCTAAATTCAAGCGGTACCAACAATACCATGACGATGTCGACAACTGGATCAGTTTCGGTGCAACCGACCCGGGAGACACGGTATACCGGGTGCCTCTGAGTATGATGCCCTAAATTCCTTTGGGGAGGATGCCTTGCCTGACAGGAACAAACGATCGGATGACCGCGACAGTCACAGCGGATCGTCATCCCGCTCCGGGGACGCACCCGCCACGGTCTTCCAACTCAGTGATGTGGCCAAAAGCTGGCCCGGGGACAACGGGTTCGAGCTGACTGTACCGAAACTCACGATTCGCCGGGGGGAAAAGGTCGCTTTGGTCGGATTCAGCGGATGCGGCAAAAGCACTTTGCTGGATTTGCTGGCGATGGTTCTGCGGCCGGACAGCTCAAAGGAATTTACCTTTTCCACCACACCGGAAAAGCGGTTGAATGTGGCCGAAGCATGGCAGCAAAAAAACAAGAATGCCCTGGCCCGGACACGCCTGCGTTTTATCGGCTATGTGCTTCAGACCGGCGGGTTGCTGCCGTTTCTGTCGGTTGGCGACAATATCGGTTTGAGCCTAAACGGTCTCGGGCGGCCGGACCCGGAGGCGGTTGAAAAACTGGCCGCCCGAGACNGTNNAATCGAGCGCCACCTGCAAAAGTATCCGGGCCAGCTTTCGGTCGGCGAGCGCCAGCGGGTGGCGATTGCCAGAGCCCTGGCCCACGAACCGGCGGTGGTCATTGCCGATGAACCCACCGCGTCGCTGGACCCGATTAACGCAGAAGAGATCATGGGAATTTTTACCGAGGTCGCCGGTGAAAAAGGCGTCACCTTTATTGTTGCGACCCACGAATGGGAACGGGTGGGGGAACTTGGATTCCGGCAGGTAAAATTCGATCTCAAGCGCGACTCAGCCGATGGCACGGTGCGTGCCAAAGTCATGGATTAAACCGAGGAGCAGATGCACGGGTTAAAAACCATTATTCGATTATCGCTGCGCGACTATGCCCATGAGCGCCTGCTTACGGTGTGCGCGGTGATGGGGCTGGCGGCTATCCTGGCGCCATTGCTGGTGTTGTTCGGCGTAAAGAGCGGTATAATCAACACCATGGCCGACCGCTTGATCAGGGATCCCCGCAACCTCGAAATTTCACCTATCGAAAGCGGCCGTTACGATCGTGAATGGTTTGCCGCCCAGGCGGGTCTGCCGCAGGTGGCGTTTCTGATTCCCCAGACGCGGTCGATTGCAGCGAACATGATCCTTGCCAACCAGCAAGGCGAGCGGCCTTACACCCTTGCCGTCGATCTGATCCCCACCGGTGATGGTGACCCCCTGCTGGAAAAATGGGGACGGATACCGGCCCATGACCGGGAGGTCGTTTTGTCGGCATCGGCTGCGCGCAAACTGCATACCGAACCGGGACAGACCATTGTCGGAAGGGTCGGCAGATCCGTGTCCGGAAGAAAGGAGCAGGTGACCGTCGATTTGAAAGTGGCTGCAGTACTCCCCCTTGAAGCGTTTGCCAGGGATGCGGCTTTCATCCGGCTGGCCTTGCTGCAGGCTACCGAGGATTATCGGGACGGTTTCGGCTCCGCGCTTTTCGGCTGGCCGGGTAAATCGTCTCCGCAAGGACCGCGGGAGTATCCCAGTTTTCGACTCTACGCAGGTTCCATCTATGACGTGTCGGTGTTGCGCGACCGGCTGGAAGGACAGGGCCTGGAAGTCTACACCCGGGCCGAAGAAATAGAAGTGGTGCGCAACCTGGACCGGTCTTTCAGCCTTATTTTCAAAATCATTGCAATCGTGGCGGTCTGTGGATATTTTGCCTCGATGGCCAGCAGCGTCCTGGCCAATGTCAATCGCAAAAATCGCCATCTCGGGATCACCGGTCTGATCGGGTTCTCCACCCGGAACATTGTCTGGTTTCCGGTCGTACAGGCGATTGCCACCAGCATACTTGGCACCGGACTTGCGGCCGGCCTCTATCTGGTCTCCGAGGTGGTGATCAATCGTCTTTTTGGTCAATATATAGCCGAAGGCGAATATGTCTGCCGGCTTTCGCTGTCTCACCTGATGATGGCTTTCATTTTAACTTTGATTTTGTCAATCCTCGCTTCGGGTTACGCCGCTTTTCGGGTTGCCAAAATTGAACCCTCCAAGGTTATCCGCGACATTTGATGCGGATGGGCCTTGGTTTGTTCAAAATCGAAGACTTTGTGAAGGCATGGAGCCAAACCGTGAATGTACGTGCGCCTGATGCATTCAAATTTCGCATGGGACCCCTGGCAGGTCTGCTGATCGGATTGTTCCTGGTTCTGAACGGCGATGTCGTTGCGGCACAGGATTGTCCATCTAAAAAATACAAACGCTCTTCGCAGACACCCATTGTCAAGGACATGGTCAACCCGATCCCGTCCGAGGATGACTTTGTATTGCCGATGCCGTGCGGCGGCAGACTCGTGCTGCGTCATGTCTGTGTCCCGATAAGCTCATTGTTGGATGATTTTCAACTGAATCTGGGATGCGAGGACTGCCGGCATCAGGATCAAGGCTTTATGGAGGCCAAGCGGGTGGCCCAGATTTCCGGAGCGTTCACACCCGATGATTTGCCCGACAAGTGGCGGCGCAAGCTGATTGAAATCGCCGACCGGGGCGACGGCCGCTGCCCGGTTCCGGATTCGAAAAACCCGAACGCTCTTTACTACTTCATCGGAAAATACGAAATTTCCACCTGGCAATGGCAGACGGTTATGAATGACGATTGCCCGGGGTGGGACAAGGCGTTTGAGTCCGACGACCCGCGACCAAAGACAAATATTTCCTGGTTTGAGGCCGTCGAATTCACCCGCCGGTATTCCCAGTGGCTTCTGGAAAACCAGCAGTCCCTGCTGCCCAAGTTTTCCGACGGACGCAGTGCTTTCATTCGGCTGCCTACTGAGGCCGAGTGGGAGTATGCCGCCAGAGGCGGGCATCAATTGACCGATGCTGAAATGGACAGCGAAGAATTCTTTCCCCTCAAAAACCGGCCTCTCTCCGATTATGCGGTCTACACCCAGGCCGGGGCAGCCAAACCGCCGGAAAAACTCGCCTGGATCGGCACCAAGTGCCCCAATCCGCTGGGCCTTTTGGATACCGCCGGAAACGCCGCCGAGATGCTCTTTGACGCCTTTCGATTTTCAATCAACTCGCGCCTGCACGGTGCAGCCGGAGGTTTTGTCATCAAAGGTGGGAGCTACCGCAAAAGCCGGGCAGAAGTCATGCCGGGGCGGCGCGAGGAAATGCCTTTTTTTCTTGAAAACAAAGCCTTTCAAAGCAACGATTTGGGGCTGCGGGTCGTACTCTCGGCCATTGTCACACCCCAGGACCGCAGCAGGATGCTGGAGAAAAATTGGGCCGAAATATCAGGTCAAAAACGCCTGACCAGGCTTTCGCCGGATTCGACAACAGACGCATTTGATCCCGATCAGGGCAAAGATTTCATCGCGGACCTGGAACGGCTGGCGGAGTCCGCGACCAGTGTGGCAGAAAAGAAGAAATTCAGATCGATCGCCGATTTCATCAAATATTTTGATCAGGTGTCCACTGAAAAGCAGACCAAAGCCATCGACGCGCTCATCTGGGAGGCGCTTTTCGCGGAAGATTCCATCGCCCGCTACGCTGCCCGGTGCCCCCAGTTGCAGCAGGAACTTGAAACCATGGAGGATCTAAGGAGTCAACCCCTGCCCGAGTCTGAGGTTGAATCTTTGAGGAGGAGTATAACCCGGTTAACCGAGCAGGTGTCCGATTGCGATGTGGCAATCGATTATCTGGCGCAAGCCTACATCACTGTTATCAAGGAGACCCAACAATTTCCGCGGGCTGCCATTGATCGTCAATTGAATCAGATAACGATGGTACCCAATTTAGAGAAAAATTTAAAATCCAGCTTAATCGCCAAATCAAAGGTGTTTCGAGATCATGTCTGGCTTTACAAGGAGATGCCGGAAAGCATCCAGCCGTCCATAATTATTGACGATATAGTAACCGCGTTGGCCAATTGAATCGGTGATCGAAGCGTTTGTTTGCCCCGCTGCCGTCCGCCGGCCGACAGCCTGAAATCAAAAAACGGTAGATATGCCCAGGTTTGTCACAACCTGAACCACTGGGTGGATCTCGAGGCTGTCGATCCGGGCTATGCCGTCCAGCAGATGCCGTTGAACCTGATGCTCTGAATTGCGGCGGACGAACGGGGTCGCCCACCAAGGGATATTGCAGGCACTTCAGACTAAACATGTATCGAGGGGGAACGATTATGCACAGCCAAAGATTCTTGTTAAGTTTATGTTTGGTTTGTCTTCTGGTCTCAGCATGTGTCTCAAAAGAAAAGTACGAGGAGTTGGAAGCTACGCTTGCCGATACCCGCGCGGAGCTTGAACAAAAAGATCAAGCCGTTGAAGAATTATCCCAAAAACTGGGGCAATTGGAAAAAGACTGGGAGATGAACCAGCAGGACAGCAGCGCGCTGCAAACACGGTATCTTGAACTGGTAAAACAGCGGCATATGCTGTCTCAGACACTGGAGCAAAAGGAAAAGACTATCTCCCAATCTGAGGAGGCCAGGCGCCAGCTCGAGGATCAAATGCAATCCCAGCTGGAAACCCGCGAGCAGCAAATCAAGAAACTCGAAGATGCCGTGGCCAAACTCGATGAAGCCGGGCGTCAATCAGAGGCCCGTTTGCAGTTGCAGATCGATAGCCGCGCGAAAAAGATCCAGGAGTTGCAGAGCGCTGCTGCCGAATTAAATCAAGCCAAACAGGATTCAGAAAGCAGGCTGCAGTCGGAGATCGAAACGCGCACCCAAAAGATCCAGGAGCTGCAGAGCGCTGCTGCCGAATTAAATCAAGCCAAACAGGATTCAGAAAGCAGGCTGCAGTCGGAGATCGAAGCGCGCACCCAAAAGATCCAGGAGTTGCAGACCGCCGTCGCCGAGCTAAGCCAAGCCGAGCAGGATTTGAAAAACAGGCTGCAGTTAGAGCTGAAGACACGCGAGCAAAAGATCGAAGAGCTCGAAGACGCCGTGGGCAAGCTGAATGAAACCCGCGTAATTCTGGAAACCAACCTTCTGGCGCAATTGGAAAACCGCGAAAGAAATATCAAAGAACAGGAAAAAATAATTTCTGATCTAGGCAGCCAGAAGCAGCACGTTGAATCCGATTTAATCAACTTGAAGGAACAGATGGCGCTACAGGAGCAAACCATCAACGAACAATTGAATATTATTGCCGAGCTGGATTCCACCACAAACAAGATAGAAAGCAGCCTTAAAGTGCGGGCCACGGAAATCGAGCTCCGGGAAAAAAGAATTAAGGAATTGCAGGAGGTCATTGCCCAGCGCGATAAGGCCAAGCGCCAGCTCGAAAACGATCTGAAAGATCAGATAAAAGACCAGCAGGTAAAGCTGGAGAAACTGGTCGGCAAATTAAAGGTAACTTTTGTCGATAAGATTCTTTTCGACTCCGGCAGCGCCACGGTCAAGCCCGCCGGCAGGAAACTGCTTTCAACTTTTGCCGCGAGCATCAAAAACAACAACCAAATTATCGTCGTCGAGGGGCATACGGACAACGTCCCCATAGGACCGGAGCTGAAAAATAAATATCCGACCAACTGGGAGCTGTCGGTAGCCCGCTCCGCTGCGGTGGTTCGCTTTCTGACAGGAAAATCCGGGATTGATCCCCAAAGGTGCACCGCCAGCGGTTTCAGTTACTACAGATCCGTGGCACCCAACGATACGCCGGCGGGCCGGCGTAAGAACCGCAGAATTGAAATTATTCTGGCCGCCCAGCGCTGAACAGGGCTCGAACGCGAACCGTTTTGCTCAGAGCCTTGTTTGGCGGTCCTAGCGTGTTACGATTTTATATGACTGGATATTCCTGGTGTTTTTTTCTACCAATTTTCCGTCGGTTTTCTGGTAATTCGAGATTTTTACGATACCAATCCCCTGGGAATACCAGGTATCAATAACGTTGTTGAATACGCTATGCCTTACTCGCGTAGCAGTCAGTCTGCCGACTCCGGTAATTATTTTTTCAGCGCCTTCATGGGTATATTTGAAGACGGCTTTTCGGTGCCCCAGATTTATTTCGCCTTCCCATTTATCATTTTTTTTAACAGGGTATTTTATAATAAAAAATGGTTTGGCGAATACTTTTTCAAATCCATGTGACCTTCTGCCAAGCAATTTTACGCCCTTTTTAGTGTTTCCCCAAAACTCTGTCCTGATATTGTAGCCCCTGCCAGCGGTCCCTTTTTTCTTGACATACCACTCTAATCTATAGGCCTTTTCTTTGGCAATCTCCGTAAATTCTTCAACACGAACCGTTTCTACTTCATCATTGTTCTCATAAATCCATTCTGTTCCTACCTCTAACGGCAAATAGGATTGCTTCTCCATGGCCAAAACGGCACTGCTGCCGGATATTACTAGAACCGCAACAGAAAGGAATAGAATCAATTTTTTCATTTTGCCTCCCTAAGTTCTCATGGTGTCTGCCGATGACGATATGGCGTTTTGCTCCTTAAGCCCGTGCGGCCCCTATTAAAACCGCAGCGTTCTTCCGGCCTGTTTCCTTCTGCTATTCCTCGCGTTCAGAGCGGTTGTCATGTTTGAAAATATCTCTATGCGCTGTCCAGTTCATGTTCTCTAGTCAGGAAATCTGACAACCGGTATAATCACATATTTTCGCACAGAACGCTTTAAATTGCAAAAGGATAAACCGCAACCTGCCGAATTTTATAATAATACGATCACTCCAGATGACTCGAGCCTGTAAGCAGTAGGACCCGCCGGCCCAGTAAATTGACGGAAATAGAAACAATATTAAGGAATACCGAGGATAAGTTACGGTCCGAGAATCTATCGATCATGGAGTACTGGGGTAATGGAGTATTGGGCTGTGTTGTAATCAGGTGTCTGCGCTGCGGTCCTCATTCCATTACTCCAGCACACCAACACTCCAATTATTTGAAATTGTTACAAAATAACAACCTCTTGCAAGATTAACCTTATTTATGTTCTTCGACCCGTGAATTAATGGGATCCAGAGCCCTTTTTTTAAAGTGTTTTCTAAGGATGAAAGCATATCAGTGGGATTTCCTTGGGCGGGAACGGCACTGGTGAGGATGGTTTATGAACGAAAGTTACCTTGAACCGCTTCGATTTCCTGAAAAGTTCCAGCAATTATACCCTCAAATGTCCTGCTGGTAGTCTTTATTACGCTTTTCCACCAATCTCGTTATCGTATCACATTTGAAGCACTTTCGATTGTGAATAGAGATTAAGTCGCCGCATTCCGGGCAACGGTATTCTTGCGCTTTTTGCAGAAACCGCTTTAGCGCCCATTGCAGCACCTTTGAAGCGTAGTTCTGTCCGGCCAGAAAAACACCCATCGCGAACATGAGGTGCACCAATATGACAGCAGCAGGTCCGCCGGCTGCGATTATCAGAGGCTTGCTCAATTTTACGGACAGATAACTTAAGAAAGCCAAGGTGGGTACTCCTAACAAAAAACTCAACGCCATCAGGAACAGGCCAAGATAAACGCGTCTTCCAGGCTGCTTCTTCAAGACAGCCAGCGGGTCCGGGTTGTTCAGAGATTTTTTACCGAACTTGGTCCGGGCAATCTTACGGGCAAGCGGCCTGAACAGAGACACTGCTGATTTCTCCCACCTATCACTGGATCTTTTTTTTAGCCAATTCTGGCCACATAGTTTTCATCTCCTCATCGATCGGAACAACCTCACCTGAAGCAGATTCAATAAAGACACAGGTCATCTCCGCATCGACCACGAGTTTGTCGCTTTCACTTTGGAATATCTTTTTGGACCAGGTATAGCTCCTGTTGGTTGAACGCATCAGCTCCGTTTCAAGTCGCAGGAGATCGCCCACGACAGCAGGGCTTCTGAAATTGCAGTTGATATTCACAACCACATGGATAATCCCTTTTTTAGCAAGCGAGGCGAACATCTTTTCCACAGACGGATTCTTTTCAAGAAAATCCCAGGAACTTTCTTCAAAGAACTCCAGGTACCTGGCGTTATTTACGTGATTATGATTGTCCGCGTGGTAGTTTCTGATCTTGATAAATATCTCCGATTTTTTCATAGCATTTATCTCTAAAATTTTAATTTTCAATACCCTCGCGATCGTAGACTGACATGATGGTACCGATCATTATAGCTGTTAATTTTTGCTGACCATCTGTTTCTGAAAATAGTTGCCCTTCTGTTACTGTAATGTTTTTGCCTGCTTTCTTAACGCTGCCGACAGCCCGAAAATGTTCCCCTTTGGCAGGAGACAGAAGATTGAGTTTAAATTCAATAGTCAAAACCGCGGCATTTTTCGGCATTAGTGAAAATGCCGCATAACCACACGCACTGTCGAGGACGGTGGAGACGATGCCGGCATGGATAAAACCGTGTTGCTGCGTCAGTTTCGATTGATATGGAAACTGCAGCTCTATTTCACCGGGCCCGACTGAGACGATTGATGCATTTACCGTTTTCATGACTTCTTGACGGTTAAAACTCTCAATTACTTTTTCTTTATATCCAGGGTCATTCGGTTCGAATTGTAAGGCCATTTTTACCTCGTTGCCCTTGGTAGGGGGCTATAGCGTGCTTTCTTCAAAATTGCAGGCGCTTAAAAAAGCAAATGGATCGTGCGGTGAAAAATGATAAAGAAACCGCGCAATCTATGATTTTGTTTCAGCCAGAACATAGCGACTAAAAGCTGCCCGGATAAATCACAACGAGTTGTACGACCCGGACAGATCACTTAACAGATCACTTATTTGATGAGGTCGCCAGTAGAATACCAAAGCCAATAAATACTGAACCACTGGTTCGATTGACGGCGCTGATCCTGTTTGGCTTGGCCAGCCAGTTTTTCGCACTATGCGCCAGGAGGGCATAAAACATCAAAAAGAAGAATGAAAAAATCATTAAGGTAACGATAAGAATCGAAAATTGAGAAACCAGGGCACCATTCATGCTGACAAACTGAGGAAACAGGGCAGTCAGAAATACGATTGCTTTTGGATTGCTCACTGCAACACTAAAGGCCTGAACGAATATTTTAAGAGGCGATACATTCGGCGGGATTATGTGGTTGTTTTTTGCGCTGAAATCTAAACCTTTCTGGAAAATAAGCCTAAGACCTAAATATATCAGATAGCCTGCACCGGCATATTTGACGACATTGAATATCATTTCTGAAGTTTTGAGTATCGCTCCTAGTCCTGTAACAGCGATGATACCAAGGCAAAATAGACCGGTAATATTGCCGAGCGCGGCAAAAGCGGCCTTTCTCCAACCATGTAATGCGGAGTTTGTCATTATGAAAAGAACAGCCGGCCCGGGTGTTGCCGTCGCAACGAGCACCAATGTCAAATACATAAGCCAGGATTGAAATGTCATTTTAAACCTCCTTGCGTCAAGCATCCGCTCTCTGAGAAGCGGCTCAAATAGTTTCAAAGTGTGCCCGGCCTTTACTTAATATTTTGATTTTACAGGACATCCGTTCCGGCGGCATGAACTACCAGTCAATGAGTGAAATAGCCTCTATGATTAATGAAATGTCGCCAAGACTGTCCGACTTGTTCGCAACAACTTGGAGTTCTTTCTTTTTGCCTCTCAATCCAAATATACATAGCACAAAACCAACAATGACGGTAATGCACGCGAGAGCCGGGCGTTGATCAATGATTGAAAAGAATCCGATAATTAGCAGGAAAAGCCCAAAACTTGCTGATAAAATACGTATAAACGGGTTGATTATCTGGATTTTTAGTTCCCTGATTACGCCTTCATCTGGTAGCCTTCCGTGCTTTTTTTGGTATTTGCGGGCTTCTTTGATTGCGGGCTTTAGAACCTTCTTTTCAAATTGATTATTTTGGCTCATTTTTGATTCATATCTTCGTGAACGAATTGTTGAAGATTGTAATTGTATGCTTCTGCGGCTCGTAAGCGTATCTTCTCGTCGCATTCCCGCAACACCCAGCCTTCTAAAGCGTTTTCATGTGTATACGCTTCGGGAGCCATCAATCCGGAAAATAAAAAAATATAATCGAATGCAGTAGCAACGAAATATTTTAGAATCAATTTGTAATCGTGTTTATCTGCGATCATTGGTTGCGATTTTTCAATTAACATTGGCGATTCAGATCAAACACTGGATCAACCTTATTCCTACCAAAAAGACGCAGCAGTTCAAGGGGCCCATATTCGAGCTTAAAGCTCATTTCTGCCTTGCTTATAGGAATGAAAATGTACCTTCGGAATGGGGTTAAAAAAAATATATCCAGCATACAAATAATGCCGCCGAGATACCGAAAACCTTGAAATTGTATCAAACGCCTCGATCCTGCCCATCTGGTGCCTGACGTTGTTCTGTTGCCCTTTTTTCAAGCGCTATCCATATCTTGTCATCTTCATGTGGGTCAACACTAAGTGAAATATCACTGAGAGAGCGTATTGATCGTGCTGAATCCTCGAATTTGAATATTTGTCCTGTCGTTGTTCTGCGAATTTCCAAATGGCAGCGGTTTCCATCGAGTCGGATTTGGTCAACCTTAGCATCTCTCGGAAGGGTAGCCTTGTCCCAGCCTGATACGTCCTCACTCCATGAAAAAAAGTTGATTACCTGGGTGGAATAACCTTCATCAGGCTTAGGTGGGATATTCCTTTCCCTGAAACCGTCCTTGACGTCGTATGCGTAATGGTCACGAATGATAATTACATCCCGACCGTCACCTGATACAGAGATTCGCTCTGAGCGGCGTGCAAAGTCTATCAAGGCCATATCCTGATATGTAAAAGTCTATTATTTTTCCAAAAACCATCTTTCTTGAAATATAAATGCAGAAATTACAGATGAAAGAATCATGGGTGCTAAATATGTTTGCGAAACATTTATTTAGTAGCCTTCATTCTAATAAAATAATATAAATTAAAGGCGAAAACTGCAAAAAATAAGAAAGGGAAAAGGAGAAAAGTATGGTTAATCTTTGCCGTAAAAAAGACAGTTGTTGGACCGTGATCGCCGCCGATTAATTTTACGGTTTCAAATGATTCCGTCATTATGTAAAAATTTAGTAGATAGAAGATAAAAAAAGCAAATATCGCAATTAAGCCCGCAAGATTGATTATAATTCCGGTCACTTTCATAATCTTGTTCCAGTCTTGATGCCGACGCAGGCAGCCTGCGCCCGAGAGGTTTAAATCCCGATACGTCATTTCTGAAAGTTGATATCTAATTTGGACATCGTGAAATTGACACCGAATACAACTGATCCAATTGACACAGCTGAAATAAGCAGGGTGATCCCGCCAAATATACTAATTTTCTTTACCAATGACATTTTATTTTTGCCGTAGGTAATAAATTGTTTTGATAATACATTCTTTTTGCATAAATATAACTAGCAAAGAGAGTAGGAAGACTGATAACTCTGGAATTGATGAATCTACGAAATGTATTAAATTTACTGTAAACCATCATCTCTGCTTTGCGACAGCCGTGTAGAAGTTCTTCACGACTCATGAGCTTGGGCTGAAATACCGGTAAGTGAATAAAGTGCGAGTTGTCGTAGTGTTCCCAATTGTCGTCTACAATCCGGCCTTCTCTATATAAACGATCATACAACGGCGTATCAGGATATGGTGTAAGCATATATAGTTCGGGTAGATCTATACCGTTTTCAATTATAAAGTCAGCGGTATCCTGAAAAACTTGACTATCATCTTCGTCAAATCCAAATACAAAGTTTCCTTCTATTGCAATATTTCTTGCATGAAGTTTTTTTATTAGTCCTTGATATACCTCAATATTGTTTTGAGATTTACGTGATTTCTTTAGATTTGCTTTCTTAATACTTTCAAATCCGATACTTACAAGCCAGCACCCACTATCGGCCATTAAATCTATTAGATGATCATTTTGGGCGATATTTAGACTGATTTGACTTAACCACTTTATTTTTAAAGGCTTCAGTGCTCTAAAAAGTTCTTCTGCTTTTTTAGGGTTTGCTGTTAGCGTTGAATCAGGAAACCATATATATTTACTGTTTTTTTTCCTAATTTGCTCAACAATAGATGTTACATCTCTTGTACGATATCCACCCAAGGTAGACTGAATAGAACAAAAATCGCACGAGAATGAACAACCTCTTGAAAAATTTATTACATGAAATGGGAGATATCTACCGTTTCCTATCTCGTAATTGTAAAAAGGCACCTTATTCATATCAACAGGGTTTCTGTTTAGATATTGGGAAGACAGTTTGCTGTTTATGAAGTCTGCAATAAGTTGCTCTAAATAGTCTTCTGCTTCGCCTACGCAAACAACATCAAAATGATCCTGACAGTCTTGTGGCAAGGAACTCGCATGAACACCACCGATTACTGTTTTGATGCCTTTGGACCTAAATACTTCTGAAATTTCCTTTGCACGGTTGATTTGAGTGGTTGTTGCGGTAATAAATATTAAATCCGGTGTTAAGCTAAAATCTATAGGTGTTACCTGCTCATCAATTATTTCAACTAAACAGGAATCATCGACCAATGCCTCGAGTCCATACAATGTAACCGGTGGCATAGTAGTGCAGCTTGAATGTGTTGGGATATTGAAGCTGCTATCAAAAAACCTGTTGAAGTATTTGCAGATAATATTGTCAATAAAGGAATTCTTTATATGACAATATTTGTTCTCAGTGGCAGGATTGATAAGTAATATCTTGATAAGGTGGTCCATTATGGTGTTAATTCAGGCGATTATCTCAATTGGCCATGAATTCTTAGGGTTGATTTTTATACAGTATTAAAAACAGCTATTGCGCTTTCGTATTCCATCATATCTTTATATGCCAATCCCCTGTTGTAATGAGCCGAATAGTTGTCGGGGTCTATTTCGAGAGCTTTTTAGCAATTATGACCAGGTAAATATCATCACGCAATGCTTATTTCTCCTTATAAATATTTTTGAAAAAAGGATGTTTTCACTCCCGCTCACGCCTGTGCATCACCTTCATTCCAAGTTACGAGTAGTTTGCAGGAGGCACTAAATTATGGTTATCCAATATCGCTCGAAAGTGGCCCTGCTTGCGGTGTCAGAGTGCATGCACATTGTTGGGGGCTATAATTTCAGGATAATTTTATTTCTATGTTGTTTGATAAAATTCAACAGGAGGCCTGCAAGATCTCCGGCGGTTTCGTAATATCTGTCATCACATTCATTCAATATTTCCTCTCGAGCTTCGTTTTCCTCCTCCATAGCATGATCTATCGCATCGACAGTAACTGCTCCAGCGATCCCAAGGGAATTAATTGCCCGCTGAGTAAGAGAAGCTGCTTCGGGACAACCTATATGGTTGAGTGCCTCAACAATAATTGACGCATATTCGTTTGATGAATTAAAAAAAAATTGATCGTAGCCTCCATTATTGACCTCGCGTTCAAGAGCTTCATTGGCGAGGACAACAAGCTCTTCCTGGGAAAGATTGTCCTTCCCAATACGTTCTGACTTTTGGTCCAGGGCTTGCTCAAATGCAAGAACTAACGAGTCGGCCCTATATTCGCTTTCAAGAGCAATCAATTCATCCGTGGTCTGTCCGGAATACTCCTCAAGCCATTTTAGGTCTGTCATTTCTATCTCCTTTCAGGCCGCAACATTGCGCGTGACAAGCGGCCCAAATGAATGTCAAGTCTGCACGACGCAACGGAAAACAGTGATCGACACGCCACCGTGCATAGGCGTAGCTCTTCAGAGCGAGGACTGGTCTGCTCCACTATCGTGGTTATGCAAAATATGCTGGCTCCTAATTACCTTTGCCGGTCGACATTCGGCCATGGGATAAAAGCAAAAATCCATAAGGCGATTACATTAACAACCGGTACAAAGGAGATTAAAGAAATCCAGGCTGAAAAACCTGCTTTTACTAGAATTTTCCCCATTAACCACACAGGCACTAAAACAATTGAAAGGATAACCGTAATAATTAAGGGTTTCTCTAATTATTCAAAATAATTCGTGCATTATGACTCTAAGCTGATATAGTTGTCAGTAAATTTTGCTTCATAGTTGCTGACCCATATT
>Ga0049117_10000456_pt1 | contig 14515 bp, 8 predicted proteins | sample WorMetHERISLAND1_2_FD_55105 | JGI IMG/M metagenome (GOLD analysis project Ga0049117, IMG submission 55105) | Marine gutless worms symbiont microbial communities from Max Planck institute for Marine Microbiology, Germany - Olavius geniculatus... | ecosystem: Host-associated > Annelida > Digestive...
ACGAAATATGATGTTGAATTTGTGGCTAGAAAGTTTTATTATATACTGTTACGTTAGTGAGACCTGGCTGTGGTTCGAAGGCCCCTGCCGCAAAATTGAAATTCTATTCAGTAACCGTTACGGGAACCAATGTCAAATTCTTTTTGCGGTTTGCCAGGAAGATCGTGCTGTACCCTCACAATGTGCTCGAAGCGAGGTTAACGGAATCCATTCTTTATCGTATCAAGTCAACCAGGATCTTGTAAAAGATATACAGGACATGGCACCAGGCTTGCGCCGGGCTCCGGGATAGCCCTTGCCGGCTTACTGGAAGCTTAATTATTCGAACGAAATGAACACAGCCGCATAGCAGGAAAAAGGCACTGCCGGGGATAGCGAAAAAATGCCCAAAAACCGAAGCAAGTCTGATATTCGCAAAAAGCGCGGTCGTCGCGAAAAAAGAGGCTTTTTCAAAAAGTTTATCCTGTGGTCTTTTTTGCTGGGGATGGTGTTATTTCTGTGCGGCGGCGTGATAAGCCTTATCGCCTATTTTACGATCAGCAAGGATTTGCCGAAGATATCTTCGTTGTCGGATTATCATCCCTCCATCATTACAACGGTTTACGCCGATGATGGCCGCAAAATTGCCGAATTTTTCAAAGAGCGCCGTATCGTCCTGCCTCTGTCGGAGATGCCGCCGATGTTGCTCGATGCTTTTGTGGCTGCGGAAGACTCGCGCTTCTATAAGCACAAAGGCATCGATTTTATTAGTATCGTCAGGGCGTTTTTTAAGAATCTGGAAGCCGGTACCATCGTGCAGGGCGGCAGCACCATTACTCAGCAGGTGACCAAATCATTCCTGTTGTCGCCGGAAAGAAGTTATCGGCGCAAGGTAAGGGAGGCCATCCTGGCCTATCGCATCGACAAAGCCTTTTCCAAAAAGGACATCCTGTACCTTTATCTGAATCAAATCTATTTGGGCCACGGCGCTTACGGGGTTCAAGCCGCATCTGAAAATTACTTCGCCAAGTCCATCAATGAGCTCAATTTAGCCGAATGCGCCATTTTGGCGGGTTTGCCCCAGGCGCCCAGCAAGTATTCACCCTTTAGGCACCCGGAAAGGGCCAAACAGCGCCAAATTTATGTTTTAAACCGGATGGTGGAAGAGGGCTATATTACCAACATACAGGCTACGGAGGCCATCAACACCCAGTTGGATATCAAACCCCGGCGCAATCTGTATATCGAAAAAGTACCGTTTTATACCGAGCATGTGCGGCGTCACCTCGAGAAAAAATACGGATCGAAGATGTTGTATACCCAGGGGCTGAAGGTCTACACGGCTGTCAACATCGACATGCAAAAGTCCGCCAGGGAAGAGATTCAAAAGGGCTTGGCCGATCTGGATAAACGCGAAGGATACCGCGGACCTTTAAAGCACATTGCCGCCGAAGAGGTCGAATCCTTTTCCCAGGCCCTTCAGGCCGAGTTCGAAAAAAAGCCGCTGGTCGAAGGTGCGGTCGCCAAGGGTGTCGTAATCGCGGTCGATGACGGCAAAAAGACCGTGACGGTCCGCCTGGGCAACTCCCAGGGTGTTATCGCTCTTGAGGATATGAAATGGGCTCGCAAGCCCGACCCTTCCGTGGCCTATCATCAGGTCAAACTGAAAACCCCTTCCCAAGCGCTTGCCAGGGGAGATGTGATTCTGGTCAAGCTTAAAGGAAAAAGCGAAGGACAGGATCTCTGGGAGCTGGCCCTGGAACAAATGCCCGTCGCCCAGTCTGCCCTGATGTGCCTCGAGGCCGAAACCGGGCTGGTGAAAGCCATGATCGGGGGACGCGATTTCAGGCAAACCCAGTTCAACCGGGCCATTCAATCCCGTCGTCAACCCGGCTCCGCGTTTAAACCGCTGATCTATGCCGCCGCCCTGGACAAAAGATTTGAGGACACCAAAAAATTCTACACGCCGGCAACCGTGATCGTCGATTCGGCCGTCGTTTTCAAGGATGAGGAGCGGGACTTTACCTGGAAGCCCAGAAATTATAAAGAGACTTTTTACGGGCCCACCCTTTTGCGCAAAGCCCTGGCCAAGTCCCGCAATCTGGTCACCATAAAAATTTTGCAGGATATCGGCGTGGATTATGCCATCGATTATGCCACCAAACTCGGGATCGAATCCTCCTTGAGCCGGGACCTTTCCATCGCCCTCGGGTCGTCCGGTATTTCTCTGCTCGAACTTCTAAAGGCTTACTCGGTGTTTACCAATCATGGCTATCTGGTCGACCCTGTTTTCATTTTGAAAGTAGAAGACCGCAACGGCAACGTTCTGGAGGAAATGGCGCCCGAAAGGCGCAAGGTAATTGAAAAAAGCACCGCCTACATAATGACCAGCCTGCTCGAAGGCGTGGTCAAAACCGGCACCGGATGGCGGGCAAAGGCCTTGAAGCGGCCGGCCGCCGGAAAAACCGGCACCACCAACAACCTGTACGATGCCTGGTTTGTCGGCTATACGCCTCAATTTATCACCGGCGTCTGGGTCGGTCTGGATGAAGAAGCCCCCATGGGCAAAAGCGAGACCGGTTCCCGGGCGGCCGCACCGATATGGCTCGGATTCATGCAGCGCGTGCTGGAGGGCAAGCCTGTGGAAGTTTTTCAGCCGCCGGCGGGCGTCGTGTTTGCCAAAATCGATGCCGATACCGGACTGCTGCCGATTCCCGAATCCAAAAAGGTTATTTTTGAATGTTTTAAGGAAGGTACGGTTCCCACCGAATTCACCAAAGCCCCCAACCAAGTCAGCGAAAAAGCAGATTTGTTCAAGAAAGACCTCTAACCGGCTGCCGGTTTCCGGATACCGGATGCCGGATGCCGGATGCTCGATTCTCGATGAACGACGGACGTTCTGAACCAGCACACTAACTTTCTCTTTAACGCCTTCACTTATTTAACACCTTGGGTACCTCTCCTTCTCCTGCCGGCTCAAGAATTAGAGCCGGCGTCCGTGTCAGCCGGTGGGCAGCAATGAGGCGCCAGCCTGCATTCCAAAGCCAGCAGGGGCGAAGGCGACAGACCGTTGAGCAGCCGCCGCCCACAACCAGCCAGGAACCAGGAACCAGTCGCCAGCAACCAGAAACCAGTCGCCAGCAGCCAGCAACCAGAAACCAGTTGCCAGCGACCGGCTCGCTTCGCTATAATACCCTCGATCTTCATCCTTTCAATCAACAAATAACGATTAACAAATAACGAAGAACCATGAAGCTTCGTCTCATATTATTGGTGCTGTCCCTGCTGGCCTTTCTGTCCGCGTCCACCGGCGGTTACCTGTATTATTCCTCCATCAAGGAATCGGCTTTCACGGAGGCTGAACGACAGGCCGTGGCGCGGGTTCAAACCATCAAAAAAAACCTTTCCGCCTATCTGTCCGAAAACCGCAAACCGGTCAGAGCCCTGGCCGGAATGGATGAACTTCGTCGGGTTTTGAGACAGCCCGAGAATCTCAATGCAATGGTAAATGCCAATGCCATTCTCGACCATTTCAACACCACCCTGGATACAGAAGTCTGTTATCTGATGACGCGTGACGGTGAAACCATTGCCTCCAGCAACCGCAACGCCGCGGATAGCTTTGTGGGCAAAAATTTTGATTTCCGTCCTTATTTCCAGCAGGCCATCCGCGGCCAACCGGCCACCTACCTGGCCCTGGGTACGACCTCCGGGCGCAGAGGCGCCTATTACAGTCACCCGATTGCCGGCAATAAGCCCGGCACCATTGCCGGAGTCGTGGTCATCAAGGCTTCGATCGAACAGGTCGAAAAAGAACTGGTGGCCGCACCGGATGAAATTGTACTGGTCACCGATCCCCAGGGGATCGTGTTCATATCCAATCGCGAAAGCTGGCTCTACCATTCATTGATGCAGCTTACCCCGGAGCAGATATCCCGGATTGAAGACTCCATTCAATTCGGACACGGGCCCTGGGTCTGGACCGGCCTTACGATCAGAGACGAAAAGTCCGCGATCGACAGTGCCGGCAATGTCTATCTGATGCACCACCTTGCGCTGGATAATTATTCGGGGTGGAAAATCACTCACCTGCGCAGCCTCAAGGCCATATCCAAAACCGTTTCAGATCCGTTGTTCAGAATCGCCGGACCTCTTATTCTGACCCTGTGTGTGCTGATCGGCTTGTCAGTGTTTTTGTTATACCGCAAAGCCAGCGTCCAGATTCGCATGCGGCAGCTGGCGGAAAAAGCCCTGCGTGAAAGCGAAGCGCGCTACCGCAGACTGTATCATCACACCCCTGCCATGCTGCATTCCATTGATATCAGCGGTCGCCTCGTCAGCGTCAGCGACTACTGGAGCGAAGTGATGGGCTACCGGCGTGAAGATGTCATCGGTCGCCGGCTGACAGCCTTTTTTTCCGACGAATCACGCCGCTATGCTGAAGAGGAAGTATTTCCCGAATTTTTCAAATCAGGATTTATCAAAGATGTCCCCTACCAGTTTGTCAACAAAGACGGTCGGGCCATTGACGTACTGCTGTCTGCCATTGCCGATCGCGACGAGCAGGGCAAAATTATTCGAACGCTGGCGGTATCGATCGACGTGACCGAACGCAAACGAGCCGAAGAGGCCCTGAAGCATGCCAAAGAGGAACTCAGCCGCTATTCCAGGGATCTCGAACGGCAGGTGCAGAGCAGAACCCGGGAGATCAACAGTATTCTCAAATACACGCCCGCCGTGGTCTACATCAAAGACAAGCAGGGTCGTTATACCCTGGTCAATTCGCGCTACGAGGAACTGTTCGAAGTCAAAAACCACGCGGTCAGGGGCAAGACCGACTATGACGTTCTGCCCCGGGGCGTTGCCGACCAGTTTCGTGCCAGCGATCTCAATGTGCTGCGTGCCAGCCGATCATTCCAGGAGAATGAGCACATTCCCCAGGCAGACGGGCTGCATACCTATCTTTCGGTCAAATTTCCGATCTACGATGAATCCGGCGACATCAGCGGTGTCTGCGGTATCCTCAACGACATTACGGCCCTGAAAAAAGCCCAGGATCAGCTTCGACGACTTTCGGCCGGCATCATGGCGGGCCAGGAAAAGGAGCGCTCGGCCATTGCCAGGGAGCTGCACGATGAACTAGGGCAGGTGCTGACCGCACTGCGAATGGAAGCGGTCTGGCTGCAGGAGCGCTTGAAGGGATCAGACGCCAAGGCATCCGAACGGGCCGCGACCATGTGTCAGCTGATCGATAAAAACATCGATGATGTGCGCGGGATGGCCTTTCGCCTGCGTCCCGGTGTCCTGGATGACCTGGGGCTGGTGGATGCCCTGGAATGGTATACGACGGATTTCGAAAGGCGCACCGAAATTACCAGCGTGTTCGAATTCGACGACGTGCCGCCTTTGAGCGAGACCGTGGCCACCGCCACCTATCGCATTACCCAGGAGGCGATTACCAATGTGGCCCGCCATGCGGCTGCTTCCCGGGTGGAGGTTGTCCTCAGGTCCCGCAACGGCACCTTGACGCTGGCGGTCGTCGATGACGGCCGTGGATTCAATCCGCCGGAGCTGTCGGATTCCGAAGGCTTGGGGGTGGCCGGCATGCGCGAACGGGCCAGTCTGGTAGGAGGCACCCTGGAGGTGCATTCCGAGCCGGGAAAAGGCTGCCGGGTATTGTTCGAGGTTCCTATAGACGGGCATAGCCCTTGAGAGTTATCCGTTATTTGTTATTGGTTATTGGTAAGGAAGGATCGCATCTTTTGATTCTTTTCAGTCTTATATGAAGATACGAAAAATCTATCTCACGCAAAGCCGCAAAGGCGCAAAGGAAATAACTAATATTATAATTTGTCTTGGCGCCTTGGCGTCTTTGCGTGAAAATAAGCAGTTTCTTTTCCGATCAGACCGCCTGTCCTTTTGCCGGGAACTGATCTAATACGGGAGAGACAAAATTGATAAAAGTCCTTCTGGCAGACGACCACAGCATTGTGCGGGCCGGATTGCGCCGTATCGTCGAAGAAAGCGGCGCAATCGAAGTCGTGGCGGAAGCCGCCGACGGCAAGGAAGCCATTCAGGCGGTGCGCAAATCCACACCCGATGTGGCGGTCATCGATATCTCCATGCCCGGACTGGACGGGCTGGAAGTGCTCCGCCAGCTGCAGGCTCTTGACCCCGACCTGCCGGTGTTGATTCTGACAATGCACGAGGAAGGGCAGTACGTCGTGCGCGCCATCGAAGCCGGCGCCATGGGATACATCACCAAGCAGTCCGCGCCCGAGCAGCTGGTCAAAGCGATCCGCAAGGTGCACTCGGGCCACCGCTATCTGACCGACGAGGCCACCGAAGCGCTGGCCCTGCGCATTGCCAAAGGCGGCGGGGACCAATCCCCGCTGGACTCCCTGTCCATGCGGGAGCTGCAGGTGCTCCGACGCCTGGCCATGGGACAGACCAATCGTGAGATTGCCAGGGCCTATCATATCAGCATCAAGACGGTGGATACCTACCGCTCCCGCCTGCTGAAAAAGCTGGCCTTGAGAAACAATGCCGAGCTGTCACGGTTTGCCATCCAAAACAAGCTGATAGAGGCGTGAGCGCGTTGCGGGGTACGCGTTGCGGGGTGCGGGGTCCGCGGTGCGGGTTGATGAGCACTAGGCGAGCATTCAGAAATTTGGGATGCAGATGCCAAGTTGGGGCACTATCCATGGGTTTTTTCCTTGAAAAAGCGGCTTTCAACTGTGATGGCTACAATCGATAGTGTTGCTATGAGATCTTCACGAGAAAACTAACTTGAAACGTGCAACTCGCAATGCGTGCCGCGTAAACCAAAACTCGTAACCCGTAGACCGAAACCTGAGACACGCAACTCACAACCCGCACCCCGAAACCCGTAACGCGCACCCCGCAACGCGCATCTCGCACCCCGAAACTTGCACCGCGCAACTTGGATTGTAAGAATTTTTCTGACAATAAAATCAGAAAATACCCCGTTGACAAGCTTCCTGCTGTCGAATAAGTTAAGCTGTTGCCAATCAATCCGGATGGTCGCTTTGAGATCGACGCGGTCATTTTAGGGGAACTCATTTGTCTTTTCAGTGAGCTGCGGCTGTGGAAGGAGGTGAACTGCAGGTCAGGATTTTCTTGCTGATTGGACGGGGTAGCCTTTGTCTTTGGTAACAATCCCAACCCGGTCACCATTCAATTCTGGTAATGTGACCCCTAAATCACTCAAAGGAGGAATACCATGAGAAGTAAATTTTTTATCGTATTTGTCGGCGTCCTGGCGTTTTCGGCGATAATGCTCGGTTTTTCAGCGGATTCATTCGCCAAGACGAGAATCATTTTCGGAGGCGGGCCCGCCGGCGGAACGTTCCAGGTGGTTGCCAACGGCATCCAGGTCTATAAACCGGTAAAAGCCAGCGAGGATTTTTCCGTCAAGGCACAAACATCGGCGGGTTCGGTCGAAAATTTGAGAAAGACCAATGCCGGCAGACAGCATTTCAGCACGGTGTACTCCGGCCACGTCTGGCTGGGCCGTAACGGGAAAATGAAAAACGATACCAAGAAATATGAAAATGTACTGGCAGTCTCCTGGTTGTACGGCGCACCGGCCCAGCTGGTCGTGCGGGCCGATTCCGGGATCAAGAGCGTTAAAGACCTGGTCGGAAAGAAAGTCGGTGTCGGCAACGCCGGCTCGGGTGCATTCGCCAACTGCGAGCTGTTTTTCACCCACATGGGAGTCTGGGACAAGATCGAGCGCAACGCCATGGGTTATAACGATGCAGCCGCCGCTTTCGGCAACAAGCAGCTGGACGCCTTCTGGTTGTTTACCGCCTTTCCGAGCGGTGCGGTCATCATGGCGGCCCAGACCAACGACATCGCCCTGATCAACCTGGATGCGGATGCCGAGGGCGCCGGATTCTACAAAACCTATCCTTACTTCGGAAAGCTGGCGGTCCCGGCCAACACTTATAAAGGTGTCGGTTATGATGCGCCTTCCTTCCAGGACAGCGCCCTGTGGGTGGCCAATGCTAAGGTTTCCGACGATGTCGTCTACAAGCTGCTGACCATGATCTACTCCGATGAGGGCCTCAAGCACATGTACGGTCAGAAAAAAACCTTCAAGAACATGAGCCTGGAAACCGGCGCCACCAACATCGTTACCCCGTTTCATCCCGGTGCCGAGAAATTCTGGAAAGAAAAAGGCATGCTGAAATAAGATTGCAGCGCAATTTTATTTGATGCGACTTTGCCGCTTGAAGTATGGCGAGAAACGGCGGCGGTATCCAGCGGATACCGCCGGCCGTTTCTCGTGTCCTTTTTTATTGCATTTGGGATTCGAAGTCAGTAATGATAGCGAAGGCTCGGATTCAGCGAAGAAGGCACACTTGTGAGTGAATGGTTATCTGTTGGTCGTTATTAGAGTTTTGATAAGAACCGCATCGGCACAATTGCACAGGGTTATTTTAATAGACTCCATTACCTTAAAATAAATAACCGATAACGATTAACTGATAACACCCAATTGATTTTTAAATCAATTGGGTGGATTATTTTCAAGAGGGGGTAAAAAAGTGTACGACAAATTAACGCGACTCGAAAAAATTATATTTGATGTGCTGGCCGTCGGTCTGGTCCTTTTTTACTCCTATTCTGCGATTGTACAGCCTGCGTCCACCCAGTATCACCGGGGCATTTATGTCATCATTACCTACATCCTGGTGTTTTTGTTATACAAATCCAAATCCAAGATCATGCGGGTGGTCGACTATCTGCTGATATTTCTTTCCATCTTCAGCATCGGCTACTGGATTCTCAATTTCGAAGCTATCAACTACCGTACCGGCGCCGAGACGCCCTTCGATATGTTCGTCGCCATGATCGGGGTTCTCATCGGCATCGAGCTGGCCCGGCGGGTGGTGGGCAATGTGTTTGTGATCATCGGGGCGGTGATGCTGGTTTACGCGGTTTACGGCTACCTGGCCCCCGATCTTTTTGCCCATGCGGGCGACACCTTTCCGGCGGTGTGTACCAGTATTTTCTACAAAAGCGACGGTGTCTTCGGCATCATGGCCAATGTTCTGGCAACCTACGTGATCCTGTTCGTCCTTTTCGGGGCTTTTCTGGAAAGATCCGGCGCCCAGCGCTTTTTCATCGACTATCCCCTGGCGGCCGTGGGTCACCGCATCGGCGGGCCGGCCAAAGTTTCGGTGATTGCCAGCGGTCTTTTCGGCTCTATATCCGGAAGCGCGATCGCCAACACGGTTTCCACCGGCGCATTCACGATCCCGATGATGAAAAAGGCCGGATTCAGGCCTCACGTGGCCGGCGGCATCGAGCCGGCGGCTTCCATTTCTGGCATGTTCATGCCCCCCATCATGGGCGCCGGCGGCTTTATCATGGCCGAGCTCACCGGGGTGCCCTATTCCACAATCATGAAGGTGGCTATATTCCCGGCGGTGATGTATGTCTTCAGCGTGTTTATTATGGTGCACTACGAAGCCAAGATGCACGACATCAGGGGCGAAAAAAGCGAACACAGCGCCACTGAAATTTTGAAAACCCAATGGCCCTACACCCTGCCCTTGATCGTCATTACCATTTTCATGCTGACCGGTTTTTCGCCGGCCTACTCCGCCATCCTGGGGCTGGCCACCTGTGTGGCGGTCAGCTTCAAAACCAGAGAAACGCGCATCGATCTGACGGTATTCTGGGTGGCCTCTTTTTTGATCGTCGGCCAGTTTATATTGCCCTGGATCGTCGGGCACTTGATAGGAAAACCCGGTGTCGCTTTTCTTGAAAAAATATTCTCCGCCAGGCTGCTGGTGCTTTACGGATTGATATTTTCGGCCGTCATGCTCTTTCACCGCCGATCCAAAGGCGCGGACATCAAGGCCGAGCTGATGAGTTTTGTCGAAGCCTCGCGGTCCGGTGCTGAAAACAGCCTCAAGATCGGGGCCACCGTCGGGGTCATCGGAATTATTATCGGCGTGCTGACCTACAGTGGACTGATATTGACCTTTGCCGACATTGTGATCGAGCTGGCCGGCGGCTCTCTGGTGTTAACCATTTTGTTTATTGCCCTGGCTTCCCTGATTCTCGGAATGGGGGTCCCGGTCACCGCCGCCTACCTGATAACCGCCGTGGTGGCCGTGCCGGCCCTGATCCATCTGGGCGTCAACGAGATTGCCGCCCACATGATCGTCTACTGGTTGTCGCAGGATTCCAACATCACGCCGCCGGTGTGCATCGCCGCTTTTGCGGGTGCGACCATCGCCAAGGCCAACATGTGGAAAACGGCGTTTACCTCTTTTAAATTCGCCAAGTTTCTGTATCTGGGACCGTTTTTGTTCGGCTATGTCCCGGGTTTCTCATTGAACGGCAGCCCCTGGGATATTATCAAGGCAATGGTGCTGATTTTGTTCGGCACCTACGCTTACTCCTGGATTTTGAGCGGAATCTGGTTCAAACCCCTGATGAGCAAGTTCAAAAAGGCGCCGGCCAGCTGATGCCGCAAGAGCGGCTCATCAGAAAATCGTTTTCTTTGATCAACCCAGCGCCAGGCGTGTGATACGCGGCAAATCCGGCGGGCGCAGCCGGCCTGCTGCATCGGATAGACAATCTGATGTCGAATGCCCATAATACGGCAGATACAATTCAACCTACAAGCACCACATAGAGGCCGCAAAATGAAACTTCCAACGGTTACGATCAACAAGATTCTTTACGCCACCGATTTGTCGGAAAATGCCCGTTATGCCTTTGCCTACGCGGTCAGCCTGGCAGATCTGTACAAGGCATCCATCACTTTTATTCATGTACTGCCCGAAGTCCCGGACCGCTTGGACAAGCAGGTCGTCGGCTATATCAGTGAAGAGCGCTGGCAGGAGATTAAATCCCGCAACGTCGAAGAGGCCAAGGACGCCATTATCGGGAAAAGACGCAGCCACCCGGCCATCCGGGACGCCCTGCAGCACTTCAGCGAGAATGTGAAGGAAAGCCGGCCGGGTGACGGCTTTGTCACCGAGGACATCATCATCGAAAGGGGCAACCCGGTTGAAAAGATTCTGCAATATTCCGAAGAGATCGACTGCGATCTGATCGTGATGGGAACCCACGGGCATGGAACCCTGGCGGATGCCATGATGGGGAGCACGGCGCGGCGGGTGCTGCGGCGATCCCCAAAACCCGTACTGGTGGTGCGGCTGCCGGAAGCCTAAGACCGGTAACCTAACCGTTGAACAGGGAACAGACTGAACATCGAATGCGGATGATTGCTTGATCGATGCCGATTATCCGCCGAAAACCTACCTTTAATAAAGCCTCCATTAAAAAAGAAAAATCTGAAGCGGTTGCATTGTTTCGAATATTTTGGCAGGAAAATTGCGTCTGGGAAGGTAGAATTTTATTTCCAGGGGTAATCCAAGGCTAAGAAACAACAGACTGAAACAGGCGAATTCCTTGTGAAGAAGAAAAGCTTAATTATACTTCTTTTTTTCTTTTCTATTGCTATCTTGAAATTTGGATATGATTATTATCTCGAAAAGCGCGCCTGGTGGGTGCTGTTGGATGGATATGAACACTATTATAAAAAAAAGTATTCTGATGCTTTGGCATATTGTTCAAAGGCGATAGAAGTGTATCCTCAATTCTCCGAGGCTTTTCTGCTTAAGGGAATTATTCATAATAAACTAAACCAAAGTGCCGAGGCCCTAAAATGCATAGACAAGTCAATCAAAAGCAATCCCGATAATTACTATGCCTATAATGAACGTGGGAATACCTGGCTTGATCTAAAAAACTATGTAAAAGCAATAAATGATTACGATAAGGCATTAAGTATTAATTCCGGATTTGCATATGCCTATTATAATCGTGGGTTGGCCAATAAGGAATTGGCGCAGGATGATTTGGCCCTTGAGGATTTCGGAACTGCTATTTCCCTCCACCCCGACTGCTTTGCAGCATATAGCGAATTGGGATTTCTTTATCTGAAATCGGAAAACTGGCAAAAAGCTTATGAGATATTTCATAAGGGTATTCTACAGGCTCATCGTCATTTCGAGCCAGAGGGAAAATTCGGAGCCTTCGTTGACAGTTTTACGAGCATTGAAAAACCAACAGATGATTACCAGAACGCAAAAGCATCAATTAAATTTTTTATAGAAGGGGAAACCATAAATGAAATTGCTTCCAAGTATTGTACAAATTGCAGTAAAGATGAATACAGAGATCTAATATTTGAAATACAAAATAATTTACCATATATCTATAACGGTTGGGCATTTCTTCTTTCCCGATGCCCGGATGATGAGTTTTACGATCCGGAGGCCGGGGTAAGATTATCAATTAAAGCGCTTTCATTCTATGGGAAAGATGATTTTGTCCACACTCTGGCAGGGGCCTATGCAGGCTCCGGAGATTATGAAAATGCTGAACAGATATTGATCGCTCTTATAAAAAACAATCATTCGAAAAAGCTGGAACTGGCAAAAGAGTTACACTGCATCACCCAGAAAATTCCACCTCGCAGATGCTGGTAATCACACTTTGGCTATTTGATTCCTCCTTTTGAAAAGGAGCTTTTCATGGTTAGGAGAATATTTGTAATATTGTTTTGTGCGATTGGCACGATATTTATCGTTTCGAATTTACTTCAAATTACAGATCCAAAGAATATAAATTTTTCAGGATCCGTGACCGGGTTAATCACATTGGGTCTGCTACCAATGCTGATAGGAATCGCGCTTTCGAAAAAACCTTTTGAGACTGCATGCTGGTTCTTTTGCATTTTATTGGGGGGTTTGGTGCTTTTTGGGAAACCTCATTTTTGGGAAGCCGCCCTTGAGAACTATATTAAAGTGACGGGTATCATGGCGGCGGTTCTTTTTTTAATTCTTTGTATTTATCTTATCCGACAATACAATTTAATGATGCAACTGGATGAAAAATTAAATAAAAGTTGGGGGGACGTACAGGTTGCTTACCAGAAACGGCTCGATATGATAACGGCTTTGACTCAGGCTGTTAAAAAATACTTAACCCACGAGAAAGATATAATAGATAATATAACAAATTGCCGAAAAGAGTACCACAACAGTAAATCTATAATGGACCGTATAAAATCAATTGAATCCCTTGAAGAAAGCTTTGGGAAAATTTTGCTGAGCGCGGAAAAAAACATCGATCTGAAAGCAGATAAGACTGTTGCTCATTTGATGGATGAAATCAGCAGAAATGAAGATAACGTGGCTAATCGCCGTGATAACTACAATGATTCTTTGATTTCCTACAACAAAATAATTCGATCTTTCCCAGTTACAATACTCTCAAAGCTCTATGGATTCCATTTGCGGGAATACTTTGAGGCGGATTTGGCCGCGGCTTCAAAAGTAGATATCCAAAACTTATAAAGCCTCCCGTTGTCACGGATAAAATTGTCCTTTAACGAAACAGCGTTTTCTCTTGTAATTTATTCTGATTTCGATATCGGGTGCTCGATGTTCACCTCCTCTTCAGCCAGGTGAGCGTCCGGCAAAACTGTTACTGAATCAAGCTGGAGCCAATTTTTCAATTTTTTAATATTCGAGTTGCTCAATCCCCGCATTTTGGAGATGCTGCGCGGATTGACGAAGATGGTCAGTTTGTCTTTTATCAATCCTGCCGCCTCGATAGTCTTTAGGGTCTTGTCTAAAAAAATTTCGGAGTGAACCAGGTGTCCGAAGGCCGGGTGATAGGGTCCTGCCAGAACGGTTGATCCGTCATCGAGATCATCGGAAGCCTGCAACCCCATCCGGATGACCGTAATACCTTCCTGCTCGAATATTAGATAGACTTTTTTCACCAGGGTGACGGCATCTTCCAGAGACAGGGGCCGATAACGACCGTGCTGATACCACTTTGCCAGGCGGCTTTCGGCAACCACCACCGTAGGGTATATGCGGACGCAGGCGGGGCTCAGATCCGCCATTTTACGGGCCGTCTGCACGGCCCGCGACTCGCTGTCGCCGGGCAGACCCACCATCATCTGCAATCCGACGCGAATCTGACGTTTTTTAAGCGCTGCCACCGCCCGGATAGTATCTGCAGCGCTGTGCCCCCGACCGGCCAGCGCCAGAACCTGATCATCCATGGACTGGGCTCCCAGTTCGACGGTGGAGATCGGGTAATCGGTAAGAATTTCGAGGCGCCCGGCCTCGATGGTATCGGGGCGGGTGGAAAAGCGGATGCCGTCTACCTGGCCCCGGCTGACATACTCACCGGCGAGCGCGAGCCAGAATTTGATTTCCGATTGCGGCAGTCCCAGAAAGTTGCCGCCGAAAAAGGCGATTTCGACCGGTTTGCGGTTTTCGGACTTATAATTTAAAAATTCCCCGATATGAAGCCGGACTTTTTCCGGTTCGAGCGCCACCCGGCTCACGCCGGCAAGGGGAACCTGATTGCAGAAAACGCACCGGTGGGGGCAGCCGGCGTGGGGGATGAAAATGGGGATGATGAAGGGGCGGGCTCTGGATGCTGGATAATCGATGCTTGATAC
>Ga0049117_10000461_pt1 | contig 14440 bp, 13 predicted proteins | sample WorMetHERISLAND1_2_FD_55105 | JGI IMG/M metagenome (GOLD analysis project Ga0049117, IMG submission 55105) | Marine gutless worms symbiont microbial communities from Max Planck institute for Marine Microbiology, Germany - Olavius geniculatus... | ecosystem: Host-associated > Annelida >...
GCTTGCAAAATTCAATGGTGTTCCCAGACATACGTTTCATCTACACCTCGAAGAATGTGAATTCAGATTCTATCATCGGGAGGAAAACTTATATGATATAACACTCATTTTACTGAGAGAAAATCCTCTCTAAAGTTATCTAGACCCTTGTATAATAGTTTTACTAGATTGCACGCTGGCCTCATTATCTTAGAGGCTTGTAGTCTAACACTTTGACTTTTAAAAATACAAAAAGTCGATACGTCATTACTATCGTCTATCCACAAAAAGATGTTCTGGTAGGCCGAGCAATCGATACGGTCAAGAAAATCAAACTGGAGTTGAAATAATGCAATTTCTGATTACGCTTGAAGAGACGGAATCCGGATTTTCTGTCCAGGTGCCCGATTTGGCTATTCTGACTTATGGGGAAACTATCGAATCAGCCAAACAGGCTGCCACGCAAGCCATTTATATAAATTTGAATGCTTATAAAGAGGCGGGAAAACAAGTGCCGGCCGGAAAGGCTATTGCGGCACACTTGGAAAACCCCGATTACCAGGATTTGCTGTTCACTTTCGTCAGTATAAGCGACGTAGGAGAGAAAGTGGCCGCATGATTGGTTTTCAGGGTGCAGGGTGCAGGGTGCAGGGTGCAGGGTGCAGGGTGCAGGGTGCAGGGTGCAGGGTGCAGGGTGCAGGGTGCAGGGTGCAGGGTGCAGGGTGCAGAATCCTGATAACTGAAAACTGATAACTGCACCCTGACAACTCCAATTGGTCCCCCTTGCGCGGCCGATAGCTTTTTGCTTCTATCCCTTCATGACCAACCGGATCCGGCAGCTTCCCGCGCAGCTCGTCAATCAGATTGCGGCGGGCGAGGTGGTGGAACGGCCGGCCTCGGTGGCCAAGGAGCTGATCGAGAACAGCCTGGACGCCGGTGCGGATCGCATCGAGATCAACGCCGAGCGGGGCGGCATCAAGCTGCTGCGGGTCCGGGACGACGGCGAGGGGATTGCCCGGGAAGATCTGGCCCTGGCGCTCTGTCGCCATGCCACCAGCAAGATCGCCGAGGTCGCGGATCTGCAGTCTATTGCCACCCTGGGGTTCCGCGGCGAGGCCCTGCCGAGTATCGCGTCCGTGTCCCGTCTGGCGCTCAGCTCACGACACCGGGACGCGGAGCAGGCCTGGTGTGTCCGCAGCGACGGCAGCGACCAGGCGGATGAGCCGGTACCGGCAGCCCATCCGGTGGGGACGACGGTCGAGGTGCGGGATCTCTTCTACAATACGCCGGCCCGGCGTAAGTTCCTGCGCACGGACAAGACCGAGCTCTCCCACCTGGAGCAGCTGGTGCGTCGGATCGCACTGGCGCGCTGCGATGTACGCTTTCGGCTCACCCATAACGAACGGGTCCTGTTCGATCTGCCGCCCGTGACCGGGGCGGGAGAAACGGCGGGGAATCGCTTGCAAAAGCTGGTGGGGGCCGGCTTTCCGGGGCATGCCCTGACCCTGGACCGGACGGCGGTGGGGATGCGTCTGCACGGGTGGATAGCCAGCCCCGGCTTCTCCCGCAGCCAGTCGGACCTGCAGTTCTTCTATGTGAACGGACGGATGGTCAGGGACAAGCTGGTGGCGCACGCCGTGCGCCTGGCCTACCAGGATGTGTTGCACCAGGGTCGTCATCCGGCCTATGTGTTGTATCTGGAGCTACCGCCAGTGCTGGTGGACATCAACGTCCATCCCGCTAAGCACGAGGTCCGTTTCCGCGAGGGACGGCAGGTCCATGACTTCATCTTCCGGGCTCTCCAGCGGCGCCTGGCGGAGGGTGGGATTCAGGAGAGGCCTGCGCCCGTCGAGGCCCCGCCGCCGGCGACTGATCTATCCCACGGGGAACCGGTGCAATCCGTACCGGAGGAAGCCCCCAACCCTCGCCAGCGCCCCATGCCCCTGCATGTCACCGGGAGCACGAGCGGGTACCGCGCCGGCTTTGAGTTCCAACGACCCGGCCCCAGGTCCGCCGGGGATACGGAGGCAGCCGGGCCGGAGCAGGCGACGGAGCCGGAGCTGCCGCCGTTGGGTTATGCCCTCGCGCAGCTGCAGGGCGTCTATATCCTGGCCCAAGCTGCGGATGGGTTGGTGATTGTCGATATGCACGCGGCCCATGAGCGCATCGGTTACGAACGCCTCAAGCAGTCCTGGCAGGAAGGTGCGATCCGCGGCCAACCCTTGTTGGTCCCGGTCATGGTCCAGGTCGCTCCCTGGGAGGCGGATCTGGCCGAGTCCAACCTGGCGCTGTTCCGGCACCTCGGTGTGGGGTTGGACCGGATGGGTGAGGGCAGCCTGGTGGTCCGCGAGATTCCGGCCCTCCTCCAGGGGGCGGACGCGGAGCGGCTGGTGCGGGATCTGCTCTCGGACTTTGCCGTGCATGGGCGTAGCGAACGCATCCGCGAGGAGATCAACGCGGTGCTCGCCACCATGGCCTGCCACCGGTCGGTACGCGCCAATCGTCGGCTCGGTGTGGAAGAAATGAATGCCCTGTTGCGCGACCTCGAGGGCACGGAGCGCGCCGACCAGTGCAACCACGGCCGTCCGACCTGGATCAGACTCTCCGGCCAGGAGCTGGATCGCCTGTTCCAGCGCGGTCGCTAGGATCCGGGGGCCGATCGAGGATTGTGAGTGCGTTCTGCGGATTGTCCTCGGCGATGTAGTCGATGATGGCGTCCAAATCCCCGCGCGTCGTGTCTGTCCATAAAACAGCGTATTCAACCATTCTCGACCTGGTTGCTCGCCAGGCGATCACGCAAGGTCGAGAAGACGTTGTCTTGCGCCGTCAACTTGCCGCGTTGAACGTCGGTTTCGCCCTGGACCATGAGTTTGAGCAGCAGCACGGCTTCCCGGCGACGTCGGTGGGTATCGTAATCCTCCACCACCGCCTGCGCCTTGCCGTTCCGGGTCAATACGAGCAATTCCGATCCTCCCTGTATCTCCCGCAGCAACCGGCCGACGTCGGACTTGAACTCGCTGAGGCTGATAATGGGTGCCATCATAAGTCTCCCAAATTCGATCTGAATTCAGTTTGGCTCACTCTAGACAAGCTGCCAAAGCAAATGCAAGCGATTCGACTCGGGTTGAATCCGGGTAGTAGTTAAATTCAAGTGGCATGGTTGTGCGACCTTAATGATTCGAACCCCCACTGTTTTTGCCATCCGTGGCATCTGGATTCCGGCATTCCCTGCCGGAATGACGAGGTAGGGGCTGGCAGGCTTCACCATTTAAAATTTAGACAGCCTCTCAGGGTCCCAGCTTGGTTCCGGAGTCCTCTTCCGCCCAGCGGATGGCCTGCTCGAACCTGGTCTCGCCAGCTGGCGGGGGGCTCAAGAACTCGGCGAATTTCCCCTCATATTCGCGGGGCTTGGATCTAATCTCCAGTTCGTCCAGCTCCAGTTTCCAGAGGAAACTCAGGGCCTCATAGATCGATTTTGCCAGATCGCGATTCTTTTCTTGATCGTTATAGCAGGGTCTGTGGGAAACGCCACAGGCGCACCCTGCCGTCCAATCCGGCGGAGGCCAGCAGATGCCCATCGGGATGGAAAGCCAGCCCCGAAACTCCCCTTTCATGGCCGGATAGGGGGTCACCGATGATGTAACCGGTGGCGGGGTCCCACAGGCGTACAGTGCCATCCTTCCCAGCGGAGACGAGCATACGCCCAGAGGGATCGAAGGCCAGACCCGAAACTCTCTCCTCATGGCCGGGCAGGGGTTTGCCGATGGGCTTGCCGGTGGTGGGGTCCCACAGGCGTATTTTGCCGTCGTCCCCGGCAGAGGCGAGCAGACGCCCAGCAGGATGGAAAGCCAGTTCCGAAACTTCCCCTTCGTGGCTGGACAGGGGTTCACCGATGGTGTAACTGGTGGCGAGATCCCACAGGCGTATTTTGCCGTCGTCCCCGGCAGAGGCGAGCAGACGCCCAGCGGGATGGAAAGCCAGTTCCGAAACTTCCCCTTCGTGGCTGGACAGGGGTTCACCGATAGTGTAACCGGTGGCGGGGTCCCACAGGCGTATTTTGCCGTCCGCTCCGGCAGAGGCGAACAGATGTCCAGCAGGATCGAAGGTTAGACCCGAAACTCTCCCCTTATGGCCGGACAGGGGTTTGCCGATGGGCTTGCCGATGGTGGGGTCCCACAAGCGTATTGTGCCGTCCGACCCGGCGAAGGCGAGTAGGTTACCATCAGGAGAGAATTCCAGGCTGTATATCGTTTCCTTGTGGCCGGGCAAGGGTACACCAATGGGCTTGCCAGTATCGGGGTCCCATCGGTGCATGGTGTCGTTCTCCCCGCCGGAGGTGAGCAGGCGTCCACCGGGATCGAAGGCCAAGCTCTCAACCCACCCAGCGTGGCCGGACAAGGGTTTGCCGATGGGCTGACCAGTGGCCGGGTCCCACAGGCGCAGGGTACCGTCCGACCCGGCGGAGGCGAGCAAGCGTCCATCGGGGGTGAATTCCAGGCTCCAAACCTCCTCCGTGTAGCTGGATATGAGTTCTCCCATAGGCTGGCCGGTGGCGGGGTTCCACAGGTGCGCGGTGCTGCCCGATCCAGCGGAAGCGAGCAGACGCCCATCGGGAGCGAATTTCAGAACCCAAACCCATCCCTCGTGACCGAACAGGGGCTCACCGATGGACTGGCCGGTAGTGGGGTCCCACAGGCGCACCGTGCCGTCCGCTTCGGCGGAAGCAAGCAGACGCCCATCACGAGCGAAGGCTAGGTCGTAAATCCTCCCCGCATGGCCGGACAGGGGCTCACCGATGGACTGGCTGGCAGTGGGGTCCCACAGGCGTATCGTGCCGTCTGATCCGGCGGAGGCGAGCAGACGCCCATCGGGATCAAATTCCAGGCATAAAATCTCCCCCTTGTGGCCGGACAAGGGCTCGCCAATGAGCTGGCTAGTGGCGGGATCCCACAGACGTATCGTGCCGTCGTCTCCAGCGGAGGCGAGCAGACGCCCGTCAGGATCGAAGGTCAAGCCTAAAACCTCTCCCGCGTGGCCGAATAGGGGCTTGCCAATGGGCTGACCGGTGGTAGGGTCCCACAGGCGCACGGTGCCATCCGCCCCGACGGAGGCGAGCAAACGCCCATCGGGGGCGAATTCCAAACCCAAAACCCACTCCTTATGGCCGGACAGGGGCTCACCGATAGACTGGCCGGTGGCAGGATCCCACAGGCGCACGGTGCCGTCCCACCCAGCGGCGGCGAGCAAACGCCCATCGGGATGAAAGGCCAGGCTTTCAACCCACCCCGCGTAGCCGGACAGGGACTCTCCTATGGGCTGGCCGGTAGTGGAATCCCACTGGTGCACGGTGTCATCCTTCCCGGCAGAAGCGAGCGCCTTGCGGTCCGGACTGAAATCCAGGACCCTTGCGCCGCCCGGGTATACCAGATAGGGGGTCGGGCTTTGCCAGCGTTGTTGGTGGAACGGGTTGTCGAGGCCGGCCAGGGTCGCCACCGCCTGGGACTCCAAGGCTCGTTCTCTGGGCGCCAGGTCCTGGGCCAGAGCCGAGGTCGCATAGAGCCAGGCGTGGCGGAAGGATTCTTCACCCCCGCCTTGGGCAGCGTCCTTGAGGGCGGCGAGTACCTTCTGTTCATAGACCTTGGCAAGATTGAAGTTCGCCTCGTAGAGGGCTTGCGTGGCCTCCCGACCTTTACCCCTTGCGATCAGACCGGCGATGGCACTCACAGCGAGCAGCAGTAAGAGTGTTGTCATGCCCGCCCATCTCCAGCGCCGGGCCCGCTTTTCCTGACGCTTGCTCTCCCGCAGGAAGTTACCTACCTGTTCGAGGTGGGACTCGACCTCCGGAGGCGCCAGACCGGGGTGGTAGCGGGCGGCCCACTCCGGCGTGGGCCGTTGTCGGGATTTCCAGTCCAGGGCTTACTTGAGTTCCACGCCCCGGTAGGGTTCGGCCTTGCCGATTTGCCGCCGTTCGGCGGCGTCCGCGAGCCGCAAGTAAACGGCGGCGGAGTTGGCTTCTTCTTCAACCCAGCTGCCGAGCCGGGTCCATTGGCGGATCAGGCTCTCGTGGGAGATGTCGATCATGGGATCGCCGTCCCTGGCGGTGTCGGAAAGTACCAGAAAGTCTCGGCCATCGTCCTGAAAGGTCCGGATGATCGGCCACAAGTCTTGCGGCGTAACCCCTGCGACTGCGGCGGCCCGGCTCAGACGGGTGGGACGGCGAATCAGGCGGTTACCCTTGTCTACTTGGGTCAAGAGCTGGAACAGGCACTTGGCCGCCGACTGCTCCGGCGTGAGGCGCTGGTCGTCGATCTTACCGCCACCGAGCCCGCACAGGGCCTCGTCCGCATGGGCATTGAGCGCCTGGTGGGCGGTACCGATACGTTCATAGTGTTCCAGGTCGATGGGGCCCTGGGGCCGTTTGGCCCAGGTGTCCCAGGTGCGCATCAGAGCGTGTTGCAGGATGGGAAGGTCGTCACGGGTACCCAGGCTTTCGTTGAGCAGGCGGTCCAGCACTCGCGGCGAGATAGTGCTTCCGGCCAACTGTACCGGTCTGGTGATGGCCTCCCGGCGCTGGTCCCGGGTAAGCCGAGGCACCAGGTACTGGCTGCGGTTCATGGCCTCGGGCAAGCCCTGAAACCGGTCACAGTCCCCCAGGAAGTCCGAGCGCATGGTCAGGCAGACGAAGACTGGCAGCTCCCGCTGCTCGGCGAGTCGTAGCATGAGGGACACCAGCTCGGCGGCGTTTTCCCGGCGGGATCGGTCCGGTTGCTCAGCATAGAGGCGGAAGACCTCCTCGAACTGGTCTATCAGCAGGAAGAGGTTGGCGTCCCGGGCCTGAAGGACGGGTGCCAGGCGGGCGAGCACCGCCCGGACGCCACCTCTGCGTATGCCGCGGACCAGCTCCACGACCTGCTTCCTACCGACGGCCTCTCCCAGCGTCCAGAGCAGGGCCTCCGCAAGATTGTCTAGGGGGGCCTCACCGGGCTTCATCCGGACCAGGAGCCAGGCGTCCCGGTCCTGGATCAGGATGCCTCCCTCCAGATGGGGTATCAGCCCGGCTCGTACCAGGGAGGATTTGCCCGCGCCCGAGCTGCCGACCACAGCGATGAAGCGGTTGCGATGGAGCTGCTGGAGCAGGTCGCGGGTCTGCTCCTCGCGGCCGAAGAAGTAGAGGCTGTCTTCATTCTCGAAGGGGCGCAGACCCACGAAAGGGTTCGGCAAGGGTATGCAGTCGTTCATGATCCTGCCCCCGTGCCGGTTGTCCCTGTACCGATCAGGGCCAAGAGTTCGGCGATCGCCTGAGGATCAATGGTCTCGGACCGGCTGTTGTCCAGCACAGTGATATTGATCTTGGGCGGTAGCTTAAGGGCCGGTGTATCACCTTGGCTGCTGGGCAGAAGCAGAATCCAAAGGTGCTTGAGGGTCTGAGTCTCGCCGGCGGTGAGCTGCTCCCCGAGCACCTTTATGGCGGTCTGTACCCGGTTCTGCAGCCAAGCGCCTGTCACCTGGCCGAACAGGATGACCAGGTTTTGGACCCGCCGCACCGCTTGCTCGAAGTAGGCCAGGCTCCGGACCGGGTCGCGGGATTCCTTGTTGAGATCTACGTCGGCGCCCCGTGCGGCGAGTAGGTCGCCCAATCGGAAGGCATGACGCTGGTCCTTCCGGTGGGTGTCAATCAGAAAGGAGGTCTCCCCCTCGGGACCCGAGCCCTTGTGGAGCGCCTCGATTCGATCCAGGATCAGGGCGATGAGGTCGGGGGTGCCGCAGCAGACCAGCTCGAACTCCGCCTTTTCCCGCCCGCTGGTTTCGAGCGCCCGGAGCCAGTCCCGGTAGGACTGGTTCTCGACTTTTTCAAACGACAGACCCTCCGGCAGCCAGATGAGCTGCCGCACCGAATGGGCCATGGCGATATCCGCTTGCTCCCGTGGGTAGCTGGTCTCCCGGCGATCTTTGATCTTGCGGCCGGGCAAGGCCCCGAGCAGATGGATGCTCAGATCCACCGACCCGAGGGCGGTTGCGACGGCCCGGGTGTGCGCCTCATATTCGAGGGTAGGTGGGACCTCCTCCAGAACCTGGGCGCGGTGGCCAACCTCGTTGGTCAAACGTTCGCGCAGGTCGTCCTGATCATCGGCCACGGCGGCAAGGAAGATGCGGGGCGGTGGGTTCTCGGCCGAGCTGTCAGGGATCGCTGGCGCGGGAGTAGCGGCAGCCTGTTGGGCGCGCATGGCCTCCAGGGTAATCTCCGCGGCATCGACGATGGAACCCAGTCGTTTGGAATATTCGGGGTCGGTGGGGAGGATGAAGTCGCCGAGCTGATCGCCCTCGGCATTGTGCATGGGGAAGCCGATGGCCTTGCCGAGCGCCGGTGCCATTCATCGGGCGAGTAGTTGTTGAGCAGGATGTTGAAGATCCGTTTGCTCTCACCCACCAGCAGGCTGTCCTGATATTTGTCGTGGAACCAGTCCAGCTCCTTGCGGCAGTAATCCGACTTGCGGTAGGCGCGGGAGTGGAGGACGAAGAAGAGGGCGGTGGAGTCGAGCTTGTTCTCAATGGCGACGTTGAATTGCGTGTTGCCGTGCAGCTCCCGATCCCGCCAGATGCGTAGCCCCTCCAGGCCACGGCGCCTAGCGAGCGAGTTCTCGAGCTGATAGTGGAATTCGTCCACCCACCCGGACCCCTGCCCCGGCAGGCGGCCATTGTCCGCGTGAGTGAAGCTGATGAAGATGTCGTACTCGAAGCTCAGGACGTAACTCATGCGGCGGACGTGAAAAGAGAACTACGAATCACGTGAATCGACGCGAATGTAAGGTCCGTGTAAATTCGCAGTAAGCGTTCAGACCCCCACTGTTTTTACCGTCCCTGGCACCTGGGTTCCGGCAATCCCTGCCGGAATGACAGGGCGGGGTCTGAACGATTAGGATTCACGTGATTCGTATATCAATTTCACTCGGGCATGTGGAATGTTCGGGCTTGCCGGATCAGGTGTAATCTCTCTCCGGCTCGGGGATATGACCAAATCCATATCTCCATAGGAACCGCACCCAATAATACCTCATCTCCAAGTACCAGGGCGCCGACGTAGCAAAACCTGTTTCCAAAATCCACACGGACCGGTCCAACATAGGGGAACTTCTTATGGGCACCTTGAAGAATAGGTGTCTTCAGCAATCGAGAGACTCTAAACCATTGATTATTCGGACATGCCGTTGACGAAAACCGTATTTTTCAAAGTGCCCTTATTCCGGCCATCGGCTACCGAGACTTCCCGCTCCGATTCCGTTTCAAGTTTCAGCTGTAAGGCCACATGCTCGGGTATACAGAGCATCAGTGAACCCGTGTCAGCCAGTGCCTCGGTCTTGATGGGGACCAGATCCGGTTCTCTGGGATTACTAAGCTCGATTTGTACAACCACATGTGCCCTGATCCAGCTCCTACGGCAGCGTATCAGCAGAACCTCATGAGGGTTTTTTACGCGGGTGCCCCGCTTTCTCCAGCTCGTCCAGATACTCTTTCCACCAGGCCTCCCGGTTGGTGCCGAGCTGGTGCAGGTAGTCCCAGGAGTAGATCCCGGTGTTGTGGGTGTCGTCGAAGTGCAGGCAGACGGCGTAGTTGCCTACCGGCTCGATCTTCTCGATGGCGACCTCTTCTTTGTCGAGCTGGAGCACTCGCTGGCCCGGCCCGTGACCCTGGACTTCCGCCGAGGGGGAGTAGACGCGCAGGTACTCGCAGGGCAGGTTGAAACGGGCGCCGTCGTCGAAGGTGATCTCCAACACCCGGGATTGGCGGTGCAGATTGAGCTCGGTGGGTACGGGCATGTTCGTCTCCGGTCAGGTCGGGCATCGCCCGATAATTAGTCGCCGGCTAACCGGTCACCAGCTCAGTCACCTGGCTGCCGGCCGCTGGTGGCCGGTGACTGGTGCGGCTCCGATAGCTAGAGGATATACCGCGACAGGTCTTCATCCGCCGCCAGCTCCGAGAGGTGTTGGTTCACATAGGCCGCGTCCACGGTGACTGTGACCTGGTCGAGGTCGGCGGCATTGAAGGAGACGTCCTCCAACAACCGTTCGAGGACCGTATGCAGGCGCCGTGCCCCGATGTTCTCGGTGCGTTCATTGATCTGCCAGGCGGTCTCGGCAATCCGCCGGATGCCGTCTTCGGTAAAGTCCAGGCCGACGCCTTCGGTCGCCATCAGGGCCTTGTACTGATCGGCCAGGGAGGCATCCGGCTCGGTCAGGATGCGGACGAAGTCTTCCGTGGTCAAGGCCTTGAGCTCCACCCGGATCGGGAGTCTGCCCTGCAGCTCGGGGATCAGGTCCGAGGGCTTGGCCAGGTGGAAGGCCCCGGAGGCGATGAACAGGATGTGATCCGTGCGCACGGAGCCGTACTTGGAGGAGACGGTGCAGCCTTCGATCAGCGGGAGCAGATCCCGTTGTACACCCTCGCGCGAGATATCCACGCCGCTGGTGTGCTCGGAACGCTTGGTGACCTTGTCGAGCTCGTCCAGGAAAACAATACCGTTCTGCTCCACACTCTCTACCGCGCGTAGCTTGAGATCCTCGTCGTTGATGCGCTTGGTCGCTTCCTCGTCGGTGAGCAGCTTGAGGGCGTCGCGGATCTTCAGCTTGCGCCGCTTGGTCCGACCCTGGCCCAGGTTCTGGAACAGTCCCTGGAGCTGGCTGGTCATCTCTTCCATGCCGGGCGGGGCCATGATCTCTACCCCGATGGGGGTGGCGCTGACCTGAATATCGATCTCTTTCTCGTCCAGGTCACCGCAGTGCAGCTTGTTGCGAAACTTTTCCCGGGTCGCGGGGGAGGGACCGCTGGAACGGCTGTCTTCCTCGAAGTCGGTAGGCGGTGGCAATAGGGCCTCCAGGACCCGCTCTTCGGCGGCGGTCTCGGCCTGGGTCGCCACCTTATCCAACTCTTGCTCCCGCGCCATCTTCACCGCCGCGTCCACCAGCTCCCGGATGATGGATTCCACGTCCCGGCCCACGTAGCCGACCTCCGTGAATTTGGTCGCCTCCACTTTGATGAAGGGGGCATCGGCGAGCTTGGCCAGGCGACGCGCGATCTCCGTCTTACCCACGCCCGTGGGCCCGATCATGAGGATGTTCTTGGGTGTGATCTCCGTGCGCAGGGGCTCTTCTATCTGTGCCCGCCGCCAGCGGTTGCGCAAGGCCACGGCGACCGCGCGTTTGGCCTCTTCCTGGCCGATGATGTGCTTGTCGAGCTCGGCTACGATGCGTTTGGGGGTAATGTCCGACATAAGTACTCAAAAATGTCAGGTGACGGAAAGCGCCTGAGCGCGCACGGGGTATACGGTCTATTCCGCTGCCGCCGACAGCGTTTCCAACACCAACCGGTGGTTGGTATAGACGCAGATGTCGGCGGCGATGTCGAGTGCCTGCTCAACGATCTCGCGGGCGCCGAGCTCGGTGCTCTCAAGCAGCGCCCTTGCCGCCGCCTGAGCGAAGGCACCACCGGAGCCGATAGCCATCAGGTCGTGTTCCGGCTCGATCACATCGCCGGTGCCGGAGATGATCAGCGAGGTCGTGGTATCCGCCACGCATAACAGGGCCTCGAGGCGCCGCAACATGCGATCGGTACGCCAATCCTTCGCCAGCTCCACCGCCGAGCGAGTGAGGTGGCCCTGGTGTTTCTCCAGCTTGCCCTCGAAACGCTCGAACAGGGTGAAGGCATCCGCCGTGGCTCCGGCAAATCCGGCCAGCACCCGCTCCTTGTAGAGGCGACGTACTTTACGCGCATTGCCCTTGATTACAGTCTGCCCCATGGACACCTGGCCGTCGCCGCCGATAACCACCTGCCCGCCACGTCGGACGGAGAGGATGGTCGTGCCGTGAAATGTTTCCATTGCTGCCTGTTCCGTTCGTCTCGAGGGTATCTGCCGATTCTCGACTCAGGGCCATAGCTTGAGTATGGTCACGATGAGACCGCCTACGGTCAGGGTGGTGGCATAGGACCACATCATGAAGCGGTCGATACGCCTGGTCAGTCCCTCGAAGCGCTTATTCATCTCGCTCTGCAGGGTTTCGAAACGCTTATCGACAGCATCGAAACGCTTGTCAACGGCCGCAAACCGTTTATCGACGGCCTCGAAGCGTCGGTTCATCTCCTCCTGCATGATTTCGAAACGCTTGTCGACGGCTTCGAAACGCCGGTTCATTTCCTCCTGCATGAGATCGAAGCGCTTGTCGACAGCCTCGAAGCGTTTATCCATCTGTTCCAGGATGGTCTTGATCAGCCCGCGCTGGTGCTTGAGCTCTTCCTCCACGCGCAGCATCCGTTCGCGCAGCTCGAGCTCGTAGACGGCCGGTGGTTTGCCCAGGGACTGCTCGGCGAGCCACTCGCCGAGATGGTCTTTGATGAACGTGATGTCTTCTGCGACAAGATTCATGGTATCGGCGGATGCGGTGTAGATGCGCTCAAGTATACCCTTGGATGCACCACGATGGGGAACGAGGTCTCTTCTCTACCCGGAGAGCGCCTGTGACTCGCTGTTCGGTCAATGGGAATCTTTTTTTCTCGCCCGCGGGTGGGCCTGGTCATAGACCTGGGCCAGGTGTTGGAAATCCAGATGGGTGTAGATCTGGGTGGTGCCTATATCCGCATGGCCCAGGAGCTCCTGTACCGCACGCAGGTCTCCGGAAGACTCCAGCAGGTGACTTGCGAACGAATGACGCAACAGGTGGGGGTGGAGGTTGCGTGTGGCCCCCCGGACCAGGGCCCATTGCTGCAGTCGCTGTTGCACCGTGCGCGGATGGATGCGGTTGCCGCGTCGGCTGACGAACAGGGCCTTTTGGTCCGTGGCCGCATAGCTGCCGCGCACTTTCAGCCAGTGACCGATGGCCTCGAGGGCCTGGCTTCCCACGGGCACCCGCCTGGTCTTTGCCCCCTTACCCGTGACCTCCAGGGTAGCATCGTCTCCATCGATATCCCCGATATCAATGGCAACCAGCTCTGCCAGCCGTAGCCCAGAGGAATAGAAGAGCTCGATCATAGCCGTGTCCCGCAGCACCAGGGGATCGGCATTCGGTTGGTCGAGTAGGCTACAGAGTTGGTCCGCATCCAGGGTAGCGGGTAGCTTACGAGCCGCCTTGGGGGCCCGCACCCCTTGAGCGGGATTCCGGTCCACTACTCCTTCCCGCAACAGGTAGCGATAGAAGCTGCGTAGGGCGGCTAACTCTCTTTGCAGTGTCTTTCCGGAAACGCCGCTGCGGTGGCGCCAGGCGACGTAGCCGCGGACCGCCTGTTGGTCGAGCCGTTCCCAGGGACCTGCTCTTCCGCGCCGGAGCCAAGCGCGAAAGCGCGTGAGGTCGCGACGGTAGCTGCTCAAGGTGCGGTCGGATAGGCGACGCTCGTGGGCCAGATGGCGCAGAAAGGCCGCGAGCAGATCTTCCGGCCCCGGATCAACCATTGATGTGGTGCAGGGTGTGTAATTTCTGGCTGACGATCTCCCCCAGACGGTCGAGGAGGTCGGTACCCATGTCCGTGACGAAACGCCCGCGATCACGGTTGCCGATAGCCAGGATGCCGGAGTGGTCGTCCGTGCGGATCGGGATGAGGGCGGCCGAGCCGATGGTCTCGCCGTGCTCGCCGAAGAGAACGCCCTTGTGCTCAGGGTCCAGGGGACCGCATAGGGAGCGTTCCCGGTCGAGGAATCGAATGAATGCGGTTACCTCCGGGTCCGCATCGGCAGAGGCATCGGATTCCAGAGAAAACAGCTTCAGGATCATTGTCTCGGCATCGAGCTGCCGACACAGGATCTCGCGCAGTAGGGTTTCCACCTGCTCCAGGTCTTGAGCGGCGATCAGCCGCAGGGACAGATCGTGAAGCCGCGCGGACAGGGCCTCGAAATCCCGGGCCCGTGCCAGCAGCTGGGCAAGCCGTTGCCGCTCGGTCCGCAGCTGACCACGCAATACTCCCACCTGATGTTCGATCAGGGATACGGCTTGCCCGGTGGCATGAGGCACCTGCAGCTCGGTCACCAGGTCGGGATGGCGCTCGAAAAACGCCGGGTGTGCCGCAAGGTACTCGGCCACCGCCTCCTCGGTGATCTCCACCGGACCGTGGTCTTCCGCCCCCCGCCGGGTAGTCATGGCTCGAGCTCCCCTTCGAAAACGCTCACGGCCGACGCTGTAGCGCCGGTCCGCCAGCCGGCGGCACAGCTCGGGCGTCGGCATGACGCTCTGGTTAAGGGCATCGAAGACGATGAAGTCGTTGCCCAATCCGTGCATTTTAGTAAAACGCAAACTCATTTTCTCGGGTAGATTTATACGCGCTTGCCCTGTAGCCCGCATTGTTACGGGAGTCTTTTCTAATCCTTAGATGAGTCTGAAGGGGGGTCGAGGAAGGGGGTTCTGAGGTTACCGATCAGACGGCCTTGCGATCCTGCTCGAAGATGGTCGTGAAGAGTAAACGTTTGGCCTCGTTCATCGGTTGG
>Ga0049117_10000507_pt1 | contig 13347 bp, 8 predicted proteins | sample WorMetHERISLAND1_2_FD_55105 | JGI IMG/M metagenome (GOLD analysis project Ga0049117, IMG submission 55105) | Marine gutless worms symbiont microbial communities from Max Planck institute for Marine Microbiology, Germany - Olavius geniculatus... | ecosystem: Host-associated > Annelida > Digestive...
TTGGCGTTACTACCTGAGGCAGGAGCCCGGTGCGTTAGTAGCGCATGCCGGGATCTGCGCGGGGGGTGCCGGGTGACCGGCATTCCTACCGCGACCTTGGCGGGCGGTGACGTTTTCGTAAACCCCGTCATCACGCCTGACCAGCTTGGTGAAACCAAGATCACGCAATTCGCCGTTGGTTTTCGGACAACTGATATTGATACGGGAGATGACCTTCTGTACCGGTCCCGAACAGCTTGGGCATCGATCAAGCTGCTTGTCTTTAAGCGACTGCCTGTAGTCAAACACCTTCCCCAGAGAGCAAGATTCTTCCAGATGCTCGTATTCATAAACCGGCATCGAGACTCCTCGTTTACCTATGGTGATTGTTTGCGGCGCCGATTTGGTAATGCGAACAACCCGACGAAACCTTCGGCGCCATGATCGAATGTGCGACCCTGATTTTCCAATTATACCAGAGATAATTTAAAAGGGAAATACTTCCTGTCAAGCTGCCACTCCGACCGCATCGGAATATGCGGACACTTTGCCGCTGCCGGCACGGCACGGAGTCGTATTTTACCCCCCCCTCAGCCTTCTAAAGTTTATCCCAAAACAACCGATATCAGATTTGTGCAAATCACGGGGCTTGGACTGTTTTGTCCGCGCCACGTTTCCAAGGCCAATCCCCTGACAGGGCCGGGCGCTTTTTTATGTCAGGTCAGGTTGTTTCGCCGGTCAAACAAAAAGTGGTGCCCGAAAATCGTCCAACGGCCGGTCGCAGAAAAACGCAGTTGAATTTCGCTGGAATCGGGATCGAACCTATGAGTGATACTCAGCAGATCGGGCAGTCTGAAATAGAATCAAAAATTAAGGAGGCCGAAACCTGCCATTCCATGGGGATGATGCGCGATGCGCTGCAGGTTTACGAAAAGGTGCTGGCCTCGTTGCCGGACAAAGACAAGAAAACCCGCAAGACCGTTGTTGCCAGAATCGACCTCCTGAAAAAAGATATTGAAGTTCAGGATCAAGCTGAAAACAAGGCTTTCTCCCAGGAAGATATCACCAAATTTAAAAAAACGTTGTCCGCCTATGACGATAATGACGTACCGGCGCTTCTTGACGGCGCCGCCGCACTGCAGGAGCTGGGCTTGATGGAAGAAGCCCTGGTCGAATACGAAAAGCTTCTGAAAATAGATTACAGTACGTTGGAATATTCCGGAAGCCGATATTCACCGGCTAAGATCCTTTGTGATTATTTTGCCTGTATGTTGGAGGTCAAAACGCCCAAGGAGGTTGTCAAAGAAGCCTCTCGAGCGATTTTCAAACTGGAAATCGAGGAAAAAGAATCCGCCCAGGTGCAATTCTGGCTTGGACGTCAACTGGAAAATAAGGAGCAGCTCGATCTTGCCTTCAAACAGTATCAGGCGGCGGCCGAGATCGATCCTTCCCATAGCGAGGTGAGCGAGAGACTTGATGCCCTGAAAACCAAAGTTTCAAGCAGTTCCCGCTATGATTACCTCATCCGCAACAAAATCGTTACCACCAACCAGTTGCAGGAAGCCCTGACGATTGCCAAGAACATGAGCAAAAGCGTTGAGTTCATTCTGGTGGATCGTTTCGGAATTAAAAAGGCAGAAGTGGGCAAATCGCTGTCGTTGTATTTCGGCTGTCCTTTTCGGGACTTCGACGAAGACTTTCCGGTTCCTTTTGAATTGATCGGCAAGCTCAAAAAGTCCTTTCTGCTCTATTATATCTGGGTACCCTTGAGCTGGAGCAAAAACGGGATTGAGATCCTGGTTGACGATCCCAGGGATTTGCGTAAAACAGATCATATCAAGGCCTTGATGCCCAATCAGAAAATTACCCTGAGCGTTGGCTTCAAGGAGGATGTCGACAAGTACATCAATTATTTCTTCAATCCCCGGGCTGCTGCCGAGGCCAGTTCTCCGGCTGATTTGGAGAGTCTGGACGATATCATCCCCGACGTGACCTTCGAAGAGGAAGATGAGATCGAAGAGGACATCATGGGGTTGGATGAGTCCTCCAGCCAGGTGGTCAAATTCGTCGACCAGATTCTGGTTACGGCCTTTCGCAAGGATGCCTCGGATATTCATATCGAACCGTCGCCGGTGTCCCGCAAGACCACCATCCGATTCCGGACCGACGGCGTGTGCCACGAATACATCCAGGTGCCCAACACCATGGCACCGGCCATTGTCTCGCGTCTAAAAATCATGTCGGAGCTGGATATCGCCGAGAAACGGCTTCCCCAGGACGGCAAGATAAAACTGAAGCGCAAAGGCATTCCTGAATTTGAGCTGCGTGTTTCCACCATGCCCACCGCGGGGAGATTCGAGGATGTTGTCCTGCGGATCCTGACCCGCTCAACCACCTTCAAACTGGATGAAATCGGCCTGAGAAAACGCAACCTGGCGATGATGAAGAAAATAATCAAACGGCCCTATGGGTTGATTTTGTGCGTCGGTCCCACCGGCTCCGGCAAGACCACCACCCTGCACTCCGCCATGGGATATGTGAACAAGCCGGAAGTCAAAATCTGGACCGCCGAGGACCCGGTGGAAATCACCCAGGCAGGCTTGAGACAGGTTCAGGTGAGACCCAAAATCGGTCTGGATTTTGCCAGGATCATGCGCGGATTTCTGAGACTGGATCCGGATATTATCATGATCGGTGAGATGCGGGATCGTGAGACCGCCGCCGCAGCCATAGAAGCCTCGCTGACCGGTCACCTGGACTTGTCCACCCTGCATACCAACAATGCACCCGAGACCCTGACCCGTTTGCTGGATATGGGGATGAATCCTTTGAACATATCCGATTCTTTTCTCGGTGTCCTGGCCCAGCGCCTGGTCCGAAGATTGTGCTCCAAATGCCAGGAGCCCTACAATCCAGAAAAAGGTGAATTTGAAGATATAGAAGCGGATTTCGGCAAAGAAGCCCTGGCCGAGGCCGGCTACACTTACTGCTCCAGCCTGAAGCTGTCTCATTCCATGGGCTGTGAGATCTGCAGTGGATCCGGATACAGGGGGCGTATGGGGATCCATGAGCTGATGGAGGGAACACCGGAAATCAAGTTGCTGATCAAAAAGAATGCCACCTCGCAGGAGCTGGCCAGAATGGCGGTCAAGCAGGGTATGGAGACGCTAAAGCAGGACGGCATCCACAAAGTGTTTGAAGGGATAACCAACATTCAGGAAGTGCGCCGTGTTTCGGTAGTATAAAACCTCAATTTGTATGGCGTTGATGTGCGTGCAACAGGTGATAAAAATGCAGAAAAAAGCGATGGTTGTCGACAGTGATTTTTTCTTTGTCGAGTTTCTGGGTGGATTGCTGAGCAAGCGGGGCTATGCAGTGCTGAAAGCTTATGACGGCAAGGAGAGCATCGCTTTGTTGGAAAATAATACCATCGACATCCTTTTTGCGGATCTGGTGCTCCCCAAGGTGGACAGCCGGGAGTTTTTCAAGTTCGTTCAGACCAAGCACAACGGGAACAAAATTCCCATTGTCGCCCTTTCGGGAATTATGATCGAGCAGCTCGGTGCCTTGGAGGAGATCGGCGCCGATTTTTTTATCGCCAAGGGTCCGATAGACCAGCTGGCGGTCAAACTCAATGAATTTATGGCAGAATTCGAATCGCAGCCGTTTTCCCCGCCGGTGGAGAAAAAAGTTATAGCCGCCGGCAACGTCTTCCCCCGGCGTGATGCCATGATGCTGCTCGACTCCTTGAAGTACCAACAGGCGGTGTTCGAATCTGCGGCGATGGGAATCATCGTTGTCGACATTGATACACGGGTTATCAGTGCCAACCGGGCTGCCGTGAAAATCATCGGCAGAGATTCTGTGGAGCTCCTCAACTGCCCTCTGGCCGATGTGTTTGAAAACAACGATCGCGCCGAATTGGCCAATGGGCTCAGCCTGGTGAAACAGAAGCCGGAGACTGAAATATACACCTTCTACGCCAAGTTCAACGCGCAGGTCACCGCCGCCATCATCTCAGCCACTCTATTAAACTCGGAAATGGTCGGCTGGACCATCGTCCTGCATCCCATGCCGCCAATCGATTAGAAGCTATCTCAAATCCGCCTGAGGCGGATTTGAGATAACTTCCGGGTGTTGACACCCGGCCTGCATCGGCCCGGCCACGATCCGCCCGGATATTGCCGGCTGCCCGATTCCGGGTCGACACCAGCCTGTCGCAGCAGCCCACGTCGAAACTACTCGTTCATCTTCAAACACCTTTGAGCTCGAACTGCCCTGGTTTGTCCCTTGACCTGCCTATCCTGGCAGCCGCCCCGAATCTACTTGAAGTTAGCGGTTGTCTCTGATAAGGGTTTTTGATTCCACGGTGCACCACGCCTGGATCACCGATTCCTGAAAGGAGAAAGGTTGCAATGATCTCTGTTGCCATTGTAGGGGCCACCGGCTACGCCGGGGCGGAACTGGTCAGAATCCTGTCGGGCCATCCGGAAGTGGAATTGTCGGTCGTGACTTCGCGTCAATTTGCCGGGGTACGGATCGACCGTGTCTATCCTGCGTTCAGCGGAATGGTCGATCTGGTCTGCGAGGCGTATTCGCCGGAGCGTGTATGTGAACGTGCCGATCTGATTTTTATGGCGCTGCCCCATCAGCTTCCGATGAGCTTTGTTCCGGAACTTGTCGCCCAAGGGAAAAAGGTAGTCGATCTGTCGGCCGATTTCAGATTCAGCGACGCCGATTTGTATGAGGCTGCCTATCAACAACACAGCGCTAAAGAGTTGCTTGCATCAGCCGTTTACGGTCTATCTGAAATTTATGACCGGCAGATCGAGCAAGCGGATTTGATTGGAAATCCGGGCTGTTATCCGACCAGTGTGCTTTTGCCGCTGATCCCGCTGATCAAGCAGGGGCTGCTGGACCTGTCATCCCTGGTTGCAGACTCCAAATCGGGCGTCAGCGGCGCGGGGCGGTCTCCGTCCCTGGCCGCGCATTACAGTGAGGTCAATGAGTCTTTCAAACCCTATAAAGTGGCGGTGCATCGCCATAATCCGGAATTGGACGCGATCTTAAGCCGCGAAGCCCGGCAAGCTGTTTCGCTTACGTTTGTGCCCCACCTGGTGCCCATGACCCGCGGTATGTTGACCACCATTTACGCGACACCGGCAACCGACCTAAACGCCGGGGATGTGACCGACTGCTACGCGGCGGCCTATTCGAAGCGGCCTTTTGTTCGTCTGTGTCCGGACGGCACCTTCCCAGACACGCTGAATGTGCGCGGCACCAACTATTGTGATATCGGCTTCAAGCTCGATAAGCGCACCAACCGCCTGATTCTCGTCTCCGCCATCGACAACCTGGTCAAAGGCGCCGCCGGGCAGGCGGTTCAGAACATGAATATCATGCTGGGAATGGATGAAGGCGCCGGTTTGCTGCACGTGCCGTATCCGCTGTAATTTCAGAAGACGGATGACAGAAGACAGAAGACGGATAGCAGAGGACAGAAGACAGAAGACATACGACAGAGGACAGACGACAGAGGACAGACGACAGATGACAGAGGACGGATGACAGACGACAGATGACGGCAGACAGAGGACAGAAGACGGAAGACAGACGACGGATGACAGATGACCCTGCTTCGTCCCGCTGAAGCGGGACTTCGCAGGGCAGGCAGACGACGGAGGACAGAGGACGGAGGACCCTGCTTCACCTTTCAGACTACGCAGGGCAAGCAGATGACAATAGCCCTAAAATAGGTTTCAGGTGTCAGGTGTCAGGACTCATCAGGCAGATGGTATAGGGCATGGAGCAAAGCGCATAGGGCAATGCGTTAGAGCTCCCCGATAAATCCGATTTGTCGGTCCGTACTCTATGCACCATGCTTTATGCTCTCTGCGGCTGCATCATCAAGATCGTACCCAGTATCCACGGCATCCGGCATCCGGCATCCGGTATCCGGCATCCGGTATCCGGCACCCGGCATCCGGTATCCAGTATCGAGTATCGAGCATCCAGCAACCGGAGACCAGCAACCAGCAACCGGAGACCAGCGGCCAGTGATCCGCACCGAGTATTCTTGACATCGGGTGTTTATTGAATTAGAAAGGTCGAAATGCAAAATCAGGCCTAGCCTGGAAGCTATGGGGAGAGATAAAATATTCAATTACTAAAAGGAGGCTTAAAATGACTGCACAATTAATCAAGGGGACCGAAGTTCGTGAAGTAATTCTTGAGGAAGTTCAGAAGGAAGTGGCGGAGATCAAAGAAAAGCACGGCGCCGTTCCCGGGCTTGTCACTATTCTGGTTGGGGAAAATCCCGCTTCGATTTCCTATGTGACGTTGAAGATCAAAACAGCCAACCGTCTCGGGTTTAAGGAGATTCAGGACAGCCAGCCCGAAGACATCTCGGAAGAGGATCTCCTGGCCCTGGTTGATAAATATAATAACGACGACGCTATCAACGGAATTCTGGTGCAGCTGCCCCTGCCCAAACACATCAATGACAAAAAAGTCCTGAATGCCATTGATCCCGACAAAGACGTGGACGGTTTTCATCCGGTAAATGTCGGCCGCTTGATGATCGGCGGCGACGAGGTGAAATTTCCCCCGTGCACCCCGGCGGGTATCCAGGAGATGATCGTGCGTTCCGGAGTCGAAACCAGCGGCGCCGAGGTGGTTGTTGTCGGTCGCTCCAATATTGTTGGGAAACCCATTGCCAACATGATGCTGCAGAAAGGCGACGGCGCCAACTCGACCGTAACCGTTGTTCACACGCGCACCAAAGATCTCGAGGGTCACTGCAAGCGTGCCGATATTCTGATCGTGGCCGCCGGCGTTCCCGGATTGGTCAAACCCGAGTGGATCAAGCCGGGTGCCTGCGTCATCGATGTCGGGGTCAACCGGGTGGGCGAAAAAATCAGCGAAAAAACCGGCAAGAAAATCGCGATATTGAAAGGGGATGTCGATTTCGACGAAGCCAAGGAAATCGCCGGCTACATCACACCGGTTCCCGGTGGTGTCGGTCCCATGACTGTCACCATGCTGATGGTTAACACATTGAAATCATTAAAATTTAAGCTAGGCCTGATTTAGGTCGGCAATGTAGGTGAGGGGGCCTGGCGGTGCATGCCGTAATGCTTCCAGGCCCTCTCGGCAGTCCCGCTGCCGCTGGATCTGTGCCGCTTGATACGGCAGCCGACGATAGGCGACACTCTGGCGGAGAAAAAAAGCTAATGTTTGCGTGCCAAACGGCCGATATACCCATTGGATATAAATTCCCGCACGGTCTGACTATGTTTTTGGGAATGAAATTTGCATGATATCGTATCATTTCGACTGGCACGCTGAAAAAGCATATTTAATTACCTTTTAAACCGTGCATCGACGTTGCGCAGGCAAGGCATCGAGTCGTATCTGATGAACCGGCAAACTGAAGCGGGCTGTGGATTTAGCTCTTGACAAAACCACGGCTTCCAAATATAGTTTTAGTTTGGGAGGAGACGTCCAGCGGAGGGCAAAGTCACCGAATATTGGCGACGTGGAACCATGGGGCTGGTGCTGCCGGGGGTGAAGAAAGCCGGATCGCTATATGGTTGCTTGCGTGACGCCTTGGGTGAATGCGCCCAGAGGCGTTTTTCTTTTGATGGTTCTCCAGAACTTGAAGTCGAATCGAGTCCCAAACTTTTAGGTACGAATCTGCAATCCGGATCGAAGGTGTATTAATCATGCAAAAGAAAATTTCGTTCGTTATTCTTGGCACCAGCGGGGCACCCGCCAAACAGGTCTGCACGTCCAAAGCTGTAATTCGCTTGTTTGGGGCTGCCGTGGTCGCATTTTTTGCCGTCGTTGGCTATATTGTCTATGACTACTATAATTTGCGAGAAACGACGGCCCAGCTTCAGAACCGGGAGATCTACCTGACCAGCCAGATGGAGGAAATTCGCCTTCAACGCCGGCAGATTCAAGAATTTGCCACCGAGATCAATGCCCTCAAGGCCAAGCTGCTGGCTCTGAACAGTTTTGAAAAAAAGATTCGTATCATCGCAAACCTTGAAGAATCCGACACCTCTAACAATATTTTCGGGGTTGGCGGCTCCATTCCCGAAGATTTGGATCCCCACATCCCCCTCAAAGAAAAGCACAACAGTTTGATGCGGGATATGCATGAGCAGATCGAACAGCTCACCCGCGCATCCGGCGCTCAGCAGGAAGAGTTCGCCACCTTGTTAAGATCCCTGGAAGACCAGCAGAATCTTCTGGCTTCCACTCCCGCGATCCGGCCGGTTTCACGGGCTGTAAAATCGTGGGTGACCTCCAGATTCGGATATCGCAAATCTCCATTTACCGGCAAACGCGAATTTCACAAAGCCTTTGACATTTCCGCTCGCGAAGGAACCCCCATCATGGCGACAGCCGACGGGGTTGTGACCTTTGCGGGCAAAAAAGGTCTTTACGGCAAGGTCATTGTTATCGATCATGGCCACGGCATGGTCACCCGCTATGGACACTGTTCCAAATTGCTGAAAAAACGCGGTGAAAAAGTAAAACGCTGGGATACCATCGCCTTGCTGGGCAATACCGGGCGCAGCACCGGTCCCCATGTCCACTATGAAGTGCGTCTGAACGGAATGCCGGTAAATCCTGAAAAGTACATCATCAACTAAGTCTGTTGTCTGTTCAGCGCCGACCAGGCACCGAATGCACTTGCTTCGGCAGCCGTTTCCTGGCGTATAATTTGCCTCTGAATCGATCCGTGATCCTCTCCCGTCCGTCGACCGTCCGGCATGTCGAGGTGATCGCTCCAACCGCCGGCGCGTGACCTTGATGACTGCGCGCTTTTTTTTAATCAATTCGGTATTATTATATCCATGGTGACCAATGGCAGGGGCTTTGCCCCAGTGGGTAAATGCTGGGAGTTTCACCTGCCGGCAACCCGGCGGAAATCCCGAGATCCCAAATTAATCGTTGAGACGGGCTATAATTCTGCTATAATAAAATCAATTGCCGCGCCGGCTCAAAGAAATAAACCGTGAAAAGGGTAACCCCGAATGGTATTGAATTTATTGACAAAAGTTTTCGGAAGCCAAAACGAGCGGGAACTCAAGCGTCTGCAACCCATCGTGGAGCAGATCAACGCGCTGGAGTCTGAACTCCAGGGACTCAGCGATGAGCAGCTTAGGGCTCAAACCGCAGCTTTCAAGCAGCGCCTCGAACAGGGAGAGACCCTGGACGACATCCTGCCGGAAGCCTTTGCGACGGTCCGGGAAGCCTCGGTGCGCACCTTGAACATGCGGCACTTTGATGTTCAGCTGATCGGCGGAATCGTTTTGCATCAAGGCAAGATCGCCGAGATGAAGACCGGCGAGGGTAAAACCCTCGCTGCAACCCTGCCGGCCTACCTCAACGCGCTTTCCGGCAAGGGCGTTCACATCATAACCGTCAACGACTATCTGGCCCGACGCGACACCGACTGGATGGGCAACATTTACAATTTTCTTGGCTTGTCAGTGGGCACGATCCTCCACGGACTGGACGATCAGGAAAGGCAGGCCGCCTACGGCTCCGATATTACCTACGGAACCAACAACGAATTCGGCTTTGATTATCTCAGGGACAACATGAAGTTCGACTATGGCTCCCTTGTCCAGAAATACCTCAACTTTGCCATCGTTGACGAGGTCGACAGCATCTTGATCGATGAAGCCCGGACCCCTTTGATTATTTCGGGACCGGCCGAGAAATCCACCGACCTCTACTACCAGATCAACTCTTTGATACCGCGTCTCAGCCGCGATAGCCACTACAGCATCGATGAAAAGGCCCGTAATGCCACTCTGAGCGAAGACGGGGTCGCCAAAGCAGAAAATCTGCTGCAGATTGACAACCTTTTTGATCCCAAACACATCGAACTGCTGCACCATATCAACCAGGCCCTCAAGGCCCACACGCTTTTTAAACGGGATGTGGACTATATCGTCAAGAACGGGGAAGTCATTATCGTCGATGAATTCACCGGCCGTTTGATGCCCGGTCGCCGCTACAGCGAAGGGCTGCACCAGGCCCTGGAAGCCAAAGAGGGTGTTAAAATAGAAAACGAGAACCAGACCCTCGCGACGGTAACTTTCCAGAACTATTTTAGAATGTATGACAAACTCGCCGGCATGACCGGTACGGCCGATACCGAGGCGACCGAATTCAAAAAGATTTACGACCTCGATGTGGTGGTCATCACGACCAACATGCCCATGGTTCGTGATGATTTTCCCGATGTCATCTACAAAACCCGCAAAGAAAAATTTGAGGCCGCCATCGATGAGATCATCGAACTGAATAAAGCCGGCCAACCGGTCCTCGTGGGGACGATTTCCATCGATATCTCCGAGAGCTTGAGCAAAAAATTAAAAAAACGCGGCATCAAGCATTCGGTTCTCAATGCCAAAAACCACGAAGGTGAAGCCGAAATTATTGCCCAGGCCGGGCAAATGGGTGCGGTAACCATATCCACCAATATGGCCGGTCGCGGCACGGATATTGTCCTCGGCGAGGGCGTCACTGAATTAGGCGGCTTGCATATTCTCGGAACCGAACGCCACGAAAGCCGGCGCATCGATAATCAGCTGCGCGGCCGCTCGGGCCGACAGGGAGACCCGGGTTCTTCGCGCTTTTACCTGGCCCTTGAAGATGATCTGCTGCGCATCTTCGGCGGCGACCGGATCACCGGCATCATGGAAAAGCTCGGCATGGAAGAGGGCGAGCCCATCGAACACAACATGATCAGCCGGGCCATTGAAAACGCCCAGGCCAAAGTAGAAGGGCACAATTTCGAAATACGCAAGCAGCTCCTGGAATATGACGATGTCATGAACCAGCAGCGCGAGGTCATCTACCGGCAGCGCCGCGAGGCCTTGGATGGCAAGGATCTTAGAAGCTCGGTCATGGAAATGATCCGCGACAAAGCCGAAGAGATCGGCGAAATCCATGTCGGCGACAATACCCATGTCGAGGACTGGGATCTGAAAGAGATCCTGGAAGCCGTTTACAAACAGTTCAATTTCCGTCTGGACGGCTTTGATGAAGAGACCCTGGACGGTCTCACCCGTGACGGTCTGGCCGAGATGATCTACGAAGCTGCCCGCTTGCGCTATGACGAGCGCGAAAGCGCCGTTGGGTTTGACGAGTTCAGACAGCTGGAGCGGGTGGTTATGCTTCAGACCGTGGACAGTCTGTGGAAAGATCACCTGCTTTCAATGGATCATCTGAAGGAGGGAATCGGGCTCAGGGGCTATGCCCAGCAGAATCCGCTGATCGTCTATAAAAAAGAAGGCTATGAATTGTTTCAGGACATGATCGAACGGGTGAAGGAAGAGACCCTGGGAATCCTGTACCGCATCCAGATCGCCGAACCGGAAAAAATAGACGACTACCGGCAGCCCAAACAGCAGCCGATGATCTTTTCGGGCGGCGGTGAACCCGAGAAGAAAAAGCCCCAGAAACGGTCTGCCAAAAAAATTGGGCGCAATGCTCCCTGTCCCTGCGGCAGCGGAAAAAAATACAAAAAATGTTGCGGCCGCTAGTGGCGTGTGCCTCAAAAGTCTTGATATTAATTAGTGCTTTATAAAATGGCAAATTGGTCGATATTCTAGGCAGGGGGGGCTGATAAAATTTCCGGCCGTCCCCTTTACAAGCGACAAATCAAGTGCTTATAATAAAATTATTCATGCAACCGATTCGGGTGACATTCAATGGGCCGCTATGACTCGGACGTTGTCGAAGGCCTCAGTTCCGAGACCGATCAGGAGGTCGAAGAACCGCCTTTGTACAAAGTGATGCTTCTCAACGATGATTACACCACCATGGAGTTCGTGGTCGAGGTATTGATTTACGTATTTCAAAAATCATCGGAGGAAGCGATGCAGATCATGCTGAATGTGCACCGCAACGGTGTCGGGATTTGCGGCATCTACCCCTATGAGATTGCCGAAACCAAAGTGGATACCGTCGAGTCGCTTGCCCGCGAAAACGGTTTCCCCCTAAAGTGCATCATGGAAAGAGAGTAGAAAATGATCAGCAAAGAACTCAGCGCAACCCTTGGGTTTGCCGTCAGAGAAGCCAAAAAAAGGCGCCATGAATACGTCAGCATCGAGCATATTCTCTTTGCCATCCTATACGATCCCACCGGGATGGAGATCATCGAAAACTGCGGTGGTAATGTCGAAAGTCTGATCGCTTCCCTGGAGGAATTTTTCGAAGAAAAGATTGAACAAATTCCCGATGGCAACGAATACGTTCTTCAGCAAACCATCGGCTTCCAGCGTGTCATCCAGCGGGCCGTGAACCATGCCCGCTCGGCTGAAAAAGCGGAAGTTACCGTCAGCGATATCCTGGCGTCCATTTTTCTCGAAAAAGACTCTCACGCCGAGTATTTCCTCAGCGCCCAGGGGATGACCCGTCTTGATGTACTCAACTTTATTTCCCACAATCTTTCCAAAACCCCGGAGGAAGAAAACCCGGCCGAACTGGTCCAGCCGGCCAAGGAAAAACGCAAGAAAAAAGCCAATCCGCTGGAACTCTTTACGACCAACCTGATCAATCTGGCCCTGGAGGACAAACTGGATCCCCTTATCGGGCGCAAAATTGAAATGGAACGCACGATGCAGGTCCTTTGCCGCCGGCGCAAGAACAACCCGGTTTACGTGGGCGACCCGGGTGTCGGCAAAACCGCCATGGCCGAGGGGCTGGCCCAGAAGAACGCCAAAGGCGATGTCCCCGAACTGCTCGAGGATGTGGAGATATTTGCCCTCGATCTCGGCGGGATGCTGGCCGGCACGAAGTTTCGGGGGGATTTCGAACAGCGGCTCAAAGGGGTCATCGCCGAGCTCAAAAAGAAGCCCAAGGCCATTTTGTTCATCGATGAAATCCATACCATTGTGGGTGCCGGCGCCACCAGCAGCGGTTCGATGGACGCCTCCAACATCCTGAAGCCGGTTTTGACCAGCGGAGAAATTCGCTGCATCGGTTCGTCCACTTATGAGGAATACAAAAGCCATTTTGAAAAAGACCGGGCTCTGTCGCGCCGGTTCGAAAAGGTTGAAATTCATGAGCCGCCCTTAAACGAGACGGTCAAAATCTTAAAGGGGCTGCGCTCCCGTTATGAAGAGCACCACGGCATCGTGTATACCGAACCGGCCCTGAAGGCCGCGGCCGAGCTGTCTGCCAAATATTTAAATGACCGCTATTTGCCTGATAAGGCCATCGATGTCATCGACGAAGCCGGCGCGTTTATCAGGCTCAGCGGTCCCTCGACACGCAAAAAAATCAATCCGGCCGATATCGAAAAAATCGTCGCCAAGATGGCCCGCATCCCCACCC
>Ga0049117_10000527_pt1 | contig 12974 bp, 13 predicted proteins | sample WorMetHERISLAND1_2_FD_55105 | JGI IMG/M metagenome (GOLD analysis project Ga0049117, IMG submission 55105) | Marine gutless worms symbiont microbial communities from Max Planck institute for Marine Microbiology, Germany - Olavius geniculatus... | ecosystem: Host-associated > Annelida >...
AACCTGCGACCTTGAAATTTGCCGATCTGATGGCTTTAAGGCAGGTAGATCTGTCCTGCGATGTTCACTGCGTGACAGGCTGGACGCTGTTGGATTCGCGCTGGCGGGGTGTCCCCATGACGGCCTTGATGGATTTGGTCAAAGTGAAAGACGGTGCCCGGTTCGTCATTTTCGAAGCCGCGGGCGATTATTCGAGCAATATCCCGCTGAGCGAGGCCCGCAAGGACAACGTGGTGCTGGCCCATGAATACGCCGGCAGCGCGCTGCCGCCGGTTCACGGTGCGCCCTTGCGTGCACTGGTACCGGATCGCTATTTTTATAAGAGTGCCAAATGGCTCAAGGCGCTCAGATTCACAGCCGTAGATGAGCCGGGGTATTATGAGAGCAGCGGCTACAGCAACAGTGCCGATCCTTGGAAGGAAGAGCGCTTCGATTGATGGACCTGTCCGATGATCTTGATGGAGTCGTAAAAGTCAATCCGGTTCGCTGCGGTGTGCCTTTTCGGAGTTTTCGACTCCAGCGCCTAAATTCCAGCGAACACGTCGCCAACCCCTCAAACAGCTTGTCCGCCAGGCGGCGGATTAACGCCGCCGGTTTTGAAACCCTACTCCCTAAAAGGGGCCTTGTCGCTCGCCGATCCGACTTTTGCTAGTCGGCCGATCTTGGTGTCCCCCGGCGCCTTCCTAGATCGTCCCATATGATTACAAATAACAATTAACCAATAACCAATAACCCGCGGTTGGTTCCAGACCATTTGCGTTCTCACTTGCGGGGTAACATCAAGACAAACGGAATTCCGGCCATACCCAAAGCCGCGCTGATCAGATAGGTGGTATTTAATCCGATCCGATCGGCGATGAAACCGACCACCACGACCACAGCCGAGCGGGCCAAAAAGGACATCATCATAAAAAAACCGTTGGCCGCCGCCGGAGAGTGCCTGGCATTTTCCTGCACCAGAGCCAGCATAACGGGTGTGGTCGATAAAAGCGTAAAACCTGTTGCAATCAGGGCCGCTATCCGCAGCCAGCCGCCGCTTAAGGTAAAGATTGCCAGCAAAAGGGGTGCTCCCAGCAGCGAGATCAGCAAGGTCCTGCGGCGTCCGAACCAGTCGCTGAGGGAACCGGCCGTGAGGACCCCGGCCACACCGGCAGCTTCAAACAAGGTCAGAGCGATGCCGGCCAGCCACAGATTGCCGGTTTCCATTTTAATATAGGTCGGCAAAAAAGCGGTCATGGAAGCATGCATGAAACCGCGGGTGAGCAGAATTGCAGACAGGGGCAGTAAAACATCGCTCAGGCCGCGCCAGGTCTCACCGATCGATATTTTGGGCTTTGAACCAAGCTTTTTGACCGGGGCGGTGCGGAACTTGAAATACAGCCAGACAGATGCGAGCAAACCGAATATCATTACCGGATAGAAATCTTCGAGTCCGAAAACGGAAACCGCTGCGACCGCCACCAGGGGCCCCACCGAGCGGGCCAGTTCTCCGCCGGTCATGAAAAAACTCATGCCACGCCCCTTTCTGGAGGCTGACAGCTCCGCGATCATCACCGGTGCCGGCACGTGGAATACGGACACGCTGATGCCGGTTGCAAACAGGAGGATCAGCAACACGGCATAGCTGGGTGCCATCCCGATCAGGCTCATGGGCACCGCTGTCAGTGCGGGGGCCAAAATTACAAAATAGCGCACGCTGATGCGATCGGCCATTAAGCCGATATAGGGATTCAGCAAGGCCGGGATTTGCATTATTGTTGACAGGAAACCTGCCTGGGTCAGCGACATGGATAATTTTTCAATTAAAAGCGGCAAGAGCGGAGAGAGAAAACTGGAATAGACGTCGTGAATAAAATGGCCGATGGACAAGGCCAGGATTTTTCCGGTTTGAAAACCTTGAGCGCTGCTGCGGATTGCTTTATCTGTTTTTGATGTGGATTCAGACATCATCAATGGACCCTCTGACCACTGGTGAGCATGTACGTGAAAAAATATAGCACCTAAGCTTTTGGCAGATTCCTGTCAACCCCAAAGAGCCATTCCGGGTTCAGGGTTTAGGGTTCAGAGGTTCACGGTTCTCCGATTAACGCGCAGACCTCTGAACCTGCAACCCTGAACGTTGAACCTCTGAACCGATACGATGAGATCTTGATTATTCGGAAAAGAAACTTAGATTCGGTGGTATGGGAACAGAGGTATGCCTCGATCAGGCCGGCGGCCGTTTGGGGTGATATCCTCACTTTAAAACGCATTTTTATCCGGGCGGTTTCAACCGCAACGGTTTATATACTATAAGGAGATCCTGCGATGGGCAAAATTGTTGTGATCGACTCCGACGAATGCATCGGCTGCGAAAGTTGTGTGGAGCTTTGCGCGGAAGTGTTCGCCTTTAACGAAAACGAGGAAAAAGCCGAGGTCATCCTACCCGAAGGCGGTCCGGAGGATTGTATCGAAGAAGCGATGGATACGTGTCCGACGGAGTGTATTCGTTACGAAGAATAAAACGGGGTCTAGGTGCAACCGTTTCGATAAAGCCACCGATTCCACCCTCCAGAATTTCGAAACATTTTCTTCAAAGGCGGTCTACCCCCGTTTTATTTCATAAAAACTAACATCGGCAGGGCCGTGGCCGGCCCTGCCTCAATCTTTGTTATCGATCTATCGACTAATTTTATTTGTCGAGTTTGCTGAACTTGGCTCCCTTGATGGACATGTCGGCGATAAGCCCTTTGACATCGAACACGAAGGCAACGATCGGTCCTTTGTTCATGGCTGAAATCGCGCTGTCACCGGCACCGAGGGTAACCAGGGCAACGTTGCCGTCGACCCCGGCTTCCCAGCCCTTGCTGTCGCGGAACTTTTTCAGAACGTCGTTTGAATTGAATGCGAGGATGATGTCTTTGGCCTCCCCGCCGATCTGCAGCCCGATTGAGCCTGCGGCCATGCGATAGTACTCGACTGTTTTGCCGCCGACCCGCATGGCTCCCTGGCCGTACTCGCCCCCAACGATAAAGGCCCCCTTTTTGACATTCGGTAAAACCAGCAGGCCTTTGGCGCGGCGGGCGACTTCCTTGCCGTCTTTGACGTGTGTGTAAAACCGCTCTAAAGCGGCATCGACACTGGCGTTGATTTCGTTGGCGCTCGCCCCGAATGACGGGCCGGCCAACAACGTGCCGCCCAACAAGAGCGCGGCTGTCAAAAAGAATAAAAATCTGACGTGTGTATGGGTTGGGATGATCGTTTTTGGTTTCATATGCAGTTCGTCCTTCATGATTGTTATTGCGTTCGTTGGGATGCAAACTTCGGATTTCCCCCCGGCGTTGCTGCCCCTCGAACCGGGTTATACAGATGTTGAAATATATACGCTGACATTAAGTACGGAGCGTGAAAATGCAAGTCGGATTGTTGTCCATCGATAGGGTCCGATTCCGGATCCGGAAGGGGCATGTTCGTGCGGGTGTTCAGCGGATTTGCCCGACGGAAGTCGTCGTCGGGGCGACCGGCAGAGGCCTGGCCTTGGCGCGGCTGAGAAATATGCGCATGGCGGCTGAAGACGCCAGGCTGCCAAGGGTCAGACCGACCGGGCCGATCAAGTGCCCGGGAACACCGGCTTTGAGCAGACCGTACCCGGCGGCGACGGTGGTCGCTAAAAAAAATGCATGTCCGGTGAGCACCGCCATCGGCTTTTTCTGCCCGGCCGCCAGGCCTTCACTCTGGGCACGGATGGCGACGCTGACGGGAAACGATACCAGCATGATGGCTGTCAGCCTTACCAGGTGAAGGTCCTGCAGATCCAGTCGCTGAAGTCTGACGTAGTAAAACTCGATGAGTCCCGGCAGGGTGAAAGTCAGGGGCAGCAGGCCCAGAACCAAACCGGCCGCCAGGGCAAAAAATAGGGTCCGGCGATCCGTATTGGATTGGGGCGGAAAGACCAGGACAATGGTCTGAATGCGGTTGGCGGCAAAGGCCATGGGATTGGCCAGGCCCAGGGCCAGGTAATACACCGGGAGAATGCGCCCGGGATCAGGGGCACGGGCGATAAAACCGGCCAGAACGATAGCTGAAATCGACAGGAAATAGCCGCCGATCGACAGGGGCAGATTAAATCTGAAAATTTCCCCGGCCCCGGGCGTTTGCTGCGGAAGGGATTTAAGGGACGCCAAAAAGGGGCCGGCAAAAAATCTGGAGATCACGGCTTCCACTGCTACCGGCACGGTCAGGCAAACCACGGCCCAGATCGGGCCGACCAGACCCAAAATGCAAAACAACGGTGACAATAGGGCGGTGAGGACGATGCGGCCGATGGTTGCCAGGCTCGCTTTGCCGGTGGCCTTGCCGATGTACATGACGACAAAATAAGGAATCCTTACAAAAAAAAGAAACTGCAGCGGGATGCTGGCCAGAAAAGTGATGCGGGCCGGTCGTTCGATGTCCGGCGGCAGACTGATGATTTTGCCGAAAAGCAGGTGCGCCAGGACCGGGGTGCACAGCAGGGCCTGAATCGTGATGACCGTAACACCGGTCAGAAGGGTGACGCTTTGAAATTTTTGATATCCTTCGCGGGTTTTGGCAAAGACCATTCCGGTGGTGACGTAGCTGATGGCGAACATCCCGAAAAAAAACATCACAATGTTGGCCTGCGCCAAACCGGCCAGGTTAAGCGGTCCTCCGGGACCGCGCGAAGCCACCATGGCGACGAGGGGATAGCACAGGGCCTGGGACGCGGCCTGGATGGCCAGCGGCACGAAAAAACGGCTGAGGGTCCGGCCGCTTGGGGAAGCTGATATGGGTGTTGTCAATGATGACTTCCAGCTGCGATAAACGGTGGTAATCCAGGATTTTTGCGATGGAAGGGTTTAAATCCCAAATCACAAAACTCAAATTACAATGCATCGAAGTTTCCGATCAGCCTGACTTCCCGATCGAGTCGCACGCCGAAACGGTCGTAAACCTTTTTTTCGATCAATTTGATCAGAGCAAATACATTCGCAGCTGAGGCGTTGTCGACGTTCAAGATAAACCCGGCATGTTTCGGGCTGACCATGGCCCCGCCGATCCTTTCACCCTTCAGCCCGGTGTCTTCGATCAAGGCCCCGGCATAATAGCCGGGGGGACGCTTGAAGACGCTGCCGCAGGAAGGATTCCCCAGCGGCTGCTTCTCGGCCCGCAGGGCCAGGATGTCATCCATGCGGGTGGACAGGGTGTGCGGATCGGATGCTTTAAAGCGAAAAACTGCGGACGTGATGACGACATCTTCCAACTGCGGCACCCTCCGGTAGCCAAAGTCAATAGCGCTGCGGGCGGCCTGAAAAGGAGAACCATTGCGGTAGAAGCCCTTGACGGTGTGGGTGGCGCTTTCGATTTCCTGTCCGAAGGCGCCGGCGTTCATCCGCAATGCGCCGCCGATTCCGCCGGGGATTCCCGCCAGCTGCTCCAGGCCCGACCACCCTTTTTTGACAGCGGCCCGAATTAACTCCAGCAGCAAAGTTCCGGCCAGCACCCTGGCCTGACGGTGCTCAAAGGTCACCGCACTGAGATTTTCGCCCAGGTAAAGGGTGACGCCATCCCATCCCCGGTCTGATATCAGTACATTCGTGCCCCGTCCCAATATAAACAAGGGGATGTCGTTGCGGTGTATGAACTCCAGGACGCGGCCGACGCCGCTTTCTGATCTTGGTGAAACCCAGACCGCCGTGGGACCGCCTATTTTATAGGAGGTGTAACCAGCCAGTGATTTACCGGTCTGAACATCTCCGTCAGTCACGCTGCGCAACTGTGCCGCGATGGCAGATGGATCAAAACTCATAATGTTTCTGTTTAATCATAAAAGCGCTCTGAAAGCAATTTTTGCGGATGGTTTTTTGTTCGACCATGCGCATTGCGGCAGCCGATTGGGCGATCCGTATCGACAACTTGCTGTAAGAAATCCGAACTGCGGACGACCTAGTAGCAAAAGAAGGGAGTCAGCCTAACCGCTGACCAAAGGAGAGTCGACATGTATTATAAAATATTGATGTCCTATATATTTGTTGTTGTGCTGGCGTTGGTTGCCGCGGCTGCAACGCTGGTAGGCGCATTTTCCAAGGTTATCCACGACGGGGACAGCACGTTTATTGTCGACCGGCATGGAGAGCGCTGGGATGTAACCCAGGCCAGATCCATCGGCTTTATGCCGGAAAGATTCCAGCATGGAATCGGGCGCCATGCCTTCACCCCCCTCGACGATTCCTCCCTGAAAGAGGAAAGCCTGAAAGCATCCAGATCTTTGCGGGTCATCGGGATATCCGATGGAAAGGCCGCCAATGCCTATTCGATCCCAAAACTCTGGCGGCACGAGGTGGCCAACAGCAGCATCGGAGACAAGCAGATTGCGGCAGCCTACTGACCGCTGGTAGATCTGGCGGCTGTGTACAGCCGCGAAATCGATGGAAAAACCCTTACCCTGGCGCCTTCGGGATGGACCTATGCTAGAACGTTTGTTCTCTACGACCGGCAAACCAGTTCTCTCTGGTACCCCTACGATGAGGGCCTGATGGGCATCCAGGGATTGTATTTCAAAAGGTGGCTGCCTAAGCTTGAATCCGACGATACGCGCTGGCAGAACTGGAAGGCCAAACACCCCCATACTAAAATATTGGAGTAGCGCTGTATGTCGGAGGTCAAAGGTTGGATATCGGCAGATAGGACGGACAAAAAAAATGCGACGAAATGACACGCGGAATTACTGAAGGCGAAGTCAGCTGGATATCAGCTCTTGACGACTTAAGGCCTGGCGTTTTGACTGCTGATTCGAATTCAGGTATTAATTTCAGGGTAACGCCTTGAAAATCCGTAGTGAATCAAAGCAAAATATCCACCATCACACTCATGCTTGAGCGGCCAAAAATTCCTCAATGGCGGAGGTGACCGCTTCCGGTTCATCTACTGTGCATAGATGCGCAGCATCGGGGATGATCCGCAGGATTGCCCCTGGAATCCTAGCGGCGATCCGTTCGGCTTTGGCCACCGGCTGGGCAGAATTTTCGGCCCCCACGATGACGAGTGTGGGCGCCTGAATCCTGTCAAGTTCCTCGTAGCAACCGGCGCGCGCAAAAATGCCATGGCCGAATTTTATAATGGCCTTGCGGTTGTTGGCCATGAAGCGTCGTTTCCACTCCAAGACTTCATCCCGGCGCGCCGGGTCGTTTAAAAACTTGCGCCCGAAGAAAATCGGCATGGTGCGCCCGATCACGGGCCGGTACCCGAACCAGCGAACAACAAACAGCATCTGGTGATATTGACGGACCGCTTGCTGCGGTTCTGCGTCCGCCGATGTGTCCATCAAGACGAGGGATTTAACCAGATCAGGTCTCCGGATCCCCAGTCGCAGACCAATAAACCCGCCCGTAGACAGCCCGACAAAATGGCAGGGAGCGCAATCAAGGGCTTCGATGAATCCGACGGCGTCCTGGTACAAGTTCTCCATGTCGTAGCCGTTGGCGGTTATCTGGCTGCGGCCATGACCGCGGTGATCAAAACCGATACAACGATAGCGGTCCTTTAGCGTCTGCATTTGAGCATTGAAGTGATAGTGGTCGGCTATATAGCTGTGGGAGAAAACGATCGTTTCCGGTCCGGCTCCCATTTCTTCATAATGCAGCCGGATGCCGTTTGACAATATTTTCGGCATAGGGTCACCTCTTGGGTGTTTTTTTGGCTTCGTCAAGTATCTGGCAACCTTATACCCCGCATAAAAAAAGCTCAAGCTTTCATTTATTTATGCCGATAATTTCCATGGTCAGAACGATTGACCCACTTTGGCACGGAAATAAGTGCGGCGAATGGTGAAAGGCTCAACCCTGCTTCGGAGGCAGGCGGCTGAACCTGGTGCAAATCACTCGTCTGACTGCCAAAGTTGTCGGAGGGTAGAAGTTTTTCAGGGGGCGCAACACCAAAAAAAGGGGATTCGCATGCAAGCACAAGAGTTTTTCAGGGTCATCAGCGAGGTGGAATTTATTTGTGATGATATAGACGAAATCAAAGAACGAATTGACCTGACGAAATCCGAGAACCAAAGAATAACTCAAGCCATCACCAGTATTGAAAAAGCTAAGAAAATACTAACCGAGCTTTTTCCGAACATAAAATCCCTCAACAGCGACGTGCGTGAAGATCTGGAAGCCGAATTTGCCGATATGTACTAGTGTCATGTCCTATAAATAAGTTATAAAATGAGGGTCACTCCCGCGCAGGCGGGAGTCCAGCTCAAAGGCGTCTGGATCCCCTCCCCTGACTACGCTGGGGCAGGCTCTGCGCGGGGATGACAAACAGATTGCATGCTAAATTCATCATAAATTTTTTTAGCCATATTTCTGGGACACAACACTAGAAGCTATCTCAAATCCGCCTGAGGTGGATTGGCCTCCCGCCTTTGGCGGGCTTGGTGCCTCGTTTGCCTGCGCAGCGGGATAACCCATCGAATTCGATATGGCTTGTGGGCCTTAAATCCTCGACATTCCGGTATGTTTTCCTCCGGTTTAAGGCCCTGCGCCCGGGGAGGCGGGGTTAACGGCCGGCAGCTTCCCATTGCTTAGTTTTTGGCCTTATTCGAACAGCAGCCGGTGGGCAGGCTGATTACAAAAGGTTTTGTGCTACGGGGTCTGCCGGACCGTTATCGGGATCTATGGGGCAGCGATCATCCGGCCGGCACGGGGGTCTATGAGATTATCTTCTCTATATATCATCAAACGCCAGATTGTGACCGTTAGGCCAAGGTTCTCCGGCCACAAATTGTTTGCGGTAGCCGCCAGAAAGTTTTTGGAGGATGACTGCTTTAATTTATCTCTTTCCATTTCATTTGTTTTCCTGCTGTCGATAATTCCCTTTGCGACACTGAGCCTCATCGTGTTCGACCTGATTCAGCAATTGTTTTTTGCCCACACCAACTGGGCGGGCCGTGCCACCGAATTGCTCGCCGACGAGTTGAACCGAGTCATTCCTTTTGTTTCAAAGGAGTGGATGAAATCCCATGTCATCAATCCGGAAGCCTACGGGTCCTTTAAAGCCATCAACTTTTTGATGTTGCCGGTTATCAGCGGGCTCATTTTCAAATCCCTGGAAACATCCTACCGCAGGATTTTTGAGCTGCCTTCCCGCCATTTGCTCCTGGGGCAAGCCATCTATGTAACCATGAGTATCTTTGCGGTGCTGCTGTTTTTTGTCGCCAATTACATGTGGATAATATTGTCAACCTCGGCATCTCATTTTCTCAACAGCATCAACAAAACCCCCCATCTCGAGAACCTTTACCAGCTGGCGGTTAATTACACCCGCTCCCAGCCGATCAATTTTATGTCGCTTTTAATTCTGATCGGTTTCTACCTGGTCACCGTCCAATTGTTTTTGAATGTCAAAATAAAGTGGCGCTACAAGTTTTTTTGTGCGGTGATTTTCTGTTTGCTGTGGATATTGGCCCGCAAGTTTTTCGGCCTGTATATCCGTCATATTTCTGAAGTCAACCTGCTATACGGGTCCCTTTCTTCGGTCATTCTGTTTCTTCTGTGGATTTTTTATTCCTCGATGGCCTTGCTGTATTCTCTGGAAGTCATGCACGCGCTGCACCGCGGCAACTGGCGCTATCGCTGGTGGTAAAAAAACGCGTTGCGAGTTGCGGGTTACGAGACAACAACCGCACCGAACTTCAGATTCGACAGCGCCCCCCTATTCAACCATGTTTCCCGGCCTCCAAACCGCTAGAGCCGGAGACCATTCTTCTTTTAGATGAAAAATCGCATATATGCTTGATTATTTCATAAAATATGGAATATATTAAGGAAGCTATCTAGAAGCGGTTGCATTGTTCTGATTCCAGAAAGGATGACAGCATGGGTATCTATAGGCGAATCCCATTTCCGGTATGCATACTGGCGATTATATTAGGCTGCGCCGGCGGTAAGCCGACGCAGTGGGGCCACTTTCACGGCAATCTGGCCAACCAGGGGATTCAACGGGTTGACAGCGGTTTTGCCTTGTCCTCGAGTTGGATTTCAAAACCATACAGGATCACCGCCTCGTCACCGGTAATCGGCACCGACTATCAGAATCGCGAAGTCCTTTATGTCGGCACTGTCGATGGCATGCTGGTAGCGTTAAGAGCTGAGGATGGAAGCGAGAAGTGGATCAAATCACTGAGCGATGCCGGTTTGAAAACCCGCATTGTCTCTTCACCCGCGGTGTCGGTCAAACGCGATATTTATGTGGTCTCCAATCCCACGGCCGGCCCCGGCAGCACCCCGAGCATGCTTCACAAGTTTGACCAATTCGGCAGCCGTAAATGGTCTTTCACGTTTCCGGACAATGGATTTACGGCCGGGTCCCCCAAGGTCTTGTCGACCCAGACGGAAGCTCTGATTTTTATTTATCTTTCGGTGGGTATGATCGACGACCTTCAAGGCGCGCTTTTTGTGCTGCGCGATGAAGGGGAGCAGGTTCAGCTTCTCGATAGCCTGGCTCTGGGAACCTGTCGTTATGATTCGGCCGGAAGCGGAGCGCGCCTCGATGACCATTTGAATTTTTACGCGGATTCCTGGAAGCTGGCAGGTGCTTTTCCGCCGGCTACCGATGAGAATGGGGTTGTTCTGACGGACCATTTCATTGATCCCACTGTGGCGGTTGTCACCGGCCGGGAAAAACCGCTGATCGCCATCGCCGACAATCTTTGCAGCATCGGCGCCTATGAATGGAATGGTGCCGACCTGTCGGTCCTCTGGCGCCAGGCGCATCCCGGCGTAAAACACTCATCAGCGGCGGTCTCCGACAATGGGTTGATGGTGTTCGGAACGCGGGAAGGCCAAGTGCAGGCCCACGATGTGGAGACCGGCGTAAAAATGTGGGAACACGATGCCGGTCAACCCGTATTCGCAACACCGGGGCTCGCGGCGGAAGATTTTGTTTTTGTTGTGTCTAAAGACCACATCCAGGTGCTCGACATTTCAACCGGAACCCTGGCTAACGACACCAAATCCGGATCCAGATTGCCTCTGCTTGGGGTGACGCATTCATCTCCGGCAGTGGCTGCCAACCGCGTCTACGTCTCCACCCTGGAGATGCTGACCGTCACCCATGATCTTAAAACAAGGGGCCATGACACCCATTTCCATGGCAACGGGCTGTCGTCCGTGGCAATCGGTTCAGACGGCGCGGTCTATGGCGTCGCTTCCAACGGCAGAATATATAAATATGCCGGCACGGAGTAGTCTGCGACAGGGTGGTTGCGCTCAATCCACCCGACTATTTGCAAATTGCTCAGGTGAAAAGATTGTCAGGGTTGGCTTTCTTTTTGCAGGTGCTCCAAAATTTCATCCCAGTCTTTTACGGTTGTGCCGTCTTTGGTCTTTTCAAAGGTGAATCGATGTTCAACTTTCTTGGCAGCCGCTGACACCACTGCCGCGGAACCGATGATGGCATGCAGCCGGATACCCCTCTTTTTTAGTGCGCTCAATGTGCCGGCGCCTCGCCAACCGAGGATGACCGATTTGGGAAAGCCCTGTTTCTCGAGCCAGGCGCTGGAGATGCCTTTGCCGATGTAGCGGCTCAAATAAATAATCTTAAAATTTTTGTTCAGCGTTTTGACGGCCTCGAGGCTGTTTTTTTTGATTTCGTCGGAAAATACGGCGGTTTTAAACCCTTCCTCAACTTCGATCGCCAGCGCCCGATCTGCGGCGGTCATTACCAGCAGCAAACCTTCGGCCCGGTCTGAATCGGAACGCGCACTGATTTTTTTGTAGCCCGGGCTGCGGGGAATGTATTTCAGGTAACCATAGCCATCCCCGCCGGTCAATATTCTTTTCAAATGCTCATCTTCCAGATAGATATCCACCAAGCGGCCGCCGACCGCAAAAAACCGACCCTTGGTCAATACGGTGAGTCGAACCGGCGTATCGACGGTGGTCACGCGGTCCAGGACGACGACATCTGCCCGGCTGACCGTCGCGCAGCATAAAACAACTGCAAGGCTGTACAGGATGGGGGGTGTCCATTTTATAAATAAGGATTTCATTTTGTATAAATCTACATAAAGTTAAAAAGCGAAGCGTAGAACCGCACTATCCTCCTCCGGCGGACAAGTGTCGAAGGATGGAATCGCTGCGCTCCGTCATTCAAAATTCATGATTCGATATTCGCTTTCTCATCTTTACATAACTGTTTTTATTATCGGTTGGGCGGCATTCAGAGCCCAAAGAACGGCCGCGTCCAATCAGCCGTTTGTTCCGGGGCGATGAAAGTGGTCATATCTCCCGGCATGACTTCAAATCCGGTATGGTCACTAGCGTACCCAGGCAGCGTAGTTTGAGCGTACCATAATGACGACACGCAGTTCAAGGCGGCTTGACGGCATTTCCACGGACAGCAATCCCAGGTTATAACCGTTGCGGTTCAGACTCCTATAGAAACATTGAACATTGACGACTCCCCGAACGAGAACCTCCCAGTACGAAACCCCGGGTTGCCGCAAAGAGGTTGTCCGGGGCAGGACGCCCCAGATTTCGAAAAAACCTTCCGGGGCAAATGCCGCCATCCACTCCCGGGAACCGGTGGCTCCGATATCGCGCGAGCCATCTTTTTTTCATGATCAAGGTACCCTGAAAACAGGTATTCGCCGCAGTTCCGGTAATGGCTTTCGGCCCGTTTATGCAGAAAGCGATGATGGTTGGCAGCAACCCTGTCGGCATTTATTTGCAGGTGAGGGGATTGGTGCGGATATCAACCGTTCGCCCCGTCAGTTGACTAGCGGGATCGATGAATTTTACCGATACCGTCCGTCCGGAGAAAGTCAGCGGTGAATGTTCATCAGACGACATGGGCTGGGACTCTACCGGCGGCCAGCCGGGTTGAGATAGCTGCTATTAAAACGTAACAAAATGATGATTGACCCTTAAGCGGATAAGGTTCATTATCTGTCTGATTTTTCTATTAAAATAGAAAAAGGAGGCCGA
>Ga0049117_10000529_pt1 | contig 12930 bp, 15 predicted proteins | sample WorMetHERISLAND1_2_FD_55105 | JGI IMG/M metagenome (GOLD analysis project Ga0049117, IMG submission 55105) | Marine gutless worms symbiont microbial communities from Max Planck institute for Marine Microbiology, Germany - Olavius geniculatus... | ecosystem: Host-associated > Annelida >...
GGGTGGGCTGGTTTACCCTGTGCGGCGGAATATTGGGGTTTCTCGGCGGTTTTGCGCTGGCCATTTTCACGGCCACGCGCTGGAATATGATCGTCAGCGGCAAACCGATTATCGCCATCGTCCCCTTCATCGTGGTCGGTTTTGAGGCGACGATTCTCGGATCCGTGTTCGGCAACGTGCTGGGGCTTCTCACCCAGACCCGCTTGCCCAGTTTTCGCTGGTTCAAATACTATGACCCGCGTTGTTCGGGGGAGCATTATGGCGTGCTGGCCGCCTGCGAAGCGATGCAGGAAGACGGCTTGAAGGAGTTTTTTCAAAACCAGGGGGCCGAGGTTAAAGTTTTTAGTGAAGCGTCCGAGCCCGGCTTCCGGCCCGCAGAGAGGGGCTGATTGTGAGTCACCCCGGATGGGGGCTGCAGTAAAAACTAAGGAGTACTGGAGTATTGGAGTCGTGGAGTATTGGGAAAAAGATTTACAGAAATATTCGGGTGGCCGAAATGACTGATGTCGCCCTGAATGACGTTCAACACTCCAATACTCCAATACTCCAATACTCCGGCATTTTACTATAGGAAAGTCCGCAGCTATGAGCGAAAATGACACAGAGACCATTGAAATCAATAAATCAAAAGCACCCTGGATATTTTTAGCCCTCATCGGTATCGGGGTGGCGACCTTTGTTTTCGGACTGACCAGCCAGCATCCGGAAAGGGCCTGGCAGGCGTACCTGATAAACTTTCTCCTGTGGTCGGCCATCGCCCAGGGCGCGGTTCTGTTTTCGGCCGTCATGCACATGACCAACGCCCGCTGGAGCGGACCGCTCTCCAGCCTTTCGGAATCCTTTACGGCGTTTTTCCCGATTTCCTATATTTTGTTTCTGATTTTGTTCTTGGGTCGGGCCCACATTTTCCCGTGGCTGCACGAAGATCTTCACGGAAAAGAGGTCTGGCTCAATATACCCTTTTTGTTTACCCGTGACTGTGTTGGTCTGCTGATCCTCTATATTATCGGTTTCGGGTACTTGTTCAACGCCCTGCAGCTCAAACTCGATCCCAATCGAACCGGGGGCCGACTGCGCCAATCCATATTTGAAGCCTGGCAGCGCAAGCCCCGCAATCCGGAAGAAATCAAGCGCCGCATGACCGTCTGGGGCGGACTCTATATCCTGGCCTTTGCGCTGGTTCTGTGCCTGATCGGTTTCGATTTGGTGATGAGCATGGATCCCCATTGGATTTCAACCCTGTTTGGCGCCTACCATTTCGTCAAGGCGTTTTTCATCGGACTGGGGGCACTGATTATTTTAGCCGCCCTGGTGCAAATCCGGCATGGTGAAGCCTGCCACATTAAAGCCAACCATTTTCATGATATCGGCAAACTGTTCTTTGGCTTCTGCCTGCTGTGGGCGGATTTTTTCTATGTCCAGCTGATGGTTATCTACTACGGCAATATCCCCGAGGAGACCCATTATGTGATCGTGCGCACGATGCTGGCTCCCTGGAATAAATTGGCCTGGACGGTATTCATCGTTTGTTTTGTCGGGCCTTTTTTCATCCTGTTGAATCAGCGGATCAAAACCAGGCCGATGTTCATGCTGATACTCTGCTCGATCGTCATTATCGGCATCTGGCTGGAACATCTTCTGTTGCTGGGGCCGGCCTTGAACCATGAGGCCCAATCGATACCGTTGAGCTTGTCCGATGGATTGATTTCGCTGGGATTTTTTGGATTGATGGCCGTTGCCATCGGATATTTTATGAAAGTGTTTCCCGAAGCACTGCCGGCCGGAAACAGTAATTGATCTTTAATTTTAAGGCGCTATTTGACAAGGGATATAACGTTGAGAAATAACACGATAATAGTTCTTCTGACACTGATCACCATACTGGCTACAGCAGCCTTCATTTATGTTTTTTGGGGATGGCCGGGCCGCGGACTGGGACCGGAACAGCCGATCCCCTTCAGTCACACAGTTCACAGTGGCGTTAAGCAGATCCAGTGTCAGTACTGTCATCCTTATGTGGCGTATTCCAATCACCCGGGTATCCCACCGGTGGAAAAGTGCCTGCACTGCCATAACTATATCATCAAGAACCATCCCTGGATCCAGAAGGAGCATGAGTATTACAACACCAAGAATTCAACGCCCTGGAGAAAAGTCAACTATGTCGCCGAGCACGTCCTATTCAATCATCAACGGCACATCAACGGCAAAATCGCTTGCCAGGAATGTCACGGGCAGGTTCAGAACTATCAACGCTTGCCGTATAAGGAATGGCGCATGGGGATGTGCTTGGAATGTCATTATGAACGAAATGCCAACGTCGATTGCTGGCTGGCGTGCCATAGCTAACTGGAAGTTATTAGTTATTCGTTAAATGTTATTTGTTAATCATCTGGAAATCGACACCTTACCAATAACTAATAACCATTAACAAATAACAACGCGAAGCGTCAAAAGGAGTTCTCATTTTGTCTGAAGAAGCAACCGAAAATGTGTCGACAGAAAACCCGACGGCCAAAGCGTTTACGCTGACTTCCGCCTTTTGGTTCGCAGCGGCGACGAGTTTTGGGATGATCGCTGCGGGGTATCTGATCGCCCCGGATTTCCTGGCAAATATCGAATACATCCATTTCGGACGGGCGCGACCCATGCATATCAATGCAGTCCTGTTCGGTTTTGTCACGCCGGGGTTGCTGGCCGCGGCTTTCTACTATTTCCCGAAATTGCTGCGAACCGAGCTTTACAGCCACAAATTGGGCGTTTTCAGTGCGATATTCTGGAACATTACGGTCGCTGCCGGTGTCGTTGGAATTGCTTTGGGTTACACACAGGGCAGGGAATACGCTGAACTCGCCTGGCCGGTGGACATCATGGTCGTTATCAGCTTCAGTCTCGTCGTCACCAATATCTTGATGACCGTCCGCCAGCGTAAGGAATCCATCTTATTTGTATCCATCTGGTACACGACCGCCGCCGTGGTCCTGACCTCAATCACGTATTGCCTGGGCAACGTCATCTGGAAGCCGGATACCGGCGCTCTGGCGGGTATTCCTGACGCCATTCTCCTGTGGTTCTATGGCCACAACATATTCGGCCTGCTGTTGACCCCAATGGGCCTCGGGATCGCCTACTATGTATTGCCGATCGCCACCCGCAGTCCCCTGTACAGCCATACGCTTTCACTGATCGGATTCTGGTCGCTGATCATTGTCTACACCCACATCGGTACCCATCATCTGCTGCAGGTCCCGGTGCCGACCTGGCTCAAGACTATTTCCATCGTCGACAGTGTCGCCATGGTCATTCCGGTCATGATTGTGTTGATCAACATCTGGTACACGGTCAAAGGCAAGCTGGGAGACATTCATGCCGACATTGGAGCCAAATTTATCTTCACCGGCACGATATTTTACTTTTTTGTCAACATCCAGGGCTCCATGATGGCGCTGCCGCACGTGCAACGGATCACCCATTTTAACAACTGGGTCGTCGGACACGCCCACATCGGCGTTCTTGGTTTTGCCGGCGTAACGGCGCTGGGCGGCCTGTACTTCATACTGCCAAGAATCACCGGTAAACAGTTGTACAGCAGATTCTTGGCCGACGTACAATATTGGCTGGTGCTGATCGGCATCACCGGGTTTGCCGTTGTACTCACGACGGTGGGATTGATTCAGGGCAATGCCTGGTACAATGGTGAAACCCTCTATCGCACGCTGCCTGAAATTCAACCCTATTACATCTTGAGAGCATCGTTAGGAGCGTTTATCATGATCGGCGCCTATATCGGCCTGTACAACGTTATCCGGTCTTTGTATTTCAATCGTGGAGCATCAACATGAGAATGACCCCAACTGTTATTTTGGTCGGTATTCTGGCCCTGTTAGCTGCCATTACCCTGACAGTGGTGTATTGGCCATATGCGACCCGCAATGTCACCCCTTCGGAAATTTTTCGTCACCGCACGGCCGAGGAGGAAGCCGGCCGTAAGATATACCTGGAAAACGGATGTGTATACTGCCACAGTCAATCCATTCGCAGTATTGACTGGGGCCATGGTGCCGACCGCATTGCCCAATCCGGCGACTACATCGCCGACGAGCCGATTGCCCTGGGCTCCCAGCGAACCGGCGTAGACCTTTCCCAGGAAGGCGGCGAACATCCTGACGATTGGCACATCGCCCACTTTATTAATCCACGTTACACCCGCCCCAGTTCCATCATGCCGCCCTTTGAATGGCTGGGCATGGAGCGAATTAAACTCCTGACCCGCTATATCCAGAGTCTGGGCCACAAGAATGCGGACCGTCGGATGGAGCGGCAGAATTACTGGAAGGCGGAGTCCATCAAGGCCTATGAGGCCGGCCCCGATGCCAATGCCAAATGGCTGTCGGATATTGTTCCCGAGGGATGGCGGATCATACCCAATCCCTATCCCACAACCAAAGCCAGCCTTCAACGCGGTCAAAAAGTTTACCAGAACTTTTGCATCGGCTGCCATGGCCCGATCGGTGACGGGATGGGCCCGGCCCAGCCCTGGATTTATCCGCCGCCGTTGAATTTTACCATCTTAAAGGGCAGGGAGATCTCAGGCGGTATTATCTATTACCAACTGATGAACGGAATCACCGGGACGGCTATGCCGTATTTCAAGCGTGATCTGGAATCGCAGAGGATTTGGGAAGTCGGTGATTACGTGGCAGTTTACTTTATCAACCAGAGTGACGCCAACGCCGAGCCCCGCGGAATCGACTCGGCCTGGGAACCCTGAGCGGAAGGTTAATAGTTATTTGTTATTCGTTAATTGGAAAAACGGATAAAATCCGATTTTATACCACTCACGAAAAAACAATAACTATAAATCAGTAACCAATAACTAATAACCAATAACTATTTATCGAATTATGTATTTCCCATATTTTATTGCATATATGTCGGCCGGCTTTGTCATCAGCATTGTGGTATTTGTCTGGGCTCTGAACAATGGTCAGTTTAGAGACCAGCAGCGGGCAAGATTTATTCCGCTGGAAAACGATCCGAGTACTCAGCCGGCAAAGGCGTCGCGCTTTGCACGCATTCAGACCATTGGCCTTTTTTCGCTGGTCTGTATTTGTTTGGCGTGTTCATTGGCGGTCGTCATTTACTCGCTGCACCTGACAGCCAGATAAATATTGCCGACAGGTAAATTCCAACCGGAAAAGATGTCGACAATTTATTGAGCTTAAGCACTCCGATAAGGATGAGAAAGAATTAAGCCATGCGATATTTTGAAGTTCTTGGCATTCAGCATTTCTTTATGTATCTGTTCCCGGCCATAGCTACGATTGCGTTGTTCGTGATTGGTCTGGGATTTTATTACATTCAACGCAAGGATGCGGCCGAGCGTGAATCGCGCATCATCGAACGATTTCCGGGGGGTATTGAAGGGCGCAACGCTCCATTTCCAATCCTTGCCTATCTGGTCATCATCGGCACGATTGTCTGGGTGTTGGCGTACATATTATTAATTGGCGGTTTGAAGGTAAAAATCTGATGGAAGCACACGCACACGAAGCATCTGCGGTTAAAACATGGTTCTTAGTCCTGCTGATGGTGGGGTGGGTCGTCTTCAAGGGCTGGCTGGCCTTTACCGTTATCGGCGATCTCGGTCAGCCGGATTGGGACTACCGTCCGATCTTGGATGTACCGGGAGAATCGGCATACGCGATTGCCGATCCCTATCATCCGTTGCCCTATGCTCAGCATGTCAAGGGCGGTCTGGGTGAAGAAGAAAATCCGGCGCATCTATACATAATTCGGTATCAAGGTGTTGATTAAATGAAAAAAATTATCGTATTTCTCATCGTAGTGGCGAGTGTGCTATACGTCGCTTATGAAGCGTTGATGTACTATGACAACAATTTTATCTATGGCCGGATGCGCGAAACTCCGGCCGTCAGGCCATACGAACAACCTTTATTCAATATGGAAGCCGGCATCGTACCGGTAAATGCCGGCGAGGCAATTTACCGGGTAACACCCGGTGTCGATCTGAAATCCCCGTTAAAAACGGTCGATTCGCCGGTCATCGCCAGGGGCAAGGCGGTCTACCTGATCTATTGTGCCCAATGCCACGGGTATCAATATGACGGCAACGGCACGGTCGGTCAAAGTTTTCAGCCCCTGCCCACCGATTTGCGCAGCCCTGAGGTTCAAAACAAACCTGAGGGCGAATTGTTCAAAACCGTCAGTTACGGTGAACCCGGCAAGCGCCAGCCGGCCCTGCAAACCACCGTGACGATTGAGGATCGGTGGCATGTCATCGCATTTATGAAATCACTTGGCCTGCGCTAGTCGTCCAGAAGAAAGTCCGGTGGCAAATTCGGCTTGAAGGTTAAATTTGATAGTGACACCATACCCCTGACAGGCAATCCCACCTTGTGCGACACCGATGCGTTTAGAACATGTCTCATTCCAAATCCCCAGATAGCGTGGACAACGCTCCAACTAGCGCCACCGACATTTGTGACCTTTGCGGCCTGGCCTTGCCTGCCGGAAGGCCTGCGGCCACCGATACAGACCGCAACTATCAATTCTGCTGCCAGGGTTGCCGGCAGGTTTTCAATATCTTATTAGAAGCTTCCGACACGGCCGACCCGGCGAGCTTTCGTCGATCCGATCTTTTCAAACAGTGTCAGGAAATGGGCATTATTCCACGCTCGGAGGCGGATCTCGCTGCCTTCCAGGCAGATACCCGACAATCCGAAGAAAACTCTGAGACTCGAATCGATTCCCCTCCGGATGCTGAAGAAATGACATCCGCGACAGTTGACGCTTTAGGCCTGAACCTCAAGATCACCAACATGTGGTGCCCAGCGTGTGCCTGGCTGATCGATGAAAGCCTCAAAAAGACGCCCGGCGTCATTACGTCAACATGCAATTTTTCAACCGATCGGCTTCAGGTTAACTACAACCCCGTCGGGACATCGCCGGACCGCATTATCGATGCGGTCAATAAACTCGGCTACCGCGCGGCGGAACCCGATGAAACCCGCAATGTTATCGAAAGGCGCCGGGAATTTATTCGTTTCGGCATCTCAGCCTTTCTGACGATGAACATCATGATGTTGTCCTGGGCGCTGTATTCCGGTTTTTTTACCGAATTCAGCCGGGACACCATTAATAAACTGTCCTGGCCGGCATTCATCATGGCGACGATGGTGGTGGTCTACGGCGGTTTCGAACTGGTAAAAAAAGCCTGGGCCGGCCTGACTAACGCGGCTTTCAGCATGGAAACCCTGATCGTGATGGGGTCAATGAGTGCCTATATTTACAGCACCGTCAACCTGTTTGCCGGCAGCATTCACATTTACTACGACACCGCCGCCATGTTGATCACTCTCGTCCTGTTGGGCAAAACACTGGAACGACGCGCCAAGGGCAAAGTTCTGGAAGGACTGGAAAATTTTTTCTCTTTAAAGCCATCCAAAGTTCGAATCTGCACGGCTGAATATCCGGCAGGCCGCTATGTCAGCGCCGACCACCTCTCGGAAAATGACATATTTCGAGTCGTTGAAAACGAAATTATTCCCGCCGACGGACATGTAATTGAAGGCCGCGGCACGGTGGATGAATCTTCCCTGACCGGGGAACCCCTGCCGATTCGAAAAAAGCCGGGCGATACCCTGCGCAGCGGCACGCGCGTTATCAGGGGATCGCTGCAAGTCACCGCTCAACAGGTGGGCGCCGGTTCGACCCTGGGCCAGATGATCGCCATCATCGAAAAGACCCTGATGACCAAAACTCCCCTGGAGGGAAAAACGGATACCTTATTGCAGTGGTTCGTGCCGATCATAATTGCCATGGCGACCGGCACGGCTGTTGTCTGCTTGTTAACTGGAATCCCGGTGGAAGAGGCCGTTTTGCGGTCTGTCACGGTCCTGGTGATATCCTGCCCCTGTGCCCTGGGCATCGCCATACCACTGGCCCGGGTGGCCGGGATTTCAATCGCCGGCAAGAAAGGGCTGCTGGTGAGGGACTTTAAGGCCTTCGAACAGGCTGACAGGGTTACGGCCTTTGTGTTTGACAAAACCGGCACCATCACCACGGGCAAATGGAAATTGCTGGACATGGTCTGCGATGAATCACTTACGCCGGATCAAGCCCTGGCGCTGGCCGCCGGTCTGGAAAAGGAGTCGGAACACTTCATCGCGGCTGAAATACTCAACCAGGCCCGGGCGAGAAATATCCAACCACCGACGCTGGACAACATCCGGCCTGATGAAAAAGGAATACAGGGCGAATTCAACGGCCAAATCTTGAAAATCGGCTCAGCCGAATATCTGAATACGGAGCTGCAAGCAGGACATCGCCTGGGGGTTCCTTCGGAATCGGATGGGAACGCCGACCATTCTTATGTGTATTTTGGGATTGACAGCCGGCTGGCCGCGATATTTATTTTTGGTGATACCTTGCGCCCGGCCGCGCGGGTGACGATCCAGCAATTGAAAGACCGGAATTTGCACCTTGCCATGATATCCGGCGACGGTGAGCGGACCACCAGAACCATCGCCGATCGGGTTGGAATTCAGCAAGCCTTGGGTGGCCGGCTGCCCGGCGATAAATCCAACTTTATTGTCGAGTTGCAGCAAAAAGGACATCAGGTGGCCATGGTGGGCGACGGCATCAATGATGCACCGGCGCTGGTCCAGGCCGACCTTCCCATTGCCGTTCATTCCGGCGGCCAGTTGAGCAAGGAAGCCGCCGACATCACGTTGATGCGGGGAGAGCCGTCTCAACTAATCGAATTTTTAGATTTTGCCAAACTGGTCAATCGAAAAATCTACCAAAACCTTGGCTTCACTTTCCTTTACAACGTCATCAGCATTCCCATCGCCATGAGCGGCCTGCTCAATCCCCTGGTAGCCGTAACGGCCATGCTCCTTTCCAGTTTAAGCGTTACCGGCAATACCCTAATGTTGGTGCGAAAAAATACTTGAATATAATTAATCCGCAAATCCTTCGTAAGATCTATTGAATTGAACTACGAAAATAAATTAGAACCCAAAAAGAAGTATTTTATAAGGCGGATTAATTATCTATGGCGCAAAATTGCGATAATTTGGTCTCGCCTCCGCGGGTTGAGGGACTGCGTCGGTAAAAGGGACGGTTGAAATTGGGTTCAGCACATCGGAGGTTATGCGGTGAGATACGAATGACGGATCCACCTGATTCAATGCCATGCCTTCGGCAGTTATCTGAAGGTAATGGGCCGGAGCCTCGGTCCAGGCGCCGGTGTTAATGTAGCGGATGCCGTTTAAGCGAATATCCTCCGGGTAGTGAGTGTGACCGCAGGTGACCGCTTCAAAACCGTTATCCGCGGCGCATTTGACGGCATTCATGGCGATATTGTTGCGCAGCACCCGATAAAAAGACTTCCATTTTTTAGCATATTCCGCCACGTGCACCGGCCGGGCGCCCATTTTGACCCTCAAATTGTGCATCAGCCGAAAGGCTTTGATAAACAGGCGGCTGCGGGGCATGATTTCATCAAAGTCGTCACCGTGGGTGATCAGCAGCCGTTTGTCAATTTGATGGGAAGATTTAAAAACGACCTGGCCAAAGCGCTGTGGCATATAACCATTGTCATGGTTGCCACGTATCCAGATCACCTTCTGGCGGCATGATATTTTTTCAATCATATCCAGGGCTCTCTGGTCTGACTGCTCCATTTTCGCGTAGGGTGAATCAATGATATCGCCGTTCATGATGAGGTCGTGATCGGCGGGAAAATTTTCCAAAAAGCGTTCGAAGATGCCGAATTGGAAATAGCGAGAACCGATGTGCAGGTCACTGATAATAATCGCGTTCATATATTGTAAGCTCGGATAGTATTGACCATCGAAATTGTTAATCTGAGTGACGTCTCGAAACAAAAACTAATTATAACACATATCGATCCAATGTCGAGGTCGCCAATCCGAGTTTGAATGAACTCTACTATTCCGGGCCAGGGTATGGTTTCAGGATTTAAGGGTTGGATGATTGTATCCGTTGCAAAACTTAACTCTTATGAAACTCTTCAGGGAATGACGAATGACGATTGTCGATTGACGAATGTTGGTCTCGCTTCGCTCAATCGTTTTCAAATAGACCGTTCGACAAAAGACTCACGACAGACAGAATACATTATTCGATGTTCGATGTTGGACGTTCGATGTTCGACGTTCATTAGTTTCCTTTCCTTGATCAGACCGGCTGTCCTTTAGCCGGATGCCGTGCTCCTATGAAACTACGGCATATTCAAAGCCATTCAGATATGAGTTAACGGTTTGTGGGAGTGGCCTCGATTCGACTGAGCTCGTCGCAGGCCGGCCACGATTACCCACCTGGGTAATCGCGGTTGAAAACCGCTCCCACGATCTATTAGCGAACGATTTTCAGATGTAGATTCGTATCCGATCAGACTGGCTGTCCTTTAGCCAGAGGCAGCGCTCTTGTGAAACTACATTTCAAAAGCTATAAGTGATTGCATTTTAGGCCACGTTGCTATTGTAGATTGGGTTGAGCCAACTCCGGGCCTTGTTGGGTTTCATTGCACTCTACCCAACCTACATTTTTCCGGTGTCATCATGAAATGCGAAACCCAACAACGGCCTTTATTAAATGACGAATGTCGAATGACGAATGGTGGAATCGCTTCGCTTAGTTGTTTTAAAATAGATCGTTCGACGAAAAGCTCACGACAGGCAGAATTAGCCTCATCGACACTGGCAATGATCTCTCGAAACCTTGGTTTTTCCGGCCTTCCGCAATTGCAACATGAGCCATCTCTTTCGCGTACTCCTTTCCGGAGAACCTCTCGAACGTAGCGTATACCCTTTGGGGATCGGGATGCATTGTCGGAAGCTCAAGTTTTTATTGGCAATTTTGAAAAGGCTCTATTAATTGTTTCTCTAGCACCTGAAAATTTAAAAATATCAGAGTTGGTTTCTTCATAGACATCTTTGAAAGCCAACTCAGCTTTCTTAAAATCAAAAAGTTCTAAAGTGACTGAAAATGTGCTTTTCTCAGACAAACTACCGAATAGATTCCTTTTTGCAATGTGGGTTTTTATCATAACCAGTAAAAGCGCGTCGGTTCCAGGTGGCACTGAGAAATACGGTTGTGTTTTAACATCAAGAAGTGGATTTTTTTGTGTAATTGTAATTTCCGTGTCCTTTTTTTGATATACAAATTTGTAATCTGCCTTATGGTCTCGTCTCAGAGCTTTCATTAATTCTTTGATTAGCTTGGTGTTGTCAGCGTTTTTGCTTAGAAGTTCTTTTATGGATGGGCTGACACCGGAAACATTGTATCCTCTTTCGATCAAATTCAAACGGATTTCAGCAGCAATTTTCGAATAATATTGATTAAAATTTTCTCGAATATCTACCACCGGTTTACTATTGGCTTCCTCCGCTGAGATCTCTATATTCATTGGCATGATATAGATGTTATTTATTTTATCTGGGTTGGCAAAAATGTCGGATCTTACAAATGTTTTCGGAAAAGGGGTGCAAGATTGAAACGATAATAATAAAAGGATGGAACAATATTTAAGAACTCTCATCATTATGTTCTCTCAATTTGATTTATCACGAGCTGCAATACGGAACTGCAAAAGGTGTTGGTAATCAATTACAGCAATCGGGTCCAAGGAGTGCTAAACGAAACCGGTCTTTCAGGTAGGGACCATCTTTGGGTGGAAGTACCAGAGGAAGTTTTTCGGCGCGAACTTTGATGTTAAAGAAAACCAGTTCGGTATTACGCCGGATTTTGGAAATTGCTGATTGAAGACTGTCCTCGTCGATTATGGTGATACTATTCGGGATTCCAGCGGCCGCGGCAACTGCCGCGAGGTCCACACTGCCGGAAGTATGCGTCAGTTGCATACCTGTTTCTCCGAAGCGCTCGTTGTCCAGTACCACGATAGTCAGATTGGACGGTTGCTGGATGGCGACAGTTGCAAGGGAGCCTAGTCCCATAAGCATTTCACCATCACCGGTAATCACCAAAACCCGTCGGGACGGCTGCGCCAGCGCCAAGCCCAGCCCAACCGGCACAGCGCCGCCCATCGCACCCCACAGCGGAAAGTTCAGTGGTCCATCGCCGGCGGCCGTCACGTCCCAGGCTGAAGCACCAAGGCCGGCCACGACCAGCATATCGCCGCGCTGGTTAAGTAAAGCTTTAACAACGTTGCGGCGGGCAAGTGGGTATCTTTTGCTGCGATCGCTGTCCATGGCCTAATTCCCGAATGTCTTGGCTCCTAAAATGCGTTGCGATATCAGGACAGCCGTGGCCGCACGGCCCTCGAATGCCATCCGGGCTGCAGCCTCGACTGCGTCTCGAACGTGTCGGCCGTCCGCTACCGGAAAATTAATCACTCCGGCCAGGGTCAGAGCCTTTTGCGTATTTTGCCCCATGGGTACCTGCCAGGGGTTGAATTCGCCCCATTGTCCACGCATGGTTACCAGCATCAACAATGGCATGCGGCAGACACGCGGTAAGGACAACATGTTGATACAGTTGCCGACCCCACTGCTTTGCATCAGCAGGGCGCCCCGGTCCCCGCCGAGCCATGCCCCCGCCAACATAGCCACACCTTCCTCCTCGGTTGTCAATACCACGGTCTTCATCTCCGGGTTCTTATGACACATTTCAATTAGCTGCGTATGTCCGGCATCCGGTACATAGGCAACCTGTCGCACCTGATGGTCCATCAGGATTTGGAATATATCCACCGGCCATGTATCATATTCAGATTCAGTCATGTACCTTTTCTTTTATATCTGTTGTTACCTTCTTAACACCTCGTGTGAAACTACATAAAAATTTAAAAGCGAATCACGCTAAAGACGTGACCTAAAGCCCGCAGAATATCGAACAAGAAATATCGAATGATGAAGTCTG
>Ga0049117_10000544_pt1 | contig 12561 bp, 10 predicted proteins | sample WorMetHERISLAND1_2_FD_55105 | JGI IMG/M metagenome (GOLD analysis project Ga0049117, IMG submission 55105) | Marine gutless worms symbiont microbial communities from Max Planck institute for Marine Microbiology, Germany - Olavius geniculatus... | ecosystem: Host-associated > Annelida >...
CCCTTACAATCTTGGAAATGAATTTTTACTGTGATGCCTACGGTCTGGATACGATTTCCGTGGGCACTGGTACCGCCTTTGTGATGGAATGTTTTGAGCTGGGGTTGATCAACGCGTTGCAAACCGGCGGACTGACGCTGAATTTCGGCAACCGACCGGCTGTCCTGGAATTGTTGCATCAAATGGCCCGGGGCGAGGGTTTCGGCAAGATCGTTGGCCAGGGAATCCGCCGCATGAAGCAAATCTTTGCTGAGAAATACGGGGCCGATCCCGCCGTCATGCAGGACATCGGCATGGAGGCCAAAGGGCTTGAGTTTGCCGAATATGTTTCCAAAGAATCCTTGGCCCAGCAGGGCGGCTTTGGCCTGGCGCTCAAGGGGCCGCAGCACGATGAGGCCTGGGTCATTTTTCTGGATATGGTTCACAATCTGATGCCCACTTTTGAACAAAAGGCAGAAGCCCTTCACTGGTTTCCGATGTTTCGTACCTGGTTCGCGTTATGTGGCCTATGCAAGCTGCCCTGGAACGATATTGTGCCCGAGGATAACAAAGACAGTGAAGATCCCGCCAAGGTCATCAAGCATGTCGAGTGGTACGCGGAATACTTTAGTGCCGTCACCGGACGCAAGGCTGCGCCTGACGATCTGATTACGATGAGCGAAACCGTTTATAATTTCCAGCGCATATTCAACCTGAAAATGGGATTTGGCCGACGGGAGCACGACGATATCCCCTACCGGGCGATGGGACCGGTGACTATCGAGGAATACGAATCTCGTCAGGACCGTTATGATCAACAGCTTGCAGACAATTTAAACGAAGAAATTGACACTAAATCGACGGCCGAAAAACTGTCGCTGTTGAGAAAATACCGCGAAGATCAATATGAAAAGCTAAAAGATGCGGTGTATCGGCGAAGGGGCTGGACGCCCGAGGGAATCCCTAGTACTGGAACGGTTAAGAGGCTGGGGATAGACTTTCCTGACGTTATCGAACTTCTTGAAAATAATGGTGTTACCCAATAAATGATTGAAAGGGTTTGCTCTTCAAATTTGAGCAAATATTCTATCCCTTCATCGGAAGCTGCTTGAAATTCGCCTATGAAACCTTCGACGAAAATGAAAAAGAATATTAAGTGGATTGCCGGAGTGATAGGAGGAATCGTCACGTTTTTGTCTCTTTTTGGCTGTGCAACAGTTCATACCAAAATTGTCATCCCCGCCCCTGCCGATGTTGTTTGGTCGGTTCTAACGGATACAGGTGGATATAAAGATTGGAACCCGGTGTTGATTCCTGTTGAAGGAGAATTGCGGGAAGGGGAAAAGCTCAAATATCGGATGATTCAACCTGATGGCAAAGAAAGCATCGTTGGTGCTAAAGTAGTCAAAATGGTGAACCAGCAATTGTTGAATCAAACCGGTGGCATCCCCGGAGTGCTAACCTTTAACCACAAGTGGCTCCTCAATCCGGTCGATGGCGAAACCCGAGTCACGCAACATGAGGAGTACCGTGGAATCTGGGTTTGGTTTTGGGACCACAGCTGGGTCGAACCGGCTTACACGCAAGCAAATGAAGCCCTGAAGAACAGGGTTCTCCAAATCATTGTAGAGAGAGGACAAAATAAAACCAGAACCAAACCGTGATATGCATTTATTCATGTCCGTGACCATATTTCCGCTGGAGTTGTAGGGCAACTGTCTTCCTCGGCCCGCCGCCGCCGTTGGATTGAGAGCTCAGGGCAACGGCAATAAGAAACGCAAAAAAATAACCCCGTACCCTTACTTTTTATTCTGTCGGTTAATTTCAGCGGTACGATAATTCCTCAATCCCTGAATCCCTTAATTCCTAAATCATTGATTTCCTCACACCGGATACCTTACACAGTCATCAGCCGCTCGGTTCCAATCGGGTCATTGGATCGGGTTTCCGCCAGACGGTTCGGGCTCTGACCAGTTCCTGGCCGTCCTCCTCCCGGATGAGGCTGTGATAAAATTCGCTGTTTTTCGGATCTCGGGGGTGGCAGGCCGCCAGGATGTGGTCTTCGTAAAAGGCTTCGGCCAGAAAGTTGACTTCCAGTTCCGTCGGCACCGCCCTTTCTAAAACTGCGGCCGGTATACTTTCCAGCAGCCATTCCACGAAGCTCGCATTGTTGACATGCTGGTTGATATCGAGATCTCTGAAGCGGACGACAAACTTTTTTTGATGCGTGCGTGATTCCAATGCGGGCAGCTTGTCGAGCTCGGCGGGCAGAACGTGGTCGCCCTCCAGCGGTCTGAGTCTGTCCACGAAGGGCCCGATGCGGACCGGACGCCGTTTTTGGACATCCATCACCAGCCAGGCCGAGACAGCCGCAGCCACTCTCCGGTTGTCTTGATGCCGCAATTCGAAATCCCGCAGGGCGAACAGCCGCTGAGCCCCCGACGGCCAGGTACTGATCTGGATCTGATCCTGCCAGACGGGAAAGGAGGTGATGTTGATCTTAAGACGTGAAAGCAGCCAGGTATAATTTTCGGAAAGCAGCTGTTGAATCGACACACCCAGTGCTTCGGCATGACGGCTGGCGGCTTCCTGCATCAAATTGAAGATCGAAAGAACCGAAAGCCGGTGATGGCAATCGACTTCATAGGATCTGATCCGGCAGGTTTTCTGCCAGATATTGGGCTGTGGTACTGAAACCGGTCTTTCCGGCAATGGGTCGGGTGTCTTCATGGGATTTTGTCCGTAATTAAACGTCTCGGAATTTCTACAACTTTATGAAAATATGGCCTTATCGAGCCGCATTCAAACAGACAGGGTATAACCCTGTCCCGGGCGGCTGTCAAACCAAACCCCGTTGTTTAGATCACTTTGATCGGTCCGGCGACATCCGCCGACCCGGGTCGGCATCTCACCAGGACAAAAACCACTACCTTGACATTCCCAAAAGTGGTAACTATTTTGGGGTGGTATTAATAATTGTTATTGATTTCAGTTAGTTTCGAATCCACTAGCCACTTTGACAATTACCGGTAAGAAGGCTAAGAAAATGTCTGACAACTTTATGGCGATTAAAAGGTTTGATGAAGGAATTGCCGCTTACTTGCGAGGTAGTTTTAAAGACAGCATCAATTTATTCACCCAAGCGCTGAAGCACGATGCCGGATTTGCCCTGGCCTATTCGAGCCGCGGCGCCGCCCACCTGAAATCGCGCCATTTCAAAAAAGCGGTCTCGGACTTCAACCGCGCCATCCGGTTGAACCCCAACTATGCCCGCGCCCATCACCTGCGCGGCCTGGCCCACGAGCAACTGGGGGATTTGGCGGGCGCCTATCGCGATTTTGATCGTGCGCTGGAAATCGACCCTGATCTGGCAGCGGCCTATCACAAACGGGATTGCGTACTTGACAAAAGCAGGGATGATTGCATCGAGGCTGAAGATCTGGAAATGGCCGACCATCTGGCAGCCATGCGCGTCGCGCTGTTCTCGACTGACAGGGAAGCCGCATAATACATTTAAAAGCTCATAGCATAGAGTTCATAGCTCATAGTAAAAATGGATTTCAATCCTTCAGACTTTCAGCTATGAGCTAATTGGCATGTGAACATTTTAGCCAATGAGAAGACGCTTCCATCGCGCCAAATTTGGAAAGCTTAAAGCAGCTTACAGCACCTACCTCGGCTCGATACCTTCCGCACTGATGCCCTGGATATAATAGTTCTTGTCGTTTAAAAAACTTAAAAATATCACAATGAAGGCCACCGAGGCCTGCAGCATCAAATTTTTATTCTGGTATAGGATATCCAACTGCTGCCGGCGCTTTTTGCTGGATTTGTGGCCGAAGTAGGTTGAAAACAGCCCGTCCAGCAACTGGCTGCCGTCGGGATGGTGACCAGGTCGCTTCGGCCGCTGTAACAATACTGCATCGCGTCCAGAATGAGGCCTCGCTGGACCGATACATCCTTGACATGGTAGCTGATCAAATGGATCAGGGTTCGCTGGGCTTCATTAAGCCCAGCCTCTGCCACGGAGTCGAAAAGGATATCCTGGGAACGCCGGCTGGTATCCGGCCCATGCAGACGGATGAGGGACAGGAGGACGGCGTTCTTAAACAGCTGATAGAGGCGCTTGGCGCCGTTGATTGCCGCCGGGGGCGAATGTTCCCTCAGCGGTACGTAGCCCGGAAAATTGTTGACGAACATGATCTGAAAAATGTTTTCAAAAAAATCGATTCTGGCCAGGGGGTCCTCCAGATCGATGCGCAGATCCAGTGTGTTGTCCAGGCGATCGGCCAGTTTCGTTTCGATGACATCGGGCGAGTTCTGCGCGTTTTCCAGCAGTCTGCCGATATACTGGTAATAAGACTCGTTTCCAAGCCGGGTCAAATTCAGCATATTCCCCGTCAGCCGGGATTCTTCTTCCGGTGCCAGCCGCTCCAGAAGCCCGTACATCTGCCCTTCCATAGCGATCCATTCCTGGACATCAAACTGCCCCGGCTTAATGTCTTCCAGAATGTCATGAAACAGCACGGTCAGCAGTTCGACCAGGTCGAGACGGGTTCGGATGCTCGTATACAGGGCAGTAGCCCTCAAGGGATGCAAAACGGCCATCGGGCCCAGGCGTCGGCGCTTTTGGCGGTAGGCGTTGAACAAATAGCCCAGTGCTTCCATGACAATGCCCTTTTTCTGACGGTCGGCACTGTCGTCATCATCCAGGCGCTTGTTGTCGGTAATATACATCAGCACGTTGTAGCGGTTCAATGAGGCTGCGCTCAGATTGTAGTTCAGCGCTGATGATAGTTTAAAAAATTCAGTCAGGTCAAAAAGCGGCATCGTCAGCCTTCCTCTACCTCTTTTTCGATTTTCTGCACATCGTCGATTATCGCCGGAACAATCGCTTCCAGATGAGCCCAATCGAGTTCTAGAACCGCCAGAATACCCGGATCGACTTCTGTGGCCTGATATGACGCACCGGCTTCAAAGCCAGCCGATTTCGCCAGGCGGTCGGCGGTGTGGATAACGTGGGCCAAGTGCCCGTTTTGCAGGTCGCCGGGATTGTGGTGAAATCGGATGGCGTCACTCTGTGAATCGGGAAACTTCCAGAGCCGGCAGGCACGGGCCATAATTTCAGCGTGATCGAACCCGATAACGCTCCTTTCGGCCTCAAACAGGGGCAGATTCATCTGGCGGCAGAGCCTTTCCAATTCGTCTCGGTAACTTTCGAGGTGGGAATCGAGGATTATCTTACCGGCGTCATGCAACAATCCTGCGACAAAGGCATCCTCGATCAGTTCCGGCTGGTTTATTTCGCAGATGCGTTTGGCGGCAAAGGCACAGGCCAGCGAATGCTTCCACATTTCAGCGGGCGTCACCATGTAAGCCTTGAGCTTTTTATTCAGCAGCGACGACGAGGCCGATATCGTGATCAATTGCACCAAGGTCTTCTGACCCAGCAGCACCGAGGCGTGCTGTATGGATGCCACCATGCCGCTGACGCCATAGTAGGCGGAGTTGGCCAGGGTCAAGACCTTCGCAACCAGAGCTTGGTCTGTTTCGATAATATTGGCCAGGTCTTTTAGGCTCGAGGTGGGATCTGCAATTATTTCTCGGGCCTTTAGGATAATATGGGGCATCGGCGGCAGGTTGACAAGACCACGCAATATTTTAGCTTTGCGGGCGGCAACGGCGGAACGTTCTTTAGGGTGATTCGCGTACGACTGGCGATCTGCCGCTTGCATCAGATCCGGCGAATCTCCGGGTGATCTCAAGTGGTGTCCGGACTCGACGTTGTTTGTCCGCAGTTCCAGCACCAGGCCGAAATCGCAATTGGAACACGACCACCTATGGGGGCTTTGCGAGGTAATTATCCGATTTTCTTCCAACCGGCTGAGCATTCTGCAATTAGGGCATTCCACTTTCATAGCCGTATATCCTAATGATGCGTTTCTTTATTTTAATCAGGCGACAAAAAAAAATCAAGGCGGCCAGGTAGATCTTGACAGGTTGGCTGGAAATTTAGATAAATTTGAAGGTTCCGAGGTTCTGGGTTCACCGTTCCGAGGTTCAAAATTGACAAGGCCGCAAAAAGGCACAAAAAGCACAAAGATAAATTTCGCACCTAATCATTTCAACAAGTTATAAAACTATAATTTGAGATTTTTGACTTTTTACGAGATTATCAAAATTAGTCGACGCGCATGGATCCTGGACCGCGAATCTTTGAACCCCGAACCTTTGAACCCCGAACCTCTGAACCCCGAACCCCGAACCCTGAACCCTGAACCCTGAACCTCTAAACCTTGAACCTATTTCAACCTGAACCCTGCCGAAATCAGCTGCCGCGATCGGAGAATTGAAAAAAACCCACCATCTGCGAAGAGTCATATTGTGGTTGGCGGTGATTGTCTACACCGCCGCCCTGCCCTATGTGATTCACGTCTTCAGAGCAATTACCGAGCATTTTTCCGCCACGACCGCCGGCCGGGTGCCCCTTATGATCATCATTCTCATGGCTGTGCCTTACGCCATTGCGGCCACAAGCAAAAAGGGATTCGCCCGCAGCCTCCTGACCCTTGCCGTCAGCGCGGCGATCGTGGTTGGAATCATGAATTTTGAGGCCAATCCCAACAAGTATATCCACATCTCCGAGTACGTGCTGATGACCTGGCTGCTGTATCTGGCCATGGTCGCCGATTACAAGGGCCGCGGCATTTTACTGCTGGTTTTTATATGCGCGGTCATGCTCGGTGTGGTTGACGAGCTTTTACAGGGCATTCACACACAGCGCTCTTATGGGTGGAAGGATATGCTCATCGATGCCGCCGCCAGCTTTATCGGTATTGTGACCCTGATGGCTGTGACCGACGGCCCCAGGGGAAATTGGTCCTGGACGGGCCGGCTGAAGCATTACAGCGCATTGGCGGCCGCCCTTCTCCTGGTCGTACCGGTTACGGTGCTCTCCTGCATTTATTTATTTGCGGTGCATACCAAGGAAAGCTTCGAGAATGTCTATCCGGGCTGGCTGTTGACGGGCAATGCCCTGTGCCTGGCAGCGGCCGCAGGCGCCGCTATTTTTTTTTACTGGCATCGCCGGCCAAGATCGGGTAAATTCAATGCGGAAATGATTGCGGACACCGCTGACAGCCGCGCCACCGCCCTGCTGTGGGTTATTTGCCCTCTGGTGATTCTGGTCTGCATAAATCTGCTGGTGATCGGAGTGGCAGCTTTCGGCTGGGAATTCAAGTAATATTACAGATGACAGATAACGGATGACAGAATGCAGATATAGTGTCAAGACAAAGGGCAAGGAGAACATCGATGCATCCACAGGTAGAAAGCGTTTTAGATTTATTCCGACAGATCAATGCAATTCCGCGGTGTTCCAAGAACGAGAAAAAAATTGTTTTCTGGCTGCGGCAGTGGGCCGAGGACAACCAATTCCCGGTACAAGTGGATCCCGCCGGCAACATGGTGATCGGGGTGCCGCCGTCCTCGGGCTATGAGAACGCGCCCGTCATCGTTTTGCAGGGCCATGTCGACATGGTCTGTGAAAAATCCCCCAACTCGGATCACGATTTTGCAGCCGATCCCACCCGGCACGTATTCGACGGCGACTGGCTGAGGGCCGACAAGACCACGCTAGGTGCCGACAACGGCATTGCCATCGCCCTGGCCATGGCCCTGGCAACCGATAATCAAACGGCCCATCCGCCTCTGGAGCTGCTTTTCACGGTCGACGAGGAAACCGGTTTGAACGGGGCCAAACTGCTCGAACCGGGATTTGTCAAAGGTAAGGTGCTGCTCAACATCGATTCGGAAACCGAAGGGGAATTTACCGTCGGCTGCGCCGGCGGCAGGAACACCACGGTGTCCCGCAAGCTGAAATGGTCCGGCCTGCCGGCAGACAGCGCCTGTCTGCGTTTGAAGGTCGGGGGCCTGCACGGCGGCCACTCGGGCATCGACATCCACAAACAGCGCGCCAACGCCAACAAGATCCTGGTCCGTACCCTCAACCGCATAAGCGGATCCAGTCCGGTGCGCCTGTTGGCGATCGAGGGCGGCACGGCCCACAATGCCATCCCCCGGGACGCTGAAGCCTTTATCGCCTGTGATCCGCAAGGAGTGGCAGCGGTTACTGAGATGACGGCGCAATTCAAAAAAGACGTTCAAGCCGAGTACGCGGCCATCGAGCCGTCGCTGGCCGTCGGCCTGTCGGCGGTCGATCCTGGGGCAAAATCGGATTCGGCTCTCAGCGAGCAGGAAACCCGTGCAGTGATGGATCTGATCCTGGCCCTGCCCCACGGCGTCATGGGAATGTCATCGGAATTCGAAGGTCTGGTCGAGACTTCCAACAACCTGGCCAAGGTGGAGATAATCGACGACACCCTTCGCATCTTGACCAGTCAGCGCAGCTCGGTCATGTCCAAAATGGATGAGGTCACTGCCATCATCAATGCCGCCGCCGACCTGGCCGGAGCCGAGCGACAATCGGACAACGAATTTGCTCCCTGGACGCCTGACCTGCAATCGGCGCTGCTGCAACGCTGCCGGGAGGTCTACAAAACCGTCTCCGGCCGGCAGCCGGTGATCCAATCGTTGCACGCCGGGCTTGAGTGTGCAGTCATCGCGGACAAGTATGACGGCGTCGACATGATATCCTTCGGGCCCACTATCGAAGACCCCCACTCGCCCAATGAACGGCTGTTCATACCCTCCATCGGCCGGGTGTGGGATTTTATGGCAGCGCTACTAGAATCTTTCAAGTAGTAACATTTTCGGAAGGCATCACAAGGTGGCTGCAGTGACACGAGGTTGCAAACTCAAGAAAAAACAAACCACAAATTACAAATATCAAATAAATTCCAATGACCAAAATTAGAAATCCCAAACCGATCCATAGCCGATTTTGGGAAGCAAACCGTAGCAGAAAAATCAAGACGCGTTATCATTAGAACTCAATGCGAACGAGTCTACCGCCGGTCGACCAGTTTTGGTCATTGTCAATTGGGATTTGTGATTTGTTTGTAATTTGATGCTTGGAATTTGTAATTTTCTCCTGGTGTTATATTGTGCTTTTGCGCTGGATACTATGACTCGATTTTAATATCTTTATGGAACACGTCATTATAATTGGTGGCGGCGGTACCGGAGGGGCGATCGCCCATGACCTGGTCTTGCGGGGGTTTGAGGTCTCGCTTTTCGAGCGCGGCGAGCTGTTGTCCGGCACCACCGGCCGCCATCATGGATTGCTGCACAGCGGGGCCCGCTATGCCGTTCACGACCCGGCCGCCGCCAAAGAGTGCATCGCCGAAAACAACATCCTGCGGCGCATCGCACCCCAGGCCATCGAACCCAATGACGGTCTTTTCGTGGCTCTGGACGATGCCGACCTGGCATACCAATCCGCCTTTCTCGAAAGCTGTCTGGCCTGCGGTGTCCCCATCCGGGAACTGACCGCCGCGCAGGCCCTGGCACTGGAACCGGAATTGAATCCCGCGCTCAAGGCCGCCGTGCAGGTGCCTGACGCCACCATGGATGCCTGGCGTCTGCCCCTGCATTTTTATGCCACCGCCAGGGCCAACGGTGCCCGCATCCACAGTTTCTCCGAGGTTACCGGCATTCACCAGTCGGATGCGGCCGTCAGCGGCATTCGGGTTCGCGACCATCGCACCCAGCGCGACTATGACGTGCAGGGGGATTTGGTCATCAACGCCGCCGGTGCCTGGGCCGGCAAGATTTGCGGCCTGGCCGGCGTGCGCCTGCCGGTCATGCCGGGTCCCGGTGTCATGGTGGCCCTCCACGGCCGTCTGACCAATATGGTGATCAACCGGCTGCACAAGGCCGATGAAGGCGACATCATCGTTCCCCAGCGCAACCTGACTATCCTGGGGACCTCGATCTGGCTGGCCGACGATCCGGATGCCGTGGAACTGCCCCGGGATCATGGGCCCAGAATCATCGAATTGTGCGCCGAACTGGTCCCGGCGGTGAAAATGACAAAGGTCCATTCGACCTGGCATGCTGTCCGCCCCCTGATTGCCCAGGAGCAAGCCAAAAACCCCCTGGAAATCAGCCGCGACTTCGACTGTTACGATCATAGGCAGCGGGAGGGGTTGGATGGCTTTGTCTCTGTCATCGGCGGCAAGGCCACTACCCTGCGGCAAATGGCCGAGAAAACCGTCGATCTGATCTGCCGCAAAACGGGCCGCGACATCGCCTGCAAAACCAAAACCGAGAACTTGCTTCACTATCGGATGTTCTACAGATAGTTAGAAGCCGCTTAAGTAAAATGGGGCGCAGATTTGTACGGATAAACACGCATATTATCAACGAATAATTCACCGCGACAGCGAGTGAAAATAAATTAAATCTGTGTAATCCGTATAAATCCGTGTCCTAAGAAAAAAAAACCGACCATGACTGCCAAAAAAACGCTTTTTAAAATTCTGCGCTACAAGCCGGGGCACATCGACCCACCCCACTATCAGGAGTTCACCATCGAAACCGGGCTGGGCATGACTGTGCTGGATGCCCTGGAAGCGATCCGCATCACCCGGGATTCCACCTTGATGTACCGCCATTCCTGCCACCATTCTTCCTGCGGCACCTGCGCCTGCAAAATCAACGGCACAGAAAGGCTGGCTTGCACAACGAAGATAGAAGATCTGAAAAGCAGCCCCGTCACTCTGGATCCCCTGGACGGGTTTAAGCCCGTCGGAGACCTGGTCGTGGATATCTCCGCTTTATATAAAGATCTTCCCGAAAATTGGAGCTATTTGAAGCCCAGTGAAAATAAGTCATCCGCGCAGATGCCCGAGGGCATCGCTGAATTCAAGCAGTTTGAAAACTGCATCGAGTGCGGCGCCTGCGTCTCCGCCTGCCCTGTTACCCTCAAAAACAACGGATTTAAAGGGCCGGCCGCACTGGCGGCTTTGAACAGTGAGCTGAGAAAATCGCCACGAAAGTCGCAGGAACTTCTGCCGATCGCCGGGGATGAGAAAGGTGAAAGGTTGTGCGAACGAGCGCTGAACTGCAGCCGCGTGTGCCCCACCGGCGTTTACCCGGCCTGGCACATTTTGGATCTGCGTAAGTTATTGAATTCTAAAGCATACCAGCAGGACTGATCGCGCCTTTGCCGCCTTTGTTCAGCACGTGGGGGCAAATCATGGTGGTTCTGACATTTTTATGCTCTAAAAGCGCTTGCACGGTGCGAATATCATCGCCGGCTTCCAGCAAGTGGACTGCAAAACTGTGCCCGAGGGCATGGCAGTTGCCGCGGTTATCTGTTTTGGAAACTTTGATTGCCCTTCCGACGGCCCACTGAGGTGTCTGTTTATTGGTATGGTGTCTGCGCATCTTTCCGAACCCCGGATCAACCGAACCATTCCTTGCAGGAAAAACATATTGCCAGTCCTATTCCCTGTTTGCCTTTGGATATTATCTTTCCAATGCATTCGGTAGGTAAACCTCGCCATATCCCTGGGCCGGATCCTGCCTCAACGATTTTTATCCCATAGTCGATCCAGCAGCTTAAACTCCGTCACTCTTGCGCCTCCAACACTTAAATCAAAATGAATTTGGTTTGCAAAACGGCATTATACCGGATAAAATTTAATTGGAAGACAAAGGAACGAATGGGAAATGACGTATTAATCGAAATTATTAATGCTATTTGTATTTACTGTGCTCCTCAGTTTGAAAGAATTTCGCAAGACAACAATCCCGTGGGCCTGACGCCGGAAGCTGAGAGGTCTACGCAAGATTAACCGATTTGGGCTTTTGTACCGGCCCAGATCACCTAGACGTTATGAGTCAGAAATAAGACATGGAAAATTGGATAGAAAAAGAACTGATTGATAAAAAAACCGGCTTTTTTTGGCAATGGAACAGCGAAGAAAGGCTTGACATTTATCAATCTGGATTGGGTTGGCCTATTGTCACTTCTATTATTAACGGCTTTGGTAGACCAGCTGATTGGATACAAAAGCCGGGGCTTAGTAAGGTAGAGACCCTGTTTGAAATTATAAACGAAATATCAGAAAACTTTGAGATCTTTTACATAAAAAACCAAGATGAGGCAATCTCGCAGGTAGATTGGATCAGAGATTACGATAAATTAGTCCCCGGAATTCTTGAAGAATTCACTATTAATCCTTCCGACCAAAATGGATCCGCATTTATGGGAATCTGTGTTGGCAATCGTAAAGATATAATACTTTTTACGTATGCACCTGGTGAATTTATCAGAATATCATTATTTGGAAACCTCAAGAATTTAGTTCCGGACAAGCTAAATTCATAACAATCGAGGTTGAGCTGACAGTAAAAGCCGGGCGGTGCACGTAAGGTTTTGAGGTTCTCAAAGTATGGTGGCTTGAAGCTCATCTTGGGCCGTTAGACCTATTCGATGTGAAATAAAGTGAAAATTTCAAGACTATTTATGATGGCCACCGCCATAATAACGATCCTGTGCTGCTTATTTGGATTGTTGGACGAAGCCGCTACGCGGCAGAAAAAAAATTAAACTAGTGTATACTCCTTTATCTGTCCAATTTCGGGCACACGTAAAAAGGGAGTATACCATGG
>Ga0049117_10000550_pt1 | contig 12414 bp, 9 predicted proteins | sample WorMetHERISLAND1_2_FD_55105 | JGI IMG/M metagenome (GOLD analysis project Ga0049117, IMG submission 55105) | Marine gutless worms symbiont microbial communities from Max Planck institute for Marine Microbiology, Germany - Olavius geniculatus... | ecosystem: Host-associated > Annelida > Digestive...
GGCGACGCCGGGCAGTTTCTTTTTGCACCCGCAGGATGGCGCCGTCCACCGTCTGCTGCGCGCCATTGAGCGCAACACCTCGCTTTCACGCTTGGCAGCCGGCGACATCGCTCCGCCCGATGCCTGGCTGGCCCCGCCGCAGGAATACCGCCGCCGGTTTGCCATCTGTCCCCAAGCCGTCGCCGCCACCCACGAAATTGCCGAACGCCTGGTTTTCAGCGGTCCCCGTTTCGGCATTGTCATGCCGCCGCTGCTCAAAGGCAACGGTGACGATCCGAACCGTCACCTGCGCACGGCCGCCTATACCGGTGCCCGCAGGCGCTACGGTAGGGAGCTTGCCGAAGGCGTGGTCGAACGGCTCGAACACGAGCTGGGCAGCATTGCGCGCATGGGGTTTTCGGCCTATTTTTTGATCGTCCGGGATATCGTCCGGCACAGTCCGCGCACCTGCGGCCGCGGTTCGGCCGCCGCCTCTATGGTGGCCTATTGCCTAGGAATCACCAATGTCTGCCCCCTCAAACACAATCTGTACTTCGAACGTTTCTTAAATCCCGGTCGCACCGATCCGCCGGATATCGATGTGGATTTCGCCTGGGACGAACGCGACGGCGTGCTGGACAAAGTCCTGGAACAGCACCGGGGACACGCGGCCATGGTGTCCAACCACGTGCTGTTTCAGCCGCGCATGGCCATCCGGGAAGTGGCCAAAGTCTACGGGTTGACCGACGCTGAAATCGGACGGGTGTCCAAACGGCTGCCGCGCTTCTGGCGCGTGCGGGAAGCCGAGCCCGAAATGCTGACCGGGCTCAAACAGCGCCCGGAATCAAAAGCCCTGGAATTTCCGCACCCCTGGCCGGAAATTCTGGCCCTGGCCCAACGAATTATCGGCATACCGCGCTACCTGTCGGTTCACTCCGGCGGGGTGGTCATCACCCCGCGCCCCATCGACGAATATGTGCCCCTGGAGCGCGCGCCCAAGGGAGTGCCGATTATCCAGTGGGAAAAGGACGCCACCGAGGATGCCGGCCTGGTGAAGATCGACCTGCTGGGAAATCGCAGCCTGGGCGTCATCCGCGATGCGGTCGGCAACCTGGGCGCCAACGGGGTGAAATTCGACGAATCCCGCTGGGAGCCCGAGGACGATCTGGACACCCAGCAGGCTCTGGCCCAGGGCGGCACCATGGGGTGCTTTTACATCGAAAGCCCTGCCATGCGGCTTTTGCAGCAAAAATCGCGGGTGGGCGATTTTGAACACCTGGTTATTAACAGCAGCATTATTCGCCCGGCCGCCAACGAGTTCATCCGCGAATATATCCGCCGGCTGCACGGCGGGCAATGGGACCCCATCCATCCGCTGCTGGCCGAAGTGCTCGATGAAACCTTCGGCATCATGGTCTACCAGGAGGATGTGTCCCGGGCCGCGGTTATCCTGGGCGGCTTTTCCCATGCCCAAGCCGACGCCCTGCGCAAGGTCATGTCCAAAAAAGACCGTCAGCATCAGCTGCAGGATTTCCGCAAGCGCTTTTTTGCCGGTGCCAGCTCCCGGGGGGTCTTGACCGACCAGACGGCCGCCATCTGGGAAATGATGATGAGCTTTTCCGGCTATTCCTTCTGCAAGCCCCACAGCGCCTCCTATGCCCGGGTCTCTTTCCAGGCCGCCTACCTCAAGGTGCACCACCCGGCCGAGTTCATGGCCGCGGTGATCAGCAACCAGGGCGGCTTTTACGGCACCTTTGCCTATGTCTCCGAAGCGCGCCGGCTGGGGCTCACCATTTTGCCGCCGGACATCAACACCAGCGAGGTTCACTGGACCGGCCGGGACGACACCATCCGGGTGGGCCTGCTCTCAATCAAAGGGCTTTCCGCCGACGTCCAGGCCCGGATTGTCTCCGAGCGCCGCTACCGGCCGTACCGCAGTTTGGGTGATGTTCTCGATCGCCTCAAACCTGCCGCAGACGAGGCCCGGGCGCTGATTCACTGCGGGGCCCTCGACACGCTGAATCCCGGGGGCAACCGCGCTGTCCTGATGTGGGAGCTGGCCGCCTGGCTGCAGACCGGATCGAAAAAGCCGCTCCCCCGCACCCGCAGCCTTTTCGACGGCTGCGGCGGTGTTCAGGTCTCCAAACCTCCGGCACTGCCCCCGGAAGACAGCCGCGAGCGGCTGCGGCGTGAATTTTCCGTCCTGGGTTTTTTATGCGACCGGCACCCCATGGAACTGTACGCATCCGCGCTGCAGAATTTAAAAACGGTCAACGCCGTCGATCTGCCGCACCACCTAAACCGGCGGGTGCGCCTGGCCGGCTGGCTGATCACCGCCAAAGTGGTCACCACCAAGCACGGCGATCCCATGGAATTTCTAACCTTCGAAGATGAAACCGGTATTGTCGAAACCACCTTCTTCCCCGCAACCTACCGCCGCTTCTGCCACATGATCGACCGCCAGCGGCCCTACCTGCTCAGCGGCAAAGTCGACGAGGACTGGGGGGCCATAACGCTGACGGTGGACAGAGTTGCAAAGATAAAGCCGCAGGATTGATTGGATCCGCCCGGAATCATTGACGGAGACTGTCGAGGGCACTGCCAGGTCCAGGACACCGACCGACCGATATTTCCTGATAATACAGTTCAGATCCAATGGTGGGATAGTTGCCAGAATGTGAAAAACATTACCCAATAGTTTGTAAATATATACCCCAACGGGCTCGCCAACACATGTTGCCTTTTTCTCTAACCATCTAAAATAAATAAATAATTAGAATAATTGCTTGTTGGGTACGCTTTTTGCTGCTGCCATTGGGAACGGGTCGATAATCCGGCCCGGCTGCTTTTCATTTGAGGGTGCTCACAATTTTGGACTGAATCCGATCCCAGGCCAAATAGAGGCTGTTAATTGTGAGTGGGTATAATTCAGCAAAGATTTCATCAATCTTGTCGGAAAGAACAGTGTGTTTATGCTGACCACGAAAAAAAAATGCCCGGGTTGCGGGAGGGTGTCATTTTATCGCATCAGGCGCAAATGGTGGATGCGTTTCTTACCCGGGACCCGTCACTATCTTTGCAGGAAATGCCACGAGAAATTTGTCCTGCTGCAAACGGCCCTGCGTTAGACGGCGGCTTTGCGGAAGGGGCAAACTTACTCGGATGCCGGAGGGGGTAATCCTATATCACGGCTTCTCATTTAAGCGGCCTTCAAACACGGCCGGATGCTTTCCCAGAAAGGCGGTGGTGCCTTCTTCATTATCCAGCTTGATTGCTGCAGCCATTTCTGGCTGTAATATTGTGTAACCAGACTTAATCTATCCGGTGCGGCAAACTTTCCATCCGGCCGGCCGGCGTGATCTCGATGAAATCCAGCTTACGCTGCAGCTCGCCGATGGTTGCGGCGCCGCCATAGGTTAAACCCGAGCGCAGTCCGCCGATGATGTCGGCGATGATTTCATCTTCATCCTCCCGGTAAGGAACTTCGGTGGCAACGCCCTCGGAAGTTTTCCATTCGGCCAGGCCCCCGTAGTAGTCTTTTTGCACTTCACTGCTGGCCATTCCGCGATAGGTCTTCACTTTGATCGTCTCTCCGGTAGGGCTCTCTCTGGTCTCCACCGGACCGGGAGTCGGCCGGGTGCCCGCCAGCATGCTGCCCACCATCACGAAGTCCGCACCGAAAGCAAGCGCCTTGACGATGTCTCCCGGGTAGCGGATGCCCCCGTCGGCAACCACCGAGCGGCCGACCCGGGCACAGTTCTTAATGGCCGTCAAATTGGGCACGCCGAACCCGGTTTTGATTCGCGTGGTACAGACCGAACCACCGCCGATCCCCACCTTGACGATATCGGCGCCGCTGGCCGCCAGGTAATCTGCGCCGGCGTAGGTGGCTACATTCCCGGCCATGATGCAGGCGTCCTCTCCCAGCATGGTACGGATCTGTTTCAGGGTGCGGCCGACATATTTGGCGTGGGCATGGGCGACATCCACACAATACAGGTTTGCTCCGGCGTCCCGCAGCGCCTCGGTTCTTTCGAGGTCTTCCTGGGAGCAGCCGATGGACACAAACACCGGGTAGCGGCATTCCTTGAACATGCTGACATTGTCTTGGATGGACAAATAGCGGTGCAAGACGCCGATGCCGCCTTTGGCGCCAATATAGTTGGCCATTGCCGATCCGGTTATGGTGTCCATATTGGTTGTCAACAAGGGCAGTTCCAGGGACAATTTCCCCGTTTTGCAGCGCATCGAAATATCTACCACCCTGCGGGATTCCCAGTGGTTATAGGAAGGCACCATCAGGATGTCATCATAGGTAATGGCTTTCATATGCTTCCCCCTAAAGTCTAATTGATTCTAATCGCAATTAATCAGCCACATAGGCTGTCCTGGCACCCGCAAAAGCTTATTGCGCCGGGACGGATTTGGTTGTCGTCAGTGAAATCGAATGACGGCTGCGATATGAAAACAGAATCCCTGCGATTGAAACGACTCGCCCCGGACGAACACAACATAATCCCCGCCCGGTTTTTACTGAACCGGGACAGCGGCCGGCGTATCGGGCAAAGATCCGGAACGCCAGCCAGGTTGCTCTGCTTTCCCTCAGGGAGGCGGAGGCAATTTTCCGATGCATTCCGGGCATACTTCGCGGCTGAACTCGGTGTCGCCGTGATCCGCTATATATTCTTCAACGGAAATCCAGGAGCCGCTTTGGTCCTTAATTTTTTTGCAGCCGGCGCACAGGGGCAGAAAGGTTCCGACGGTAGCTACAAAGCTTTTTTCAAGGGCCCGCAGCCTCCGGTTGAGCAGCTGCAGCAATTCGATGGCCAGCACCGGATGTTTGATAATTTGCTTGCGCAAATCAAATTGATCGATGCACAGGGCTTTGGTGTCCTTGCTGGCAACGACACTGGCCGACCGGGTCAAATCATCAATCAGGGCCATCTCGCCAAAATAGCACAGGGATCCAAGTGTTCGCAGGCATTTTTCCCCTTTCTGGCCCAGATTCTTAACAACCCGCACTTCGCCGCTGATGATCACAAAAAGACTGCCGTCCTGCTCACCCTCGTTGATAATCGTTGCTCCCGCGGGATAGGTGCAATGACGGCTCAGTTTGGTGATTCGTTTCAAATCCCGGTGCTTCAGATGGGAGAAAAGGGAAACCTGGCTTAAAATTTCGGTCTCATTCATTGATCGCGGCCCTCCTCATATTTTTTCTACCCCCCATTGGCCTCATCCGGCGGCTGTCAAAAAGGCGCTAAGCTCAGGAAGGTTGTCTTTGATAACTGCTGATACCGCAATTTTACCCTGCGTATCCAATTTGGTCGCAGCCTTAAACACAGGGTTGATTCGGAAAATGTCGAAGCCCTGCAACAATAGGACGCCCCCCTGTTTATTGTTCGTAGCATATTCACCTATCTAAACTCAAATCAAATGATCTTAACCGGCCCCATAGGTGCCCAGGACAAAAGCTGCCGGAGGCGGCAATACCGTTAGGAGATGGTCCTGCCATCGGTTGCGTCAAAAAGGAGGATTGAAAAATATGATGATTCATGGGATATAGCGGTTGTCAAAAAACGTTCCGTTATCCAAACGTGTCCCAATGTATCCAAACGTATCTGAACGTTTTTTCTACAAATGCTTATACCACCCTTCAAGTATTTCTGAACATTTTTTTGACAAGCGGTATAGACCGGCAATCCCTGCTTGCACCGCATGGCAAATACCGCCGAATTTTGAGCGCAAGCGTAATTTCAGAGCCAGGAGATAAAAATGAGCGACGATGCCAAAACACTGAATGAGGCTTCCCGACTAATCCTGCACCGCACCCCCCGGGAGGATATCCAAAACGGAATCACCATCGTGGTAAAAGGCGAAGGGTGTCGGGTGTTCGACAAGGAGGGCCGCAGTTACCTGGACATGGTGGCGGGTATCACCCGACCCGTTCATATCGGCTACGGCCGAGAAGAAGTTGCGCGGGCGGCTTACGACCAAATGTGCCGGCTGCACTATTTTGCCCCGGGCGGGTATGCCAACGAGCCCGCCATGCGGCTGGCTGATTTGCTCGCTGAAATTACGCCGGGCAAACTCAACCGTTTTACCTTTGAATGTTCCGGTTCGGAAGCGGTTGAATCTGCCATGAAGCTGGCAAGACATTACCATTACTTCAACGGCAACAAATCCCGTTACAAAGTCATTTCCAGAAAAGGAGCCTATCACGGGGTGAACGGGTTCGGTGTGCGGGCGCTTGGCGTTGTCATGCCGATGCGGCAGATTATGGAGCCCGTAGCCCCCGGCGGCGTTTTCGTCGAGCCGCCCTACTGCTACCGCTGCCCGTACGGGTTGGTCCATCCGGATTGTGATATCAAGTGTGCCACGGATCTGGAGCGCACCATCGAGTTTGAAAACCCGGAGCTTGTTTCGGCCTTCATCGGAGAGCCGGTCATGCAGGGATTTGGTGCCCTTGCGCCGCCCAAAGAGTACTGGCCTATTGTGCACGAAATTTGTGCCCGCTATGACATCTTGCTGATTATCGACGAAGTGATTTGCGGTTTCGGGCGAACCGGCAAGATGTTCGGCGTCGAGCACTTTGAAATTCAACCGGATCTGCTTACCATGGCCAAAGGGCTTACCAGCGGCTATATGCCCCTGGGGGCCACCGGCTGCACCGATCGCATCATGGCGCCCATCGAACAGTTTTTCCACCTGCATACCTATGGGAATCACCCGGCGGCCTGCACCGCCGGGTTGAAAAATCTCGAGATCATGCAAGCCGAGAACTTGATTCAAAATTCCGCCGCAATGGGATCGTATTTTCTGGCAGGCCTGAAGACCCTGGAGAAGCATGCCACGGTCGGGGAGGTGCGGGGAACGGGGCTCTGGCTGGCGATTGATTTTACCTCCGACAAAAAGACCCGCGCGCCTTTTCCCATAGAGCGTGTGAATCATATTGTGGCGCGTGCCAAAAAACGCGGTGTGCTTGTCAAAACCATGGGGCTGGCCCTCGAATTGGCGCCGCCTTTGATAATTGCCCGAGAACAGATCGATGAAACGATCGAGGTCTTGGACCGCTGTATCGCGGAAGAAGAAAGAGATATGGGGATTTGATCCCGAATTTTTTCAGCCCATCGCGTCGGGAACTGAGAAGGGCAGCGGTACAGAGCACCTGCCGCTAGTCCGGAAGGGACAGCATCGCCAGCATATCCGTTTGCCGATACACCGGATAACCACACGCCGCGGCTTCATCGGCGTCTTGCGCCCCGATATAACCCCAGGACGCCAGGGCCAGCGAAAGCAGCTGTTTGGCTTGATTGAAACGATGGTCGAGTTCTTTTAGGTTTTTCAAAGAATCGTCGATGAAAAAATAGGTCTCGCCGTCGAAACGGGCCCGAATCTGCAGCATGTTCGCGATCTTGGTCACACCGCTATCGCCGCTGTATATATCTTCAGCATCGATATCGAGTCCGAAATGGCGGCAAAGCCGTAGGGTGGCTTCGTGGTTTTTATTGGCCAGAATTACGTAGGGCCGATCTTTATATCGAATCAATCCATCCCACAGGGGCTGGTATGTGCGGTGTAGGGCGTGCCAGCGCTCTACATCTTTTTCGATAAAGCGCCTGCGGGTATCGTAGATCAGGTTGGTTCGGTCGGTCAGCGCAGGCTCCGCCTTCTCGACGATGGCGCGGTATTCTTCCTCATCCAGAATCTTACTTGATCCCCCGGTCCGGTTTTGAATGCACCAGTCCATCAGCGTCACGGCGTCGCCGATCGGCTGAACGTGAAACCGGTTGTTTTTAAACATTTCGATGATGTCGGCCGGAACTTCGGCCAAGGCGGTACAAAGACTGCGGGTTGCGGCATTGTATGCGGTCACCGCGACTTCGTCTATGGAGCTGATCAGGACTCCGTCAAAATCAAATATCAGCATGGAAACCTTTTCCGTTGCCTTCGGTGATTGGTAGAAGTGGTTTAAAAACTCCCGGAAGTTGACTTATTGCGGTTGTCAAAAAAACATTCCGTTATCCAAAGGGATCAAAACGTATTCCAGTGTATCCCAGCGTATCGAACGTATTTTTCTACAACCGCTTATACAACCCTGCAGTATTCAAAACATCTTTTGTAAAACGGTCTAAAAAGCGCGTTCCGGCTAAATATTGTCAATACTGCCAGCGCAGGCTTGACACGTCAAACCAAAAATGTATAAAATTTTCAGACTACCTATGGCCAATTTAAAATTTCACATCATTCTGTTATCCATGCTGGCGGTCGGTTGTGCAACCATAACAGATATGAATATGTTAGAAAAGTTCGAGCAGACCTCGGATGCCTTCGAGCTTGCCATGCGCTGGTCGGACTTTGAAATGGCCGGCTCTTTTTTAAAAGACCAGAAGAATCCTGAGCTGGTCAGCAAGATAGAATATCTCAAGCAGTTCAAAATCACGTCCTACACGGTTAAACGCTTTATCCCATCCGCGGACAAATCCCAGGTACTCGTAATTGCGGATATGCAATTTTTCAAGATAAACAGTTTGATCGTTAAAGATATAAGCCACCGGCAGTTATGGGAATTTGACGAAGAAAAGAAGAACTGGTTTCTTACCACCGGTCTGCCTGATTTGAAATGACGATACCGGCGATGCTCGACAGCCAGCCGTTGCGGCAACTGCAATCTGAAATCCGCGCAATCTCGGCCGACGGTCTCGTTCGTATTCCGGGCTTCGTCCGGCTTCACCTTCGACCCTTTCATCATGAACAGCGGGTGGGCTGCTTTGATCCCGCTGTCCTCTCTGTGTGCGCTTTTCTCTGCCGCGACGGCTGAAAAATCCAGGGGAAGTGGCCGCGCGGGTGCCTTAGGATTCTGAAAATGGACAACATCGATGTATTGGTGATCGGGCGCAGTTGTTTGGATTATATCGCCGTTATCAATCAGTTTCCGGAAGAAAACCAAAAGCTGCCTCTGGAATTTCGTCTGACCGAAGCCGGCGGTCAGGGGGGCACGGCAGCCTGCTGCATTTCCCGTCTGGGAGGAAACGTCGCTTATACCGGCAAACTCGGCGATGACCCGGAAGGCCGCTATTGCCTCAAAAGGCTGGCGGATTTCGACGTGGCCACGGACTTTATCGAAATTGTCCGTGGCGCTAAAACCCCGGTAGCCTATATTTTGGTAACCGCCCCCAACGGGCATCGCACCATTATTTATGAGCGCAGTTCCTTGCCCCGAATCAGGTTGAATGATGCGCTCAAGAAATTGGCCGCACGTTCGCCCATCGTGTTGCTGGATCCGGAAGTCACCTACCTGGGGGGACCACTGAAAGCCGATGACTTGAGAAGCAATATCATCGTTTACGACTGTGAGAGATGGCGCGATGGACTTGAAGACATTATGGCTACCGCCGATTATTTTGTCCCTTCATCGGAATTCCTGAGTTCTGAAAGGTTGAATTTCAGGGGCATGCCGTTTGACCGGCAAATATTCAAACTCAATGAAATGGTGTCTGGCCAGCTGATCGTCACCCGTGGTGCCGAAGGCGCCTACTATCCCCTGGATGATAAACTCTATCGGGTGGCCGCGCCCGCAGTGACGGCAGTCGATACCATCGGCGCCGGTGACAATTTTCACGCGGCTTTTGCCCTGGCCCTCAGCCGAGGATGGGACCTGCACCGGTCGGTCAAGTTGGCGGTGGCCGTGGCATCCTTGTCCTGTCAGGATTATGGCGGGCGCAACGGTGTGCCGGAAATGGAAAAAGCCCTGCAGGTCGCCGACAATCTGGACGCAAGCCCAATTGAATCCTGACGGCGACTGCGCCATAACTTGTGAAGAATTCGCACCCGGAGCACCCCGCAATGGTCCACTCTGGAAAGGTATACGTTAAGTTCAGCGCCATTACGATCAAAGGCAATCATGGATCAGGGAAATTTAGGAAATCAAAGCTGGATATGGGGCTGATTCTAGATATTCGCAGCTGTTGGTGCTCAATCGTGGTACTAAAATTATTATGGTTAAATTGAAAATGAGATCGGTGAACCATGTCGAACAGGGGGCGGCCCGCTATGTGGTCGGCGACGTGACGCCCTATGACCAGAAAAATGAAATGTTTAAGCGCCCGTTCTGGGATCCGGCCGTTAAGGATGTGGGAGAAAAATTCTATTTCACCCCCTTCAAGCCCGGGCAAAAAGCCGGCTATCGATTGGCCGACATCGCCGCAACCAATGCTGCCTGGCGCCTGGAAAGGGAATATGCATTGGGGGTTCGCGGGGGCCGAATGGGTTTTTATGCCTGGGACTGGGAAGGCAAATTCAGCTATCCCCGTGCTGAATCCGGCTGGAAAATCAAAATCGACTCACCTGAAGCCAATACCCGCAGAGTCAAGAAAGCAGCCGCTTTGTACGGAGCCTCCCTGGTGGGTATTTGTCAATTTGATCGACGCTGGCTTTACGCCCCGGCCTATTTAATGACCCCGGAAGGCACCAAAACCGATGCCAATGTTATTCCGGAGGAATTCAAATACGCCATCGCCATTGCCGTGGAGATGGATTATGAGGCAATTCGGTGTTCACCCGCCGGGCCGGCTTCCGTCGCCACCGGGCTGGGTTATTCCAAAATGGCCTTCACCGCCGGTTTGCTGGCCCAATATATCCGCGGACTGGGCTACCAGGCCATTCCCAGCGGCAATGATACGGCCTGCAGCATCCCCATCGCCATCGATGCCGGACTCGGAGAAATGGCCCGCAACGGTCTGCTGGTTACACCCGAATACGGGCCCAGGGTACGGCTGGCGAAAGTGCTGACGGATCTGCCGCTGATTCCCGACCGGCCGATAGAATTCGGTGTGTGGGATTTTTGTCTGCAATGTGAAAAGTGTGCCAAAAAATGCCCCAGCAAAAGCATTCCGTTCGGGGATCCGACGGACCTGCCCTACAACATCTGCAACCGTGAAGGGGTCCTGACCTGGCACATCAACGCCGAAACCTGTCTGAAATTCTGGGCGGACAACAACACCGATTGCTCCAATTGCATCCGGTCCTGTCCCTTCAACAAGCCTGCCGGTCTGCTCCATGACGGTGTCCGCTGGGGAATCAATAAAGCCCGCTGGTTGAACAAATTGTTTCTCTGGGGAGATGATGTCTTCGGTTACGGCCGGAAGGCTGATTCAGCATCGTTCTGGCAGGTGAAAATCGGTGGATAGCGACCGTATCCCAAAAATATCCGGTATAGTTCGGCAGTATGTATCAGTCAGGCCGCGTCCTTGAAGCTGGATACTCGATACTGGATTCTCGATGGTCGATGCTGGATGCTCGTCACACCGAAATTCCGACACCGTTTAGGCGCTGAATCGGCATTCTATCCTGCTTTAGCGATTGTCAAAATTAACATTTCATGCAAAAATTTTCGTTGAATAAAGAGGTCGGGACAAAAGACCCCAAGACAGCCGACGATTTCCTGGTCAAACATAGCGGGCTTTCCAAAAGCCGGATCAAGGATGCAATGAATAAAGGCGCTGTCTGGATCAGAAAGAAAAAGGGCAGACAGCACCGCATCCGCAGGGCGAAGACCACTCTGGCCCGCGGTGACCACCTGGCCTTTTATTATGATGACAAGTTACTGGCGTTAGCGCCGCTGCGGCCGGCCTGCATCAGCGATCAAAGGCGCTACAGTATCTGGTTTAAACCGGCTGGTCTGATGACCCAGGGCACCAAATACGGGGATCACTGCTCGCTGCTGCGACAGGCCGAGCTAAATCTCGATGCCAAGAGAAAAGTGTTCCCGGTTCATCGCCTGGACCGCGAAGCTTCCGGGATTGTCCTGATTGCCCACGATAAAACGGCCGCCGCCAAACTCTCCGCGCTGTTTCAGTCGCGGCGGATCCTCAAGCGCTACCGCGCCCGGCTGCTCGGAAACCTGGCGGCCGAGAAGCCCCGGGGTAAAATTGACCGGCCGTTGGACGGCAAACCCGCCGTCACAGAATTTGTCGTGACGGATTATGACCCGGCCGCCAATATTTCGACAGTGGCAATCATCATCCAGACGGGCCGCAAACATCAGATTCGCCGTCACTTTGCGGCCATGGGGTTTCCCGTTATGGGCGACCCTCGTTACGGAAGGGGCAACAAAAACAAGTCCGGTTTAAAGCTCACTGCCACCGCTCTGGAGTTCCGCTGTTCTTTCAGCGGCCAAAATCTGGTATTCGATCATCCCGGTCCTGACGATGACTCGGCGAAGGAATTATAGAATCGGACGCGCAGCATCCAGTTTGATTCGGCCCGGTAGGGTTGTCACCGATCTGGTGTTGGGATGGAAGGGTGGAATAATGGAATATTGGGTATAAAAACGAATGAGGGTCACATTTTACCGGGCTGTTGCCCAAATCGAATTTTACTTACTGACACCGGCTCACCTTGTGCGCCTAATTTCTGGTTTTTTTTCTTCAAGATTTT
>Ga0049117_10000554_pt1 | contig 12354 bp, 10 predicted proteins | sample WorMetHERISLAND1_2_FD_55105 | JGI IMG/M metagenome (GOLD analysis project Ga0049117, IMG submission 55105) | Marine gutless worms symbiont microbial communities from Max Planck institute for Marine Microbiology, Germany - Olavius geniculatus... | ecosystem: Host-associated > Annelida >...
TCGGGTTCGCGGTTCCGTCTGACGTACCGGCGGATCGTAAAGCCGTCCTGGTGGACGCCTTCGAAAAAGCGATCGCCACCGAGAAAGTCCAAAACTGGGCCAAGGATAATTACTATCTGCTTTCCGGCAAAACCGGAGCGGAATCAAGGGCTGTGTTTGACGCCCTCGAATCCAATTTTGCCTGGACCCTGTGGGAATTGAAAGCTGCCAAAGTGGATCCGGCATCACTGGGTATTTCAAAACCCTAGATCTTATCACCACCAGTCGGAGACAGGCCGGGTGCGATCCGGTACCCGGCCTGCCTGTTTCAAAACGGCATTAGTTATTGGTTATCCGTTATTTGTTATTGGGTATAAACGCAATCAAATCTGGAATTAGATGACACTGATGATAAAATGACAAAATTCCTTGTCATGCTGTCTCTAATAACGAGTAACGAATAACAAATAACACCTATCTGAGCGGGTTCCGCTCAGTTAGGACACCGGCTTTTCACTAACCCTTAAATAAAGGGCTAATCGTCATGATGGATAAAGACAAACTGCGCAAGACGGATATTTATTCGGGCGCGGTTATATTTCTCTTTGGAATATGGATAGTTCTGCAGGCCCTGAAGATGCCCATGAAAGACAGCTGGGGAGGCGTTCAGAACGTCTGGTATGTTTCCCCGGGCATTTTCCCGCTTTTCGTGGGATGCATGATTATGCTGCTGGGCGCCCTGCTCTGCCGAACCGCGCTGAAGTCGGTTGGTTTCAAAGAATTTGGCAAAACCGTGCAGTGGCTGATGAGCAAAACGCTCTGGCGGTTCTTCAACACTATCCCCAACCTGCGCTTTTACACGATCGTGGTGTTGTTTTTTTCTTTTGTCTATCTGATGATCCCGCGGATCGATTTCTTTTTGTGCACCATCTTGTTTCTGACGGTTTTCATCACCGCATTTTACTTCAACGATGCCATGCTTCTAAAAAGGCTATTTTTTTTCTACCTGGCGGGCACCATCGGTCTTATTCTTTATTTTGTCCTCGGGCTCAATACGCTCCTGGGCAAAGTCGTGCCTTTTCCGGCTGATATTCTGACAACCTGCTTTATCGTATCTTACAGCGCCTATGCCTGGATGCTGGTTCGCGGCAGCCCGGAGCTGCGCAAAAAATACCGCACCGCCATGACCGTCGCCTTTGTGGCACCGCTGACCGTCGGCCTGGTTTTTAAATATTTCCTGCTGGTGCCGATGCCGGCCGAAGGCCTGGTGGTGGCGATTACGGATTACCTCTGGTATCTCGAATTTTGACGGCCTCGTAAAAAGTCCGCTGGGGGAGCGACATTGCCCCTTTCGGAAAAAGGGGACACCGCAGCGAGACAATTTGACTTTTTACGAATCCATCGATTTTAAGGAAGGAACAACAACGCAATGGTCATTTTAGAACGTATCGGGTTCTATTTTCAGACAGTGGCTCAGATAGCCGCTGACCCGGTCCATATCGCTATCCTATTTGGCTCCGTTATTTTAGGAATTCTTTTCGGGGCCATGCCGGGGTTGACGTCGACCCTGGGGGTGGCGCTGTTAACCGCCCTGACGTACGGCATGGACACGCCCACCGCCATGCTCTGTTTGCTGGCGATCTATGTCGGCGGCACTTACGGCGGCTCCTATGCCTCCATTCTGATCAATATCCCCGGCACGGCCGCTTCGGCCGCCACCGCACTGGACGGGTATCCGCTGGCCCGCAAGGGTGAAGGGGGTCGGGCCATCGGCCTGACAACCACGGCTTCGGCCATCGGGACGATCATCAGCATGCTGTTTCTGGTGACAATTTCGCCGTTGATATCCTTTTTCGCCCTCCAGTTTACTTCATTTGAATTCTTTCTGCTGGCCTTTTTCGGAATTCTCATCAGCGGCACCCTGACCAGCCCGGATCTGGTTATCAAGGGCTGGATATCCGGATTTCTGGGCCTTTTTCTGGCATGCGTGGGTCGTGACCTGCTGCAGTTCTACCCGCGGTTTACCTTCGGCATCCCCGAGCTTGACAGCGGTATCGAGGTGGTTCCCGTTTTGATCGGCGCCTTCGGCATCCCCCAAATCATTCAGGTGCTCAAAGATCAGTTTCAAATCGGTGAGACCCAGAAGTTTCAGCGCATCCTGCCTGAATTCGGCACAATTGTCAGAAATATCCCCAAAATCATTCGATCGGCCCTGATCGGCGTCGGCATCGGCTCTGTGCCCGGCATCGGCGAAGACATTGCCGCCTGGGTATCATACGGGGCTGCCAAGAATTCCTCCAAGCACCCCGAACGCTTCGGCACCGGCGAATACACGGCGGTACTGTCCACCGAGGTCGCCAACAATGCCTGCGTGGGCGGCGCCATGATACCGCTCCTAAACCTGGGCATCCCCGGCAGTCCACCGGCCGCCATGCTCCTCGGAGCGCTCATGCTGCACGGTGTTACGCCGGGTCCGATGATCACCTTTGAACATCCCAATTTCATTATCAACGTGGCCGCCATCCTCTTGCTGGCTTCTTTGACGATGTGGGTGGTCGGCATGCTGCTGGCCAAGCAGGTGGTCAAGGTCCTGCAGATACCGACCCAGATTTTCATGCCGGTCATCGGGGTTCTGTGTATTATCGGCTCCTATGCCCTGGGGATGAACATCTATAACCTGTATCTCATGCTTCCGGTGGGTATTATCAGCTATTTTCTGATCGAAATGGGGTACCCCATCGCACCGCTGGTGATCGGTGTTATTCTCGGCCCCATGGCGGATGAAAACCTGCGCAGGGCCCTGATGGTATCCCAGGGAAGTTTTATGCCGGTTTTCACACGGCCGGTGGCCTTGATTCTCTTTCTGATTATCGTGTGGACGGTGTTGAGCCAATTTCCAGTCTTCAAGAACTACAAGAACAAAATTGTCGGCAAACTATGGCCGCGGCGAACCGCCGGAGCCGATTTGCCGCACAAAAATGACGATGCCAAAACCGCGGGAGAATAGAGCTCCAGGCGGATTCAAAACAACCGGTGACAATATCTCAGTTGAGCAAAAAAGAATTGAGAGTTAGGGGAGGATACAAATACAATGCTGAAGATGGCCATTATTACGGGTTTCCTATCGAAAACCAAAGATCGTTTTCATGAGTACAACAAGCCCCTCGATCTCGACCAGAAGTTCGAGCTGATGACGAACATCGACGGATACGACGGGGTTGAAATCGTATATCCCTACGAAGTCAACGATCCGGAATTGACCGCGACGCTGCTTCGCAAACACCGCCTGAACGTCGCGGCGATCAACGTCAACGTGAAAGCCGAACCTGAGTTTCGCAACGGCGGCTTGACGTCCCACGATAAGGAAATCCGCCGCAAAGCCGTTCAATTTATAAAAGATGCCAAGGACTTTGCGGCAGCCGTCGGAGCCGACAAGGTCACCTGCTGTCCGCTGGGCGACGGCTATGAATTCTCCTTCCAGTACAACTACGCCCAAACCTGGAAATATTTGGTAGAAACCTTTGGCGAGGCGGGCTCCCACAATCCCGAGGTCCCGCTTTTTGTAGAGTATAAGCCCAGTGAAACCAGGGGGCGCTGCTTTGTCGATACCGCGGCCAAGGCCCTCTGCCTGCTCAACGATATCCAGAACAAAAACATGGGGGTAACCCTCGATTTCGGGCATTCGATGTACGGCAATGAAAATCCGGCCGAAGCCTTTGTCATGCTGGCTGAAAGCCCTTACAAATACTACGTTCATATCAATGACAACGACGGTAAATGGGACTGGGATTATTTCTGCGGCACCAAACATTTCCTGGAGTATGTCGAATTTTTGTACTACCTGAAAAAATACGGCTACAATGACTATCTGACCTCCGACACTTCGCCCACCCGCTGGGATATCACCGGCACCTTTGAAGCCAACAGCAGGATGACCAACCGCATCTGGGAGCTGCTCGACAGGATCGACATCGCCGAGCTGGATCGGTTGACTGCGGGCGATGATTATTTGAAGACCTGGCAGTTTATCGAAAACAATATTTTTTCACTGAAATAGGAAACGATAGTGAACAATCCGCTGATGATCAGTACCGCGGCCTATGACGGGTACGACCTTGCCGTGGTATTCAGAGAAGTTGCAGAAACCGGGGTAAACCTGGTGGAGGTGGCCTTCATCGAAGGCTACACCGACCCGTTTAGCGAAGATTTTTTCAACGACCAAAACACCGCCAAAATCTCCGCCCTGCTGGAGGAATACGGGCTGGCGTGCAGGTCTTTTTCGGCCCACATGGATCTCTCCCGGGAAGGGGCGCTCGATATATTCACCAACCGGATGGCGTTTGCCGCCAGGCTGGGGGCGCGCTATATCATTTCCAATGCCGCTCCGCTGCCGGATGAAACCCGATTCATGAGAAATATCGACCGGCTCGGACAATCGGCGGCTTCGCTGGACATGGTCATCGCCCTTGAAAACCCGGGCGACGGCCGCCCCAATGTGATCGATTCCGCCGAACCCGCGGCCCGCCTGATTGAGAAGCTCGCTCTGCCCTCGGTGAAAATCAATTACGATTTCGGCAATCTTTTATCCCACTGCTTCAACAAATTGAGCCCGGAAGCGGACTACAAACATGTGCTCGACCAGGCCGCGCATTATCATATCAAAGATGTTGGCGGTGACGACACCGGGTGGTACTTTACCGAAATCGGCAAGGGAATTATCGACTATCAGAAGATATTAACCGAGCTGGCAGCATTTTCCGATTCCGTGCCGCTGTCCCTGGAGATTCCTCTGAGAGTCAGCCGTGCCCCGGATGCCTCACCCCGCCGGGCGCCGCACCCCGTCGATCTGGCGGAAATCCGCCGCACCATGACGGCTTCGGTTGACTATGTGCGGCGGTTGATCGCGGGTTAAGACGGCCGGGAGGTTGACCGGAGATCATACTGCCGGAAATGAATGTTTATTTTCGCCCAAAAACGCCAAGGCACCAAGTTGTTTTTTAATTTATATCATTTGCTAGGCCAGCTTTGCGCCTTGAGGCGAAATAGATTATACGTAGTTTCATACAAGCGCCGCCCCTAGCCGCAAGCGCCCTCTCGGATCGTAGAAGAAACTAGTGAACACCGAATAATGCATTTTGTCTATTTTAAAAATGCTTGAGCGACCTGTCGGGAGGTCTTGTGGGGTCGTCTCGTGGGGTCGTAGCTCGCAGAGCGAGGTCCCAAGCCCGAAGCGATTCCATCCTTCGACACTTGTCCGCCGGAGGAGGATTCTGCGGTTCTGCGGTTTGCTTTTAAGACGGATTCATATAAGAACACCCATACTAGCCGGATAGACTGCAACCATGTCTGCCTCGATCAGGTGAATGCCCTGTATTGGCAGGTCAACTAAGGAATAGGAGAAGAAGTCATGAAAAAAAATGCAATCGGCTGCGACCCCAATGCCGCCGCACTCAAACAGGCCCTCATCAAGCATCTGGCTGACTTGGGCTACCAATGCCAGGACTACGGCAGCGACGATCCGATCTATGCCAATGTGGCCATTGCAGTGGCTGAAGCAGTCGCTGCCGGCAAACACGAGCGTGGAATACTGATGTGCGGCACCGGTATCGGCGTCAGCATCGCCGCCAACAAAGTCCCCGGTGCCTACGCCGCCCTGTGCTCGGACGCCTACTCCACCGAGCGGTCCATTAAAAGCAACAACGTCAACATCATGGCCCTGGGCGAGCAGGTCACGGGGGTGGAGCTCGCCAAGAGCCTGGTAACCATCTGGATGAACTCGCAGTATGCACCCGGCGGTCGCTCGGAGCCCAAAATCCAGCGCATATGCGAGTATGCGCAGGAACACCAAAAATAATTGGTGTCACAAAAAAATAGTATAAAATTCCAACTGGGATTTTAGGTCACACAGCGCAATTGAATCGAATAAATCCCAAGCACCAAATAACAAATAGCAAACAATATCAAAATTCCAATTTTCAATGACCCAAACATATTTTATCTTTAGATTGGCATATCGAAATGATACAGCTCCTATCGAGACCGGATTCGAATTGATCAAATTCACAGGTTCACTGTTTGTGGGGACCGGTTTTGAATTTGAATATTGTAATTTGGAATTTGTTTGTGATTTGGGATTTAGAATATTGAATTAGGAGAGTTGTGCCGAATTTATAAAGAAAGGGGGAGATATGAAAAAATTCATCAATGATCCTTACGACGTCGTTGACGAGATGCTGGAAGGTTTTTTAGATGTCCACCAAAAGTACGTCCGCAAGCTGGACACGGCCCGCACGGTTGTTCGAACTGACGCGCCTGTGGCGGGCAAGGTGGGTGTCATCACCGGCGGCGGCTCCGGGCACAAGCCGGCCTTTATCGGGTTTGTCGGCCAGGGCATGCTGGATGCCGTCGCAGTGGGCGAAATTTTCACCTCCCCGCCTCCCCTGGCCTGTTTTGAGGCCGCCAAAGCCGCCGACGGCGGCAAGGGCGTGCTTTTTCTGCTGGGCAACTATGCCGGCGATGTGATGAATTTCCAATTGGCGGCCGACATGGCCAAGGCGGCCGGCATCGAGGTGGCTCAGGTGATCTCCACCGATGACGTCGGCTCGGGCCCCAAAGAAGAGGCTCATAAACGCCGGGGCGTGGTGGGTGCCTTTTTCGGCTGGAAGGCGGCCGGCGCCAAGGCCGCCGCCGGCGGCAGCCTGGAAGAATGCAAAGCGGTTGTGGAAAAGGTAAACGCCAACACCCGCACCCTGGGAGTGGCCATCTCGCCCTGTACGGTACCGGCCAAGGGCGCGCCTACATTTACCCTGGACGAGGATGAAATGGAATACGCCGTGGGACATCACGGTGAAGCCGGAACCGCTAAAATCAAAATGCTGACCGCCGATGAGGTCACAGAGAAGATGACCCTGGAAGTCATCGAAGATCTGCCGTTTGAAGCCGGCGACGAGGTCGCCGTCCTGATCAACGGTCTCGGGGGAACGCCGCAGCTCGAATTGTACATCTGCTACCGCAAGGTGAAACAAATGCTGGACGAAAGAGAGATAAAGATCGGCTGCTCATACGTGGGCGAGTTTTTCACCGGCCTTGAAATGGCGGGCTTTTCGGTAACCCTGATGAAGCTCGATGATGAACTAAAGGACCTGTTGGCTGCCCCGGCGGACACACCGTGTTATAAAGTCCTGTCATAAGCCCTAAACCGGATAAACCGAAAATTGCCTGAAATATATTTTGCCACAAAATTCACCAAACCCAATTGTAGCAACCAAAAAGGAAATCAAAAGTGACAGACACGATATCATCCAACCGGATGCAGCAGGCGCTGGAAGCGATGTGCGACACCATTGAAGCTGAGAAAGACTACCTGTCCGAACTCGACGGAGCCATTGGCGACGGTGACCACGGCGTCAATATGGCCAAGTGCTTCCGGGAGGTCAAAAAGAAGCTGGCCGAAGGCTCGGCCGCAGACATGAACACGCTGTTCAATGATGTCGGAATGGTGGTATTGAACTCCGTGGGTGGGGCCATGGGGGCCCTCTACGGAACCTTTTTCCTCAAAATGGCCCAGGAGGGTGCCGGAAAAGACGAACTGGGATTAGATGATCTGGTTCGAATGCTTCAAACTGCCGAGCAGGGCATCCTGGATATCGGCAAAGCCAGCTTGGGAGACAAAACCCTCCTGGACACCCTTTCGCCGGCAGTGCGCGCCCTGGAACAGGGCCAGGCAGACGGACTGCCCCTGTCGCAGGCCCTGGCCAATTTCGAAGAGGCCGCCCGCAAGGGCATGGAATCCACCAGGGAGGGACATGCTGGCCAAAATGGGCCGTGCCAGCCGCCTGGGAGAAAGAACCATCGGGCACCAGGACGCAGGGGCAACATCATGTTATTTTATCCTGCGATCGCTGGCCGCCGCGGCACATGGATAGCAAGTCACGTTAAGGTTGATTTTAGTGTCAAAAATGATAACTCCATTGAATGCAAATCCTGTTGACAGTTACTCGTTATTCGTTATCGGTTATTGATTTGGATATTAGCGCCGCCGCCGGCAAAAGGACAGCAGGTCTGATCGGAAAAGAAACTCAAGTCAATCTATCTCTCACAGAGTCCGCAGAGTTCTCAGAGAAAAATAAAAAAGGCGCTGTGCGCTCAGCGGGCTCTGCGAGATATATAATTAAAGTTTCAGTTAAGATCCAATAGAAACTCCCATCAAACTATGGAGGGTTAATAAAATGAAATATCGATACCTCGGCGCTTCCGGCCTGCTGATGTCACGCATCACCCTTGGGACGATGACCTTCGGGGCTCCCGACTGGGGCTGCGATGAAAAGGAATCCCATGCTGTTATCAACAAATACATCGAGGCGGGAGGGAACACCCTCGATATCGCCGACATCTACGCCGGCGGACGATCCGAGGAAATCGTCGGCACGCTCATGCCCGAGCTGAACCGCGACGGGCTCATCATCGCCAGCAAATTTACGCTGCCTTCGGGCCCCACAGTCACGCAGTTCGGTGCCAACCGCAAGCAGATCATCTCCTCATGTGAAAAAAGCCTCAAACGGCTGAAAACCGACTACATCGATCTTTACCACATCCACGTACCCGACCCAATAACGCGAATGGAGGAAACCTTGCGGGCAATGGATGACCTCGTACGGCAGGGTAAGGTTCGCTATACGGGCGCCAGCATGTTTTTCGGATGGCAGCTGACCAAGGCCCAGGGGGTATCCACCGCTTTGGGCCTGGAAAAAATGGTTGCCGGTCAGTATATTTACAGCCTGATTCACCGCGAACTGGAGCGGGAGACCATTCCGGCGGCTGTTGATGCCGGCATCGGCATTACCTGCTTCAGTCCGCTGGGCGGCGGGCTGCTGACGGGCAAGTACCGGGGACAGGAAGAACCGGCCCCGGGCACCCGCGCCTCCTTCCGTACCGGGGTGGACGGCCCCCGGTTCTGGCATCCAAGGGGATATGAAACGGCTGAAATTGTCGCGGACGTCAGCGAAAAATCAGGCATACCGATGGCCAAGCTCGCCATTGCCTGGCCTCTGGGACGTAAATTCGTTACCTCGGTGATTATCGGCGCCAAAACCGTCGCTCAACTCGAAGAGAATATCACGCCTGCGGACTGGGATCTGCCGCAGGACGTGTGGGACGAACTGGAAGAAAGGACCCGCCCGGAAGAGGAATACATGACCTGGTACAGTAAATTCAATTACAACACATTTTTTAAAGCCGGCGAGTTTCATGAAGCCGATGTTGAGCTGAGTTAGATTGTTGGGAAGGGGAACTCAGGAGAGGAAGTCCAGCTGTGGATGATCTGATTATATGCGTAGCACCTTATCCGGGGGAAAAGCAGGAAGAAAAGTTTCCCGGCAACCTGGATGTAGCCCGGGAAGTTGTCGACGCCTACAACGCCGGGGCCGCAATCGCCCACTTGCATGTCAGGGATGCCGACGGTCTCCAGACGATCGACACGAGCCTCTTCCAAAAAGATGTCGAAAAAATACATGCCCGCTGCCCGGTCATTATCGAAGGCTCCACCGGCGGCGCACCGGAGCACACCCTCGAACAGCGCTGCATCTCTACTACCGTGCCGGGTGTGGAGATGGGATCCCTGAACCTGGGCTCCGTCAACCTGTGGGACGGCGTTTACAGCAATAAGATCGATGACATATTCCTGTATGCCGAACAATTGAAGTTGAGAAACCTGATCCCATTTATGGATTGTTTCGACCTGTCCCATTTCAGCTGTGTTCCCAAACTTGCCGACAAGGGCTTGATTTCAACGCCTTACACATTCGGCCTCGTCTGGGATATTCCCAACGCGTTGCCGTACACGGACAGATATCTTGACTTTTTTTTGCAGGAACTGCCTGATAACAGCATCTGGTTTCTGACCCGTCACCATGCCCCGGGGGCTGCAGGTTTCATGAGAGCCCTGGAAAAAGGCGGTCATGTCAGAGTCGGATATGAGGATGGACCCTTTTTGTCCTCGGGCCAACGCGCCCGGTCCAACGCGGAGCTGGTTGAAGAGGTTGCTCGCGCAGGACAAGCCTTGGGCCGGAACGTCGTCACTCCGGACAGGGCTCGCCGGATTCTGGGCATAACGCAAGGATAGGCCGATGGCCGACCCCGATCGCTTTATTTTACCGCCAAGCACCGGTGGCGATGATTATCTCAGCAGAGCCTATCCGGTACGGAAAGCGCTAACGAACCCCGGAGGAATTCTGGATCCGGCCGTTATGATGAAATACGCAAAACTGGAAGGTCGGGAGCCAGGGCGGGAGCTGCAGGCGGCCCCCGACAGCTGGGGCGGAGTCTAATCCCATGGAGAACCCAAGAATACTTGTCGCCTATTATGGGGACGACTTCAGTGGTACGGCGGCCACCGCCGAAGCCTTGACTGAGTCGGGGGTACCTACGGTTATGTTTACCAGCCCGCCCTCGCCGGAATACCTGCAGCATCAATTTCCCCGGGTGCGGGCCGTAGGGATCTCAGGCACGGCACGAACACTGCCGGCCCATGCCGCCAAACAGGCGTTGTCACCGATATTTCTTAGCATGAAATCCTACCGGGCTCCCATCAACCTTTACAAAGTGTGCTCCACCTTCGATTCTTCCGCACAGGTGGGCAGCATCGGCAAAGCCATCGAACTCGGCGTGGAAACCTTTGCACCGGAATTCGTACCAGTGCTTGCGGCGGCTCCCAAATTAGGACGCTACACGGTGTTCGGCCATCACTTCGCGGCGGTGGGCGGCGGTGAAATCTTCCGCCTGGACCGGCACCCGTCCATGTCCAAACACCCGGTGACCCCGATGCCCGAGGCGGATTTGCGCCGGCACCTGGCCGGACAGACCGAATTAAAAAGCGCGCTCATCAATATATTGAACATAAACGCCGGAAAGACCGTAATAAATTCACAAATCGATAGATTTGTTGCCGACGGCGTGCCGATCGTTTTTTTGGACTGCATCACGGACAATGATATCATTACCGTCTGCAGTGCGATTTTCAGCAGGAGGTCCAACAACCAACCGCAGTTCATGGTGGGTTCCCAGGAGGTAGGATACGGCCTGGCGGCTGCCTGCAGCGACGCCGGGCTTCTGCCGAAACAGGACAAAATCCGCCTGCCCGATCAAGGCGGTACGAGCAAGGGGCCGATTCTGGTACTATCAGGAAGCTGTGCCACCGTCACCGCAGAGCAAATACAGTGGGCCCGCAAAAATGGATTTGACGATCTGCCCATTTCTCCCCAGGACCTGCTGGATGCCGACGGCAAAAATACCGTCAAACAAAATACTGTCGCCCGGGCTCTCGGTGCATTGGCACAGGACCGCTCGATCATCCTTCACACTGCCATCGGACCACAAGACGACCGCATTAAGGCTATGGCGGCGACGACCGCCGAATTATCCCTGACGGAAACCGAAGCCAACGAGATCATCGGTCGTGAACTGGGCGACATGGCCCGCGAAATCGTGGTCAACTCAAAGGTCAGGCGGGTGGTGATCGCTGGAGGCGACACTGCCGGCAGGATACAGAAATCCCTCCAAATCGAAGCGTTGCAGGTTGCCAGGCCGATCGAGATCGCTGCACCGCTGTGCTATGCATACAGCAAACACCCCGAATTCAATGGACTGGAGATGGCCTTTAAAGGTGGTCAGGCAGGATCCAGCGACTACCTGTATCGGGCCCAATCCGTCCGTGCCGCCGAATTCGAGAAAGTGGCCTTGGGGGGTTTGGCCTCCTGACTGCAGGTTCGCCGTCAATTACAGCGGTTGTCATCAATATATTCAGCTTGGGCAGGATGTTACAGATAGCAGCGCGGAAGTAGATCGGTTGCCCGGTCGCCTATAGGACCGCCCCGATATGCCAGGGCACGAACTCGTGATCCCCGAAGCCCAACAGTTCACTTTTGGAAAGATGCCCGGAGGCTGTTTCGAGGATCAGATTGAAAATGCGTTCGCCCATTTCGTCAATCGTGGCCTTTCTTTCAATGATGGCGCCGCAGTCGACATCCATGTCTTCGCGCATGTTGTGATACATTTCAGAATTGGTTGCCAGTTTAAGGGTGGGCACCGGTTTGAAACCGCAGACCGTCCCCCGGCCGGTGGTAAAACACACCATGTTGGCACCCCCGGCGATCATGCCGGTGATGGACACCGGGTCGTTTCCGGGAGTGTCCATAAAGACCAGACCTTTAGCGCTAACGGGTTCACCGTATCGGAACACATCGACGAGATTGGTCGAGCCCCCTTTGGCGACGGCACCCAGCGACTTTTCCAGAATCGTCGTCAGTCCCCCGGCCTTGTTTCCGGGCGAGGGATTGTTGTTGATCTCAGCCCCCTCCCGGGCGGTGTACGCTTCCCACC
>Ga0049117_10000569_pt1 | contig 12159 bp, 9 predicted proteins | sample WorMetHERISLAND1_2_FD_55105 | JGI IMG/M metagenome (GOLD analysis project Ga0049117, IMG submission 55105) | Marine gutless worms symbiont microbial communities from Max Planck institute for Marine Microbiology, Germany - Olavius geniculatus... | ecosystem: Host-associated > Annelida > Digestive...
GTCCGACGGCCGCATCGATAGCGGCACCCAGTCCCGAGGTCTCGTAAAGATGCGGCCGGGCGGTGGGCAACCCGAAAATGTCGGCTGTCAGCTGCATGGCTTGGCGGCTCTGGCTACCGCCGCCCGAAACGCGCAGGCCGTCGATTCGTGTACGGCTGCGCTTTTCGATGCGCTCCTTGCCTTCCCGCAAGGCGTAGGCCAATCCCTCCAAGATGGCGCGATACAGGTGGGCCCGGGTGTGGACATCCCCAAACCCAATCACGGCCCCTTTGGCTTCCGGCCCCGGCATCTTCAAACCCGGTGTCCAGTAAGGCTGCAGCATCAGGCCCATCGATCCCGGTTCGATTTGCTCGACCAGCCGGTCGAACAGTTCTTCCGGGGTATGCCCGGATTTGTCGGCTTCCCTTTGTTCGAGGTAGCCGAACTGCTGCTTGAACCAGTTAACCATCCAGTAACCGCGGAAGACCTGGACTTCGACGGTGTAGTGGCCGGGCACCGCGGAAGGATAAGGTGGAATCAGCGGAATGGGTTCGACATATTTTCGGTGGGTCACGTTGATGGTAGCCGTAGTGCCGTAACTCAAACAGCCGATATTGGACGCCAGGCTTCCGGAGCCGATGACCTCACAGGCCTTATCGGCCGCAGATGCTATCAGGGGCAGTCCCTCAGGAATGCCGGTTGCCCGGGCCGCCGGGGTGGTGATGGTTCCCAACACCTGGCCGGTGGGGATCAGCTCCGGCATCATGGCTTCTGTGATGGTAGACAGCACCCGCCATTTCCAATTCCAACCCGCCGACCAGCGCTGCTGTTTGTAGTCGAAAGGAATGTAAGCCACCTGACAGCCGACGGAATCGACGAACCTGCCGACCAGCCGGTAAGTCAGGTAGCCCGAAAGCAGGAGATATTTGTGGGTATTTTGCCAGATTTCCGGCTGATGGGTGGCGATCCAGTTGGCCTCGGCCTCCGACTGCAGGTAGGCCACCGTTTTTTTAAGGCCGGCCAGGCCGAAAACAATGCCCCACCATCCGGCCACCGGCGGCAACCCATGGGTTTTGCGCTGATCCAGCCAAAGCATGGCGGGGCGCAGGGGCTTGCCGCCGGCATCAACATTGATCACGGTGGCGCGCTGGGTGGTCAGGGCCACCCCGGCAATCCGCTGCTTGTACTTGTGATTTTGGTGCCAGAGTCCCTGGCAGGCCCGGCAGAGAGCATCCCAGAAGACATCCGGATCCTGCTCGGCCCAAGCCGGCTGCTCGGAAAAATACGGCGTGAACGGCACGAGCTGCTTGGCCAGCAGCCGGCCATGAAGATCGAAAATCAATGCTCTAAGACTCTGGGTCCCGTTGTCGATTGCCAACAGCAGGTCTTTTTGGCCCATTGATCACCTTCAAAAAATTGGCTGTGCGAAAAGGTATTCCGGTTGTGTTAAATAAAATTTGTTTCCTAGTTTTATAAAATTTCACCTCTCTGCCCATTGGATACGATTCGACGGTAAAAATCGCCCAGGGCGGCTGCCGCGGTCCGCAGCGAAAACATTCTGCTTTTGCGGACGATTTCAACGGGTCTGAGCGGCAGCGCATGGGCGTGCCGCCAATGATCGCGATATGTTGTGATCTCCGCTTTCCAGCGCCGCCGATTCCAGGGCAGGACGGGACGGCACAACGTCTTGATGCGTTTTAAATAGGCCGTTCCGCCCTCCGGTGTCAACAACCCAATGCGAACCCGCCGCAACAAAAGATCGGTCAGATGCCTGACCTGTTCATTTTGGGCCGCATAGGGCAGTTCGGCCCAAATGGTGTGGGTCCCGGGAATGAGCGCCAGATCCCTGGCCGTGGCTTTGCTGACGATGGTCTCAGCCGCCCGGCCGTAGCGGCCGCAAAGACGTCGCCAGATCCGGGGGGATAATCCGGCATCCGGGCGCACTTGCTGTGGAATCCTGTCGAAGGCCGGTGCCTTGCGGTTTAGTCTTGTCTCCGGCGGCAAATAGGGTTTGGCCGCCTTGAGCGCATCGATGGCCAGTCGCCGGAACGTTGTCAGTTTGCCGCCAGTGACAGTGATCAGGCCATCCCGGGTCCAGACAACGTGTTCGCGTGATTCTTCGGATGGCTTCAACTTGCCTTCGCTGAGCACGGGCCGGATACCGGCGAAAGCACACAGGCAATCCTGCAGCGAGATATCGAGGGACGGAAAAATGGCCCGAATCCCTTCCAACAGGTAGGCGACTTCTTCTTCGGAGATTTTCGGCTCAACCGACAGCTTTTCGGTGTGGTCCAGATCCGTGGTGCCGACCAGGATGGTTCCCTCCCAGGGAACGGCAAAAACCGCCCGCTGATCCGCCGGGTGCATGAAGGAAAAGCCTTTGGTAAGCGGCAGCACGTCGGCCGGAAATACCAAATGACTGCCGCGTAAAGGCCGCAGGTGACGCCGGGTCTGGGGGGAAGGGTGCAATTTTTCGGCCCAGGAACCGGTAGCGTTTATGACTGCCGGAGCGTGCAGGGTCAGGCGGTCGAGGGTTTCCACATCCTCGACATCGACACTGCACACCCGGCCCTGATTGTCGCGGTTGATGCGGGTTACAGCGGTATAATTCAGCGCCCGGGCACCGGATGCCACCGCCTCGTTGATGAGACGCAAAACCAGACGGGAATCATCGACCTGGGCATCCAGAAATTCAAAACCGCCTTTAAGACCGTCTGACTTCAGGTAGGGGACCATCTGTTTGAAGCTTTCGCCATCGTGAAATTGATGCTGTCGCTCCCGGGCCATAATATCATATAACGACAAGCCGACCTGCAGGGTCCGCCTGCCCGGGCGCTGATCTTCGTAGATCGGCAGCAGGAATCCCAGCGGTTCAACCAGTCCGGGGGCTTCCTTGAGCAATCGCTCGCGCTCCTCGACGGCGATTTTGGTCATTCTGAAATGGCCTTCCTTGAGGTAACGCAGCCCGCCATGAACCAACTTCGATGAGCGGCTGGAAGTACCCCAAGCAAAATCCCGCTGCTCGACGAGCAGGACCCGCAACCCAATTCGGGCTGCCTCTCTGAATATGCCGGCCCCGGTGATGCCGCCGCCAATGACGATCAAATCCCATCGGTCGGGGGTGTCTGTTAATTTCATTGGTTTCTCCGGTTTTTCATCGTCCTCCGTCATCTGCTTGCCCAGCGACTTGTCCCGTCGTAGCTCGAAGAGCGGAGCCGGAAGCCTGAAAGGCGAAGCAGGGTCATCTGTCGTCCGTCATCGGTCCTCTGTCATCCGTCATCTGTCTTCCGGCATCTGTCATCCGGCATCCGTCATCTGTCTTCCGTCTTCTGTCCTCCGTCATCTGTATTCTATACATCCGGCAGCAGCTTACCTGGATTCATCTGCTGCCCGGGATCCAGATGATCAAAGACGTTTTTCAGGGTGCTGATGCCCAGAACACCCTTTTCAGCGCTCAGGTAAGGAAGGTGATCAAGCCCGACGCCATGCTGATGGCTGATGGTCCCGCCGGCGTCGACAATCGCCCGGCTGGCCGCTTGTTTGGCGGATCGCCAGGCTTCCAGTGTTGACCGGGATTTTTCAAGCAGCCGGAACACAAAGGTTGTGTAAATGCTGGAACCGGTCGGATATACATGGGAAAGATGGGTGAATATGTGAGCCCTCTCGTCGCGGACGGCCAACGCCCTGGTGATGGACTGCTCGACCGCCTTCATGGTTGCGGTGACCTTGTCCCAGGCAACGGCAGTTTCCAGCGTATCGACCGCATAGCCCATGTCCCAGAGGGTGTTGCGCAGGTAGGCGGATCTAAAACGGTTTTTTTTCCAGGCACGGCCCATGGCCTTTCCAACCGCAAGGCCTTTGTTGCGGCGCACAATCGCAAGGGCCTCGCCTCTGGCAGCCGTGGTCAGACGCCGGGATCCGGTGAATCCCATCAGGCACATGCAGGCCTGCCTGTCCGTTAAACCGCGCAGGTGCAGATAGCGCCGCAGCATTGCAATCGGTCCGTCATGCCCGGCCATGGCCAGGTTGGTAAGGGTTTCACCCGGATTGCTCAAACGAATCATAGAGAATGGAATGCCGGCACCGGCGACGGTCTTGACGGCCGCTTTGCCCTGTTCCCAGCTTGGGAAAAAGACTCCGTGAACCTCGTCTTTTTCCGGAAGATGAGATATCCTGACCGTAACCCGAGCCAGCACCCCCATGCGGCCTTCCGAGCCCAGCAAAATCTGGCGCAGATCGGGTCCGGCAGCCGAGGCCGGAAAGGGCGGCAATTCAAGCATACCCGGGGGGTGACGACTTGCCCCCCGGCAAACAGCTGGTCGATTCTGCCGTAATGGCGCGACTGCTGCCCGCTGGAACGGGTTACCACCCAGCCGCCCAGGGTCGAATACTCGAATGATTGCGGGTAGTGACCCAGGGTAAATCCCTTGGCGTTCAGGTGCCTTTCGAGCTCGGGGCCGCGTACGCCGGCCTCAAAGGTGGCCAGCATGTTGTCTGCATCGATCCGGATCAGGCGGTTGAGGTGTGCAAGAGACAAGCTCAGAACCGCCTTCTCACCCTGAGAAACGTCCAGGTGGCCGACCACACTCGTGCCGCCGCCGAAGGGAATCACGGCGATATCGTGATCGGCAGCGAACGACAGGAGCGCCTGAACCTCTTTGACCGATGCTGGCCTGGCGACGCCGTCCGGAAAGCGCTGCAGCAGACCGCAGCGCAAAGCGACCCAGTCCGGCAGGCTTTGCCCGTGAGCATGATCCAGCCGCAGCTTGGGGTTTGTCGATATCAGAGGATGCCGGGGCATCCGGGAGGGCGGGACCCGTTTCAAGAACTCTTGGAGGGGATAATCAGGGATCGGCCGCCCCTCTCCGATCCGGCTTTGCAGAATTGCAAGCCCCCGGGGAGCAAGCGGCATCGTAATCGTTTCTTCGCCCCAGCCGTTCCATCGTTGCATTTTCTTCTGTCCTTAGCGGGCGCCTGACAGTACCAGACGGTTGTCACCGTATCAGTGCGCTTCTTTATTCCGCCCCGCTTGTGCGCGGATCGCCTGCCAGATTGCAATGCTTTGCGCCATGGCTTTTTTCACGACCGCTTCCACACCACTGGCATTGCGGATTTTGATGGCATCGGCAAGTTTTTGATAATAGGCCCTGGAGGCCAGGCGGGCTGTTTCTACTGAGAAATACGGCATTGCCATGGCTTTATAAACGCTGGCGAAGTCATTGAGTATCAGCGAGTACAACGGATTGCGTGAATTTCTGGCCATCAGGATCTTCAGATTCCAGTCATAGTCTGAATATACCCCGGCGTCTTCGGCCAGATTCCGGGCTTTCGACAGATATTCCAGAACGGCGTCGGGATGATGGGTGGCGGCACGTACGGCCACAGCTGGAAGCACCGTCAGGCGAACCTCGAGAAGATGGGTGACAAGGCCGTCGGGCAAGTGATTGCCGTACCTGGCCAGGGTGCCCAACAAACTCAGACCGCCTTCCTGCCAGTAGTTCTTGATGACTGTGGGTTTGCCGTGACGGATCTCCAACCAGCCCTCAGCGGCAAGCCGCTGCAGGGTTTCGCGCAGGGTCGGACGGGTGATCCCCAATTCTTTGGCCAAACGTCTTTCATTGGGCAAAACCGACCCCGGCGGATAGGTTCCGTCCAGTATTGACGTGGCCAGGTATTTTTCAACATACTGGGCCGGCCGCAATGGCTGAGCCGCTGCCATCATCCTCATGCGTGTTCTCCTTTTTGACTAACTGGTAAGAGGTCATACCACTTTCAAAGATCGATGTCAATCCCGACTTTTTTACGCCGACTTTCAAGGCGGCAATCGGACAGGATTTATTTACGGAACTAAAACCAATCATAAGGTATGCTGAGGTTTTCCTAAAGCACATGGGTCTGCAGATCGTGGCGTACTGGAGTGATGCAGAACTGGGATTCTGCAATGCAATCATGGCGCCGGCCTTACCACCATCCATCCAACACTCCGAAATTAAATCAAAAACAATATTACACGCAGAGTTGACCTCATTTTTGTTTAGAGAACCGTATTTAACTAATCCGACCAAACCGTTATCTTTACATTAAATAAACTATGATTATTATTACCCTGTCTTACTATAGCCGCACGGTACTTTTATAAAGAACCGGCCGGCGGATAAAAATCTAAAAGCGCAAACTTTTTCAATCCCCGATATAGGCTTCCAATATGGGGTAACCGACACCTGATCACGTTTGTCGAGCATGATCGCAGAAACCAGAAGCCTTTGTTTGGCCCCAGCTTCAGCCGGCAATGAGGAGAATATGCCAGAAACATTGACCCTGGTGATCGCCACGAGCAATCAGGGGAAAGCCGCCGAGATCAGAGACCTGCTGACGGATTATCCCGTCGATTTCAAAAGCCTTGACGACTTCGGTCCCATTCCTCCGGTCGTAGAGGACGGAGACACCTTCGATGAAAATGCCTACAAAAAGGCCAGTTTCGTTTCCAAAATTCTAGGACTGCCGGCCCTGGCGGATGATTCCGGGCTGGTGGTGGAAGCCCTGGACGGCGCTCCCGGGGTCTATTCGGCGCGTTATGCCGGTGAGAATGCCAGCGACCGGCAACGCTACACCAAATTACTCGATGAGATGAAGGGACACTCCGATCGACGCGCGGCCTTCGAGTGTGTCATTTCCCTGGCAGTCCCCACCGGGGCGGCCTTGACCTATGAAGCGCGCTGCGAAGGGATTATAGCGGCAGAACCGGCCGGGGAAGGCGGATTCGGCTATGATCCGGTGTTTTATTACCCGCCGTTGAAAAAAACCTTCGGCCAGCTGTCCCGGGAGGAAAAAAGCCGCATCAGCCACCGGGGCAAGGCCCTGCGGGAGCTCAGAGACGAAATGGACAAGGTGTTGATATGGATCCGGCAAAACATGCCCGTTGAGGAGAAATTCAGGTGTGCCGATGACGACTGCTAAATTGGCCGAAATGGTCATCGAAAACCGCAGTTGCCGCCGTTTCTACCAGGATCACGCGGTTGAGCTTGAAACCCTGAAAGAACTGGTGAATTTGGGGCGCATATCTGCCTCAGGTGCGAATCTGCAGCCCTTGAAGTATGTCCTGTCATGCAACCGGTCTAAAAATGCAGAGATATTTTCCTGTCTGACCTGGGCCGGTTATCTGAAAGACTGGCCCGGGCCCGCTGAAGGCGAGCAGCCCGCCGCCTATATATTGGTGTTGGGAGACAAGCGCATCAGCGAGAATGCCGGCTGCGACCACGGCATCGCCGCCCAGTCCATCCTTCTGGGAGCCCGTCAAATCGGGCTTGGCGGCTGCATGCTCGGCGGCATCAACCGCAAGGCCCTCAGGGACATTCTGGCAATACCCTCTCACTGTCAAATTTTGCTGGTGTTGGCAATCGGCAAGCCCAAGGAGCAGGTTGTACTCGAGTCCGTCGATGCCGGCGGCAGTATTCGTTACTGGCGGGACGCCGAGGATGTCCACCATGTCCCCAAACGCAGGCTGGAGGATATCATCATAGCTGAACACGGCGCGTCGCCGGGAGCATAAGTTATTCGTTATTGGTTAATTGTCTGAAGATCCGGACGGACGCAGTGACTGTTGGATAGCTTGCTTCAGGCCGGGCCTTTAAACTTGATGGATTTGTAAAAAATCCAATTTGAGCCCATTTACGAGGATCAAATCCACCGTAGCGGATTAGCTCGTTTTTGAGCCGTTGTTTGCTCAAAAAATGATCGGATTAGCTTTTGACCGTTGACTATTTAAGTGTTAAGGTAATACTACCTCAATACCAACGCCGTTGAGCCCCCAGGAGCCGGCAGTAAATCCAAGAATGGAGAAGAACTATGGGACCCCAGAAAGACGTCATTGACATTGTATCCGAGTTGGGCGGAGTCAAGACTCCCGAAGAAGCGCTCGAAATTTTGAACGCCAAGATGGATGCGGCCAATCAGGCCAAGTTAAGCCAAATCAAGAATCCGCAAATCTTGAAAAAAATCGCCAACGCCGTGGTGATGTGCCAGCCGGATGCGGTTTTCATCGCCAGCGGATCTGAAGAAGACCGGCAGTTCGTCCGCGAATTGTCTCTTGAAAAAGGGGAGGAAGCCACACTTCCCATGGAGGGACACACCATTCATTATGACCTCAAGGAAGAACAGGGCCGCATCATCGACCGCACATTTTACATTCACAATAAGGGCGAAGAGGTAAACTCTCTCGCCTTATTAAAGGATCGGGCCGAAGCCTTCGACGATATCCGGGATAAAATGACCGGAATTATGAAAGGCAAGCTGATGATGGTTGGATTTTATATGCGCGGACCGGTGGGAGCGCCGGCATCCAACCCGGCGGTTGAAATATCCAGCTCGACCTACGTTCTGCACAGCGCCGACATCCTCTATCGCAATGTGTTTGCAGACATCGATCAGGAAGTTGAAAAGCTGGGGCACTTTTACGCCAACATCCACAGCGAAGGACTCAACCGCTCCGAGGATCTGCCCAACGCGCGGGTGTTCATGGATCGCAGCCACCTGACCACCTACAGTTTCAACTGCACCTATGCCGGCAACACCCTGTTGATGAAAAAGGGCAATCATCGCTTTTCGGTCGATCGCTCGGTGTACGAAAAAAGAGAAGAACAAATCGCCGAGCATATGTTTATTACCGGCATCGACGGACCCGGGGGGCGCATAACCTGGATGATCGGTGCGGCGCCCAGCGGCTGCGGTAAGACGACCTCCGCCATGGCCGGCGATCACTTTGTGGGCGACGACCTGGCCCAGATGTGGATTGCCGAAGACGGTACGGTGCGCGCCATCAACCCGGAGGCCGGTATCTTCGGCATCGTCGAGGACGTTAACTGGGAAGGCGATCCCATGCTGATGGAATGCCTGCGCAATCCCGGCACCGAGGTCATCTGGTCCAATGTGTTGATCGATGACAACGGTGTGCCCCAGTGGGTGGGCAACAACGAGGACCCGCCGCCGACCAGGGGCCGGAATTTTCAGGGCCCCTGGGAGGCGGGCATGACGGACGAGAACGGCAAGGAAATTCCGATGTCCCACCCCAACTCCCGGTGTACCCTCAAAAACGCCGCCCTGGGCAATTACTCCGACAAGAACGAGGACCCCGCCGGGGTCGAGACGCGCATCGTGACCTACAGCGGCCGCGACAGCGACACCATGCCGCCGGTTTGGGTCGCCAGGGATTCGGACGCCGGCGTTGTCATCGGCGCGTGCATCGTATCGGCGGCCACGGCCACCGAGGTCGGCGCCACCGGGATCCGGCGCCAGCCCTGGGCCAACGCGCCCTTTATTCCCGGTTCGCTGGGAGACTACATGGATTCACAGTTTCAATTTTTCGGCAGCAGCAAAATTGCCGACGACAAGCTGCCGATTCTGTCCGGGTTGAACTACTTTTTGACCGAAGAGGCCCGCGGCGGAAGCTCAAAAAAACTGCTCGGCGAAAAACGCGATGTGAAAGCATGGATGGCCTGGCTGGAAAGACGCGCCCACGGCGATGTCGATGCCATCGACACCCCCATCGGGTATTTGCCGAAATATGACGACCTGAAAGAACTGTTTCAATCCCGCATCGACAAGGCTTATCCGGAAGACCTTTACGTCAGACAGTTCTCCCTTTACATCGACAATATCGTGTCCCGCATAGACCTTCAGATCGAGGCCTACGGCAAGGAAAAGAATATCCCGCCCAAACTGTTCGACATTTTACGTCAGCAGCGCGGGGAGCTCCTGGCGCTCAAGGAAAAATACGGTCCGATCGTCACACCGCAGCAATTGATGAATGGCGAATGAAGAATGACAGGTACTCAAGCGAGTAGCAAAAGCTGGAAAGATGCTTTCCTGGCCTGGCTCCACCCGCGCACAATTACCATGCTGCTTCTCGGGTTTTCGGCGGGAATACCCATCCTGCTGATTTTTTCCACCCTGTCGGCCTGGCTGCGCGAGGCAGGTGTGCAGCGTGCTGCCGTAACCTTTTTCAGCTGGGCCGCCCTGGGGTACTCATTCAAATTTGTCTGGGCCCCCCTCATAGATCGTCTGCCGCTTCCATTTCTTACCCGGGCGCTGGGAAGAAGGCGTGCCTGGATGATCGTATCACAGCTGGCAGTTATGGCTGCCATCTTCTGGATGGCCTCCATTGATCCGTCCCGCTCACAATCTCAGCTTACGGCCATGGCCTTTGCCGCCATCTTGCTTGGTTTTTCTTCGGCAACCCAGGATATCGTTATTGACGCCTTCCGGATTGAATGCGTGGAAGAAGATATGCAGGCAATGCTTTCCGCCACCTACATTGCCGGCTACAGGATCGCCATGATTGTGGCAGGTGCGGGCTCCTTGTATCTGGCTGAATATTTCGGTTCTTCGATGGAAGAGTACCGATACCGCGCCTGGCAGTTGACCTATTTTGGGGTTGGATTTTGCATGCTGGTTGGCCTGATCACGGCACTCGCAGTGGCGGAGCCCGAGAGAACCGGATTGCCAAAGAAGCTTGAATACTCAGCTGCACAATATGGTCGTTTTTTCTTACTTTTTCTGTGCGCGGTATCAGTGTTTGTATTGGTTTTTTTCTATGGTGGTTCTTTTACGGGCAGTATCAAGCAGGCATTGAAGGAATCTTCTCCTTTGTCGGGCAAACTAATCGGCTTTGTGGTTGAATGTATTCGATTGGTCGCCGCCCTGTTTTTGGCATTTCTGACCGCAAGGGTTCTGGTCTGGGCAAAATTGATCGACCGCGACATGCTTGATGACACTTACATAAATCCTGTCAGAGATTTTTTTGCCCGCTACGGCATGCGCACTGCCATGCTTCTGCTGCTGTTGGTTGGTTTCTATCGGGTGTCGGATATTGTTCTTGGTGTAATATCCACCGTTTTTTATCTGGATATCGGCTTCAGCAAAACGCAAATAGCTGCAGTTGTTAAAACATTCGGGGTGTTGATGACGATCGCAGGCGGATTTCTTGGCGGCATGTTGACTGTGCGCTTTGGCGTCCTGAAAATTTTAGCGGCAGGGGCGGTGCTGTCTGCTGCGACCAATGTGCTGTTTATGCTGTTGGCGGGGGTGGGACCGGACCCTTTTTTGTTTAAACTCGTTATCGGGGCCGACAACCTTGCAGCCGGATTGGCATCCGCTGCCTTTGTTGCCTTTCTGTCGAGCCTGACGTCTATTTCCTTTACAGCCGTTCAATATGCCATTTTCTCGTCACTGATGACACTCTTCCCGAAACTGATAGGCGGATACTCAGGGACAATTGTAAACAATATTGGTTACCCTTCCTTTTTTCTAATGACTGCAGTAATAGGGATTCCGGTAATCTTCCTGATATGGCTTGTCAGAAACGTTGAATGATGTCCTCCTTTTATTTTATTGAGGGGCCGGGGAGTTTTTCAATTCCTGCTATGTCAGGCCGGGGTATGCGCTCGCCCCGGCCTGACACCGCGGTAGATGGCGCAGGGCGATAATATGATAGTATAGACAATAGCGGAGAATTGCCCTAACTCCTCATTTTATTACATTGAGAGAAAAAGAGAGTGCATCCGTATATCAATGACCGACGCCAAAGCAGATAACAAAGCCCTGGCGCGCCGCAAGGAGCTTCAGGAAAAACGACGGCAACTCTTGGCACTGGAGCCCCGGGAGGCCCTCGACCGCATTTTGCATGATCCTCAGGCGCTGCCCCAGGTGCATTCCTTCCCCGAGCAGGATCTGTATTTCCTTGTCCACGATATCGGCCCCGGGGATGCCCTGCCGCTGTTGTCCCTGGCGTCGGACAAGCAGTGGGATCACATCGTCGATCTGGAAACCTGGCAAAAAGATCAGATCGATCTTAACGCGGTTCCGCAATGGCTGGGTCTGCTCCTCGACGCAGATGCACCCCGTTTCATCCGCTGGTCTCTGGAGCAGCGGCTTGAATTTCTGGAATTTTACCTGTTCAAAAATATTGAAGTCCGGGTGGTCGATCACGACCTGGATCCTTCCGAACTCGGCAATGACTTTTTTACTCTGGACAACACTTATTTCATCCGCTTTCTTGATCTGCCGGCTGCGGGTGACTCCGGCCAGCCTGCCGACGATCGGCGCAAAGCATTTTTAAAAAAACTGATCCGCCGCCTGGCCGATTTCGATCACCGCACCTATCAAAATGTGATGCTGGAAGCGACC
>Ga0049117_10000584_pt1 | contig 11874 bp, 9 predicted proteins | sample WorMetHERISLAND1_2_FD_55105 | JGI IMG/M metagenome (GOLD analysis project Ga0049117, IMG submission 55105) | Marine gutless worms symbiont microbial communities from Max Planck institute for Marine Microbiology, Germany - Olavius geniculatus... | ecosystem: Host-associated > Annelida > Digestive...
GTACCGGATTTCAGACAACTCGGAAAAACACGGGCCTTGTTTGACCGGGACAGCCTGCATTTTCCTTTGATCATTCGCAATTTCCGCCCGGGTGATCGGTTTTCACCGCTGGGCGTCAGCGGAACTCAAAAATTAAAAAAATTTTTTATCAACAATAAAGTCCCCCCAAGCCAACGCAAGGTATGTCCTCTGCTGTTGAGTGCGGAAAAAATCGTCTGGGTTGCCGGCCACCGCATAGACAACAGCGCCAAAATAGGTCCCCATACCAAGCGGGTCCTGATGGGCGAACTTTTGCTTGCTTAATTAACGATAATGATTAGATTTGCTTAGAAACTTGGATACAGGCGGCGGCGGCTGAACGTGGAATCTTATATGAAACTTTTTCGAATGATGAATGATGATTGTCGAATGACGAATTGTGGATGTCGCTTCGCTCCGCTATTTCTACCATATAAAATGGACAGAATTCATTAATTCGATCCGCCCAAGGCAGATCAATTGACATTCGACATTTGTCATGTTGAAGCTTCTTTTCCGATCAGATCGGCTGGCTTTTTGCCGGAGGCCCTGATAGTAAGCAGACGGCCCAAATTAGAAACTTGCTATTTCGATCAGGATACGCAATACTGTAATTTTATTTGAGCTTGTCGCTCAAATAAGAGTTAGTAGTTATTCGTTAATGGTTATTCGAACCAAACAGTCCCATTATTGCGGTACACAGCAAATAAATCGGTCAAAACAGACAGCATTTCCAATAACGAATAACTATTAACCAATAACTTCTGGGTAGTATCAGCAGAATTTGGACATTGCTACTCACTGATATCATCCTCATAACAATGAGTATTAGAAACGTTGGAGGTACACCCATTTGAATCCGTTTTATAAAAATCTGGCGTTATGGCTGGTCATCACATTGATGATGGTGATGCTTTACAATCTATTCAGTCAGCAGCACATGACCGAGACCAGCATCAGCTACACCGAGTTTCTGGATATGGTCGATAACGAGCGCATCGCCGAGGTGGTCATCCAGGGCCAGGAACTGGTTGTCACGGACACCGATCGCAACCGTTTCAAGATCTATTCCCCTCAGGACAACGACCTTATCAACACGCTGCGAAACAAGAATGTTACCATCAGCGCCAAACCTCCGGCGGAGAATCCATGGTACATGTCCGTCCTGGTTTCATGGTTTCCGATGCTGATTTTGATCGGCGTTTGGATTTTTTTCATGCGTCAGATGCAGGCCGGAGGCGGCAAGGCCCTGTCTTTCGGCAAAAGCCGGGCGCGCCTGGCCACCGATCAATCCGAAAAAGTAACCTTCGAGGATGTGGCCGGCATCGATGAAGCCAAAGAGGAGCTGGGTGAAATCGTCGAATTTTTAAGAGACCCTAAAAAATTCACCCGTCTGGGTGGACGAATCCCCAAAGGCGTTCTTTTGATGGGCCCGCCGGGAACCGGTAAAACTCTACTGGGACGCGCGATAGCCGGTGAAGCCGGGGTGCCTTTTTTCAGCATCAGCGGCTCTGACTTTGTCGAGATGTTTGTGGGCGTCGGGGCTTCACGGGTGCGGGATTTGTTTGTCCAGGGCAAGAAGAATGCGCCCTGCATCATCTTCATCGACGAGATCGATGCCGTCGGCAGGCACCGGGGGGCCGGTCTGGGCGGCGGACACGATGAGCGCGAACAAACCTTAAACCAGCTTCTGGTAGAAATGGACGGATTCGAATCCAATGAGGGCGTCATTCTGATATCGGCCACCAACCGGCCCGACGTGCTCGATCCGGCCTTGCTGCGCCCCGGACGCTTCGACCGGCAGGTCGTTGTTTCCATGCCGGATATCAAAGGCCGCGAAAAGATCCTCAAGGTTCACATGAAAAAAACCCCCGTTGCCCCGGATGTCAATCCGCTGATCCTGGCCAAAGGAACGCCCGGATTCTCCGGTGCCGACCTTGAAAACCTGGTGAACGAGGCCGCCCTGCTGGCCGCCAAGCGGGATAAAGAAAAGGTCGAGATGGTTGACTTCGAAGACTCTAAAGACAAGGTCTACATGGGGCTGGAGCGCAAATCAAAGGTCATCAAGGAAGAAGACCGCAAAGTCACTGCTTACCATGAAGGCGGGCACGCCCTTGTCGCACGGTTCTTGCCGGATACCGATGCCGTCAACAAAATCACCATCGTGCCGCGCGGGCGGGCTGCCGGTGTCACCTGGTTCCTGCCCGAGGAGCGCGATTTTCGCTTCAAAGATCAGCTCGAAAGCGAACTCTCGGTAGCCTTCGGAGGCCGCGTAGCCGAGGAAATTATATTTGACCGCATCAGCACCGGTGCGGCCAACGACATCAAGCAGGCCACCAACCTGGCTCAGACCATGGTACGCAACTGGGGCATGAGCGACAAGCTAGGCCCGTTGTCTTATGCCAAGGGCGAGGAGCAGGTATTTCTGGGACGCGAGATCGCCCAGCATAGAGACTACTCCGAAGCCACCGCGCAAATGATCGACGAGGAAATCAACAAGCTGATAAAGGACGCCTACCAGCGTGCCCGTGATGTCCTCGATGAAAATCTGGATGTGCTCCATAAGCTGGCGGAGCTGCTGCTGGAAAAAGAGACCGTGCTGGGCAAGGAACTCGATGAGTTGATCAAGGAATTAAGGCCCGGCATCGAACTGCCCTCCAAGGATCTGGATGATAACGAGCCGGAAGCCGCCGCCAAGCCGGCACCGGATCCGTCCTGATTTGATGATGGCGCGCAAGCAATACCACCTTGCCTGGCCCAACCACACCCTCGAGCTTGGTCGGCGAACCTGCATCATGGGGGTTGTCAACGTCACCCCGGATTCCTTTTCGGACGGCGGAAAATTCTACGGCACCGATGTGGCTGTTGCCCAAGGTGAAAAACTGGCTGCCGACGGCGCCGACATCATCGATATCGGCGGAGAATCCACCAGACCCTTTTCCGACCCGGTGCCCGTTGAAGAAGAAATCCGCCGGGTTGTCCCGGTTATCGAGCAGCTGGCCCAACGGGTAGCGATCCCCATCTCCATAGACACCAACAAAGCCGCAGTCGCCCGCCGCGCAATCGGCGCCGGCGCCTCCATCATCAACGACGTGGCCGCCCTGCGTTTTGATCCCGGGCTGGCAGCCCTGGCCGTTGAATTCGACACCCCGCTGATCCTGATGCATATGCTGGGCGAGCCTAAATCCATGCAGGTCGATCCCAGCTACGACAATCTTATCGAGGAGATTTGCAATTTTCTGGCGGACGCCGCTGCCAGGGCAGAAGCATTGGGGGTCTCACGGTCAAAAATAATCGTGGACCCCGGAATCGGATTCGGCAAAACGGTCACCCACAACCTGTTGCTGCTCAAGCGGGTGGAAGCCTTCGCCTCCCTCGACCTGCCGGTTCTGATCGGCGCCTCCCGCAAAGCCTTTATACGCAAGCTGCTCAAGCAGGACCATGAAGAAGACATCCGGCCTGACCTGCCCATGGTGGAAACCGGCAGCCAGGCGGCCGTAGCGGCCGCTGTTTTGAACGGTGCCCACATCGTGCGGGTGCATGACGTCGCCAACACCGTCGCCACCGTCAGAATTCTGGATGCCCTCGCAGCCGCAGAGGAATAGGGTAAAAGGTACAAGGTTTAGGGTGTAGGGTTCAAGGTATGAGGTTAGTGCCTTGCGGTGCAACCAAGGGAATGGCATTCGGCGTTCGACTTTAGGCACACGGGACAACGGAAAGGTCTAGGGTATAGGGTTTAAGGTATAGGGCTTCGGGTTAGAGGCTCGCCATGCGATGAAGGAAAAGGCTTTCGGCTTTAGGTATTAGGCACACGGGAAAATAGAAGTAGAGCCGGCCACCATACCGTTCGTCTCTCGTCGAAAGCCGAACGCCACTCCCGTCATCCACCCCAAGCGCCATGCCCCATGCTCCCTGCCCTATGCTCCATGCCCACGCCCTAAGCGCTATGCCCTGAGCCGTGCGCCCAAGGCCGAAAGCCGAACGCCATCCACGTTTTTCATCAATAAACCTCTAACCTCCAACCTCAAACCCTATACCTTACACCCGTTACCAGATGACAGAGGACAGATAACAGAAGACAGAACACAGTTATAAGCGCCGTGCGCCGAAGGCCGAAAGCCGGATGCCATTCCCGTCATCCACCCCATGCCCTATGCTCCATGCGCCATGCCCCATGCCTTAGCACGCCGCCGTGCGCCGAAAGCCGAACGCCGAATGCCATTTCCGTTAATCATCAATAGACCTCTAACCTCCACCCTCCAACCTTATACCTTACACCCTCTACCTTAAACCTTATACCATCACCATTCACGCCACCCTTTTTCTATTGCCCTTTCCATTCCGTTCTACCCGTGAATTAGAAGCTAGAGAATCGGCGCCAGCAGCCGCGCCGAGCGCACCGCCAGTTTGAAAAAAAAGGAGCGCCGGCTGTATTCCTCCATGGTCACCGGGCGGCTGCGGGAGAAATCCTCGACCAGCATGGCGTCAACTGCCTTGACGAAGTCCGGGTCATAATTCAGCAGCGTGATTTCATAATTCAACCGAAAGGATCGATTGTCCAGATTGGCGGTGCCCACGGCAGCACAGGCGGCATCGATCAGAAACACTTTCTGGTGCATGAACCCGGCCGTATAGCGGTAAAGCTTGATGCCGACCGGCAGGGTGTTCTGGTAATAGGAGAACGACGCCAGGTAAACCGTGCGATGATCGGGTTTTTCCGGCAGCAGAATGCGCACGTCCACCCCGCGCAACGCTGCCAGCTTTAAAGCGCTGAGCGTCTGCAGGTCAGGGACAAAATAAGGGCTGGCAATCCAAACCCGCTCCGTGGCCGAATTAATTGCCTGGACAAACATCAGGCCGCAGGTTTCCAGACGGTCGGCCGGGCCGGAAGCAACGATCAGGGCCTCCTCCCGTCCATCTGCCGCCCGGTTCACCTCCCAGTTCAATTCCGGGATCGTGCTGGTGGCCCAGTACCAGTCCTCGACAAAACAAAACTGGACCGCCTGAACAGCCGGTCCTTCCACTCTGACGTGGGTATCGCGCCAGGGCCCGAAGGTGGGGTGCCTGCCCAGATATTCATCGCCGACATTGTGCCCGCCAACATAGGCCACTTTCCCGTCGACGACAACAATCTTGCGGTGATTGCGAAAATTCAGCTGGAACCGGTTGGTTCGGCCTTTGGTCGAATGAAACGCCGAGGTGATGATACCGGCGGCCTGCATTTCACGCAGGTAGCTTTGCGGCAAGCTGTGGCAGCCGATTTCATCATACAGAAAATAGACCTTAACACCCGTTTGGGCCTTTTGAATCAGATTTGATCGCAGCTCGCGGCCGAGGCTGTCGTCTTTGACGATAAAAAAGAGCACCAGGATGTACTCCGTGGCAGCCTCGATGCCTTGAAAAATACTATTGAAAGTTTCCCGTCCGTCTATGAGCAGCCGGGTTTTGTTGCAGCGGGTTGTCGGCATTTCCGCCAGACGGGTGAGGGCCACCTGGGATGCCGGCAGGTTTTCGCATATTAGATTCCTGGTATTGGATTCCGCCATTACCCTTTCGATAATGTGATGGACGTCCGCATCTTTGGTGCCCCGCAGCAATGCATACCCGTTGAACTTGTTGCGTCCGAAAATTGCGTAGAGCGGCAGTGCCAGCCACGGGAAAGTGACCAGCGAGATGGCCCAGGCCATCGCCCCCTGGGAGGTACGGGCATTCATCACGGCATGAACGGCGGCCGCAATACCGGCCAATTCGACCAGAGGAAAGATGACGGCAAAAATCGTCAGGATCAGATCTGCATTTATCATGTTCAATTTTTAGGATTTAGGCCCGATGATTGTATGACAACCGTCGATCTAATTCATCTGCAGAATTTTCTCAAGCCTTGCAATTTCCGCTTCAATTGCCTGTTTATCGGCTGCGCTCAAACCGGTGTCAGACAATTGCTTCTTTAAACCCAGCAAACGCATTTCTTCACGATAGTCCTGGCAGGTGTATTTGGTGTCTTGAGGCATTTTTGAAAAGGATACGGGTCAGAATTTCAACTGCTTTGCGATGTCGGCAATCAGGTTCCTTGCATATCACAAAAGGCGATGACGGTCGAGGATCGAAATAGGCCGGGTCGGGGTGGACGGGTATCAGATCCGGCCGACTTCTTTAAGGGTTTCTTTGAATATGCTGTAGAACAACTCGGTATCTGTCAGACCGCGGCTGAGTATTTTGCCGATGTCTTCAATATTCTTGATGTTGATGATCAAATTGACACTGGCATTGAAGGCCATCATGTTGTCCATGGTGCGGTATCTGTTGCTGACCATGGCCACGAACATGTTGCGCCGGGTCGACATCTGCAGCCGTTCCAGGTAGATCAGGACACCGTTGGCATCCGGATTTTGGGTGTCGAAGTTTTCGTCTATGACGACCAGGTCGTAGATATGGTAGCGCATGCGCTTGAGAGCATCCCGTGCGCTTTCCGCAACGGTGATTTGGTATTCCATCAGATTGAGCGCTTTTTCAATGGTGCTCCGGGCGATCGGATTTTGCTCGCACACCAGCGCTGTCAGACTTTCTTCCTCGATGAAGTCAAAGGGCCTGTCGGCGGCATCATAGCCGGCACGGGCTTTTGAGCGGGCGGCTTTGCCGGCACCGCTCAGGGGAATCCGGGCTTTGCATTTGGGACACGGTATGGCCGAAACCCGCCCGGATGCGATTTTTTCGTCGGGGATTCGAAATTTACTCGAGCATTTTGTGCAATGGACCTTCATTTTGGTTCTCCGCCCGCTCTTCGGATCGACGGCTGCATGTGTGAGGTCTTACGACCGCTTATTATAGGAATGATCTATCTCCAGTTTGTCGATGTCGGTGGTAATCTCCCCGCGTGAACTTTTGATGGAGTCAATCCCGCGGCCCACGATTCCGCGCTGGGTTGCAAATGCCATGGCGGTTTCCTGGGTGATCAAGCCTTCCTCGTAAAGGCTGACAAGATGGTCATCAAAGGTTACCATTCCAAAGGCACCGCTGGCTTGGATAATATCATTAAAGGTTTTGCCTTCGCTTTCCCCGTGCAGGATAGCATCCTTGACTCTCAGGTTGGTGCCCAATATCTCAAAGGTGGCGACCCGGCCTCCCCCGACCTTGGGCAGCAGACGTTGACATACAATCCAGCGCACCGAGTCTGCCAGCCGGATCCGGATTTGGCGCTCCTCCTCATTGGTGAACATACCGATGATACGGTTGATGGTGGATCCGGCATCGACAGTATGCAAGGTGGTCAACACCAGATGGCCGGTTTCGGCCGCGCTGAGGCCGATTTCCACTGTCTCCCGGTCGCGCATCTCGCCCACCAGAATCACCTTGGGGGCCTGCCGTAGGGCGGCGCGCAGACCATGGGCGTAAGTGTCGAAATCGAGACCGAGTTCGCGCTGGTTAAAAGTCGATTTTTTATGGGGATGCTGATATTCGACCGGATCTTCCAGGGTAATAACGTGGACGGACTTGGTTTCGTTGATCTGGTCGAGAACTGCCGCCAGGCTGGTTGTTTTACCGGACCCGGTAGCGCCGGTGACAAAAACCAGGCCGTTTTTTTCCAGGGAAATCTTATACATGGCCTTGGGCAGCCCGCGTTCTTCGATGGTCGGTATTTTTGATTCGAGCTTTCGCAAAACGATCGAAAAATTGGCTCCCTGCGAGAAGACGTTGACCCTGAACCGTGCTTTGCCGGGCAACCCGTAGGACAAGTCGCATGATCCGCTGGTAAGCAGTGTATTTGTCAAGCGCCGATCCTGATTGATCAAATTCAGCGCCAGAATTTCAGTTTGAAATGGCGTGAGTGCTTTAAAAGTCGGTTTGATTTCAACCGGGATCAGTTCGCCGGCGCTCTCAACCTGCATGGGTTTGCCCACCGTAAAGTTCAGATCGGAAACATCACGGTGATAATCCAGCATCCTTACCAGTATATGGTCGATTTCCTGTTTCTTCATAAAAGTGCGCTTGTCCCTGCATGGGCATGATTTGCTCAGGCAGGTTGCAATCCGCTGCAGCGGATGGGTTATTGTTTAGAAGCAGTTCAAAACCCGCCCAAGGCGGGCAAGCCCCGGTCAGTCCGCATGAGACCGTTATAACCGATCTGCGCTCAGCCCCACACCGGCTAAGCCTCGGTAAAATCCGGAGGCGGCTCCTTGAGCAGAGGCCTGAAGCGGCCTTTCTCATTGGACTTGGCATAGGCCTCTTCGGCACTGATCATCCCTTTGCGGTAAAGCTCCATGATGGAATCATCCAGCAGGATCATACCGTATTTTTTCCCGGTCTGAATCATCGACGGTATCTGGTGGGTTTTGGCTTCCCGGATCAAATTGCGCACGGCCGGATTGGCGATCAGGATTTCCAGGGCGACCACCCGCCCCTTGCGGTCGACACGCTTAAAAAGCACCTGGGCGATAACTGCCCGCAGTCCGTCGGAAAGCGTGGAGCGAATCAGCGGCTGCTCCGAGGACGGGAAAACTTCGATCACCCGGTCAACGGTTTTGTAGGCGCTGGAAGTGTGCAGGGTGGAAAAAACCAGATGGCCGGTGGAGGCCGCTTCGACCGCCAGCGATATGGTTTCGAGATCCCGCATTTCCCCCACCAGAATAATATCGGGGTCTTCCCGCAAAGCGCCCCGCAAGGCGGTTGAAAAGGAATCGGTATGAACGCCGACTTCGCGATGGTTGACGATACATCCCTGGCTTTGGTGCACAAACTCTATCGGGTCCTCGATGGTGATGATATGATCTTTGCGGCTATGGTTGGCCACATCGACGATGGCCGCCAGGGTCGTTGATTTACCGCTGCCGGTAGGACCGGTAACCAGAATCAAACCCCTGGGAAGGCCTGCCAGTTTGGAGACGACCGGCGGGAGACCGAGTTGATTGGCGGTCATGATTGCACTGGGGATCTCCCGAAACACAGCGCCGACGCCGTTTTTCTGCATAAAAAAATTGGCACGGTACCGTGCCAGCCCCGGAATCTCATAGCCGAAATCAACATCTCCGGTTTCTTCAAAGGACTTAATCTTTTGTTCCGGAGCAATCTCGTAAAGCATCCCCCTTAAATCATCGGAGTCCAGAGCTTTGTACTTTATGCGCTCGATTTCGCCCCGAATCCTCAGTGCAGGGGGTTGCCCTGAGGTCAAATGCAGATCCGAAGCCCCCTGTTCGTTCATCAATTTGAAAAATGCATCAATCCTAGCCATTCATTACTCCCCGTTTGGCGTAACGCCACGTCCTGACAACACTGGTTGGGATGGTGTCGTCGCTCCAAAAAAAAGCCGCTGTTGCTGGCAAGACCGCATCAAGCGACTTTGGAGATCATTGGTTCCAGACCGCCGGCAAAAAAACCGGAGACATAGTTGGGCCTGTAAACGGTAACGGCCGGACTGCCGTTACGTGGCCTGCTTCAGCACTTTGAGCTTGGCGTCCTCTTCATCCATTGCTTTGGCGCCTTGTTTGCTGAGCTCAAGCAGTTTTCCGTGGGCCTCGATAACTGAGCCGATCTGGACCTCAATTTGGGTACGCTGCCGTTTTAACTCCGAAATATCCTCATGCAGCTGCACCACTCGGTTGTGAGCGTTGTTCAGGATTTTCTCCGCCTTGACTTCTGCTTCTGCAATGATCAGTTCGGCTGATTTACGGGCGTTGTCCTTCATTTGATCCAGAACTTTTTGAGAATTCAACAACGCTCTCTTAAATGTCTCTTCGCGCTTGCGGTAGCCCTGAATTTCAAGCTCCAGGCGCCGCACTTCTTCCTGCATGTGCTTTTGCGATCTCTGCAGAGATTCAAAAACGTTGGCCATTTGTTCGAGAAAGGCGTCCACCTCCCGGACGTCGAATCCTCGAATTCTGGTCTTAAACTTCTGCTGCTGTATATCAAGGGGAGTAATGTTCATTGGCTTCACCTGCCTTTGTGTTTAGCGCAGCGACATCGCCAGATCGTACAAGCTCTGCACAACGAATTGCTGCAGAACGAAGACAGCCAAAATAACGAGAACAGGAGAAAAATCAATTCCACCATAATTCAATGGGATCCTTTTACGAATCTGGTAGAGCACCGGTTCTGTTATATTGTGAATAAAGCGAACGATCGGATTGTAGGGATCGGGACTGACCCATGACAGTACTGCGCGAATAATTATGATCCACATAAAAATGAAAAGAACAAAATCCAGTACCTTAGCAATTGCGGTCAATAAATTGCTGAATACAAACATATGCGGCCAACCTTTTCATCTTGACTTTTCGATTCTCACTGCCGGTTCCGGTCAAGGTTGCCGGAAGCTATCTAAACTAAATTATATTCTCACTGATAAGTCAAGATTTTTCATGCGAAATCAACGGGTAAGCCATTCTTCCGAATTCGTTCGCCCCTTTGCGAACCCATTGGATTTGAAGGCAAATCTCCGATTCCCTGTATCCACTCCCTTCAGCCCGTTTAAGTTTCTCCCCTTGAAAACCGGATATCCGCCCTTAAACACCAGCCGGCGGGCTGGTTTTTAGCCGGTGCAACCGAGATCCGGACAAATATCCCCATCATCACTTGATACATGCCAGTGCCAAAAGCGACCAGGCATGTTTTGCAGTAGGCTATCGATACCATGTTGCAAAGCCTATATCGGCCGGGCAGGGTCGAAACTTAAATTAATTTCAGGCAGTCAAACCAGCTGGTTGTCCCCAGGACACAGCCGTCGCCAATAAAGTGACGGCTTTCAAAAAATTGGTCCCATGTTGGCACGGATTTTCTGCAAATTCGCCTGCTGTCCTTTAGAGTGGAATTAGTTGCTGCCTGATCAAAGTGAAAATTATTTTTAATTATATCAATTCCTTTGGCTGAATGCAAATAGGGTGGACAAGACCTCATCCTGTTATATGAGGTGATTACGGATGATCAACGCTGTCATCACAGGGAAACGCAATGGTATAAGGCGTAAGGTGTAGGGTATAGGGTTTAAGGTATAAGGTCTGAGGCTGGAGGCCTTTTAATGAAAAACGGGAATGGCATTCGGCGTTCGGCACACGGGATAACGGAAAGGTTTAGGGTATAGGGTGTAAGGTAAAAGGTCTGAGGCATGGGGCTTAGGGCATGGCGCTTGGGGCAAAGGGCATGGCGCAAAGGGCATGGCGCAGAGGGCATAGCGCATGGGGCAAAGCGCTTGCGGCATGGCGTTCAGGGTGGTTGACGGGAGGGGCGTTCGGCCTTCGGCGCTCGGCGCTGATATCTGCTTGCCCTGCATAGCCTGAAAGGCGAAGCAGGGTCGTCTGTCATCTGTCCTCTGCTATCTGTTAATGGGTGTAGGGTCTAAGGGATTCTGAATGCGGAAGTGGGAACGCGGAATGCGGAAAGGGAAAGGAATGGCTTCCGAGGCACTCCTTGAGTTCTTTAAGACAGATGTGTCATCCCGCTCTGCGGGGGCGTTCGGCTTTCGGCACACGGCTTTGGGCATAGCGCATGGGGCATGGAGCACGGGGCAAATGGCATGGCGCAAAGGGCATGGCGCAGAGGGCATAGGGCATAGTGTTCGGGGTGGATGATGAGAATGGCATTCGGCTTACGGCTTTGGGCGCACGGCCGGAGAACCGGAGTGGGGTCAGTCTCTGCTTGGCGCGGCTACGTATCAGGACGTAGTTCAAGCCAAGCCTGAAGCTTAAACGAAGACGGGTGACGAACAAAAACCAGAGATGTGCAAGGTGCGAAAGATTGATCCGGTACACTTTCCACATTCCGCATTCCCAATTCCGAATTCGATAAACCCGCAACTCGCATCTCGCAACTCGCATCTCGCATCTCGCAACCCGCAACCCGCACCTCGCACCTCGCAACGCCCACCCC
>Ga0049117_10000587_pt1 | contig 11782 bp, 8 predicted proteins | sample WorMetHERISLAND1_2_FD_55105 | JGI IMG/M metagenome (GOLD analysis project Ga0049117, IMG submission 55105) | Marine gutless worms symbiont microbial communities from Max Planck institute for Marine Microbiology, Germany - Olavius geniculatus... | ecosystem: Host-associated > Annelida > Digestive...
TTAGGCTACGTTGCCATTGTAGGTTGGGTTGAGCCAACTCCGGGCTTTGTTGGGTTTCGTTGCACTCTACCCAACCTACATTTTTTCCGGCGTTATCATGAAATGCGAAACCCAACAACGGCCGATTTCGGAACCGATTCACAACTGCAGCAAATTTAAACCCTTTCAGATATAAGTTAATGGTTTCTGGGGGTGGCCTCGATTCGACTGAGCCCATCGCAGGCCGGCACGATTACCCGGGTAATCGCGGTTGAAAACCGCTCCCACGATCTATGAACGCATGATTTATTCGATGCTGTGATCTCGCTAATTGACTAAACCTCTGCCTCCCCGAAAGCCCCAGCCGGTAAAAGCTGCGCCACCTCCTTGTGACAGGCGCGCATGCCGCGCATACCGTTCGCGGCAATCGGCGCCAGTGCGGGATTCTCGGACCGGCAGCGTTCAAAGGCATGCGGACACCGATTCGCAAAACTGCATCCCGCCGGCAGATTGACCGGGCTCGGGGGTTCGCCGTCCAGCAGGCAATCCTCCTTGCGAAACGGCTTATCTTCCAGCGTCGCCAAAGCCGACAGCAGGGCCTGGGTATACGGATGGGTCGGCTGCTGGAATAATTGTGGCGTCTCTCCGATTTCGACGATTTCTCCCAGATACATAACGGCGACCCGGTCGCAGGCCCGGCGCACCATGGCCAGGTCGTGGCTGATGAACATATAGGTGAACCGGTAGTTTTTTTGAAGATCTCCGAACAATCCCAGCAATGCGTTCTGCTCACCGTGATCCAGGCTGGTCAGGGTTTCGTCCAGGATCATTATCTCGGGCTCCAGCACCAGGGCGCGGGCGATATTGATGCGCTGCCGTTCACCGGCGCTCAGGCTGCCCGGAAGCTCTTCGAACAGCCGCGTGCTCAGACCGACTTCCCGCATGGCGGCCTCAGCCTTGCGGCGAGCCTCTTGACGTGAAATTTTGTGGTGAATCAACAGGGGGTCGACGATGGTTCGGCCCACTGTCAAATGCGGCGGGATGGAGTTGTAAGGATCCTGCAGCAGCAGCTGGAACCGGCTTCTGAGACTGAAGCGTTCCCGGCGGTTTAGGCTTTGAACCTCCTTGCCCAGAAAGACAATTTCACCCGAATCGACATTTTCCAGCCAGGTCAGCAGGCGGGAAAGCGTTGATTTGCCGCAGCCGGATTCCCCCACCAGCCCGAAATTTTCGCCTTTCAGAATTTCGAACGAAACGCCGCGAACCGCCCGCACATCATTGTAGCGAAAAAAAGAATTGCGGATGCGGGTACGATACGTTTTATGAACATTGTTGATGCTGATCAGGCAGTCCTGATCCGGCGGCGGTTTGCCGTCACGATGGGAAAGCGGCCGGGCGCCCGGCGTCTGCCAGATTTTTGGCAGGCGACTAATCAGCTTGCGGGTGTACTCCGCCTTGGGATCGTTAACCAGCTGCTGCGGTTGGGCGCGTTCCACAATCTTGCCGCCCTCCAGGACACAAATCATATCGGCAATTTCACAAACGGTGGGCAGCGAAGATGAGATAAATATAAACGCCGCATCGAATTTTTCGCGCAGCCCTTTGAACAGCGAGATGATTTGAGCCGCAATGGTGACGTCGAGCGGGAGCGTCACATTGTCGGCAATAATCAGACCCGGGTCGTTTAACAGGGCATCCACGATCATGGCCCGCTGGATCATGCCCCCGGAATACTGGTAGGGAAATTCTTCGAAGCGCAGCAGCGGGTCCGGTATATTGACGGCTTCCAGCAGGGTCAGCACCCGGTCTTTGGCCTCGTTGTCTGAAATGCCCTGCTTGGTGGCCCGCAATTTTTCGACCAGCTGGCAGCCCACGGTCATCGTGGGATCGAGCGCACTGTAAGGATTGGCGCCGATGTAGCCGATTTGGCGGCCCCGCGGGCCGGCTGTTTTACTTTCTTTGGCGTTCACAAGGTCCCGGCCGCGAAACAGCACGCGGCCGCGGGTGATGGACAGGGACCGCGGCAGCGAATCAATCAGCGCCAGTGACAGCAAGGTTTTGCCCGACCCGCTCTCCCCGATGATACCCATGACATGCCGTTCGGGAACCTCGAACTCGATCTCGTTCAATAGGCTGCGGGTTGACCGGCCGCGCCTGGAGGCAACCGAAAGGTTTTCCACTTTGAGCAAGGGCGCCGCCATCAGACCAATCCCCCGTAAACCCGTTCACGGGCGCGTTCAAAAGCGGTACCGATAAGGTTCAATCCCAGCAGCACACTGAACAGAAAAGCGCCCGGAATGGAGGAAATCCACCAGGCGTTGAGCATATACTTGCGGCCGTCGGCGATCATGGTTCCAAATGAGGGGGTCGGCGGCTGGATTCCCAATCCTAAAAAGCTGAGCATGGCCTCGAAAATCATCATGCGGGCGATATCCAAAATGGCGACAAAGGCCAGGGAAGGGATGACGTTGGCGGCGATCAGCAGCAGGACGATGCGCAGGTCGCTGGCCCCCGACACCCGTGCCGCGCGCACAAATTCGCGCATTCGTTCATTTAGCGCGATGCTGCGGGCCACCCTGGCATAAACCGGCCAGCCGGCCAGGGCCAGCACCAGCACGATGTTCGGAATCGACGGCCGCGAAACGCCTAAAATGGCAATGGCCAAAACAATGGCCGGGATCGACAGCTGCACGTCGGTCAGCCGCATCAGGACCACATCGGTCCAGCCGGATTTGAACCCCGACCACAGGCCGACGGCGCAACCGATGACAAACATGAAGAACACGGCAAAAACGGCCACCAGCAAAGACGTTTTCAGGCCGATCAGGCAGCGGATAAGAATATCCCGGCCCAGTTGATCCGTCCCCAGCGGGTGGGTCCAGCTGCCGCCGTCCATAAAAACCGGCGGCAAAAACCGGTGGCGAACATTAATTTTGGTCGGGGATATATCGGTGACCTCCGGCCAGATAAACGCCGCTGCAATCAGCAGCGTCGTCAGGGTCGCCCCGATCCAAAACCAGGGTGAATTGCGGGCCTGGTGCCATACCCGCCGGGCCAGGGTCTGGGGCTTTGAAGCCGGTCGAAGGTCTTGTATTGCAGCGTCGCTTGCCATAGTCAATACTCGAGTCTCGGGTCGATTAAGCTGGAAACGAAATCAACCGCCATGTTTACGAAAACGAAAATGACGCTGATCAGGATCGTGATGGCCTGGATCAGCGGAAAGTCCCTTTGCAGAACGGCGCTGATGGTCAGGTGGCCCAAGCCCGGATAATCGAATAAAAATTCGATGATCAGCACGCCGCCCAGCAGCGTGCCGATTTGGATGCCGAACAGGTTCAGGACGGGTACCGATGCATTGCGGGCGGCATGGCGCCAGATCATCCGTTTGCGGCTCAATCCTCTCATTTCACCCATGGCCACATAGGATTCATTGAGGGCGGTGCCGAGCGAGATGCCGATGGAGCGGATAAGAATAGGGGCCAGCTCGATTGCCAGTACGATGGCCGGCAGGATGGCATAGCTGAAACCTTTGTATCCCACGGCCGGCAGCCAGCCGAGCTTTATCGAGACTGCCAGGGCCAGCACCAAACCCAACCAGAAATTAGGGAGGGATACCATGACCGAGGAGGTTAAAATGGCGATGGTATCGGGCAGCCGCATGCGATAAATTCCCGCCAGTGCCCCGATGGGGAGCGAGATCAACAGCGCGAACAGAATTGCCAGACCGGCCAACTGAAGCGTCAGGGGCAGCCGCTCGGCGATCAGGTCGATGACCTCGGCCCGGTCGAGCCGGGTAGGGTCGTTGGCCCGGCCGCCGCCGGTGGTCTGGCCGCTTTTGGGACGAATGAAACTCGTTCCGAAATCACCGTGCAGCACGCCTTTCATATAGCGCGTGTATTGAACGATAATGGGTTCATTCAGCCCCAGTCGGGCGGCCATGGCGTCGAGCGTTTCCTGGGTGGCCATGGGTCCCAAAATCAACCGCACGGGATCGCCCGGTACAATCCGCAGGATGGCAAAGATCAGGATCGTCACCAGGAAAACAATAACAACCGCCTGAGCCAACCTGCGTATGAGAAAACTCGCGAAAAAGGCCATTTTTTTTTCTTCAAACCTACGGTTTGTAGAAATAAGATTTCAGGTGTTCCGCCAGCCTGCGACGAGCTCAGTCGAGTCGAGGCGGGCCGCCGGCCAAATAAACTGCCGGTCAAGTCGAAAACGAAACTATTATTGATCTATGACGCTACTATTGATTGTGGGAGCGGTTTGTAACCGCGATTTATTGAATAGATGCCCTAGAGCCCAATTTGTCTGAACCTGTTCTTCAGGGCTAACAATGTAGTGGCGGGGTTTATCCCCGCCAGGAGCTTGGCGACTATCACCGATAAACTCACTGAGTCGATTCGTTGCGGGACAACGGCGGTATGCGCCGTTTAGGCGGGGATAAACCCCGCCACTACATTGTCGGCCAAGCCCATCGAATTAAGTATTCAATCTATTTAAACGATTGAGCGCAGCGATACCACAAATAATCAATAATCAATAATCAATCTTCAATTCCTGCATGTCCGGGCAGGAATTATGTCATTTCGGCCTTCATCAGGTTAAATGCGCCATCCGGATATATGTGAACACCCGTCAATCCTTTGGTCATTCCATGCAGCATGACGGAAGTAAACAGCGCCAGGCTTGGCGCGCGTTCGACCAGCAGCGGATACGTCTCCGTTTTGAGAATTTCTATCCGTTTTGTCAGATCCGGCTCTTTCAGCTGTTTGGCGATGGATGCATTCACATCCTTGTCATTCAACCCGTTTTGCAGGGCCGGCGGATTGTTCCACAATAGATTCAGATGAACGCCGGGTTCGGGCGCCGTTGCCGCCCAGCCGCAATCGACCATGTGGCCCTCCGCCAGGTTGTAGATGCGCTCGTTCCATGCCGCCGGCTCGTGTACGGTCAGTTTGACCGGGAATCCCTGCTCCTGCATCAAGGCCTGGATGATTTCACCATACTCCTTGGTCTTGGGGTAAAATCCCGTTGAGGTGATATATTCCAGCTCCGGCATTCCCTGCCCCTTGGGGTAGCCGGCCTCGGACAGCAGCTGCTGGCATTTGGCGGGGTCATATCCGGGTATGGTCGTCAGATCGCTGTACCCGATTTTGCCGCGCGGCATGATGTTGTTGACGGCCGTGCCGGATGCGCCCATGAGCTCGACGATCATGCTGCGATCGATGGCGTGGCAGGCGGCCCGGCGGACCCGCACATCGTCAAACGGTTTTTTGTTGCATCGAAAATGCAGGTATTTGTTTTCGATGGATACGGTCTTCGTCACTTTTACCTTGTCATTTTTAGCCAGGCTTTCGAACTGCTCGGCCTCCAGACGTTCGATCATCTGGGCTTCGCCGGACAACAGCGACATGACCCGTGTGGTTGCATCCGGCACATAAGAGAACACCAGACGATCGATCTTCGGTCGCCCTAAGTAGTAATTCGGGTTGGCTTCCAAAATTGTGCTGTCGCCTTCCTGGGCCACGAATTTAAACGGTCCGGTGCCGTTGATGGTCTTTTCAATCGTTTTGTCTGCAATGTCCTGGGCCGACATGACGCAGACATAGGGATGCAGGTAATTCAGCGAATTGTTGAGCGGTATCCCTTTGGCCTCACTGCTCACCAGGGCCGTGTGGCTGTCGACAATCTTGACCTCGATCTTCTCCGCCCCGGGAATGACGCCCCGCGGGCGGCCGGGCGTGGATGCATACTCCAGGGACGCCTTCAGGTCTTCGGCCAGGCAATCCTTGCCGTTGTGAAATTTAACGCCCTTGCGAATTTTATATTCCGAAACGAAGGGGTTGACCGGTTTGATTTCCTCGACGATTTCATTGACCGGAGTCAGGGGATCCTGACCGGGTATCATCGGAAAGAAAATGCAGTGGTTGAAGGCCTGGGTTTCGATCAAGACATTGGCGAGCGTGGTGTTGGCTGTTGGATCCCAGTTTCCGGTGACGTTTTCCGCCCCAAGAAACCTCAGTGTTTTGGTGCCGGCATGGGATTTTCTGATGATGAACGGGGCGTTCGTAACAGCGGCACCCATTGCCAATCCGACGCCTGCGGTTTTGATAAAACGTCTGCGACTGATTCCTTTAGCCATGATGTCCTCCCTCCTTTCCTACCTCCGAGGCGATTAGATGGTTAGACTGCCAAGCAAATCAATACGACACTAATTACTGACGAATATTCACAAATTAAACAACATTGTCAACAAAAAAATATATTCATAATCAGTATAATTTTTGTTGATAATTGTGGTTTTTTGACATATTTTGGACTGATGAAAATTCCCGAATTGCGCCGGTCGGAAATTTGCCGCCTGGTACTTGAACGCAAACGCGCAAGTGTCAAGGGGCTGGCGGTCTCGCTGAAAGTATCCGAGGAGACCATCCGAAGAGATATTAATGTATTGTATTCCCGAGGATTTTTGGTAAAGGTCCACGGCGGGGTGGTGGCGCCGGATATTCCGGGTCTCGGCACGTTCAAGCGCCGCAGTGATCATCTGGCCAAGGAGAAACTTGCCATAGCCAGGGCCGCGCGACATCTCGTCAAACCGGGTGAAAGCCTGATGATCGATGCCGGCTCAACGACGAATCTTTTCTCTGAAACCATGATCACCTGCAAGCCCTTGACGGTGATCACCAATTCACCCCAGGTTGCCCGCAACTTTTGGCGGGCCGGTACCGAAAATTCAGTCATCATGTTGGGCGGTGCTTTGATGCTCGATACCGAGGAGACCCTGGGAGAAATTGCTTTGGAGCAGATCAGGCAGTTCAATGTCGACCATACGATATTGACCATCAGCGGTGTCAGTGAAACGGGGCAGATCATGCGCTACCGTATGGATGAGGTAATGATCGCGCGGGCTATGGTGGGACAGGCCAAAAAAGTTACAATCCTCGCCGACCACACCAAGATATTCAATCCGGCCTTGATGACCATTTGCGAATTGTCCGCAGTGACCAATTTTGTGACTGACAGGAACCCACCCGATCGGTTTGCCGCGTTGTTGAAGGAATTGGGAACGAATCTAGTCATTGCCGAGGCGGATAAAAACTTCAAAAAGTAAATTTTAGATTTTGGAATGCGGATTTTGGATTTAAGGTATTCTATCCATTTTAAAACGATTGAGCGACACGCGGCGCAAGCGCCTGCGCTGCGCGAGCGATTCCACCATTCGACAATCGACATTCGTCATTCGTCATTCCAATGTAGTTTCATAAGAGCGCTGCCTCTGGCCAAAAAAACGGCCAGTCTGATCAATGTCAGAAACTTTGTTCATATGACAACGTAAGGTCGGCCACCGTGCCGACCTGATTTAGCGGGCACGGTGGCCCGCCCTACGTTTTAAAATAAGCGGTTTCACTTGAGATTCATGGTGTCAGAGAATTAGGTCATTTTATCCTGACACCTGAACACTGACACCTGAAACCTTGACTGTTTCATAAGAGGGAGCAACAACATGCAATCCGATATCCGTCTTTTGTCGGCGACGGAGCTGATGAATGCGTTCAGAAAGAAAACACTGTCGCCGGTTGAGGTCATGAAAGCAGTTCTGGAACAGGCAGAGAGGCTCAATCCCCACATCAATGCGCTGTTTTCAATCAAAGCGGACATGGCATTGGAAGCGGCGCGCAAATCGGAAAAGCGCTGGCAACAGGGCCGTCCCATAGCTGATTTGGATGGGCTTCCCATTACCGTCAAAGACAGTATCAAAGCCAGGGGCCTGTTATCCTGGCGCGGCTGCAAGGCTTTCATGGAGGCGGGGCTTTCCGACGAAGATGCGCCGCCTGCGGCGCGGCTCAAAGAGGCCGGTGCCATTATATTTGCCAAGACCACCCAACCGGATCTGGGCATGCTTGCCAGCGGGGTGAGCTCGGCCCACGGCGTCGTTCGCAACGCCTGGAACACCGCATACAATCCGGGGGGATCGAGCTCGGGCGCCGCATCATCGGTCGCAGCCGGTATCACACCCTGCTCCATAGGCTCTGATATCGGCGGTTCGGTGCGCCTGCCGGCCGCCCACTGCGGCGTCTTCGGCTTCAAGCCCACCAATGGACGGATTCCCCATATTCCTCCCGACCCCATGCGCTGTGCCGGTCCCCTGACCCGGACGGCGGCGGATGCAGCGCTGATGCTGAATGTCTTGACGAGACCGGATCAACGCGACTACTGGTCATTGCCGCCGGTTGAGGATAACTATCTCAGTAGCCTCCGGATTGACCTGAAGGGGTTGAGGCTTGGATTGCTGCTGGATATCGGCTTCGGCCCACCGGTTTCGGCTGCCGTCCGCCGGTCCGTCAAAAAAGCGGCCCAATGCCTCCATGATGCGGGTGCCGTCGTGGAGCCGGTTTCACTATCTTTTGATTTCGACCCGTTACGAGTGATCGAGCGCTTTTTTATGGTTCGCTGCCTTTATGAGTTCAATACCTTCACCGGGGAACAAAAACAAAATGTTCTGCCCTATATCCGGCAGTGGACCGGGGAGGCCGAAGATATCAGCGGCACCGAACTGATGGCATCCGTCGCGGGGATTGAAAAGATGAAATCTATTCTGTTCGAGAAATTTGAGAATTTCGACTTTATCCTTTCCCCGGTCATTCCGGTGACCGGATTTGCCGCCGATGCTCTGGGGCCCGATCCCGACCATCCGATTGCCCACATTGGCTTCACCTGTCTTTACAATCAATCCCGGCATCCGGCAGCCAGCATCTGCTGTGGCTTCGCTGAGAACGGCCTGCCGATCGGATTGCAGATCATCGGCAAACTGTTCAACGACCTGGGTGTCCTGCAACTGGCAAATTCCTACGAGCAGATGCGGGGATTGGATATAAACTGGCCGGCGCAAGTACCATGACGCACAGCGTCAATCTGCAAAAACCTGATCCGAACAAGCCGGAAATGACGAATGACGAATTGCGGTATCGCTTCGCTCTGTCTATTATATTACAATCGATCATTAAACTTTTTTAGCCATTTTAAAAAGTTGACGCCAAAATTGATCTTCGTAAACGCCTGTATACCAAAGGTTTACAAAGAAACTGAAAAATATATTGCGCTTTTTGCGCAAAACTGAATTGATAACTGTCTAACCCGGATAAGCCGAAATTGAAAATTGAAGATTGAATATTGGTGGTCCGCCTCGCCTCGACTGAGCTCGTCGAAGGCCGCATCCCTGCCGCGGCATAGTCCCGTGCTTTTTGGACAACGCCGGGTCCGATTTCCGCATTCCGACTTCAAATTTCTGCCCTCTGCATGCCGCGTCGTAGCTCGAAGAGCGAAGTCGGGTCTTCTGACTTTTGACATCCATCTTCTGTCAATAGCATCCATTTCGGGTTTTTATTCATATAAATCCGCAATCCGCAATCCGCAATCCGCAATCGAAGCCCTCTGTCTTCTGACTTCTGTCCTCTTCACCACAACAGCCCCTTCCGCTCCAGCTTGAGCCTGATATCTTCAAGCCCCAGCCGATCAAGTTCTTCAGCAGACGGTATCCCATCATCGTTCCAGCCGCGCGATGCGTAATAGCGCGATACCATGACATTAAATTTTTCACGATCAAGTATAGGCTTTTGCTCCCCGGGCGGGTTTTCAAAAAAGCGCTGATGAATCGTATCGTCACTGCGGCTGATGCCGGCCATGGCATTGTACGCCCGCGTCATTAACCCGGTGCGCTTGGCGGCCTTCATGGCTTTTTCCTCATCCATGGGCATGCCGGTTGCATATTCGATCAATTTTAAATGATCGTCCACCAGGATGGGATTGTACTGCCAGAATCCGGTCCAGTATATACAGACACCGGTGCAGTCGGCCAGGCTGTTTTTGTCTACATCGTAGGAAGCAAACGGCACGATTTTTTCGTAGTCGTGATCCCGGCCTTCATATTCACTTTCAAATTCCGGCTGTAATGCTGCCGGGTAGGAAAAGAAACCGTCTTTCACATATTTTTTTCTCCATTCCGCCGAATAGTATTCGAGACCCTCCGATGCGATAAACCCTTCACTCCTGGTCTGATCGGGCTTGTCCCCGACGGACGACAGCAGAGCACTGTAGGGATCGATGGAATAGGGGATGGGTTCGAGTTTCTTGACATGGTAGGCATGGTCTTCGGCACCCTTGCCGATCTTTCTTGCTGCTTCGACCACGCCCCATGCCAGGATGTCTCCAATGTCTTCCCGTCCGGCAATTTTTTCAATCAGGCGAAACGCCGCCTCCCGGTCCCCCCAATTCAACTTGAGCCCACCGGTATCCCCCCGGGTGATAATGCCTCTCTGGTACAGGTCGATTGCAAAGCCTGTCAGGTAAGCCGTTGAGACGACATCGAGGCCATAGTTTTCGCAGAGTTCGAAGCATCGCACACTGAAATGAATATCGCAGATCTTTAAGGCAAACATAAAATTGAAGTAGGACATGCACTTGACGGCGGCGTACCGGCCTTCGGGCAATGTGATGACCGACTTGCATCCGATACCGCAGTTAAAGCAACCGGCCGATCTTCTTTTAAAGTCAGTATTGAAGTCGGTTAGAATTTTTTCGTCATCTTCAAATGTCACCACCTCTTCATAATTGCCGTGCACGGCTTCATTAAAGAGCCAGGCGCCGTTTTTGGCTGGCCAGTCGCGCCAATACTTCTTGATGGGATCTGTTTTGGAATTGATGTGATCACATGTTTTTTTGAGTTCTGCCGGGTTGGCGACCAGTATGTCGCCCGTGCCCTGGACAACGATGGCTTTCAGCTTCTTGTGGCCTATGACCGCACCGACACCGGCACGGTGGGCGCCGGCCCCCGGGCTATGCTCGATGGACGACGCGAAGACCTTGTTTTCACCCGCCGGACCAATGCAAAGCACCTGGATATTGATTGGTTTGTGCTCTGTTCTGAGGATCTGTCCGGTTTCACGAACACCTTTTCCCCACAGGTGGGCAGCATCCCGCAGTTCAACAAGGTCGTCCCGGATAAACAGGTAAACCGGGGTCTCAGCAATTCCTGTAATGAAAATTGTGTCATACCCCGCTCGTTTAAGTTCGGGGCCCCAAAACCCGCCGATGGTGGAATAGGTGAGCAAACTTGTCTGCGGGGACCGGGTGACCAGTGCCGTTCGGTTGGCGCCGGGGGCCAAGGTGCCGGTTAACACCCCCGCCGAGAAGACCAGGGGATTATCAGGCGCAAAAGGGTCTGTCTCGGGCGATACGCGGTCGACGAACATTTGGGTGGCAATGCCCCGGCCCCCCAAGAACTTTTCGTACTGTTCCGGGTCACTGTCTCTCTTAATAATACGACCGCTGGATAGATCGATATCAAGTCTTTTGCCGGCCAATTCGAATGGCATTTTGTTTAATCCTTGTTTTTCACTTGGGAAACCGAAAATTTAAAACCGAATCACGCTAAAGACGTGACCTAAAGCTCGCAGAATATCGAACAAGAAATATCGAATGATGAAGTGTGGAATCGCTTCAGGCTTGGGGCTTGGAGCTTGGGGCTTCGAGCTACGACCCCACACGTCGCTCTTCGAGCTACGACCCCACAAGACGACCCGACACGTCGCTCTGTCTATTTTAGATAAAATTAAATCGATGGAATACCTTACTTCGACATGCGTCATTCGTGATTCGTCATTTCATGAAGTTTCACACGAGCGCTGCCTCTGGCCAAAAAACGGCCAGTCTGATCACAAAAAGAAACTTCAAAAACCAAATTTTGGATTTTGGAATGCGGATTTTGGATTTAAGGTATTCTGTCCATTTTAAAACGACTGAG
>Ga0049117_10000592_pt1 | contig 11684 bp, 10 predicted proteins | sample WorMetHERISLAND1_2_FD_55105 | JGI IMG/M metagenome (GOLD analysis project Ga0049117, IMG submission 55105) | Marine gutless worms symbiont microbial communities from Max Planck institute for Marine Microbiology, Germany - Olavius geniculatus... | ecosystem: Host-associated > Annelida >...
ATACTTTTTTCCTTTTTCATCCAAAGTGTTTCCATTTGCATTTAACTTGCGGAACGGACGACTCCTTGAGCCCATTGCTCCGTCTTCGGTGCATATTGCCANTATAGATGTGCGCTCAGCCGCATTGCACTTGTTCAGAGGCGCCCCTACGTGAATATCTCTGGTTGTTATACCAGGTGAAGGCGATTTTATGAGCGTAGGCGNGCATCTGCAAGAGCAGATTGCTCCAATTGTTNGCCAATCGGCTTGTTTNAGTATGTCTGCTGCCTGCTTGGACGTACTATGGTTTGCGGGATCCAAGGCCATTGGCTCAGCTTTGCCATATCGATGTCTCAAAAACAGTTTTTCCTTTTTCATCCAGAGNGTTTGCGTTTGTTTGCGGCCAACCTGATGGAAGCCTCCTTGAGGCGGTAGNTTCTGCCTTCGAACTGGAGAAGATGCCCTCTGTGCAGGAGGCGATCGATAATGGCCGAGGAAGCGGCGTTGTCGCGCAAAAGCTTTCCCCAGTCCTCCAGGGGCCGATTTGAGGTGATCACGGTGCTTCTTCTGGCCGAGTANCGGGTTAGGATAATATCCAGCAGATCGTCGGCGGCTTGATCCGGCATCTTCTTGCGCAGGAACAGATCATCAATGACCAGTAGGTCGGCTTCTGAGAACAGCTTATTGACCTTTTTTCTCCGATTGAGCTGCACCGCCTCGAAAAGATCTTCAAAGAAGCTATGGGCTTCGCGGTACATTACTTTATAGCCCGATTCGATGGCAGCATGGGCGACTGTCTTAGCGATATGGCTTTTGCCGGTTCCCGGTGACCCGATGAGTAGAGCGTCCTGACCGTCGCGGATAAACTTGCCGCTGACCAGCTCATAGATTTCTTTTTTGGGCAGTTTCGGGTTGAACCCCCAGTCGAACTCCGTCAGTGTAGGGCGTTCTTTAAGCCCAGAGGCCTTGAAACGGGTGTTAATCAAGCGGGAGTTTCGGCTGTCCAATTCATCCTGCAGCAGACAGGCAAACACCTGTGCAAAGGAGTCGCCCTGGTTGGCCTGGGTGATACGGGTAGAAAGCGTGCTGTTCATGCCATGAAGGCGTAAGGCCTTCAGATGCTTTTCGATCTCAGACAGTGCCATGTTCATAGAATTGCCTCCTTGTTATTGTTGATCCGATGATTGAGTCATCTTAGATGATTCCTTGCCTGCGTAGTGCGCGAAGCTGGTCCACCGTCATGTCCGCCGGATCCTGGACGGACTGCGGGATGAGTTCGGCTGATTGACCGTTGACAGATATCTTCTGATTCCAGTCAAACACCGTCACGGCCAGCTTGTGGCGCTCGAGTTGCTGCTGTATCTTGCCGGCGGCTTGCTGTCCGGCCTTGTCGCGGTCCAGGAACAACAGGATGTAGGGGAACTGCAGCCGGTTGCGGATCCACAACAGCCGTTGGATCTGTTCGGCTGAGATGCTGGTTCCCATCAACGCACCGACATTGCGGCAACCAGCCTGCACCAGCTTGGCCACATCAAAGTATCCTTCCACGAGAATCAGACCCTGATTTGCTGGCCTGCTCCCCGGCCTCTTGATCCAGCACAAGCTTATCCTGGTTGTAGATTTCCAGTGTTTTGCGGAACGGATAGCTCCAGTATTTTCCATCCCGCTGTTGTTGTTCTGTGCTCAGTGCCCGGCCGGTGTGGCTTAGGACTACGGGTAGAATGTCTTTGCCATTTTCTCGCACGCCACGGATTTGGAACACCAACCGGCCGTTGAGAGGCGAGCCGCTTTTTCCTTGTGTCCGCTGAGGCAAAAAGCCACATCCCAGATAGCGGCAGGTGCCGGTGTCTATTGCCCGGCGCTGCAGTTCCGGATGATCCGGGCGCAGGTAACGTCGCAGATCGATTTTGATGGCCGGATTAGTCTTTGTCGAAGCCGCCGCCGGCGACAGATTCCTATCGGCGCACGTTGACTGAGGCCGTATGCCGTCTACCGTGGAGATTCCCTCGGCCACCATCCATTGCGCGACCTGCAACATGCTCATCTGTCGACCTTTTTCTTGCAACATCTGCCGGCAAAATTGCATGATGCCGCCTCCTCGGCCGCTGCTAAAGTCCTTGAAAATATTCTGCGACAGACTCACATGCATTGAAGCCGTTGCTTCCCCGGTAAATGGTGACTTGAGCCAAATCTCATCATCGCGCCGGCGCCGCTTGTTATCTACCTGTAGCTCAAAGATCTCTATGACCCGCAGCCAGCTTGCCCGTTGCCAGACTTGCGCCAGGTTGTCCCACGAGACGATTGCTGAGCCAGCTGAAGAGACACTGTGCTCAACCGCGTGCCCCGGTGCCGTTGCTTGGGCGGCGTGTTGCTTCCAAAACGCCCCGTAGTCTTCACCGGCTCGGATCAAAGGATGCTCTTGGATCAGTTCGTTTCGCCCTTGGGCAAACTGTGTCTCATCGGCTTGCGCCGCGATGCTTTCCACCATCCGGCGTATCGCCTTGGAGCTTGTCAAACCATTTTTCTTGGCCACTTCAGCAGCTTGCTCCACATGCCGGGCCGCAAAGTGGCGAACAAGATTGACCAGGCCATACATCCGGCGCTGACCGCTTCGGCCCTCCTGATTGAACCACATTTCACATAGCGAAAACGTATGCGGACCGATCATCTCGGCGCGGGCCAGCAACCTGTCGGTTTGCCGGGATGGATTAAATATCCGCTCTTCGGGCCTCATCAGTACTGAACCGGGTCGGCTGCTTTTGTTATGGCGGCGGATGACCTCCATTCGGACCGGATCCAGGATCTCAATCTGATCATCATAGATGCGAACCACTACCTTGCTATACAATGGCGCCGGCGCTGCCCCATAGTACGCCTTGTCGACCTGGATGGTACCGTCATCATAGACCGTGCGTGTTGCCTGCTCAAAATACCGGAACGGCACCAAAGGCAGGGGCTCTAGATAGGGCTTTTCTTCCCTGAACATCTCGGCCACCTGACGCTTGCTGCGGCCGTGGATCCGTTGGGCCGCCCAGCGATCCTCCCAGTGCATCAGCCAGTCGTTCTGGGCTTGGATACTGTCAAATCGGCGTCCCTTCAAAGCGGTGTTCTGGGTGTATTTGACCGTGTTTTCCACCGTCCCTTTCCGGTTGGCGTCGCCCACTCTGGCCGGATCCGCCGTTACCTCATAGTGCTGCAAAACAGTGGCATACAACACGTTGAGCTGCGGATCATATATATCTGGCTTGATCACCCCCTCTTTCAGGTTGTCCAACGTCACATATTCTGGGCAGCCGCCAAAATACTGGAATGCTTCCTCATGGAGCCGAGACCACACTTCTTTGCTCGATTTCCATACCACTTTGCGAAAGGCCCGCCCGGAGTATTTCAATGTCATCACAAACAGCCGTGGCCGTCGATATTTTCCGCTGCGATGAAGCGTTGGAGCCCCGCTTCCATAGTCAACTTGAGCCTCTTCTCCAGGAAAAAACTCCAGACGGTCATACTGTCTGGGATCCTTTTTCTTCAGCCCCCGGACAAAGCGCTTCACACTATTGTATTTATGGGTGAACCCAAAGCGTTCCACCAGATCCTGGTAGATGGCCATGCCATTACGACCCAACCTGACCTGCTCTTCAATCCATTCTCGGTGCGGCTCGCAGGCGCTGCGAGCATGCTTGGGCGGCTTGCTCTGCCGAGCCGGTGGCCGGGGTGGGGGATTTTGGCCAAACTCAACATACGCCCCGGTGGCCACCTCTTGTGCGGTGGGGGATTTTGATGTAAAAGCACCTTGACCCGCCACAAGATCATCATCTCGTCCATATTTGCGAATGGTCTTGCGATCAACGCCGGTCTTTCGGTTTATTTCTCGTTGACTGATTCCCTTGCCTAATAGAGTCTTTACTGTTGCCTGTAGATGCGGCTTCAAAACGTTCATCCCTTCTGTCTCCCATCTGCTGATTATCAAATGGGAGAGCTTTACGCTCTGTCGCCGTTCAGGCAAATCTTATTATGAAATCGGCCCGGATGGGTGGGGGATTTTCAAGTGGCCATAGGTGGGGGATTTTGGGTGGCCGTCAGGGGCAGAGTGAACACCGAGATTTACAATGAACCGGTTAGCGGTCGGGTTATGGTGCGCAGGCTTAATCTGGACGGCGATGGCCAGGCCGATCTCACGGTGCACGGTGGTGCATACAAAGCCGTCTACGTCTATGACGTTGAAAATATCAACTACTGGCGGGAGGAACTGGGCCGGGATGATCTCGGCTATGGTCAATTCGGCGAAAATTTCTATGTTAAAGGATCTGTGGAATTGGGGCGTGCCGGAAAATCGCATCCGTTTTGAGCTCTTCGGCCCGGCGGCCCTGCTACAGGAGGGAACCGGCGCCAGAGGCCGTAAAAGAAAAATGGCGGCTGAAGAGCAGGCTTATGAGATTGTCTTCTCGGAATCCGGGATTAGCGCCAAATGGGATCCGGAGTATGAAAATCTGCTTGAATTTGCGGAAGATCAGGGGGTCTTTCCCGACTTTAGCTGCCGCTCCGGAATCTGTCACTCCTGCCAATACGAGCTTTTGGAAGGAAAAGTCAGTTATACTTTCGAACCGCTGGATCCCCCTTACCCAGGCCAGGCGCTCCTGTGCTGCGCCCGTCCGAGATCAAATCTGGTGATTGACGTCTAAGATATCAAATGGCTGAACGTAGCAGAAATGCGAAATCCATTTAAGAGATAAGCATAATTTGGGTTACAACCTAGGCACAATCTTGTGCCTAGGTTGTTCGCAATGTAAGTAGATAATTATTAGTGGAAGTACAAAAATTAAGTTAGAACCAACGTCTTGGAACCCCTTTACAGGCGGCACGCTTTTATGCCACACTCTAGTGCAGAGAGGCTCTTTTTGTTAACTGCTCGAAATAAAGCCTGAGAAGACGCAGCCACTTCAAAGGGTTGCATATGCATTATTTATTTACGGTGAGACTACTACTCGGAAGTCACCCTGCGTCGTAGTTTTCAGGAAAAGCTCTGTTGTTCCCAGAAGCTTGAGAATGTCTGGACTCAATGAGGATTTTGAACCGCCGGGTTGCACAATGACCACCTCAAATTGTAGCTTGGATCGCCGGGCCTTTTCCTTGAAGTATGACAACCGCTTCATATCTCCTTTAAGAAACCGCGAATGGCCTTCTCTGGCCCATATTTCATGACGGCGTTTGAGATCATGATATAGGCGCGTCATGCCCAAGTGTTTGACGGTTATGCTTTTCTGAGCCTGCCCACAGACCGTGTAGAAATTTCCGATATCGTTAGATATCCGCGCTCCAAGAGCTCCCTTGCAATGGACTAGACAGAGCTTGATCGTGCCCTCATCTATGTCTTTCAAGCAAACCAAATCACCAGCTTCGCCTTTGCCATCATCATTGAAAACAACATCGTACTCATCGGCGACCGCCAAAAAGCTGTGGTGTTGGATTGTGTTTTCATCTCCGGCTTTGCCGATAGATTCCCTGTTCAGCGGTATAAGGTGCCATTCCCAGGCTTCGATCCGGTCTCTCGGGTACTCTCCGGCGTCAATGGGAACCGGAATGTGATAGCAGTTATAAGAATATGTTCCGTCTGCATATCGTACTATCACAGGATCAACCACGAAGTATTCGCGCAAGTCTACCTTTGGGCCATTGCCCTTAAGAAAGAATGCATCCGGGCCCGAGACTTTCTCGTACCGGTATCCGGCCTCAGACTGCCCATCGATCCGGAAGCTGTACTCGGATGACGCAGCATCGCTCGACAGGTGGATAATGATTTCGCTATCGTTTCTGACTTCGGAAATCTCAAGATCAATCAGATAAAGCGGGACTTCCGCTGTGCCAAACACGATGAATTGCTTATCACTGAATCCTATTTGTACTTGTTCACCCCACTGCACACTTATCGGATATTCCCCATAAGGCGCATTCAGCTTTTGCGGGCGCAGGAAATCGCTCGTAATGTTCGCCGCGTCGATCTCTTCTTCGGTAGAAACTTTCGACCAGGTATGCATCGTCCAGTCAATCCACTGCGCAATAGTCCCTGCCGATTGCTGCCAGACCTTGCCGCGCTTTTGTGTCCCACCCCATAGCACGCGTTCCCCATTCTCATAGCCGATGCAGGCGATGTTGTTCAAGGCGGATTCGGACCTTTCGATAAGCGCAAGGCCTTCTGTAACATTCGGCCCAAAATACGAGGTGAAACTGATCGCGCCGATCCGCGACGAACCGAGATTCTTTACGAGCGGCAACTCAACGTTGTTCAGAATGTTGAATATAACCGGCCCTTGTAGAAGCACCGTGTCGTCGTCCGTTATTGCTTTGGCGACAGCAGTGCTCCTCAGCCCGTTATAGTCGCTCGCATAGACGAAAAGAGCCGCATTCTCCCTGTCCCACCTTGCCACTATTAAATGATAATGCCGATCAAGCAGGTTCTGGTAATTTCCCCAGCGTACGCGCGTGCTGCGATGAACAACAGCAACCAGAACGGCATTGTCTTCACTGATGGCATGCCAACTCTCCGCATCGCTTGGCAGGACGCTATCATAGTTTCGCGGATTCCAATTTGCACACCGCGTTTTGAATATCTGCGTGGACAGAGAGGGGCGCAGATTCCACAGCGAAAGATGGCCGTGCAGATCTCCACCTTCTCGTAGGCTGTGAACCACATCCTGTAGCCGAATTTCTTCAATAATTCTGTCTTCGCTAAAACGCCGGATTAACCTATCCCAATCGGCACCTTCGGCATATAGAGCTTCCAGCTTCTCTTCGGTCTTGGGATCGGCGATATTCGCCACAACGGTGGCTTCACCAATCTGCGCCCAATTGCCTTTACGTGTGAATCGTCCGACGAACTGCAATGTGATCGCCAGTGATTTGTGAGCATCGTGTAGCGCGGCGATCTTCAGGTTTGGCAGGTCGAAACCTTCCCCCAGCATATCAACGCAAACTACGATATGCGAGCTGTCTTCAACCCGGTTTATCAATTTTTCCATTGCCTTTCGGTTATGTCGTACACGTCCAGGGCCTGAGTAGACAAGCTGCGGCAACATCTCCGGTGCAAGTTCCTGATACAGCCGGAACAGTTTTTCTGCGCGTACCTGCGACTTGCATCGCGCCATCAGGATGTGATCGAAGCCCAGCCCATCGCGGTCATGGCGAAGCGCAGTCAGGGCTTCCTCAGCGATGTGGAGGTCGCGTTGTTCTTCGTCACCGAATTCCTCGATAGTTTTTAAATTGATCGGGCGATAGTAGTCCGCAGCCTGTGCATCACCGAGCTTGAAGTTGAAGATGATTTTCCCATCTATGCGCCGATTGTCCCGGCGGAAGGGCGTGGCAGTAAACTGCGTGATCCGTTTTGCGGAGAATTTATCACGCACCCGCGACCACTGAGACGCCGGAATGTGATGCGCTTCATCCACTATGAGATCTGTGCAGTGTCCGGTAATCACCTCGAGTGCTTCCGGATCTGACGCGCTTAGGGTTTGCGGTAATGCGACGATGACATTAGCTTTTTCGATAATCGCCGTTGCTTCACCCGCCGAACTAATACCGGTTGTTAGTTTCGCGACATTCGGACCTATCGTCTCGGGCGGGACGACTCCAGAATCGGGCAGTACACCCAAGGTCACGAATTTATCTGAAATTTGCGTCCGAAGCGCATCGCTTGGAACGATCACGAGCGTTCGCGGCAGTCGCCTGTAAATCTGCATTGAGAGCATGGTCTCGGTCTTGCCGGTTCCGGTCGGCATAACGATAGTAGCAGGCTCGAAGTTGGTTCCGACCGCGAAATGCGCGGATATAGCATGCAGAGCTCCAATCTGCGGGGGGCGCAGACCCTTCTTCCTGTCCTCTCTGTCTTCCTCCCGGAATGAGAATTTGTCCTTCCAGCTCTCCAGTATCTGCTCTGGTGTGCTGAATTTCTCGGATAGCAAGCCAAGATCATCCCATTCCAGTCGTGTATCTGGCCCGAGCTCATCAATGCTCTCCAATCCCGGAGCTGACAGTACGAGGTTGTTGTTTTCGACGCGCCGCGCTCCTTTGCGCCTAAGCATCAGTTCATTGAACGGATAAGCCAGGCGCGTCCGAACGAGATAGTGACCCTTGGTCTCTGATACCGAGGCGTCCGCAGTCGTGCATCCGCCTCGAAACGCCTGTTGGAACACGACGTTCCCACCCACTCCCTTTTTCTGCAAAGGGCTCGATGGTAGTGTGATCGTGCCTTGCCAGTCTGAAAACAGACTCAATCTTTATTTCCTCCCAATCTGTTTATCTGTGTGAAGTTCAGCATACAGATCATGGTTCTTCTTTGTCAGAAGAATGGTCGATTCGAAATTTAGCAATATTTGCATCAACCATCAATAGACAACCGATAATAACACGTTTTGAATTGTACTGGTATTCTAAAAAATATCGTCCGTTGAACACCCCACTTTCAGATAGTTTATTGTAGAATTCTACCGCTTCAGAATTTGAGGGCAAGTTTTTTTATGATATCCTGCTCTTTCCCTTATGGTTAGATTATCTAACCTCGAACTCGGCCACCAGTCGGCCCGTTAATTGGAGCTTGCTCTCATCACATCGCTGGAAAAATGTCATCGAAATCGTGGAGGGTCGATCTCCGTTGTAGGCGATGGACGTGATGGTCCATTCCCCGTCGATATCGTTGCACCCTCTCCCGTCGCCCGAAACGTCCATTCCCGCTGCTGGCGGTTCCTGAAACGGATATCTGACGACATTTCTGTAAGTTTTTGCGCTGAATGCCTCCCCGGCGGGCAGCGCGATCGCAAAGTTCCAGTATTCGTCACCAACGTTTATTTCCAACACGATTTCATTGGCCGTCAGGATTGAAAGGATAAATTGAGCCGTGCTTGAGGTAAACACACGATCCTTACCATCTAAAATGTATTCCCCCTTTTCACTTGTTATGGTCAGGGTGGCGAACTTTACGGCATATGGGTGTTCATCCGGGACGGCATCTTCACCGTCGTACAGGTCGCCTGTATTAGCATCACCCAGCCTGCCAGCCAGAACCGTTACATCACCCCTGCTGGAGGTGCCGTAAAATTCTTCCTTGAGGGCTGCTTTCAGACCCTGATCCTGAGCCAGGTTGGATCGCAGGACATACGCACTCTGCATTTCGTGGAATGAAATAACCGGCTCCGTGCCATCATCCAGATCTTTCTGTTTGAGACCCTCGACTATATCTCTGACTGTGTACGCTCTGGTAGGCATTCCTTTATCGAAATATAGAACCATTCGGCGCGCGATGGGACCGATGCGGTATCCAAGGTCTGGATGGGTCGGGTGCTCGACGGTGGTAACCGTCTTTCCCGGCGTCGCTGCAAAGACGACTGGATTGGTTTGGTGGAACTGGTTCATGTGCAAAATTATTGCGGCAATATCCTTGATGTTCTGGAGGGCAGTTTCGGACAGAACCGGCGTGCGGATATCCCGAGGATCCCCCTCGTAGCAGGCATCAATAAAAAGGGCATAGGGAAGACCGAATTTATTGAGCTCATCAACAAGATCGCTAACATAGACAAGCTGTTCCGCTATCGCTTCGACGTTAAATACATTTAGTTGTTCCGGCATGTATACATTGCCTGGCTGAAGAAAGTAGTTCCATCCAAAACCTTCGCCATATCCATGGCCCACATAATAAACAAACAGATAATCCGATCCGGTGGGCTTTCCAATGCGTTGCCGGACCCTCTCGAGAGCCGCAAACACGTCGCTGCGGGAAATTATGCGATTTCGATCCGATCGCAGCGCGGTGAAGCTTTTCAAGGGAAACCGTTCACCCAGCACTTTAGCTACGGTCGCCGATGAAACGTGTGCCCCGGAATAATCGGTGTTGCCACTGTCCTCCCCGGTGCTTAGGTAGTGGCCGTTACTGATCGTCAGGAGATGAATATCTTCAACGGTCAACCCATTGGCATTGGCGACCATCCCCAAGACGATGACGGTTGCAAGTCTGATGTATTCCATCTTTAGTCAAAGCCCTTTTCGATATGCTCCCTGCTGATTCTGACGATTTTTTGAATACGCAGTTTAATTTTATTGCTGCTGATGCGTCCTTCGACTAAATCCCGCAGGTCATTTTTCAACTTCACCATTTCATTTTCTATGGTCTCATTTTCAACGAGAATCAGTGCCCCCCAATAGGTTTTGTGAAAGGCCTTAAGGGATTCCTTCGAGACAGTTTTGCCTACTTCGATCTCAGCGGCAACGGCCCCAAGCGTCTCGGCCAGTTGTTTGTAAGCGGCTCGTCGTTCATCCCAAAGCTTCCGTCGATACGCCTGGTCGTCACGCGCCTCGATCAGTTTGTGTTCCTGATCGATAGATCTTTTCAATCCGTGGACATATATAAACACGCTGGCCATAACCCCCAGGGCAGCGATGGTTACGCTCAACAGCCCGATCCTCACGTCCCACAAATCTTTTTTTTCCATGACTAAACCTACGGCAGGTGCTTCAGGATGATATCCGTGGTGGGTTTCGATTTGGCGCCCTCCACTCTCAGGACCAATTCCTCCTCAATCAGACCGAGCTGATTCTCTTTTTTCGAATAGATTGCCCGGAACTCCTCGTCATTAAATCGAATGTAACTGTCAAAGTCGTCCTCCCGGATTTCCCAGTCATAGGTTTTGACCTGGACAGAACCGTTCTCACAAGTTTTCACACCCACCGTCTTGTCATCCTTGAAAAGATATGTCTTTCCTGTAGTACAGGGCTTTTCCGATCCCAGGTGGATATCGAATGCCTTAAATACCCATTCTTTTTCAGAATTGCTTGTAAGCTGGGTGATCAACAGGCTCTCCTGCGCCCAAACCGTGCTCGATAGCACAATCAGCATGCAAATGCAGATCCCTATCCCGTTGCGTGATTTCATGTTCACCTCCATATTTTTTATTATTCACATGGCGATGGTATTCTGCGCTATTTCGCAGAGTCGGACTTAATTATCTACCCGAATTATCAAGGGAAAAATACAGGTGTCACATCTTAACTATCTTCAATTATTGGATAATTAATGGGGGACCCTTTTCTTTTTCTTCTTCGGATGTAGATAGGATGATGATGATCAACTTCAGCGCAGCCTATGGGATATTTTAAGAGATGGCACATCGACTCACCGTTAGATTGGATCCATTTGCATCAACCGGAAGCGTAAGGACCAAGGTCGATATTAATGAATATATTTTGAATTGTAAAGTTTTCAACCACTCCGAATCTTTCCCATCGGATATTTATTGTTAAGATAGGCAATTCTGGAGAATATGTTTGTCATTGCTAGGTTATCGAGACTTCAAAAGCGAGCACTAATAGCCGAATGCTCCAGTTCTGCCGGTCAGGATATGACAGCAGGAAATGTTGTTGCTAAATATTTAATATTTCGATTGTAAATTCCTTGTAAAGATTAATTCTCAGCTGACTTGCAATGTGATTTTCCGGATCAAATTCGAAAACCTTTTTAAGTATTTGTCCACATTTTGTTGCATAATCTTTCGCTGTGTCGAAATCCGCATCTCTTTCAGTCCAAATTGCTAACTGGTATAAATTTTCAGCATATTTGATCATAACACTCAAATGTTAAGTGAAGTTTAATAAAATCGCTGTGGACGCCTATCAATTGGTCACTTAAAGCAAGATGCGCTTGTGGAGGCCTGATTTACGCGAAGTTA
>Ga0049117_10000598_pt1 | contig 11523 bp, 10 predicted proteins | sample WorMetHERISLAND1_2_FD_55105 | JGI IMG/M metagenome (GOLD analysis project Ga0049117, IMG submission 55105) | Marine gutless worms symbiont microbial communities from Max Planck institute for Marine Microbiology, Germany - Olavius geniculatus... | ecosystem: Host-associated > Annelida >...
GCTATATTCAAGTTAACCTGGTCGAATGAAATTCTTCCCGTCACCTTGTCCGCTGCACCCGGATCGAAGTCAATGGTCAGATCGGTGGCCCCCCCCGTAAGCCCCTGAATCCGCCCGGCGGCATCGACCTGAAATCCCTCCGCGCCGCCGGTGTAGGTGCCCGTAGCCCTTGCACTCATCAGGTTGTTCACCTCGGTGGTCGGTGTTTGCGGCCCGGCGATCCAGTAGGAACCGGGACCGTGCAAGTGATAGTCAGCGCCCGATTCCGGATCCTGATAGGCCATTTCCCAGTATCCCCAGGTGGTGTAAGGGGCGATCTCGCCCTGCTTCTTGCGGGTCACCATATAGTTACCGTATTGCTTCAGGTCACCGGAACTGCCTCCGGTTGTAATCACATTGGCGCCTCCCAGAAAGGCAATCATGGCGTCGTCTTCAACATAGGCCGACGGCAGCGACCCCCCGATTTGCAGATTGGTGATCGCACTGCTCGATCCGTTGTCATCAACTGCCGAAAGGATGCCGCTGATGGTTCCGGTGTCCTTATTGACGCCGAGCTGAAATTGGTCCGGCGCGCTGTTGGTAAATATCCGGCGGTTTACATCCGGTGCGGTCATATCTTCGGCATAACCCATCACGTATCCACGATAGATATCGCTGCCGGTAGGCGCCGGCGAGGATGGATCGTTGTTTCTGACCGCGGCCCCGTAAGCCTTCCAGGCCTGCCGGTCGGACTGGAATTGGACATTGACATCGACGCCTTCCGCAGCGAAACCCACGGCCTCATTAGGATCGCCGTATAACTGCCCGAATGTGCCCGTGCCGTTGATCGTCGCCACCCTGTTTGCGCCCGAATCAGAATCAGACCCGATCACCCAGGCATTGCCCAAGGCAGTTCCATTGACCTCGCCGAAGATAAAAACGGGAAACTCCTCTTCGCTTTGATCCGGGTCATCGACGACACCAAAAAATTTTTTGTTATGCCAGTTGAACACCAACTTGGATGGGGTTTGAGAATAGTCCTGCTCATCGACAAGTTTGTGCCGGACTTGACCGTCATAGCCTTCAATGCCGCTGGCATTAACGGCGGTCAACCGGCTGCCTGAAAAACCCAACTGCAGCAGCAGTTCCAATATGGCCTTTTCTATCTCCAATACCTCATCTTGCCTGACGGTCTCGATGCTTTCTACCACCACCTCGCTGACCGTATCTTTGACCGTATCAGCTGGATTGGCATTCCCGCTTGCCTGAAAATCGGAAACGGTCCCTGCACCGCCGGTGGGAGCGGTCACTTCATCGGCGGCCAGATCTTGGAATTCCTCCGGGATGTCCGTGTCCTGAGCCGGCTGTTCACCCTGACTGGCCAACGGCTCGCTGCCGGCAACGTCAGGATCCTGGGATCCGCTTGCCGGGTCCGGCTCATTGCCATCAGCGGCAGGCTCCTGGGGTTCGGTGGCCGGTTCCGGCTCGCCGCCCTCAGCGCCAGGCTCCTGGGATTCGGTCTCCTGATCCGGCTCGCTGCCCTCTCCGGCAGGCTCCTGGGGTTCGGTGGCCGGTTCCGGCTCGCTATCCTCACCGGCAGTATCCTGGGACTCGGTTGCCTGATCCGGTTCGCCTTCATCATCAGAGTCATCCGATGTGTCTGCCGCAGCGTTGTCCAGCTGGGCCATATCTTCATTGGAGGGCCTGGCTGGCTTGGTCGGCGCAGTGTTCGGTCCCGCGACAAAAGTAGCGAATCCCGGCCGATCGATGTTGACGGTACCGGCGTCATTGGAGACATAAACCCCCTTGCCTCCCAGGAAAAGGAGACGCAGAGAAGATCCGCGCACTTTGCCGGCATACATGGATCCCCTGATCCCAATGGTGCCGGCCGGTGTCTCGGTGTTGAAGTTTTGCGGTGCCGACTGGGTGATGGCGCCGCCCATGATTCTGAAAACTCCCTCATTGACGCGCGTCTTCATTTCCCCGGTCTTTTTGTCGGAATCCCATTGGTATGCTTCTATCTGCATGTCGCTGTTCGGCCCCAGGCTGACCAGGGTATTGTCATCGAACATCATTTGAAGGCGACCGCGACGGCCTGTTTTGATCGTGTCCGCGCGATATAGGCTGCTTTTGACAGCCAGTGCGCGCTTGACGCCGTCCGTGCTGACGGCAATCACATTTCCTCTTAGGGCAACGACCATACCGATCGGATGCTCTTCCGCCGACAGGGGCTGAACAAAACTCAGCAGCAGCACCAAAACGGCCGGCAGCAAAAACAGCATATGTCGATTCCTCTTCATCGCCATAACCTCCAGAGATCAATGGCTTCAAGGCAGTACCTATTTGAATCCGGATACTTATAATTAAAACGTATACGCCAAAGACGCGCTCACCACATTTTTGTCATAATCATACAGCGGGATGTTGGAGTCTGAATTTGTGTATCTATAGTAGACGCGCATCGCTAAGTTCTGCCTGAGATCGGCAGTGCGCCAGATCGTCTTTGACAATCCGGCGCCGGCATAATGCAGGTTATCCCTTCTCTTTTTATCAAAAAGCACCTCGGTTTTCTCGAAAGCCCGAAAGCGGTATTCGTAGTAACCCAAAAACGTCAGATCATGGGGCAGCAAACGTTCGTAGTAAATCCGGGTCCCGACCTGTTTATAGCTGTAAATATCGTCCCGGGCATCCTCGATTTCTCCCATGGCCGCTACCCCGATTCGGTTGGCGCCGAACAAATAGACCGGCTCAATGACCAGGTTGGTGTTGTGTGAATCCCGGTTGTCGATCTGGTAATATTTTTTGTTCTCATACTTGGAACTCAAATTCAGCAGGGTGTGTTCATTTAATACTACCCCCGCGACAATTTCCAATCCGCCGGTTCGAAGGAAGCGATCCCGGTCGAAGGCCAGGTAGTTCGCCAAACCGTGCAGTCCCAGCATATATCGATCGAAATGAACTTCGGGACCTGTATTCAAAGCCAAAAAGAGGGTGTCCAGATCGCTCTCTTCCCGGTAAAAACCCTGATAGAAGTCACCGGTGGCGGTCCAGGAAACCGGGCTGTCCGGTGTCCGGTAATTGTAGTTCAGGCTTGCGGTTGTATTGAATATCCAGTCCTTGGTGGGTTCGGCTGCCGTACCCTCCAACTGAATATCGCCGATCACCGTATCGATGACATCATTGGCCGGGGCCACATATACATTGTCGTCCCAGTCCAAGGCCACGGCGACCTGTCCGTGAATAAAATGACGTTTCTCCACCATGTCGATATTTGCCAGAAAAATATCGATATTTCGCCGCACGACATCGGGCGGATTGGTCTCCAATACCTCCTGGAAATACTGCCGGGCGCTGTCCCACAAACCGAGGCGGTAATAGGTGCGGGCCAGTTCAAGCTTGACCCGGGTGGACTCGGGCTGCGCGATTAGTATCCGCTCGAATGCCATCAGCGCCATCTCGTAGTTTCCAATTTCAAAGGCTGCCCGTCCCAGGTAGAAATTGACAGTTGAATTGCCGGGATCCGCTTTAAACGCTTTAAGAAATAGTTTGTAGGATTCCTCATAATTGCGGGAATCAAAATAGATGCGACCCTGTTGGAAATCGTCAGACGGCTCGGAGACCACGGCTCCTGCCGGTGTGCAAAGAAGTACAAATCCGATGGTTGTGAGGAGTGCGATTAACCTCGCTTGTCTTGCATGGCGAATTGTGCACATGGGATCTATATGGTTTGTGGTTTATCAGATAATTTTGAGCTTGATGATATTGATACAAGTAATTGTATTATCGACAATTTCGAAGCTTTCTTTAACGAAAGTTGTATTCGGGCGGATAAGTATTGCTTTTTATACGTTTACATCATAAAGCGAAAAGGCAGGAGACTGGAAGAATTTGTTGTGACGGCTTTTAGTAAACAGCGGTAGGGCGGCTGTTAAGCCTTGAGGGATTCCGCCTCGGCCGCAAAACGGGCGGCGATTCAAGCGCATGCCGTTGCGAACCCATCACCCTGTTTCACATCACCATGAATAGCGATTTTTCTAAGGAGGTAGCATATGCCGGGACCGGGAGCTTTTTTGGTTGGGGACGAAGAACGTCGCGAAGTCGAAGAAATTCTCGAAAGCGGATATCTGTCAAGATACGGCAGTTTAGATAATCCCAATTTCAAGCGCAAGGTTGCGAAGCTGGAGGAAGAATTTGCCACAATCGTCGGCGTGAAGCACTGCCTGGCGTTAAACGGCGGCACGGGTGCGATCATGGCCTCACTGGCGGCGCTGGATATTAAGCCGGGCGCAGAGATTATCATGCCCGGATATACCTATATCGCCACGATGTCGGCGGTCATCGCCGTCGGCGGCAAGCCGGTCCTGGCGGAAATTGACGAATCTTTGACATTAGATCCGGCCGACGTTGAAAACAAGATTACTTCGAAAACTCAGGGCGTCATCCCGGTACACATGCTCGGAAATCCATGTGATTTGAACCGGATCATGCCCCTTGCCCGTGAGCACGGTCTCTTTGTTCTGGAGGACTGCTGCCAGGCGCTGGGTGCGCGCTATAAAGGGCGCAGCGTCGGGTCTTTCGGGGATATGGGTGCCTTTTCCCTCAATATCAACAAAACCCTTACCGCCGGTGACGGCGGGCTCGCCACGACGAACAGCCAACGCTTGTATGAAAGGGCCTTCGGGTTCCACGACCAGGGGCACATCCCCTCTCTGCTGGGGGTTGAATTCGGCAGCCGCACCATTATGGGGATCAATTTAAAACTAAATGAGTTGACCGGCGCGTTCGCCCTGGGGCAATTTAAAAAACTGGACAAAATCCTGCAAACCCTCAAGGCCAAAAAAACCCTTTTCAAAAAGGCACTGGCAGCAGGCGGTATTCGCAACCTGGAATTTCGCAAAATAAGCGATCCGGAAGAATGCCACACGATTTTAACGGTCCTGTTCCCGGATGCCGCCGTTGCGCGACGTGTTGCCGATTCCCTCGGCACCATCACCGTTTTCGACAGCGGCTGGCATGTGTACAACAATATGGAGCATCTCCTGGCCTATACGGATTCAGAAGGCAATAAGCCCTATCGCCGGCATATGCTCCCCCGAACCGATGACATTCTGAAAAGGGCCGTGAACCTGAGCGTCGGCGTGGTAGATGCCGGCATCGGTGCGTCTTTCGGCATCAATATCCTGTCCACGGAAGAAGAGATTCATCAGAAGGCGGACGAGTTTGTCAAAGTCGTGAGACCGATTGTGGGGTAGTCCCGAGAACGCTGTCCGAAAAAGAAGCCATAAAAAAGGCATAACCCCCCATACCTATTTATTGACCCAATTGAATTGGAGAACAATCGCTTTTTTTATCTTGACGAAAGCCCGTCGACCAACTCGTTGAAGGCAGCGGACTCATCCAGCAGCTGCGGGCCGATGGCGCGCAGGTCATTTATCTGCTTTTCAGGCAGATAAAATGAAGTGGCCATTTTCTGGAAGTAGGTCCGCTCTTCTGCGCTGCGGATTTGATCGAAACCGACGTAGATGGCGAATAGTTCCACCGGGGCCGGCGGCGGAAAGGGCATCTGCTGATTCTCGCAGTTGTTCATGCCCAAGACCCTTTGGCACCCTTGGTAATTCAGCCGATCCTTGTTCCACCTCTCAAAGGCATCGTTCAGGGCCTGCACCGTATCAAACGAGTAGTTGTCCATGGGGATGGTGGAAATTTTCGTGAGCACGTCCACCAGTCCGGGCGGATTGGGCGATTTGTCAAATTTCACTTCGGGTTTGGTCTTGGCGTCCACAACGATGACCACCAGTTTGGCGACCTTGCCTTGATCAATTTTGTTCAAGATACTCCAGGCCGGATCGTTGGAGGTGATGCCCGCCAGCGGGCCCCTCAGGCCGATATTGTCGGCGACGCCGCCATCAAGCAGGTGAATATAGGGTCGCTCGGATGCATCCAGGTAGGACATGACTTCCTGGGCGCGCCTGAATCTGGACGGGTTGAGCTGCAAATCTTTTGAGGCGGTCTCCACCCACGGCGGGGCCTCGTATTGGCATTGGCCGGCGTAATTGTAAAGGGTCAGCGGCGCAAAGGCTAGCGGGAAACAGGATGAAGCGGTAACCGCCCGTGCCACGGTCATATCGCCGAGATCCGAGCAGATCGGATCGAATTTCTCCTGAATAAAGCTGAAGCGCGACCCCATGGACATATCGGTGACATTGATCATTATAAAAGGTCGCCGGCCTTTGGCCACGAGTTCGGCATAGCGGCGCCCCTGAAAAATCTGCCGGTCATAAAGATCGGCAGCCATGTCGGTGCGGCTGTAGTTCGGTGAGGCCAGCTTCAACCAGGTCGCCGGGGATAAAAGCATCCGTTTGAGTTCACCTTCGATATTGCGGTATAGGAATCGCTGTTCGAAATCGTCGAAAATTCCCTGCCCGAAGAGCCCGTAATATGCGGCGGTGAAGCTGCCGCCGGAAATCGAAGATATCACATCCACTTCGTCCAGCAGCGATCTTTCCTCCCCCTGCCAATGAAAGCGGGTCTCCTTCAGCTTTTCCAGCACACCATAGGACAAGGCCGCCGCTCGGGTTCCGCCGCCTGAAAGCGTCAATACGATGAATAATTCATCCGGTTTGCCCGGGGCTTTCAGGTTGTTGAAACGGTAACCCGCCTGCGAATCATAACGGTCCAAGGGCAAGTTTTTTTCGTGGGTAGCACAGGAACACAAAATGACGGCCGCTCCCATAAGGGCCAACAATGCTTTCATGACGCACCTCCCACATACTCATATTCAATCTCCAGCGGGAAAATCTGGGAAGTGTTCGCCACCGGGATTTCTCGAAATTCAGGGGAGTAATTCTTTGGTTCCCCTAAATCGATCCGGTGGGTTCCTTTTTCCACCCGCAGGGATTGGTTGGTTTTGCCGATGAGGTTTCCGTCCACAAAGACATTGCGGCTGCGAAAATATCTGACAAAAAGATATTCCATGCTGTCCTCCTTTCCTGATATCGGTTGGGGCAAGGGTGTTAAATTTGTCTAGAGCAATTATTGAAGTGGAGTGGTGCAAGGGTACAAGGTGCCATGGAGAAACTGAATTACAGTGCTAAAACTTGACCGGTGATCGACAGCTTTTATTAAACACAAATCAAGGCGAGAGCCCAAATTGCGCTTGAGTTGCAGCGCAGCAGCAGGGGTATGAAGCGTCTTCTATTCGATTGGCCAGGATCTGCTCTAAAAATCCAATTACCAATGCAACCTGTTTTTGTCAACGGGTATTCACCGGGAAATGCCGGCACCAGGTTGCTGATAAGGATGGGTCGCGCAGGCGCAAGCCAGCGCCGGCTTTTCATACGGATTTCAAAATATCTTTCGGCAACAGCAGGGATAAATGGATGCAATCCTGGAGGGTGAATCCCTTGTTCTAGCGGCTTTTGGATGCTTAGTCTTTGAGTTTGAATACAGGAACATGAAAATTCGATTCATAGTCTATACCCGGTGAATCAATTTTCAGAACCAATACCCAATTATTTGCATGCTCTTGTAGGGGGACATCTGCGGGAATGTCGATATTTACCGGCACTATATACTTATCTCGGCTTCGGCATTCTATCTCCTCGCGTCGAACAATACTTTGTATTTCCCAGATGTCGGGATATTTTTGTAAAGGTTCCTTGAACGAAATCAACCTCAGTATCAAGACAATATCCTTTGGAGTTGCCTTTGGGAAATATATTTCGACCTTTGCTTTAAAAAAACCTCCAATTACGCCCGGCAGGGTTTCAATATAACATATTGAGTGGCCAAATTTCTTAGATCGAAGCCACAAGTACATGAAATAGCCAAAAATAGATCCAACAACCATTAGAAAGAGGGTAATTTCTATAAGATTTTTCTTGTTGGGACTAATAATGTTGATAATCAAGGCTATCAAAATCGGGAAGATGGCTATTGCAAAAAAAGCAAAAACCAGACTCCCTCGTACCGCTCCTTTCCAGATTACTTTTTTTTCTACCCACTCCTTTTTCCTTAGCCACGGTTTCGGGTTGCGACCATATTCTAGATGATCTTTAGAAGTGCTGAAAATAAATTTAATTATCCAAACCACAACAGTTATGGCAGCAATCAGGAAAACGGCTAAAATTCCGAGACCGATAAATTTATCCATGGCATCTTTGTGCAAACAAGTCTGTTGAATAATTAAAAGTCGATTCAGGCATTCACCCGAATTCGCAGGCAACAAAAGGAAGGATGTCGCTTAGCGCTAATATCCGGTCATGCTTTTGCCACATCAGGCCCGTGGCCATATCGGTAACTGTGCCGTCGTTATTGTCGATGAGCTGATTGAATCCATAGCGTTGGTTGCCGCGCACAAACCGAAAATACATCTTGTTGGGACGACCGGTCCGAGGGTTGTATTTGGGATATCCCTTGATTCTGCCGTCAACGAAATTAACGCCGAATATGGATTTATCTGTCAAGACTTTTATTCGAAACCGTGAATTCTGAAATGACCTGTCAGCTGAAACTCAAACAATCGATCCTCCTCTTGGGTTCCGGAGCCGATGTTGTGAATAACAAGAGGGATATTGCCGCGGTTCAGACGGTCACTGACAATCATGATATGGGGCAGATGAGGGGGTACTATACAAGTGACAATATCCCCGGCTTTAAAGTTTGAAGCTTGCCTGGTTACAGGCAAGCTCCACCCCTTCCTTTTAAAAAAAGTCATGAGGTTTGGCACGCGCCGGTGATCAATGTTGCTGTCCGGTCGTTTAAGTCCCCATATTTTTGGGTATTTAGAAAAATTCTGTTTCATATCTTCATGAACGTATTGCTGAAGATCAAAATTGTATGCGTCCCGCAGTGCACGAACAACAACATCCGTGCAAACGCCCCGATCGATTGGAACGTCACCATTGGGATAGCGCAAGGACCGGTAGCTGGGATCATAATAACGTGTCTTTCCTACCTGGCTCCGAGCGGCCTTTACGAAATCTTTGATTCGTGCCGATTCCGCCGCATTGACAAAAATCGCCAACAAAACAATCATCGCTGTCAATACTATTTGCTTTCTCAAAATAATCCCCCGTTTCCGGTAAGCAGCGACCTCAATAAATTCCTATCCTGCAGGGTCTTAACCGGAATAAGCTTATTTGATGCCGCCGTGCCCGGGGCGCAGCCCCCAGGGCTAAAACGGGCGCTTGATTACACCTGCATTTCTTCAACGCCCTCATTGATGGTAGCGTATTTCAGGCCAGGCAGCAGTTCTGCCCTGAAGCGTGACGTATCGCCATAGTAGGATACCCGGCCGATATCTATAAAATCCCTGGTTAATGGGCTTACGGTGCCGAATATCCTCGCGGTCAGCTCAAAAAGAGCTGCCGCAAAATAGATCAGCCAAAGCGGCATCCTCCATGGCTTTCTGCATCCCCATAGCCCGCATGCAAAATCCAGAAAGGATTGTATGGTATCATCGCCATCATCGCCAATATGGAATACACCAAGTGCACTTTCATTTCTTATGGCAGCGACAACCGCTCTGCAAAAATCGGTTTTAGAAATAAGATGGATTTCGGTTGGTTCCGACCACACACCGAGAATTTTTCTTCTGGCAAACCACTCTGCAGCATCGATCATTAACACCCCCCGGCCATAGACCATTCCGACTCTGAGCGAAACTGCATTTGTGATTTCATTAAAAAGATGGATCTCCTCTTCAAGCCTTGTTTTTGCATGCACAGATACCGGCTGGCCGTCAAGCCTTCCCGTTGCAGGTGCCTTTCTTGATGTCGGGCCCTCAACATGGGGAAAACTGATCAATATCACCCTGCCTATTTTTTTTGCTTTAGCCACCTCAACCAAATTCTTGAAGTATCCTAGGTTGGTTTCGTGGAGAAATTTTTCAGGGTTGGCCTTAAACAAAACTCCGGCGAAATGGACTATTGTGTCGGCGCCATCCAGGCATTCATATAAGGTTTCTTTAATTGATAGATCTGCTTTTCTCACTTGGAACCTCGCACACGCTTTAATATCAGCTGATATACTTTTTTTGTGCTGCATGAGAATCAGCTTCAGATCGGTTTCATAGTCCCTGATATGCCTGGACAGCAGGCTGCCGAGGTTGCCGGCTGCTCCCGTTATCAATACAGTTGTCATCTTAATTACAGTTAATAGGCGAGTTGACCGGCGGATTATCCGGTATTATCGGTACGTTGGCGGCTGACTATGGCAATCCCCCGGCAAAAAGGTTTATAAGAAATTATTCCTATAGATTCTAAAACCTTGTACAAAAGGAGGCCATAATTAAATATATTCAGCGATAATTATTAATTTTACTGCGGAATCGATCTGCATGCAAGCCGACTTCCCCTATCGGCTGTAGTCGCAGATATCTGGCAGGGGCTTTGGGTTCAGCATTCTTAATACGTGAAAAGGCGTTTTGGTGTTGCCGGGATCGAAGGTAATTTGAACCGCGTCACTTAATTTGTAATCCCCCGGCGCATTCAGGCGCCAGAGATTTATGGCAAGGCCTTCTGCCGGCTTATGAAAGCAATAGGCATTGGTGTCCCCATGGATTATCAGTACCGGTTTTTCATAAAGCGCAGCCTTGCGCTCGATATGATCGCGAATTCTTTTGAAACCGTCGCAATCCGTACGATGCTGCGCGGTGCATTCCCTGTGCGACTTTATCGTATCCGGATGATAAATATCGGCCTGAAAGGCGATAGCGAGCGCAGCTGCGGAACCCGCGCGTTCAAATAATTTCTCAACCCATGCATCATTCATCGCGTCTCGCCGATCTGCTTCAGCCAAAGCCTTGCCCGGGTCACTTCGAAGGATCTCATCCCGTCCGTTGTTAGTTCCCGGAACATGCAGGGTGCCAAAGACGAGTCCCCCTATCTGCCACATGGAATTTTCGACGAATCCGGCTTGTCGTGTTAGCCCCGGAACGTCCCTCGACAATTTAGCGCCATCACCCTCATAAAAAAGGTTGCGCAAAAAATCCAGCCGTTCCAGTTCGTCAAACCGAATAGTCAAGCCATCTCGATCACAGTCAGTCCAATCATTGTCACCGGGTGTATAGACGGTCCTGAAGGGATTTAAGTCAAACACCTGATCCCTGCGTGCCTTCAGCAATGCGTCGGTACACGCAGCGCCTCCCGATTTTAAATCTCCGACATGAATTAGCACCGCAGGATCGTAAGCCCGAATGGCCGCCGCGATTTTACCATCCGGCGCCGTCAGCATCGCATTCTCCCTATCACTATATGGCATGTCTCCGACAACGGCGAATCGTACCTGGTGATCCGGGTCGGGCGCAATCCTGGCGTCGGTTCCGATTTTAGGTCCCGTGCACGCTCCTACTAATAACAAGGTTGATAGGATAAGCGCGGCAAGTCTCATTCTCATCATGCCCCCTTTCATTGAACGTGCCATGCGGTCTGCCCAGTGCCGAGTCCTTCGTACTGTTGTTGGACGAAGCCGCTACGCGGCAGAAAAAAAATTAAACTAGTGTATACTCCTTTATCTGTCCAATTTCGGGCACACGTAAAAAGG
>Ga0049117_10000604_pt1 | contig 11387 bp, 8 predicted proteins | sample WorMetHERISLAND1_2_FD_55105 | JGI IMG/M metagenome (GOLD analysis project Ga0049117, IMG submission 55105) | Marine gutless worms symbiont microbial communities from Max Planck institute for Marine Microbiology, Germany - Olavius geniculatus... | ecosystem: Host-associated > Annelida > Digestive...
GCACATCATTGTAGCGAAAAAAAGAATTGCGGATGCGGGTACGATACGTTTTATGAACATTGTTGATGCTGATCAGGCAGTCCTGATCCGGCGGCGGTTTGCCGTCACGATGGGAAAGCGGCCGGGCGCCCGGCGTCTGCCAGATTTTTGGCAGGCGACTAATCAGCTTGCGGGTGTACTCCGCCTTGGGATCGTTAACCAGCTGCTGCGGTTGGGCGCGTTCCACAATCTTGCCGCCCTCCAGGACACAAATCATATCGGCAATTTCACAAACGGTGGGCAGCGAAGATGAGATAAATATAAACGCCGCATCGAATTTTTCGCGCAGCCCTTTGAACAGCGAGATGATTTGAGCCGCAATGGTGACGTCGAGCGGGAGCGTCACATTGTCGGCAATAATCAGACCCGGGTCGTTTAACAGGGCATCCACGATCATGGCCCGCTGGATCATGCCCCCGGAATACTGGTAGGGAAATTCTTCGAAGCGCAGCAGCGGGTCCGGTATATTGACGGCTTCCAGCAGGGTCAGCACCCGGTCTTTGGCCTCGTTGTCTGAAATGCCCTGCTTGGTGGCCCGCAATTTTTCGACCAGCTGGCAGCCCACGGTCATCGTGGGATCGAGCGCACTGTAAGGATTGGCGCCGATGTAGCCGATTTGGCGGCCCCGCGGGCCGGCTGTTTTACTTTCTTTGGCGTTCACAAGGTCCCGGCCGCGAAACAGCACGCGGCCGCGGGTGATGGACAGGGACCGCGGCAGCGAATCAATCAGCGCCAGTGACAGCAAGGTTTTGCCCGACCCGCTCTCCCCGATGATACCCATGACATGCCGTTCGGGAACCTCGAACTCGATCTCGTTCAATAGGCTGCGGGTTGACCGGCCGCGCCTGGAGGCAACCGAAAGGTTTTCCACTTTGAGCAAGGGCGCCGCCATCAGACCAATCCCCCGTAAACCCGTTCACGGGCGCGTTCAAAAGCGGTACCGATAAGGTTCAATCCCAGCAGCACACTGAACAGAAAAGCGCCCGGAATGGAGGAAATCCACCAGGCGTTGAGCATATACTTGCGGCCGTCGGCGATCATGGTTCCAAATGAGGGGGTCGGCGGCTGGATTCCCAATCCTAAAAAGCTGAGCATGGCCTCGAAAATCATCATGCGGGCGATATCCAAAATGGCGACAAAGGCCAGGGAAGGGATGACGTTGGCGGCGATCAGCAGCAGGACGATGCGCAGGTCGCTGGCCCCCGACACCCGTGCCGCGCGCACAAATTCGCGCATTCGTTCATTTAGCGCGATGCTGCGGGCCACCCTGGCATAAACCGGCCAGCCGGCCAGGGCCAGCACCAGCACGATGTTCGGAATCGACGGCCGCGAAACGCCTAAAATGGCAATGGCCAAAACAATGGCCGGGATCGACAGCTGCACGTCGGTCAGCCGCATCAGGACCACATCGGTCCAGCCGGATTTGAACCCCGACCACAGGCCGACGGCGCAACCGATGACAAACATGAAGAACACGGCAAAAACGGCCACCAGCAAAGACGTTTTCAGGCCGATCAGGCAGCGGATAAGAATATCCCGGCCCAGTTGATCCGTCCCCAGCGGGTGGGTCCAGCTGCCGCCGTCCATAAAAACCGGCGGCAAAAACCGGTGGCGAACATTAATTTTGGTCGGGGATATATCGGTGACCTCCGGCCAGATAAACGCCGCTGCAATCAGCAGCGTCGTCAGGGTCGCCCCGATCCAAAACCAGGGTGAATTGCGGGCCTGGTGCCATACCCGCCGGGCCAGGGTCTGGGGCTTTGAAGCCGGTCGAAGGTCTTGTATTGCAGCGTCGCTTGCCATAGTCAATACTCGAGTCTCGGGTCGATTAAGCTGGAAACGAAATCAACCGCCATGTTTACGAAAACGAAAATGACGCTGATCAGGATCGTGATGGCCTGGATCAGCGGAAAGTCCCTTTGCAGAACGGCGCTGATGGTCAGGTGGCCCAAGCCCGGATAATCGAATAAAAATTCGATGATCAGCACGCCGCCCAGCAGCGTGCCGATTTGGATGCCGAACAGGTTCAGGACGGGTACCGATGCATTGCGGGCGGCATGGCGCCAGATCATCCGTTTGCGGCTCAATCCTCTCATTTCACCCATGGCCACATAGGATTCATTGAGGGCGGTGCCGAGCGAGATGCCGATGGAGCGGATAAGAATAGGGGCCAGCTCGATTGCCAGTACGATGGCCGGCAGGATGGCATAGCTGAAACCTTTGTATCCCACGGCCGGCAGCCAGCCGAGCTTTATCGAGACTGCCAGGGCCAGCACCAAACCCAACCAGAAATTAGGGAGGGATACCATGACCGAGGAGGTTAAAATGGCGATGGTATCGGGCAGCCGCATGCGATAAATTCCCGCCAGTGCCCCGATGGGGAGCGAGATCAACAGCGCGAACAGAATTGCCAGACCGGCCAACTGAAGCGTCAGGGGCAGCCGCTCGGCGATCAGGTCGATGACCTCGGCCCGGTCGAGCCGGGTAGGGTCGTTGGCCCGGCCGCCGCCGGTGGTCTGGCCGCTTTTGGGACGAATGAAACTCGTTCCGAAATCACCGTGCAGCACGCCTTTCATATAGCGCGTGTATTGAACGATAATGGGTTCATTCAGCCCCAGTCGGGCGGCCATGGCGTCGAGCGTTTCCTGGGTGGCCATGGGTCCCAAAATCAACCGCACGGGATCGCCCGGTACAATCCGCAGGATGGCAAAGATCAGGATCGTCACCAGGAAAACAATAACAACCGCCTGAGCCAACCTGCGTATGAGAAAACTCGCGAAAAAGGCCATTTTTTTTTCTTCAAACCTACGGTTTGTAGAAATAAGATTTCAGGTGTTCCGCCAGCCTGCGACGAGCTCAGTCGAGTCGAGGCGGGCCGCCGGCCAAATAAACTGCCGGTCAAGTCGAAAACGAAACTATTATTGATCTATGACGCTACTATTGATTGTGGGAGCGGTTTGTAACCGCGATTTATTGAATAGATGCCCTAGAGCCCAATTTGTCTGAACCTGTTCTTCAGGGCTAACAATGTAGTGGCGGGGTTTATCCCCGCCAGGAGCTTGGCGACTATCACCGATAAACTCACTGAGTCGATTCGTTGCGGGACAACGGCGGTATGCGCCGTTTAGGCGGGGATAAACCCCGCCACTACATTGTCGGCCAAGCCCATCGAATTAAGTATTCAATCTATTTAAACGATTGAGCGCAGCGATACCACAAATAATCAATAATCAATAATCAATCTTCAATTCCTGCATGTCCGGGCAGGAATTATGTCATTTCGGCCTTCATCAGGTTAAATGCGCCATCCGGATATATGTGAACACCCGTCAATCCTTTGGTCATTCCATGCAGCATGACGGAAGTAAACAGCGCCAGGCTTGGCGCGCGTTCGACCAGCAGCGGATACGTCTCCGTTTTGAGAATTTCTATCCGTTTTGTCAGATCCGGCTCTTTCAGCTGTTTGGCGATGGATGCATTCACATCCTTGTCATTCAACCCGTTTTGCAGGGCCGGCGGATTGTTCCACAATAGATTCAGATGAACGCCGGGTTCGGGCGCCGTTGCCGCCCAGCCGCAATCGACCATGTGGCCCTCCGCCAGGTTGTAGATGCGCTCGTTCCATGCCGCCGGCTCGTGTACGGTCAGTTTGACCGGGAATCCCTGCTCCTGCATCAAGGCCTGGATGATTTCACCATACTCCTTGGTCTTGGGGTAAAATCCCGTTGAGGTGATATATTCCAGCTCCGGCATTCCCTGCCCCTTGGGGTAGCCGGCCTCGGACAGCAGCTGCTGGCATTTGGCGGGGTCATATCCGGGTATGGTCGTCAGATCGCTGTACCCGATTTTGCCGCGCGGCATGATGTTGTTGACGGCCGTGCCGGATGCGCCCATGAGCTCGACGATCATGCTGCGATCGATGGCGTGGCAGGCGGCCCGGCGGACCCGCACATCGTCAAACGGTTTTTTGTTGCATCGAAAATGCAGGTATTTGTTTTCGATGGATACGGTCTTCGTCACTTTTACCTTGTCATTTTTAGCCAGGCTTTCGAACTGCTCGGCCTCCAGACGTTCGATCATCTGGGCTTCGCCGGACAACAGCGACATGACCCGTGTGGTTGCATCCGGCACATAAGAGAACACCAGACGATCGATCTTCGGTCGCCCTAAGTAGTAATTCGGGTTGGCTTCCAAAATTGTGCTGTCGCCTTCCTGGGCCACGAATTTAAACGGTCCGGTGCCGTTGATGGTCTTTTCAATCGTTTTGTCTGCAATGTCCTGGGCCGACATGACGCAGACATAGGGATGCAGGTAATTCAGCGAATTGTTGAGCGGTATCCCTTTGGCCTCACTGCTCACCAGGGCCGTGTGGCTGTCGACAATCTTGACCTCGATCTTCTCCGCCCCGGGAATGACGCCCCGCGGGCGGCCGGGCGTGGATGCATACTCCAGGGACGCCTTCAGGTCTTCGGCCAGGCAATCCTTGCCGTTGTGAAATTTAACGCCCTTGCGAATTTTATATTCCGAAACGAAGGGGTTGACCGGTTTGATTTCCTCGACGATTTCATTGACCGGAGTCAGGGGATCCTGACCGGGTATCATCGGAAAGAAAATGCAGTGGTTGAAGGCCTGGGTTTCGATCAAGACATTGGCGAGCGTGGTGTTGGCTGTTGGATCCCAGTTTCCGGTGACGTTTTCCGCCCCAAGAAACCTCAGTGTTTTGGTGCCGGCATGGGATTTTCTGATGATGAACGGGGCGTTCGTAACAGCGGCACCCATTGCCAATCCGACGCCTGCGGTTTTGATAAAACGTCTGCGACTGATTCCTTTAGCCATGATGTCCTCCCTCCTTTCCTACCTCCGAGGCGATTAGATGGTTAGACTGCCAAGCAAATCAATACGACACTAATTACTGACGAATATTCACAAATTAAACAACATTGTCAACAAAAAAATATATTCATAATCAGTATAATTTTTGTTGATAATTGTGGTTTTTTGACATATTTTGGACTGATGAAAATTCCCGAATTGCGCCGGTCGGAAATTTGCCGCCTGGTACTTGAACGCAAACGCGCAAGTGTCAAGGGGCTGGCGGTCTCGCTGAAAGTATCCGAGGAGACCATCCGAAGAGATATTAATGTATTGTATTCCCGAGGATTTTTGGTAAAGGTCCACGGCGGGGTGGTGGCGCCGGATATTCCGGGTCTCGGCACGTTCAAGCGCCGCAGTGATCATCTGGCCAAGGAGAAACTTGCCATAGCCAGGGCCGCGCGACATCTCGTCAAACCGGGTGAAAGCCTGATGATCGATGCCGGCTCAACGACGAATCTTTTCTCTGAAACCATGATCACCTGCAAGCCCTTGACGGTGATCACCAATTCACCCCAGGTTGCCCGCAACTTTTGGCGGGCCGGTACCGAAAATTCAGTCATCATGTTGGGCGGTGCTTTGATGCTCGATACCGAGGAGACCCTGGGAGAAATTGCTTTGGAGCAGATCAGGCAGTTCAATGTCGACCATACGATATTGACCATCAGCGGTGTCAGTGAAACGGGGCAGATCATGCGCTACCGTATGGATGAGGTAATGATCGCGCGGGCTATGGTGGGACAGGCCAAAAAAGTTACAATCCTCGCCGACCACACCAAGATATTCAATCCGGCCTTGATGACCATTTGCGAATTGTCCGCAGTGACCAATTTTGTGACTGACAGGAACCCACCCGATCGGTTTGCCGCGTTGTTGAAGGAATTGGGAACGAATCTAGTCATTGCCGAGGCGGATAAAAACTTCAAAAAGTAAATTTTAGATTTTGGAATGCGGATTTTGGATTTAAGGTATTCTATCCATTTTAAAACGATTGAGCGACACGCGGCGCAAGCGCCTGCGCTGCGCGAGCGATTCCACCATTCGACAATCGACATTCGTCATTCGTCATTCCAATGTAGTTTCATAAGAGCGCTGCCTCTGGCCAAAAAAACGGCCAGTCTGATCAATGTCAGAAACTTTGTTCATATGACAACGTAAGGTCGGCCACCGTGCCGACCTGATTTAGCGGGCACGGTGGCCCGCCCTACGTTTTAAAATAAGCGGTTTCACTTGAGATTCATGGTGTCAGAGAATTAGGTCATTTTATCCTGACACCTGAACACTGACACCTGAAACCTTGACTGTTTCATAAGAGGGAGCAACAACATGCAATCCGATATCCGTCTTTTGTCGGCGACGGAGCTGATGAATGCGTTCAGAAAGAAAACACTGTCGCCGGTTGAGGTCATGAAAGCAGTTCTGGAACAGGCAGAGAGGCTCAATCCCCACATCAATGCGCTGTTTTCAATCAAAGCGGACATGGCATTGGAAGCGGCGCGCAAATCGGAAAAGCGCTGGCAACAGGGCCGTCCCATAGCTGATTTGGATGGGCTTCCCATTACCGTCAAAGACAGTATCAAAGCCAGGGGCCTGTTATCCTGGCGCGGCTGCAAGGCTTTCATGGAGGCGGGGCTTTCCGACGAAGATGCGCCGCCTGCGGCGCGGCTCAAAGAGGCCGGTGCCATTATATTTGCCAAGACCACCCAACCGGATCTGGGCATGCTTGCCAGCGGGGTGAGCTCGGCCCACGGCGTCGTTCGCAACGCCTGGAACACCGCATACAATCCGGGGGGATCGAGCTCGGGCGCCGCATCATCGGTCGCAGCCGGTATCACACCCTGCTCCATAGGCTCTGATATCGGCGGTTCGGTGCGCCTGCCGGCCGCCCACTGCGGCGTCTTCGGCTTCAAGCCCACCAATGGACGGATTCCCCATATTCCTCCCGACCCCATGCGCTGTGCCGGTCCCCTGACCCGGACGGCGGCGGATGCAGCGCTGATGCTGAATGTCTTGACGAGACCGGATCAACGCGACTACTGGTCATTGCCGCCGGTTGAGGATAACTATCTCAGTAGCCTCCGGATTGACCTGAAGGGGTTGAGGCTTGGATTGCTGCTGGATATCGGCTTCGGCCCACCGGTTTCGGCTGCCGTCCGCCGGTCCGTCAAAAAAGCGGCCCAATGCCTCCATGATGCGGGTGCCGTCGTGGAGCCGGTTTCACTATCTTTTGATTTCGACCCGTTACGAGTGATCGAGCGCTTTTTTATGGTTCGCTGCCTTTATGAGTTCAATACCTTCACCGGGGAACAAAAACAAAATGTTCTGCCCTATATCCGGCAGTGGACCGGGGAGGCCGAAGATATCAGCGGCACCGAACTGATGGCATCCGTCGCGGGGATTGAAAAGATGAAATCTATTCTGTTCGAGAAATTTGAGAATTTCGACTTTATCCTTTCCCCGGTCATTCCGGTGACCGGATTTGCCGCCGATGCTCTGGGGCCCGATCCCGACCATCCGATTGCCCACATTGGCTTCACCTGTCTTTACAATCAATCCCGGCATCCGGCAGCCAGCATCTGCTGTGGCTTCGCTGAGAACGGCCTGCCGATCGGATTGCAGATCATCGGCAAACTGTTCAACGACCTGGGTGTCCTGCAACTGGCAAATTCCTACGAGCAGATGCGGGGATTGGATATAAACTGGCCGGCGCAAGTACCATGACGCACAGCGTCAATCTGCAAAAACCTGATCCGAACAAGCCGGAAATGACGAATGACGAATTGCGGTATCGCTTCGCTCTGTCTATTATATTACAATCGATCATTAAACTTTTTTAGCCATTTTAAAAAGTTGACGCCAAAATTGATCTTCGTAAACGCCTGTATACCAAAGGTTTACAAAGAAACTGAAAAATATATTGCGCTTTTTGCGCAAAACTGAATTGATAACTGTCTAACCCGGATAAGCCGAAATTGAAAATTGAAGATTGAATATTGGTGGTCCGCCTCGCCTCGACTGAGCTCGTCGAAGGCCGCATCCCTGCCGCGGCATAGTCCCGTGCTTTTTGGACAACGCCGGGTCCGATTTCCGCATTCCGACTTCAAATTTCTGCCCTCTGCATGCCGCGTCGTAGCTCGAAGAGCGAAGTCGGGTCTTCTGACTTTTGACATCCATCTTCTGTCAATAGCATCCATTTCGGGTTTTTATTCATATAAATCCGCAATCCGCAATCCGCAATCCGCAATCGAAGCCCTCTGTCTTCTGACTTCTGTCCTCTTCACCACAACAGCCCCTTCCGCTCCAGCTTGAGCCTGATATCTTCAAGCCCCAGCCGATCAAGTTCTTCAGCAGACGGTATCCCATCATCGTTCCAGCCGCGCGATGCGTAATAGCGCGATACCATGACATTAAATTTTTCACGATCAAGTATAGGCTTTTGCTCCCCGGGCGGGTTTTCAAAAAAGCGCTGATGAATCGTATCGTCACTGCGGCTGATGCCGGCCATGGCATTGTACGCCCGCGTCATTAACCCGGTGCGCTTGGCGGCCTTCATGGCTTTTTCCTCATCCATGGGCATGCCGGTTGCATATTCGATCAATTTTAAATGATCGTCCACCAGGATGGGATTGTACTGCCAGAATCCGGTCCAGTATATACAGACACCGGTGCAGTCGGCCAGGCTGTTTTTGTCTACATCGTAGGAAGCAAACGGCACGATTTTTTCGTAGTCGTGATCCCGGCCTTCATATTCACTTTCAAATTCCGGCTGTAATGCTGCCGGGTAGGAAAAGAAACCGTCTTTCACATATTTTTTTCTCCATTCCGCCGAATAGTATTCGAGACCCTCCGATGCGATAAACCCTTCACTCCTGGTCTGATCGGGCTTGTCCCCGACGGACGACAGCAGAGCACTGTAGGGATCGATGGAATAGGGGATGGGTTCGAGTTTCTTGACATGGTAGGCATGGTCTTCGGCACCCTTGCCGATCTTTCTTGCTGCTTCGACCACGCCCCATGCCAGGATGTCTCCAATGTCTTCCCGTCCGGCAATTTTTTCAATCAGGCGAAACGCCGCCTCCCGGTCCCCCCAATTCAACTTGAGCCCACCGGTATCCCCCCGGGTGATAATGCCTCTCTGGTACAGGTCGATTGCAAAGCCTGTCAGGTAAGCCGTTGAGACGACATCGAGGCCATAGTTTTCGCAGAGTTCGAAGCATCGCACACTGAAATGAATATCGCAGATCTTTAAGGCAAACATAAAATTGAAGTAGGACATGCACTTGACGGCGGCGTACCGGCCTTCGGGCAATGTGATGACCGACTTGCATCCGATACCGCAGTTAAAGCAACCGGCCGATCTTCTTTTAAAGTCAGTATTGAAGTCGGTTAGAATTTTTTCGTCATCTTCAAATGTCACCACCTCTTCATAATTGCCGTGCACGGCTTCATTAAAGAGCCAGGCGCCGTTTTTGGCTGGCCAGTCGCGCCAATACTTCTTGATGGGATCTGTTTTGGAATTGATGTGATCACATGTTTTTTTGAGTTCTGCCGGGTTGGCGACCAGTATGTCGCCCGTGCCCTGGACAACGATGGCTTTCAGCTTCTTGTGGCCTATGACCGCACCGACACCGGCACGGTGGGCGCCGGCCCCCGGGCTATGCTCGATGGACGACGCGAAGACCTTGTTTTCACCCGCCGGACCAATGCAAAGCACCTGGATATTGATTGGTTTGTGCTCTGTTCTGAGGATCTGTCCGGTTTCACGAACACCTTTTCCCCACAGGTGGGCAGCATCCCGCAGTTCAACAAGGTCGTCCCGGATAAACAGGTAAACCGGGGTCTCAGCAATTCCTGTAATGAAAATTGTGTCATACCCCGCTCGTTTAAGTTCGGGGCCCCAAAACCCGCCGATGGTGGAATAGGTGAGCAAACTTGTCTGCGGGGACCGGGTGACCAGTGCCGTTCGGTTGGCGCCGGGGGCCAAGGTGCCGGTTAACACCCCCGCCGAGAAGACCAGGGGATTATCAGGCGCAAAAGGGTCTGTCTCGGGCGATACGCGGTCGACGAACATTTGGGTGGCAATGCCCCGGCCCCCCAAGAACTTTTCGTACTGTTCCGGGTCACTGTCTCTCTTAATAATACGACCGCTGGATAGATCGATATCAAGTCTTTTGCCGGCCAATTCGAATGGCATTTTGTTTAATCCTTGTTTTTCACTTGGGAAACCGAAAATTTAAAACCGAATCACGCTAAAGACGTGACCTAAAGCTCGCAGAATATCGAACAAGAAATATCGAATGATGAAGTGTGGAATCGCTTCAGGCTTGGGGCTTGGAGCTTGGGGCTTCGAGCTACGACCCCACACGTCGCTCTTCGAGCTACGACCCCACAAGACGACCCGACACGTCGCTCTGTCTATTTTAGATAAAATTAAATCGATGGAATACCTTACTTCGACATGCGTCATTCGTGATTCGTCATTTCATGAAGTTTCACACGAGCGCTGCCTCTGGCCAAAAAACGGCCAGTCTGATCACAAAAAGAAACTTCAAAAACCAAATTTTGGATTTTGGAATGCGGATTTTGGATTTAAGGTATTCTGTCCATTTTAAAACGACTGAGCGACACGCGGCGCAAGCGCCTGCGTTGCGCGAGCGATTCCACCATTCGTCAATCGACATTCGACATTCGTCATTCCAACCTAGTTTCAAAAGAGCGCTGCCTCTGGCCAAAAAAACGGCCAGTCTGATCAAAGAAAAGAAACTCAGTCCGCAGATCGTGGATTCATAGATGGTGGGAGCGGTTTTTAACCGCGATTACCCAGATGGGTAATCGTGGCCGGCCTGAGACGAGCTCAGTCGAATCGAGGCCACTCCCACAAACCTTTAACTTATATCTGAATGGTTTTGAATATGCTGTAGTTTCATAAGAGCGCTGCCTCTGGCCGCGAGCGTCCAGTCTGATCGTGAAGAAACGGTGCCAAATCAAGGCAATTTCCGATGAACACATTTGCCGTTTCGTCCTCGTCCTCGTGCTCGTGCTCGTCCTCGAAGCTTTTGAGCCGCCTTCAGACCCGAGTACGAATTCGAGCACGATTTAAATGCCCTGTTTTGGGGTCAATATAGGCGTAGTTTCATAAGAGCGGCAGCCTCCGGCTAAAGGACAGCCGGTCTGATCAAAGACAAGAAACTAATGAACGTCGAACATCGAACGTCCAACATCGAACATCGAATAATGTATTCTGTCTATTTAAAAAGACTGAGCGACGTGTGGGGTCGTAGCTCGAAGAGCGAAGCCCCAAGCGATTCCACCATTCGTCAATCGACATTCGTCATTCGTCATTCGTCATTCCAAAGTAGTTTCATAAGAGCGCTACCTCTGGCCAAAAAAACGGCCAGTCTGATCAAAGAAAAGAAACTCAATCCGCAAATCGTGGGTTCATAGATGGTGGGAGCGGTTTTCAACCGCGATTACCC
>Ga0049117_10000623_pt1 | contig 11124 bp, 9 predicted proteins | sample WorMetHERISLAND1_2_FD_55105 | JGI IMG/M metagenome (GOLD analysis project Ga0049117, IMG submission 55105) | Marine gutless worms symbiont microbial communities from Max Planck institute for Marine Microbiology, Germany - Olavius geniculatus... | ecosystem: Host-associated > Annelida > Digestive...
TTTTCAATATCGGACATCACTTACCTCCATCTTGATGGGTCCATAATGAAGGAAAGCTTATCAAATCATGAAAATTCTGTCAACTATATGGGGACATCACCTGTTTTTGTCTATTGGTTCAAATCTTACTTCGGCAGAAGTTGTTTAAGCCTTTGTCAAGGAGTCGTCCAACGCCGTACAGGCGGATATCAAAAGTATGATGATCAAAAATATTGATGCTTTTACATTCATCTTTTCCCCAATAGATGTTTTATTCTTACTTCCAAAATTGTGGAAGATAACGGTGAGTTAACCTGCCGGCCGCCTAACTTTCGAGCCTGTACAGAATTTAACGAAAATCGTCATAGTTTTACCGGTCAGGTTGAATGATTGGTTATGAAATAATAGATCAGTGAGCAAACAATAGTAATAATTGTATAATAGACTGATATTTTGAACCTAAAATATAGTTCACTATACTGTTGTTTCTTTAACTCATCTTTCTCAGTTGAAATTAAGATTTTTAAATCATGTATATTTCCACTATGATCAAAAAGCGAAAGAATTTTAAAATTTTTCCTTAATACTTTGTATTTTATGATCACAAAATAAGTATTTACAGCAATTAATGATAAAACAATATTAGCTAGAAAGAATATTTTCATTATTTTTAATAGGTATAGATACGTCCAACATAAAAAAAGATTTCCTAATTCATAACGCCGCTAATCAGTGGCGCGGCTTTTTGCGTCCACTGAATTAGCATTGTTAGATGACGTCTGTACTTTCAAGTTGCCAGCTCCGCCCTGCGTCTTCGTTCCTCAGTCTCTTGCGCCCGACTTATGCATGGATCAATGACAGCAGTTCCCAGTGAGGCAACTAGCGACTCTTTATTGTCATATTTATGTATTGGCAGTACCCATGGGAAGTCAGCGAAGTCGATAAACATTCCAAACTCCTTGGAATCCGATTCAAGTATTGGAGCGACTGGTACAGATGGATTGGATGGAACGATACGCTGCAGTTCCTGTGGAATCGCTTTCGCATCCGTAATATCGGCAATGATGAAACGAGACATGTGTGCAAGCAATGAAACGGTTTCTGTGAAGTTCCTGCTCGACGGCTTCTGGAAATCAAACATGATCGGTAGCTGGTTATGGTTTCGCAGTTCGCATCTTAGAACATCAAGAATGGCTTTTCGCTCTGGCGTGAACCTACCAAGTATAAGCACTGCCTTCTTCCCAATCGTTTCAATGGCATCACGTATTTGCGAATTGTTCAATACCAGATACAANAATTGAGAGACTTCAAGATTATCCACTGTGATCGTTGGATGCTGCAAGGAATCCGAAGCAGATGAGCCTCGCCATTTTTGACGCTCGGAGTCCGGCGTAATGATGAGATTGTCTTGAGTAGAGTTTGTGAGTTGCAAGTCCCAAGCAGAACAACCGTAGACTACACTTCCGGAGAGTATTGATCCACGAAAATCACATCGTATAAGCATGGTTCCACGCAGTCTGGCCTCAGTCAGATCTGCCCCGCGAAAATCAGATTGCGTGACGGCAGAGCCCCAGAGATCTACTTTGTGCATCATGCAGTTGACAAAGCTAACGTGGTAGAGGTCCGCATTCGTTAGTTTCGCTTCCGTAAGAATTGCGCTGTCAAACTTAGCATGCCTCAGTATTGAGCTCCGTAACTGCGCGCCTTCCAAATCGGCCCCGGTGAAATTTGCACCAAGAAAATTAGCTCCATTGGATTTGTAGTCGCCCCCAGCTTGAAGACGCCGAAGATTACCATTGCTGAGATTGACATCACGAAGAGTTAATTTTTGGACGTTTGCACCTTCGAGGTCTGGTCTGACTTCTGGATGTTGATCTCGCCAAAAATTCCAATGTTTCACGCCTTGCCGCAGAATTTTAAGGTGTTCAGGGTTCATTTGGGTTAACCTACAGGTATTTAACGTCTACCAGTGAGCAGTGGCTTAAATAAATGTCAAGTTTGCACGGCCTTTACGCAAAACTGCTATCTTCACGCCGTCTGCTCCAGTGGTATGGCTAGCCAGCCGCCAACCTGTCATCATCGATCTCTCCTTCGCAGCTTCTCAAGATTACTCTTCGCGTCGGGATGACCCTGCCTCGCGGCCTCACTCCACCATCTCTCTGCTTCTCGTTCGTCCAATGGCCCGCCTTCCCCTGTCGCGCACATCATGCCAAGACTGAATTGGGCGTATACATCACCATGCTTGGCAGCCTTGAGATACCAATCTCGAGCCGTTGCGTAGCTTTGACGAACACCCCGGCCTGTGGCGTACATTACGCCTAGGTTGTTCTGAGCACGCGAGTGCCCTTTATCAGCAGCCATGCGATAGAACGCCACTGCCTCTTCGCACTTATCAGCAAGGTCCAAGATGCGACCTAGGTTTGCTGCGGCGTCGGCATCTCCTTGCTTTGCGGCCTGTAACCACAGGTCGGTGGCCTTATCAATGTCCCGCTCAACGCCCTTTCCCGAATAGTAGGCAACACCAAGGTTGTTCTGTGCCTCTGGATCCCCTTCCGCTGCGCCTTTTTTCCACCGAGCGACGGCGGCATTGATGTCCTGAGGGTATCTCTCGTTGGGTTTCATGCTCGTCCCTTCTGCCAGATGAATCGGCCTGGCTAACGTGAAGCTGACTTGCCGCCAGGATGACATTCGAATTGTACCGGATTTTACGCAAACCGGCATAGATCACGCGGTCAAGTCAAGCGCATGGTTATGCATCGGTTATCGTACTCAGCCTGGAAGAAATAATGTCTCCAAGCGATTGTAAACCCTCACTATTATTCAGGTATTTAACATATCTAAGGTGCCGCAAATCAAAAGGAATATCATATTCGTTTTGGGTAATTAAGATTACTTCCCTTCCTAATGTGTGAGCTATTCCTATTTCATAAAACACATTTGGATTTTTTCCTGTGCAATCACAGATTACAACTCTGGAGTGATCAATTAGAGAAACAACATCTTGTATAATTGCAGGATTTTCCCAGATATCGTCAGCCCGACGGCAGTGCAAATTTAGGGAAGAGGTAATCTGTTTTAACTTTTCATAAACTCCGTTGAATGAAAGATCAAAAGGCATCATCACAGATATAAGAGATTTTTCAATACGTTCAACCTCAGAAATGTTAAAAACCTTTGGTAGCTGTCTTCTCGGCTTTAAATAACGAAGCAATACTTTAAATAAATCTATATCTTTTAACGCCCAGTGGGTTCTTGAAAATTCAAACTCATGAATTCCAAGTTCTCCTGAAATTTCTTTGACCTGTTCATTGGATAATGGGGGGATTGTACTGTCAAAAACATACTCAATATTAATAGAAGTCCCAGATTTTATGGCGTTCGTGATTATACCTACTCGTGCGTTTTGCTGAGAATTATCGTACCAAGTCTCCTGCATGAATAAACAAGGCTTTCTTATCAAATACTCTGTCTCTATTCTTTCGTTTACTTTGAATTTTTCGATAAGATAATTTTCAGTGTGTTCAAAAACTCTTGAATAGGACATTTCATCTCTGGCCTCATTCCAGCCAGAAGCCTTAACTAATAGATTGTACATATTAACCTCTTGGTACTGAATAGATGCATAACGGCGAGCTAACCTACCGGCGCTGGGTATTTCGCTTTACTAAAAACTCCACGCAATTCGGCAAAAATCGCCCGGTTAGGTTAAGCGACTGGTTATGCTTCACAACTTTCCTACTCCCCATGGAAGATATAGTATTAAGGAATCTAACCAGATAAAAACTACAGTAATTATACTTGCAATAATTGGGATGAGATCTGTTTTGTTACGAGTTACCTTGAAAACAATTATTCCTGGTACTATACAAATACAAATACTTATTAAAGAAAGGGTTGGAGCAACGGAGAAAATACCATTGTATAACCATCCGGGATCCTTTTGCGCCCATGGATTACCATTGTAAAATTTAATCAAGTCTATGATACAAATGCTTGTGACTCCCAATACCATTATAGAGAACAAGGTTGTGTAAACACCTGAAACTATTCTATATGTCGATATAATGTATTTCTTCATTCTATAAACACATCGTTACAACACGAAGAAGGTCGGGTAGCCGGGGGCTGTTGCCAGCCCCAAGCCCCCTTAGAACTGTGCATGAGACTTTCACCTCACACAGCTCAAGCCTTTGAAAAGGCCTCCCTTGTGGGGATTCCCGCAAATTAAAAATTTACTTCATGTTACACAATGACTGTCGGAGTAACCCAATGGGGTGCAAGGCGCACCAGCCGAAGCCGTCATTTGCTTTCCCTGCTTTCATCCGATTCGGTCAATTTTCACATGACCAAAGACCCGTCGAACGTCTGCCTCATTGCTGAGCCGGTAGTGTTTCAACCGGTATACCATCCATTACAGATGGGCCTTCGCTTCTTTCGACATCCTACTCCAGCCCGCCAACAGCATGCCTTACGGTTAGCCTGCCCAAAGGGCGACGGGACTGGGTTATCACGTTCCACACAGTTGATCCAATGGATGACTTAGGTGCGCCCTCTACGCCGGTGGTACGACAGTTCCGTGCAGGTAGTTATGAGACCTGCATCCTGACCACATCCGCTAACACTGGGTAGCGGCCTTCGACCCGTTAATCCTCGTGGGTCTGCGCTCATTGACGACGCTTACGGACATTCAATTAATTTCACCATATCATCCGTTTCTAGCCCTTAACGGGGGAGGATTCCCCGAGGGGTTCTCCTGTCACCATTTGAACCCAATTCGGTACATTGTCCGCGGGGCTTCACTCCAACCACACAGCGCGTGGTAAGCATGCCCGCGTAGGAACCGGCAGGAACATGCCCGGTATTCAAGGTAAATACTTGAATACATTCAACTATGCGACCTCGTGTCGCACTATAACGGTGAGCTAACCTACCGGCGCTGGATATTTCGGATTACGCATAACTTCACGTAAATCGGCAGAAATCGCCCGGTTAGGTTAAGCGGCTGGTTATGCTTCAAAATTTTCCTACTCCCCATGGAAGATATAGTATTAAGGAATCTAACCAAATAAAAACTGCAGTAATTATACTTGTAATAATTGGGATGAGATCTGTTTTGTTACGAGTTACTTTGAAAACAATTAATCCTGGTACTATACAAATACAAATACTTATTAAAGAAAGGATTGGAGCAACGGAGAAAATACCATTGTATAACCATCCGGGATTCTTTTGCGTCCATGGATTACCATTATAAAATTTAATCAGGTCTATGATACAAATGCTTGTGACTCCCAATACCATTATAGAGAACAAGGTTGTGTAAACACCTGAAACTATTCTATAAGTCGATATAATATATTTCTTCATTCTATAAACAGATCGTTACAACACGAAGAAGCATAACAGAGTTGATAGATGGAAAATTTTCCATGCTAGCACCCTTATATCATGGAAAATTTTCCATCTATTTTTATATTAGGGCATAAAACATGGAAAATATTCTCTTAATTTTCCATGTTTGGACTATATATAGACAGAACATGGAAACTCGAAAATAATAAACCCCGTTACTAGGGCTGGAGCAACGGGGCTAATTGTAGCCATACAACCCTCCAAGGGTGGCAGTTGGTATACTTTCAAAACTATTTCAGGTTGTTACATATAAAATTTGAAATAATTAATCAATGCCAAAGTTGCATTACTGCAAAATATCCGCTACATGGGCGCGGTCATTCCAGTAGCGGATGATATGATTTTGATCGCTGTCTAATTCCAGCAGGGAAATCGCTGTGTTGTCCATCGGGGCTTTGACGTTGATTTTTGTCAGGTCGATCCCGGCAAATTCTGCGAAAATGTGGTTGAAAATTCCCCAATGACCGAAGAGCAGGATATCCTCAATGGGTGCCTTCAGCAGGTCGGCTATGAGATCAACGGTGCGATTTTCGACCGGTTCCAGCCAGGCATTGTGCCGGTCAGGCTCAGCGAGGTCGGGGGTCGAAACCGGCAGAATGTCCTTATACCAGCCGGCAATCCCCCAATCGGATTCGATCAGACGACTGTCGAATTCGCATCGGCGGTTTCGAACCCCGGATAGCTGGTAGGTCTGCCAAGCCCGTCTGAGCGGGCTGATTAATATCAGATCCAATTCCAGGTTTTGCAGGGGTTGGACGAGCCGGCCGGCCTGCCGGCGACCTAATTCGCTTAGCTCGGGGTCTACCACGTCACTGTCTTCACCACTTTGGGATTGACTTTGACCGTGGCGGACCAGCCAGATTTTTTTCATCGAAAAACTCCTAACCCGGACATGTCGGAAATCCGAAACTCGAAACTCGAAATCCGAAATCCGAAACAAATTCGAAATTCGAAAATTCAAATGTCTCAAACGTAATTGGTGTGCCGATAAATTTGAATCGAATTTGAAAAAAGTTGATTCCTGTATTTTTGTTGTAGGGTGGGCTGTGCCCATCTTCGACAGTGAGATACAGCGCCATTTGGTGGGCACAGCCCACCCTACGACTGGTTATAGCTGTTTTGACGACGGCTCTGAAATAAAATAGATAGAATGCCACAAATATTCAATATTCAATTTTCAATTTTCAATTCCTCGGAATAGCGGGATCACCGCTGCGCGGCGACCGGCTTGTCCGGGTTAGGGTCCACTAATCATTCGAGCGAAAAATTTCTCAACCAATTTATCCCTGTTTCCTTTATTTACTGAAATCAGAAGCGTATCCGGCCGTTTTTTGAGGTTGCCTATGAAGGCATCGCCTTTGAGGGATATAGAGCCGACCACGGTGTTGGTTGAGTCCATAACTTTGATGAGTGTCTGTTTGAAAAGGTCAGAAAAACATTCCATTTTACCGATTTCATCGACGATCACCACCGTATCGTCGTTTGCGAAGATCATGGAAGGCACGGCGATCTGGTCAATATCCGGCAGATTGACACCGTATCGTCCGACACGGATTCGGCCCGGGATATCGATATGGGCCAATGTTCCGTGCTTTCCATCCAACGTTGTGATGCCGAATCCCACCCGTCGGCCGCCGGCCCGTATTTCTTCTGTATAGAATCCGGTTTTCGGCCGGTCAAGTCGCTGTACGATTTTTGCGATGATAGTCGATTTTCCGACCCCGGGCACTCCGGTAAAGAGTATGTTTTTGGGTTTGGTCTGACGGCTCAATCTTCCGTCCTCCCCATCAAAGAATAATTGGGACGCAGATTTTCGCAGATGCACGCAGATTTTAAAACCAAATCAGTTTAAAGGCATTGAGGTATGCCTCCAACGCCGAACGCCGAATGCCGGATGCCTATTTTTAACTGATGTGATCGTGGAGTTTGGCTTGAGCACTATTATGTCTACCCAAAATAATCGGTTCTAGGTTCAGGGTTCACGGTTCAAAGGTAACAACTGCTTGAACCTGTTTGCTATATTGATCATAACGCGTAATATCCGACATCACCCTTTGGGTGAGTGGGTATTATAAACTCATTAAAGACAGAATCCTTTTAATAAAAGCTATTTGGGTGTTTTTCAACCCGGAACGTTGAACCCTGAACCGCTCAACCTAGGATCTAATAATTTATGGACTACTCTGTAACATCTTACCGGTCTCACAATAGTGCTGCAGTGTGTCCGCGAGGAATGTCACTACCGATTCCAACTTGACCCGGATCATATCGTCCGGCATGGCATTGGCATCTTCATCCAAAGCGGTGAATACCATATGCCAGGTGCAGCTTGACACCTTCCGCCCCACTTCCCGAATTTTTATGTTTAACCTGATAACCGCTTTGCCGGCAAGATTCAACAGAAATGATATTCGGTAATTGTCAGGATCATGAATAGTCGTCACCCAGGTGGTTGTCAACGGCTTTTCAAAAAAATGAGCACCGGATATCTCTTCATTAAAAATGCAATTGGTTTCATTGACCCCGCTTCTGGAATAAATCAATTTGTAGTCCCACTCCGGTATCCACCTCAATTCCTCCACCGGGCAGGCCAGCGGAAAAATGTTTCTCGGCGATGCTTTGATTTCTCTGGTAACCGCGGTTTCGACGCGTTTGTTCTCTGTAGCAGGCCTATAGTTAATGGTTGAATTATTTGACATATCAATCCCTCCTGTCTGGCGAATGTTGCATTCGCCTGAATAATGTGATTAAAAATCAACAGATCTATCTGCGATTAAAGGAAACTTTCATTTTATCCCCCTCCTTCGATCCCTCCCGCAAGGGGAGGGAAGTTAGTTCTACCCCTCGACGGACCGCGACATGTTCAGTCGAGCGGGGAGGCCGGGTGGAGTTGAAATAAAACAGATAAATTCCTTTTCCTTATTTTTATTTGTAGGGCCGAACGCCAAGGTGACGCCCCGATCGATAATTTGATGCTATCGCAGAATTGATACGCTTTATTGCGTATTGGCGAAAAAACGTTGTTAGATCGCGAAAAAATCAAGGGATCTTTGCTCTAGCCATGCTGTCGAAGCCGTTATCAACATCTGTTGACCTATTGAATATTCTCCTGGCGTACGCCTCACGCCTGGGGATTGATGAGAATACTGTCAGTTCAGAAACCGGCGTTGATATTGCAGCGCATCGGTCAGGTGAAGCACGAATTCCGCTACAAACCTTTTATACAATTTGGTCGTTTATTTTAAATCGCTCCGGGGACCCTGATTTCGGGCTGCATTTGGGTGAACAATCTCACACCCTGCTAAGTGGGCATTTGCTTTATGCTATGATGATGAACTGTGAAATTGTGGTGCAGGCAATTGAGAAGAATTTTCGATACCACAATTTAGTTACGGACATTATCCGGCCCGTGTTGAAAGTTAAAAAGCCCCTGGCCCATATGACATGGGAAATGGGCCAACCGTCCTTAAGCCAGGAACGTCATTTCGCGGAGTCTGTCCTGGCGCTGTTGGTTTCGATGCTGCGCTATTTAACCGGTGGCCGATTCCAATTGACGGAAGTGCGATTCGCCCACCCCTCTCCGGAAAACACGTCCGAGCACGAACGTATATTTCAGGCCCCTTTGATATTCGGTCAGCAAAGCAATGAGATCTTGCTGTCCGAGAGCTATCTGAATCGCCCTATCATTCTGGCAAACCCCAAGATCATGGAAGGTTTGGAACAACTGGTACAGCAAGCCCTTCACCGTGCCTACGCCACAAATTCATGGAAGGAAAAAGTGGCTCAAGGTCTTTTTAAAGGATTGCTGCATGAAGCCGGGACCGACATCGAAACCATTGCTCGACAACTCGCCATGACAACCCGCAACCTGCAGCTTAAGCTAAAGGAAGAGGGCACGTCTTTTCGCAAACTGCGGGATGAAGTCAGAAAGGAAATTGCCGTCGGCTATCTCAAAGATGGGAGTGATTCGATTTGTGAGATCGCCCTGCTGTTGGGCTATTCCGACCAGAGCGCTTTTCAGCACGCTTTTAAGCGTTGGACCGGCAAAGCTCCCGGTGAGTATCGGCGGGATTTGATGAGCGGAGAATGTCCGGAATGACCGGCCAACAAGAATACTAAACTTTACTTTGTCATACTCTTTTTTACTTTGATCCCTTATCATAACGAATCTGATATTGTTGGATAAACGAATGACTAAAATGAACTAAATTGCCTAAAATGGCTAAAATTGAGGAGACGCTGCGCTCTGTCCATCTTAGAAAACCGACGGTCACGCTGGAGGCGTGATTAGCTCATTTTTCAATTGAGAAGATAACCCCTTGCTATTCGAATAACGTGTAACAAATAACACCTAAATGAGCGCTTTTCGACCATTTAGGGTGGGAGGTAAATTATGGACGCGAACAAAAATGTTATCGGTCTGGTCGGAAGTCCCAATCCGGACGGACGCACCCATCAGCTGGTTTCAGCGGCCCTGGAGGGTGCGGAACAAGCGGGATTGGCCACCGAACTGATACAGATGTCGGATCACGTGGCAACCGCCTGTCGAGACTGCCTGCCCTGGATTTGCAAAGACAACCTGAAATGCACATTTGAAGATGATGCCTTTGAATTTTACAGCCGGAAAATCTCGGGTTGCGGCGGGCTGATTTTAGGCACGCCCGTCTATTGGTGGGATACCAGCGGTTTGGTAAAATACCTGATCCTGAAAATGTTCCGGGTATATGCCATGTCGGCACCGTTTCAAGGATTGCCGGCCCTTGGCATCGCCATTGCCGGGGGTACCGGAAACGGGCTTGTTTCCGGACTGCGTCCGGTTTACCACTATTTCCAGATGATGGGTATGCGGGCCATCGAACCGCTCCCCGCCACACGCTTTAATTTCAGTGCTGCCCTGCAGCGGGCATCTGAATTGGGAGAAGAAATTGCAAAAATGGCCGAACATCGACGGCGTTTTCGGGGATTGGAAGATAAATTATTGTGGTATGATGGTTTACCCTACCTGGGGATGAGCCGGATCGATGAGCGGCGTTTACTTGCCGGTCTTGCAGTTCAGGGTCTGCCGCCTGAAACGGCTGAACCCATTGCCCTCGGCCTCGCCCGGGCCCATGAACTGGATTTCGCCGGCAGGAAGTTAGACGCCGCAGTTGAAATTACAAAGGCCTACAATGCCGGCGTTAAAGCATTTGAAGCGGGGAATTCGGCGAAGTAGACGGCAGATTTTCGGGACGCGGATTTGCGCGGATTGGCACAGATCTGATGCTCGACTGAAGGTTTCCCCGCTTACGCTTCGCTTCAGACGGGATCGTAGACAGGTGTCAGTGTTCAGGTGTCAGAGAACAGAGTACAGAGGGCAGATGACAGAGTACAGAGGGCAGATGACAGAGGGCAGATGACAGAGGGCAGATGACAGAGGGCAGATGACAGACCCGTGCCCTGCACCCCTCTTGTGAAACTTCATTAAAAGCGAACCGCAGAACCGCAGAATATCGAATATCGAATGTCGAAGGATGGAATCGCTTCGCTCAGTCGTTTTAAAATAGACAGAATACATTATTCGATGTTCGACGTTCATCAGTTTCTTATCTTTGATCAGACCGGCTGCCTTTTAGCCGGAGGCCGCCGCTCGTGTGAAACTACATTGAAAGCGAACCGCAGAATATCGAATATCGAACCGCAGAATGTCGAAGTGTGGAATCGCTTCGCTCGGTCATTTTAGAATAGACAGAATAC
>Ga0049117_10000651_pt1 | contig 10688 bp, 7 predicted proteins | sample WorMetHERISLAND1_2_FD_55105 | JGI IMG/M metagenome (GOLD analysis project Ga0049117, IMG submission 55105) | Marine gutless worms symbiont microbial communities from Max Planck institute for Marine Microbiology, Germany - Olavius geniculatus... | ecosystem: Host-associated > Annelida > Digestive...
CCCCACGACCCATTACAGATTTCGCTCACGTGACCCCCGCAGCCCCGGTCCCGGAAGCCCTCACTACCCGGTCCCACCCTGCAAGAGTCTGTTTGGGAAACACAACGAGCGCGGACTGCCTATCGGCAACCTGACCAGCCAGTTCTGGGGAAACGTGTATCTGAACGAGCTGGACCAGTTCGTGAAGCGGAGCTTGAAATGCCGGCATTACCTGCGCTACGTGGACGACATGGTCCTGCTGGCCGCAGACAGGGAGCAGCTGGTGCGGTGGCGTGCAGGGATCGCGGCGTTTCTGCGGCAGCGACTAAAACTGGCTTTACGCCCGGAGATGACCGCGCCGTTTCGGGTGGGGCGGGGAATCGACTTTGTGGGCTGGAAGACCTGGTGGAACCGGCGCCTACCCCGTCGGCGCACGCTTGAAAACCTGCGCAAACGATTAGAGACCTTCGAGTGCAGCGTAGTACGGCCTGTGCAGGGCGGCATGGCACAACGGGTGGACTTGGGGCGCCGGGATGCGGCAGTCAGCGTGGAGCGGTTGAGGTCATCGCTGGCGTCTTATAGCGGGCATTTGCGTTACAGCTCGTCATGGCGTGCCTGGACGCAAATATGGGAGCGCTATCCTTGGCTGCCAGCGCTGTTCGATTGCCAGGCATGGGCCATTGACGAACGCTGGTCAAGGCGACGAGTCGCCAGAGCAGGCCGTTTCCAGTCGCAGTATTGGCAGCTGGCCCAGCAGGCCGGGCAGGACAGCCTGATCTTTTTCCGAGTCGGGCGGTTTATCGAGTTCTACGGTCCCCAACGGCTTGCCGCCATGAAGGCGTTGGGGCTGAAAACCGCGGCGCTCCCCCGTCGCAGCTATGCGTTCACGGCAGGTTTCCCGGCCCGCCTGTCCCGTATATATGTGCCCAAAGCGCTGCGTCAGGGCCTGGCATCTCTCATAAAAAAGATCGGCTTCAGTCAAATCCAAATCTATACCGATTTCTCGCCTGACCGTTTTGAGGGGGATTACGGCTTCATGAACCGACGCATGCTGGGGGTCGGGCGAAAGGTAACGTAAAAGCGAACCGCAGAATATCGAATATCGAATATCGAATGTCGAAGGAATGTATTCTGTCTATTTAATAAATAAGGAACCCCCGAATGACTGAAGACAAAAAGGACAGGACCTATGATCTCGAGGACCGATTAATAGATTTTGCTGTTTGAATTATCCAGATGGCAGAATCCTTACCGAAGACAAGGGTCGGGAATCATATTGCCGGGCAACTGATCCGTTGTGGTACTTCTCCTGCACCCAATTATGGGGAAGCCCAAAGTGCCGAATCCCGGGCTGACTTTATCCACAAAATGAAAGTTTGTCTCAAGGAGCTGCGTGAGACACGAGTTTGGCTGCGAATGATTGTGAGAGCCGAATTGATCAATCCGGTATCTAAACTTGACGCTCTGATTCAAGAAAACAACGAATTAATTTCAATATTTGTCACCAGCGTCAGAACAGCAAAAAAGGGCAAGAAACAATTCCCGTGATTTGATATCAGGATCGGCTTATCCGTTTGGTTTTATTTAATAGATTGGAGCAAAGCGATTCCATCCTTCGACATTCGATATTCGATATTCTGCGGTTCTGCGGTTCGCTTTTTTTTGCTTTACAAATAGCGGCTAAAGATCGTTTTTGGATGGTATCTAAATAATCCCGTTACTGCGAAGAAACGCCTCGATATCCTGCCAGAATACATTCCAGTCCGGTGGACAGTCATTATGGCCGGCGTCATAAGAGATCAGTTTTCCCCGACGGGCTGCCTGGTGCAAGGTCTGCCCGTGGGAAAAGGGAATCAGGGTGTCCTGCCGGCCGTGCATCACTAGAACCGGCCCCTGGTATCTTTCTACCGCTGCCAAGTTGTCGAAAGGATCCCTGACCAGAAATGAGGGCGCCAGATAGCGTTTGGCAAATGATCGGGCGCTGGTAAACGTCGACATCAGAATCAGGGCGGCTGACGGACGTTCGATGGACAAGGCACACACCGCCCCGCCTCCCAATGATCGTCCCATGAGAACAATGCGGGATGAATCGATATCCGGACGGGAGGCCAGTGCATCATAAGCCGCAACAAAGGCTTCGGTGATACTGGCCTGGGAAGGGGAGCCGGCCGAACGGCCATAACCCGGATATTCTACCAGCAACAGCGCAACACCCAGTTGAGCAAACCCTTTAAATTCAACGGGCCAGAAATCGATTAACTCACCATTGCCGTGCCCGAAAATGACGACCGGCGCCGGCTTCGGATTGCCGGTATACGCCGGCGGTAACAGCCAGGATTCGACTTTGCCGGATCCGGTTTCCAGCCAGATTTTTTCCAGGCCGGGCAAATTTTGGGCAGACGGCGCCGGCTGCGGAATCATCCCCCGGGGAAACATTATATGGCGCTGGAGGAGAAATAAAAGACCGCAATATGCCAGGTAAATGCATAGCGGCCAGAGAATGTATTTTAGTAAAGAGGGCATGGCGGTTTCCGGTACCGGATTTTTTTGTTTATAGATTATTCCGCATGCTCCCATTTTGTCAAGAATAATAATGGTATAAGGTGTATGGTTTAAGGTGAAAGGTAAAGGAAGCGGCCTTCGGCTTTTGGCTGACGGCAATAAAGGTGTCAGCGAAATTCCGAAAATCGATTTAAAATGTTCGCTATTTTTTTGTGACCTTCTGATATCAGCGATTTTATTGATGTAAAAATCACCGAATTCCGTTAACCGTCGAATATCTGAAACATTACCTGAACTACGCTATTTACCGAAAATCGCTGATCTGGACAAAGAAATTTTGCTTTGGTATTAAATATGCTGGACTCTCAACATTTACTATTACATAGAAAGGAACGGGTATGATCATCCAGAGCGTTGCCGGACTGCTGGTTTTCGCAGGATTGGCCTGGTTATTGAGCGAGAATCGCAAAGAAGCAAAATTAATGATTGCCGTTATCGGAATCGCCGTTCAATTGCTGGTCGGGCTGCTGTTGTTGAAAGTGCCTGTATTTCGGGATTTCTTCCTACTGCTCAACCGGGTGGTGCTGTCCCTTGAGGCGGCCACCACGGCGGGGACCTCTTTTGTCTTCGGCTATCTCGGTGGCGGCGATCTTCCGTTTAAAGAACCTTATCCCGGCGCTGCGTTTATATTGGCCTTCAGAGGACTTCCGCTGGTATTGCTCATGAGTGCCCTGTCGGCCCTGTTGTTCTACTGGAAGATATTGCCGCCCGTGGTAAAAGCCTTTTCCCGGGCACTGCAAAAAACCATGGGATTGGGCGGCGCCGAGGGACTGGGCGTGTCGGTAAATATATTCGTGGGAATGATTGAAGCCCCGCTTTTCATTCGCCCGTATCTGCAAAACATGACCCGCAGTGAAATCTTCACGCTCATGACCTGCGGCATGGCCACCATCGCCGGGACCGTCATGGTTCTGTACGCCAGTATTCTCGGCAACACGATCCCCGACGTCATGGGACATATCCTGACAGCCTCGATTATCAGCGTGCCGGCAGCCGTATTGATCGCCAAGCTGATGGTACCCGAAACCGGTGAGCTGACCTCCGGTGAGCTGACGGCCCCGGACGAAGCCTCCGGAAGCATGGATGCCGTGACCAAAGGTACCTTGCAGGGGGTCCAGCTGCTGCTCAATATTATTGCCATGCTGGTGGTGCTGGTGGCCCTGTTCTATCTCATCAACCTGATCCTGGGTCTGGCCCCGCCAGTCGGCGGCCAGGCAATCACCCTGCAGCGGTTGATGGGCTACGTCATGGCACCGGTGGTGTGGCTGATGGGCGTTCCCTGGCAGGAGGCCACCACGGCCGGATCGTTGATGGGAACCAAAACGATTCTCAACGAGCTGCTCGCATATCTGCAGATGAGCCAATTGGAGCCGGGCACGTTGAGTCCTAAAAGTCTGCTGATCATGACCTATGCCATGTGCGGCTTTGCCAATCCCGGCAGCCTGGGCATCATGATCGGCGGTATGGGCACCATGGCCCCGACCCGGCGCAATGAAATCGTGTCACTGGGGCTGCGATCCATCATTGCGGGAACCCTGGCGACCTGCATGACAGGGGCAGTGGTGGGGATTCTGTCCTGGTAATCGGAGTGGTGTCCAAAAAAAACAAAGAAAGCTGTAAATTATTGCTGAATCATTTAACCAATAAAAATTCCAAACTTCAAATAACAAATTCCAAACAATATCCAAATTCCAAACTCCAATGACCCAAACAAGTGTTGACTTGCTACCTGTTCCGTCTCCGGACAAAATTAAATTTATCAGGGAAACACCAATCGATTAGATCCACTGCAAATTAGGCTTGTTTTGAATTTGAGATTTGTTTATTGAGATTTATTTGATATTTGGGATTTGAATTTTGGAATTTATTGGGTAACTTGGTCAATTTGGTGAAGGTTTACCATCGGTTGATACTATTGGACCTTGAACCCCTCACTTCATATCTCGGTCTGTTTTTCCAGTCGGTCACACAGTTTCACGATTCCATCCAAATCAAAATCTTCCACCATCTGTTCGATGGCATCGCAAAAGCCGCCATCGGTATTCGGGTCTGATTGCAGCTCTCGGCCGATGGCTTTTAATTCAGTAATATTTCCCATATCGGCGGCGTTGCGCAGGCGCTCGGCGATGGTCTGAGCCATTTCGGTCGGCATGGGGGAAACGTGGTGCTCGTCAGAACGCGGTATCTTATCTTCCGCAGCCTGGTCGAGCAGACGGCAGGATGCCAGGACTTCTTCCAGGGCGTCCTGCAATTCCGCCAATCGCTGCTGCATTTGATCGGCGTCCGGCGGCGCACCCGCCGGGGCCTTGGCGGCCAAAGCCTCCAATTTCGTCGCGGCCTCCTGCAGGCGAACGGCCGATAGGTTACCGGCCAGCCCCTTGATGTTGTGGACCAGGCTGTGCACCTGATTCAGGTCCCCGGCGCTTAGCGCCTGCTGAATGTCACCGGCGATCGACGCATATCTGGCCAGAAAATCCAACAGTAGCTTGCGATAGAGCTTGCGATTGCCCTGCAGCCGGCTGAGGCCTTGCTCGATATCAAACCCCGGCAAAAACTGTGGCAGGTCCTCAGGTCTCGTATCAGACTGCAACCGGGCAGCCTCCGGTTGAAGAGTTGGCTCCAGCCCATCGTTGGATACATTCACCGGTGATTCAACCAGATTCCTGGGTTCTGACGGTTGGATCCATTTTATCAGGGTCGTGAAAAGCTCATTCGGATCGATGGGCTTGGCAACATGGTCGTTCATGCCGGCCGCCAGGCTCTTTTCACGGTCCCCGGCCATGGCGTGGGCGGTCATGGCGATGATGGGAAGAATTTTGGATTTTGGATTTTGGATTTCGGATTTTAATTCGGAATTCTCTCCTTTTTTAAATCTAAGTTTCCGCATTTCGCCTTTGGCTTCCTGTTTTCCGACATTGTCTCGCCTGAGATCGTCGAATGCCGAATTCCCGCTTCCGACTTCCGACTTCCGAATTTGCCGCGTAGCGGCATACCCGTCCATCACGGGCATTTGAATGTCCATCAGCACGACATCGAATACGTTTTGGCCGACCATTTCTACGGCTTGTTGTCCGTTGACGGCCAGGGTCACTTGCAGCCCGGCGTTGGTCAATATCTCGCCGGCCACCTGCTGGTTGATTTCATTGTCTTCGACCAGCAGAATCCGGGCGCCCCTGATCTTTTGCAGCGCCGCGTCCATCTGCCGCGACTCGGTTTGATGGTGCGGCCCCTTGGCAGACTCTTTGCCTAAGACTTCCAAAATCGTATTAAACATCACCGAGGAATTGACCGGTTTAATTAAAAATCCGTCCAGACCGGCCGCTTCAGCCTGATGCATGATCTCCTGCCGACCGTAGGCGGAAACCATGATGATCCGAGGTCCGGACTGATCTTTTGTCCCCAGGGCTTTGATCATGCGGGCGGTTTCGATCCCATCCATGCCCGGCATTTTCCAGTCCATGATAATCAGGTCGTAGCCGTTTCCCCGGTCGGCAGCCTTTCTGAATGCAGCGACGGCTTTTTCACCGGACTCGGCGATCGTCACCTCCAGGGAAAATGATTCCAGAGTTTCTTTAAAAATATTTTGCGAGGTGGGGCTGTCATCGACCACCAGCACCCGCATACCCTGCAGCGTTCCGGCCATTTGACGTCTTTTCTCGATTTCCTGGGAGGCCAATCCGAATACCGCATGAAAGATAAAGGTACTGCCCCGACCGGGTTCACTTTCCACCCGAATATCACCGTCCATCATTTCCACCAGGCGTTTGCTGATGGTCAGCCCCAGGCCGGTGCCGCCGTATTTGCGAGTGGTCGAACTATCCGCCTGGGTAAAAGGCTGGAAAAGTCTGGCGGCCTGCTCGGCGGTCATACCGATGCCGGTATCGCGCACCGCGAACCTGAGAGTTGCCCGATCTTCATCTTTGTGGAGCAATTCGGTGGAAATGACAATTTCGCCTTTTTCGGTAAACTTGATGGCATTGTTGGTCAGGTTGAGCAGGATTTGGCCCAGACGCAAAGGATCGCCGATCAGCGAAAGGGGCACATTCGGTGATGTGGCAAAAAGAATTTCCAGCTGCTTGTTCCGGGCCTTGGCCGGCATCAGATCGGCCATGTTATCCAGAACCTCTTCCAGGTTGAACTCAATATTTTCAATATCCAGTTTGCCGGCTTCGATTTTGGAAAAATCAAGGATGTCATTGATAATTCTGAGCAGCGAATGAGCACCGGTTTGGATTTTTTGCAGGTAGTCTTGCTGTTTGCGGCTTAATTCCGTTTGCAGGGTCAAATGCGTCATGCCGATAATGGCGTTCATGGGGGTTCGAATTTCGTGGCTCATGTTGGCCAAAAAATCGCTTTTGGCCTGATTGGCCTGATCGGCCTCCTCTTTGGCCTGGATCAACTCCACCGTGCGTTCGTTCACCAGATCTTCCAGGTGGTCGCGATGTTTTTTCAACTCGCTTTCCGACGCCTTCAGAGCGGCATCCGATCTTTGGATGGTGCCCATCATCTCATTGAACGAATGGGCCAGGTGCCCGATTTCATCGCCGGTCCGGATATCGATGCGGTGATCCAGCTTCCCGGTGCGAGTGATCAAATCGGTTCCTTCATCCAGTTTTTTCATGGGGGAAATGACGAATTTTTGTAATCCCAGCATGGTCAGGACGCTAAGCAGCAATAGACCGGCACAAAGTGCCGCGACAACCCGCCACACCGTTCCCTGAACTTCAGAATCTATTTCACGGACCGGAATTACCATTCCGAGTTTCCAGCCCAATTCCGGCGACGTATAATAGAAAAAATATTCCCGGTCCGATTCTTCGATTAGCGTCGTATAGCCCTGTTCGTTTTCAAAGGTGGTCTGCAGGTCTTTGCCGTAAAGGTGCAGGATGTTTTTAAAAAGGTGATCCGTCCGACGGCTGGCGAGTACGGTGCCGTTATGATTGAGCAGCAGCATGTATCCATTCTCCCCGACGTTGACCTGCTTAATATAGCTGGTAAGATTTGCCAGGGTAATATCAATGCCCACAACACCATAGACCTGCTTCTGCGCGTCGAGCAACGCACGGACAATACCGACGTTGACGTCGGGGGAGGTTACCGACCGGTATGGATCGGTTATCTTTGTTTTTCCGGGGTTTTCTTTAGCCAGAACATACCAGGGCCTGACCCGGGGATCATATTTCGTGGGCCGATTGCGTTTGTGGGAGCGCACAAAACTTCCGTTGGCGCGGCCCATGTATACTGAACTCACGTAGTCGTCTGCGATCCGGTAGTTATTGAAGACAGTGATGATCTCTTGTTCCAACTTGCCGATATTGTATCGGAAAGTCGCGGGATCGGCATTTGTGAAATTCGTAAAATCCGCATCATTTCGCGACCGCACGACCTCGGCCGCCGTGATTGCCGCCAGATCGTTTTTGTATCCCTTGACCGCATTGCTCAGTGCAAAATCGATATGAGCCAATTGATTCTGAAAATCTTCATATATATCATCAAATATAAGGTCTTGCAGTTTGTGAGAAAGAAACGATCCAACGGATGCTAAAATGAGGATGCTGGTGCTGATATAGAGCAACAATATCTTGTACTTTAATTTCATATCAGTGGTCTTTCCAATGGAGGTTTATCAGCGTTCCGGCTTTGAATTTTCTGGGGGTAGGGCTAGTATGGCGCAATAAAAACTGCTTGTCAAAGTGTAATCCGAGGAGAATTTTGTAATGCAATCAATTTTGGGGCGACCTATAGGGTAGACTAAACAGAGGTTACGGCATCCATCGCGATATCTTTGGGCCGTTGGGTATTTGGTGACTGTAGCCGATTGCCGACCACGCGAGCGATACGGGATGGCCGCCCCTGCGAGGCTCTTTTTTATGCACAGTCTGTAAGCAAGCATGGTGTCGGCTTGGTTGAAGTCATTGGGTGCGGTATCAGAATTGGTATTTAAATCAAACGCTCAGCTTGCGTCGTCTTTTTAAATGCGGTCTTGCGAACATGCTTGACACTCGCCGTTAAATTCTCTAAAGTAGTGAAAATTTTTTTTAATTTTATTTATCACTCAATGGAGGAATTCATGGCAGAAGAAAAAAATTACGAATGTGTTGATTGTGGCAATCAAGCACAGGCAAGTGCCGAAGCACCCGAGTGCTGCGGTAAGAAAATGCAGGAGCAGGAGCCCCTGCAGGTATGTGAGGCCCCCGCCGGTCCTGAACACTCAAGGTTCGATGACCTGGGTGAACCTTGCGACGACGGCCGATCCGGCACCTGATCCCGGCCGACCTCTAGCGTTTGCTGAACCAATACTGCATGATCACAAGCCCATTTAAAAATCCGTGGCTGCGGATTTTTAAATGGGCTCTCGATTGATGTCCCTCCGCACCCCACCTTGTCTCCTATCGCCACAATCGTAATGGTCCGTCCCGACTGATAATTTTGGATTTTAGATTGCGGATTTCGGATTTGTGGAATCGCTTCAGATTTCGCCTTCGGCTACGACCCGACAGGGCGCTCTATCATTTATAAGGAGTTTTAACATGAATAAACTTTTCGTTAGCTCGATTATATTGTTATCTTTCATTATATTAACCGGATTCAATATCGACAACGCCATCGTGCCTCAACCGGAAATTTTGTCCGGCGGTCCGCCCAAAGACGGCATACCTGCAATTTTAAAACCCAAAATTGTCGCACCGGACGAGGCGGCCTATCTTGAGGATTCGGATGCAGTAATCGGAGTGAAAATCGGCCGTGAGGCCCGGGCCTATCCGCTTAAGGTTTTGAACTGGCACGAAGTCGTCAACGACACCATCGACGGTGTGCCGATTGCGGTGACATTCTGACCGCTGACCCAAACGGGGGTCGTGTACTCCCGCACGGTCGGCGGCAGCGAACATACCTTCGGCGTGTCAGGCCGCTTGTACAAAAGCAATGTCCTGCTGTATGATCACCAGACGGAAAGCCTCTGGTCCCAGCTGATGGACAAGGCGATCACCGGGCCGGCCGTCGGCCAAAATCTCAGCGTCTTGCCTTCCAGCCGGATAAAATGGAAAACTTGGCGCCAACGCAACCCCGGCACCCGGGTGCTTTCCGATGATACCGGTTATTATCGCGACTATTCCATCGATCCTTACGAAGGGTATTACCGCATCGGATCTTTGATGTTTCCAGTCGGAGACGTGCGCCAGGATATGGCCGCCAAAGAACCGGTTCTGGGAATCGAAATCGAAAACCATGCCAAAGCCTACCGCATGGATTGGCTCCGCAACCATCCGGGGATCCACCATGATCGGGTGGGAAGCCATCCAGTCCGAATCGAAGTCAGTCCTGAGGGTGAAGTGGTGGCTGTGCGTAATAAACAGGGTGATGTGATCCCGGCCACCTATTCATACTGGTTTGCCTGGCAGGCGTTTCACCGGGACACGGAGGTGTATCAGCATAAGAACTGAGGGTGGGTGCGTGATGCGCAATGACTGGATACTGGATGCTTGATTCTGGATGCTCGATGCTCGTTGCTTGATTCTGGATGCTGGATGCTCGATGCTTGATGGCGGATGCCGGTTGCCAGATGCCGGATGTGGCTCGCCGGTCAGACCGGTTTATGGTATGCAGGCTCGGCGTTCGGCAATCGATGGTCGGTTCACGGCTTCCAGCCAACCAAACTGCCGGTCAAATCGAAAAAAACTCTGAAAAAGCGAATATCGAATATCGAAAAATGAATGTCGAATGTTGAAGGAATGTATTCTGTCTAGTTTAAATCGACTAAGCGGAGCGATTCCACCATTCGTCAATCGACATTCGACATTCGTCAATCCAATGTAGTTTCACACGAGCGGCGGCCGCTGACCAAAAAACGGCCAGTCTGATCAAAGATAAGAAACTAATGAACGTCGAACATCGAACATCCAACATCGAACATCGAATAATGTATTCTGTCTATCTTATTAAAAAGACTGAGCAAAGCGATTCCACCCTTCGACATTCTGCGGTTCGCTTTATATGTAGTTTCAAAAGAGCGACGGCCTCCGGCTAAAGGACAGCCGGTCTGATCAAAGAAAAGAAACTTCAAAAAGCAAATTTTGGATTTTGGAATGCGGATTTTGGATTTAAGGTATTCTGTCGATTTTAAAACGTCTGAGCGAAGCGATTCCACC
>Ga0049117_10000656_pt1 | contig 10587 bp, 10 predicted proteins | sample WorMetHERISLAND1_2_FD_55105 | JGI IMG/M metagenome (GOLD analysis project Ga0049117, IMG submission 55105) | Marine gutless worms symbiont microbial communities from Max Planck institute for Marine Microbiology, Germany - Olavius geniculatus... | ecosystem: Host-associated > Annelida >...
GCATTGTTCAGATGGGTGGCGAGAAAAGAACAACCGCAGCCGGCTACTTCCAAAGCCCCTGAGTTCCTGCTGATACTGACCGTTGAATGGGCCTTTCTCATCATTCTGCTGAGGCTACACTGGGGTGATTGGTTATCCATCGACTCTTTGTTGGATGTATTGATTGCAATCCTGGTGATATTTCTCGGCNTTGTCCTCCTTTTCTCCAACACCATTGTTGTATTCGTGGCATTGTTCAGATGGTTGGTGAGAAAAGAACGGCCGCATCCGGTTGCTTTTCTGCCCTTGGTCATCATGCCGGTCGTTCACGCTTTGAGCTACGAAATACCTTCGAGACCGGCGGTGACATTCTACCTTCACCGTGACGCATTCATCGCACTTGCCGAGTCGGCTGTCAAAGAATTTCAGAGCACTGGAAGAGTATATCGCTTACCAAAATCGCCTTTATTATGAATCAGCTGATGCAGGTCTCGACCTCTTTTCCGACGTTTTGGTTGTGGAATTCATTATCGACGACTACTATCTACCGTTGGTGTATATCACTACGGATAATCCGGAAGATGTCGATGATACTTGTTCCAAAGGTGGCGTACCGGTCGATAGGCTCGAGCCCAGGTGGTATGTCTGCAGCCGGGACTGGAATTGAAAGGCATTCGGTATCCATGTCGGTCCGGCTATGGCCTGTAGGGTTGGGCACGAAGTGAGATCGGGGAGAGACGGACTTGGCTCACCACGTCCTCCGTCCAGACCCATCCGGGCCTGATCCGGTAAAGCCAGATGCCTAATTTGATTGCGGCCTTGTCTTTCGGGTCATCCCAGCTCCTGAACTCTTTCCCGAGCTTTTCGCGGACGATATTCAGAATCTCTTCGGGTGTCTTTATCTTTTTTAATTCCTCCCAGGTATGCGCGACGCCGGCGCCTTTGATCAGGACCGACTCGGAGAATCCGGCGGCCATGCCGACATATCCATAGAGTGGATATTGGACCAAATCTCGACACTGTAGGTGTAATCGCCGTACAAGTGCCCACTCTGGTGACGGCCTGTGGCGCGGGAAGGAAAGCGGGTCTTGATCGTGTCTTTATGATCCCACTCGGACTTGGACCCTACTTCCCTGGCCCACAGGAGCATTGCTACCGCATGAGAGGCATCGCAGTCGTACACGGAGGCTCGATGCCGACCAGTAGCCGCTCCTGAGGCGTCAGCCGGTTGAAATCATCGCCGCAGTCATCGCTGTTCAGCTCGGCCAGGCGCTTTACGAAAGGGCTACGGGCGTTTCTGTTCATCTCACCGGCGATATAGCTGGCGATGGGTGTGATCTCGTCACGATATCCCGGCATCGGTCGGGTGCTCCAAAGGTCCCGCAGGCAACGACTCGTCGAGGACCAGGGTCCCCGGATCTATGACGGGGTTATTGTAATCCGGGTAGTGCAAATCTTTAAGAGCCTGTTGACAATTGGTAGGATGGACAAAGCAAGCGCCCGGCAAGCTGGGCTGCAGGCTGCGATCATTCCACGCCGATTCTCGAACCGCGATGGCCTGGGAGGGAGCACGGAGCACCGCGTGCCCATCGCTGGTTGATGGGCACGCTACGTCTGGTTGGTCTCGCGACCAGCGGCCGCGGCTCGGAAAGTCTTGCACCATGACCAGGGCTCGCAGCCGGCCGGATAGACCGGCTTCGCTTTGCCCATCCTACGGGCTAATTGTCAACAGGCTCTTAGAGGGTGTTGTAAAAGGCACCGATCTTCGCCCTTTGACCCCCTCACCCTTTACCCCGCACCTATCGCCGGTAGCTCGAGCAGCATCACTACTGGCTCCCCCCCAGCGATAGGTGCGGGGGATTCCGGCATTCCCGGCCGGAATGACGGCTTAACTCAATGGCGTTGGCTGGCAATCCGGCCCCGTGGCTATACAGCGCCGGCAAGCCGGCTCCTGCAAGGGGTTACCGCTGGAGCGTAAGAGCCAAATGGAAACTTTAGAGGTAAATTTTTAAGTAACACCGGGACTAGGAATCCCCCCGACACTCGGCGGATCGCGCATGCGCGGTCAGGCCCTCTCCGCGGGCCAGGACCGAGGCCGTCCGCGCCAGGGTCGCGGCACCCTGGGGGGAGGCCATAATCAGGCTCGAACGCTTCTGGAAGTCGTAGACTCCGAGCGGCGATGAAAAACGGGCGGTACGCGAGGTCGGCAGCACGTGGTTGGGCCCGGCACAGTAATCGCCCAGGGCTTCGGCCGTGTAACGCCCCATGAAGATGGCCCCGGCGTGACGGATCTTGGGGACCAGTGCCTCCGGATGCTCCACCGAGAGCTCCAGGTGCTCGGGCGCTATCCGGTTGGCGATTCTGACCGATTCTTCCAGGTCCCGACTCCGAATCAGGGCGCCGCGTCGGTGCAGGGCGGCGGCGATGATGTCCCGGCGTTCCATGGTCGGCAACAAGCGGTCGATGGCGGCCGCGATGCGGTCCGGAAATTCCCCGTCCCAGGACAGAAGGATGGCTTGGGCGTCCTCGTCGTGCTCGGCCTGGGAGAAGAGGTCCATGGCGATCCAGTCCGGGTCCGTCCCACCGTCACACAGCACCAGGATCTCCGAGGGACCGGCGACCATGTCGATGCCGACCTGGCCGAACACGGTGCGCTTGGCCGTGGCCACATAGCTATTCCCCGGACCCACGATCTTGTCCACCGCGGGCACCCGCTCGGTCCCATAGGCCAGGGCCGCCACCGCCTGGGCACCGCCGATGGCGAATACCCGGTCTACCCCGGCGATGTGAGCGGCGGTCAATACCAGGTCGTTGAGCTCCCCCGCCGGCGTCGGCACTACCATGATGAGCTCCGCCACCCCCGCGACCTTGGCCGGGATGGCGTTCATGAGTACCGAAGAAGGATAGGCCGCCTTGCCGCCCGGCACATAAAGGCCCACCCGATCCAGCGGAGTCGCCTGCTGACCCAACAGGGTGCCGTGGTCGTCGCGAAAGCTCCAGTCCGTGAGCTTCTGGTGCTCCGCATAGTCACGAATGCGCTTGGCCGCAAGCTCCAGGGCGGCACGTTCTCCCGCGGAGACGCCGTTTCGGGCCTGCTCGATCCTGACCGCCGGGATTTCCAGATCCGCGGCGGTTCGGGGTTGCCAGTGGTCGAGCCGGCGGGTGTAGTCCAGCAGGGCCGCGTCCCCGGCCTCGCGCACGGCCTGGATGATGGCATCCACGCGCTCCCGGACCTCGGCATCGGAGACCGCTTCCCAGGCCAACAGGGCTTCGAGACGCTGCTCGAAGTCCCCATCCGTAGTCGACAAGCGAGTAATTTCAGCCATTTTCAAATTCGGTCGGGAATGATTTTTTGGGGACCTATATAGATGCCAAGCCCCGGTAAAGGGTAAGCGTTCAGCCCAGTATAACGTATTGCCATCCCAGCCCCGCACCTATCGCTGCCGACCAGTCGGTCGGCGGCGATAGGTGCGGGGCAAGTCCCAGCCGGAATGACGAGGTGGGGGCAAAAGAACAGTCGGCAAGGTTGGGCAAGACCGGAGCGTCGCCATCCTGGCGGCAAGTAGCCCGTAGGATGGGCAAAGCGAAGCCTGTCCATCGAGATGGCCTGGATCTCCGGTCATTAGCCGCGGCCGCTTGTCGGGAGACAAATGAAGGCGTAGCGTGCCCATCAATTGGCGATGGGCACGCTACGCTGTGTGCATCTTCCCAGGTCGTCACGGTTCAGGAACCTCCGTGGAATGACCGCGGCCTTGAGTTCAGCTTGCCGGGCGCTCGCTTTGCCCATCCTACTCGAAGGTCGAGACACCCTGGCCCCGCACGAATGGATTTTGGTCGACCGCCGCGCGCAGTATCGCCAGCAGCTCCATCACGGATGCGTGCTTCATCTTCCAGGCCGCTTTGTTGACCACCAGCCGGGCGCTGATGTCCGCGATATGCTCCAGGGGCACCAGTCCGTTGTCCTTGAGGGTGTTGCCGCTCTCCACCAGATCGACGATCAGGTCGGACAGCCCTGCCAGGGGCGCCAGCTCCATGGAGCCGTAGAGCTTGATGATCTCCACCTGCTGTCCCTTGGCCGCGAAGTAGCGCTCGGCACTCGCAACATACTTGGTGGCGATGCGTAACCGATCCGAAGCCGGGTCCGCGTCCGGGACTCCCGCGACCATCAGACGGCAGCGGGCGATGCGCAAATCCAGCGGCTCGTACAACCCGGTGCCCCCGTGCTCCATGAGCACGTCTTTACCCGCCACCCCCAGGTCCACGGCACCGTATTGCACGTAAGTGGGCACGTCGCTGGCCCGGATGGTCATCAGCTTCACTTGCGGCTGGCTCGTCTCCAGGATCAGCTTGCGGCTGAGCTCCGGGTCCTCGGAGGGCTCGATCCCGGCATGGGCCAGCAGGGGCAAGGCCTGCTTGAAGATACGGCCCTTGGACAGGGCGATCGTCAGCGAATCGGTGAATTTCATGGGGCTGGTACGGATGCTCTCAACTCCCGTATGACATTGAGCGGACAGGACCTTCACGGAAGCGTTAGCCGCAAATTAACGCAAATGGACGCAAATAAATACAACGGGATAAGGAACCGTCGCTGATGGCGAGCCGATTGTGACCGATTCGCGTTCATTTGCGGCAAAAGAATGATTCCCATGTTGTCGGTACTCCAGCATTGCTGTACTCGACGTGATATTCGGTCCGTCATCCCGGGATCCGGCGGATCCGCGCCCCCAGGGTCGCCAGCTTCTGCTCGATCTTGTTGTAGCCGCGGTCGATGTGATAAATGCGGTCCACCAGGGTTTCCCCTTCCGCGACCAGTCCCGCCAGCACCAGACCGGCCGATGCACGCAGGTCGGTGGCCATCACCGGGGCGGCGGTCAGCCGTTTCACCCCATGGCATACGGCGACGTTTCCCTCCAACCGGATATCCGCGCCCATGCGTTGCAGCTCCGGCACGTGCATGAAGCGGTTCTCGAACACCGTTTCGGTAATGGTCCCGACGCCTTCGGCCACGCTGTTCAGGGCGCATAATTGGGCCTGCATGTCGGTGGGGAACGCCGGATACGGAGCCGTGTGCACATCGACCGCTCGGGGGCGCTTCCCCGCCATATCCAGCAGGATCCAATCGGGGCCGGTCTCGACGCGGGCCCCGGTCTCCCGGAGCTTGATCAGCAGGGCATCGAGCAGGTCCGGGCGCGTGTCCCGGCACAGCATGCGCCCCCCGGTGATGGCCGCCGCCACCAGATAGGTTCCGGTCTCGATCCGGTCCGGCAGCACCCGGTAGCTGGTCCCCCCGAGCCGCTCGACGCCTTCCACCCGGATGCAATCGGTACCCGCGCCCCTGATCTTCGCCCCCATGCCGCTGAGGAATTCCGCCAGGTCCGTGATCTCGGGCTCCCGGGCCGCGTTCTCGATCACGGTCTCACCCGCGGCCAGGGTAGCGGCCATCATCAGATTCTCGGTACCCGTCACGGTGACCAGATCCGGAACCAGTCGGGTGCCACGCAACCGCTCCGACCGGGCGCGGATATAGCCCTTCTCTACGCTGACCTCTGCGCCCATGGCACGCAGACCCTCGAGGTGCAGATTGACCGGCCGGGCACCGATGGCGCAACCGCCGGGGAGGGAGACATCGGCACGCCCGTAGCGCGCGAGCAAAGGCCCCAACACCAGGATCGAGGCCCGCATTGTCTTGACCTGTTCGTAGGGTGCCGAGAAGCGTGTGATCTTCCGCGCATCCACTTCGATGCATCCACGCTCCCTGACCCTGATGGTTGCCCCCATATGCTCGAGCAGCCCCAGCGTGGTCCTGATGTCGCGCAGCTGCGGGACATTGAACAGGGTTACCCGGTCGTCGGCGAGCAGGGTGCCAGCCAGGATCGGGAGCGTCGCATTCTTGGCGCCGGCGATCCGGACCTCGCCCTTGAGCGACATACCGCCAGTGATGAGAAACTTATCCATGCCTGTTCAAATGCGCAAATGCGTCCTCCAAGGACGATCTACGCCCTGCTCATCGTTTGCCCTTCGCGTTCATTTCCCTGATCCGGCTGATCAGGCCGCTGATGCCGTTGCGGCGGATCTCGGCATTGAAGCTGCCACGATAGTTCGATACCAGGCTGACATTATCGATTTTCACGTCGAAGATCTTCCAGATCCTGCCCTTCTTGTGGACCTTGTAGTTGACCGGGATGGGGTCCGCACCCGGCTCCCGCACTTCGGTGGAGACCAGCACGGAGGAACGGCGACCGGGCTTCTCCGACAGATAGCGGATTTTCTGATCGGAGTAATTCAGCAGCGCCTTGGCGTAGGTACGAATCAGCAGCTCCTGGAATCCCCGAACCAAGGCCCGTCGCTCGGCCGGAATTGCCCTGCCCCAATTCCTCTTGCCGACGGCCGTCCGAGTGATCCTCTTGAAGTCGAAGTGGGGAACCAGGATTCGGTCCACCAAGCCGTAGATCCGGGAGGGATTGCGCTCGAGCGCCGGGCGGTGCCGCTCGAGTGCTGCCAGCATGCGCTCGCTGGTCTGTTTTATTGTCGCCGAAGCACTGCCCTTCACGTCTTCAGGTCCGGCGGACACACCACCCGCCAGCAGCAGGCCTGCGCACAATACCCATCCGATGACGGTACGATTGAACCTATTCACCCCGAGCCCTCCTCTGACTTGCTGATAAAGAATCTGATTCAACATCTGTTCGAGTACCACTGCCGAACAGTTTTGGCCGATCCGCCCCCCCCGGCGTGAAGCAACTCCCCGACACCCGCAGGTTCCGGTTCCGTCTACTGCTGCCGAGCAGAGCGGTGATCAAGACACCGACGCAACCAGTGTAGGGGGATAGTATCGAATTGTTGTCCGATGTGCAGGTCACGATCACCTCAATCGATTGCTTTTTTGAGGGAATCATTAGGGACTTATAGACATAGCTAGGCGAAGCCCCAACCCGGAAACCGTAGAGCCCCCACAGAGACATACCGGCAGGGACTTGCCCCGCACCTATCGCTGCCGCCCGGTCGGTCGGCGGCGATAGGTGCGGGGCCTGGCGCCTGGTTTCCGGCATTCCCTGCCGGAATGACGCGGTGGGGGCTGGTAGGCTTAACCACTTCAAATTTAGCCACTACCAGAAATTCAACGCGGCCCTCGACGATGACTCCCGGACCAAGGTGCTGTTTTTCAACAATGATTATTATTCGGAAGCCCTGTCGGCAGGGCTTTGCCGTGGTCGGAGGGCTCCGGGACCTGTGTTATACTTCGCAATCTCGTATGGCAACCCATCCCTGCACTTGAGTTCGAGCGATTGATGGCCAAAGAAGATGTAATCCAGATGGAAGGTACGGTGATCGATACCTTGCCCAATACCATGTTTCGCGTGGAGCTCGAAAACGGACACCTGATCACCGCCCATATCTCGGGTAAGATGCGAAAACACTACATCCGCATCCTGACCGGGGACAAGGTGACGGTCGAGCTCACCCCTTACGACCTGTCCAAGGGGCGAATCACCTACCGCGCCCGCTGACAGACGGCCTCCGGATGAAATCATCTCGAGCACCGTAATCCCGGCAGAGTGGTTCTCCCGGTGTCGGCAGGCCCCTATCTGGGGGGTTGTCGCAAAAGGCACCGGTCTACGCTCTTTGCTCCCCTCACCCCAAGTCCCCTGAAGCGCCGGCATCTTGCCGGCTTCCGCGGGTACCAGCCGGCGGGAGGGCAAGGCGGTATCCCCGGATCGGCGCCTCAGTGACGCCTGCTGCCTGGAAGGCGGCGCTCCCGGCTACGGACTTTTGCGACACCCTCCTCCGGGAGAGGGCGGGGGAGAGGGGGAAATTCAAAAGCTCGGATTGTGCCGTGTGGCGGTATATTCGCGCTCACCCTGCTGCCCTCGCTTGCCGACGACACCGGGCAAGCGGGATCTTCACGACCCCGAGGCGCGGAATCCGGCCCCTTCCACGGCCCGGATCAGATCGGTGACATCCAAATGGTCACCGCGTACCCGCACCAGCCCGGAAGCCAGGTCCGGTGTCGCCTCGCTGACGGCCGCGACACCTTCCAGGGATCGCTTCACGCTGGCCACGCAGTGACCGCAGGACATACCCTCCACTTTGAGCATCAGGTCGGTTTCCTGCGTCGCCCCGCGCCGCCCCCGGAGCATCGCCTTGAGACAAAGCCCTGACAGATAGGCGAGCAGGCCGCTCAGCAGCAGGGCGGAGCCGATCGCAAGGTAGGGTGGGCTGTGCCCACCGTGTTCACTGTAGCCGCCAGCGGGCACGGCCCACCCGGCATGCACAGCCTGCATCAATGCGTCGAAGCCGAGCCCGAGCAGGATGCTCATCAGGATCACGGTCCCGAGGTAGATCGCCAGGACGCGAGTCCCCAGCACACGATAGACGGCACCGAGCGTCGCGATGTTCGTGGCCGGCCCGGCCATCAGGAAGACGAGGGCGGTACCCGTCGGCATGCCCGCCGCGATGAGGGAAGCGGCTATCGGCACCGAGCCGGTCGTACAGACATAGAGGGGAATCGAGACGGCCAATACAAGCAACATGCCGCCGATACCCTGGGTCCAGGTCAGGCCGGCCAGATAATCGGCGGGGATAAAGGTGGCGATCAGCGCCGCCGCCAGGACCCCCGCCAAGACCCACAGGTCGATCGCCGCCAACAGGTCGAACACGGCGTAGCGCAAAGCACCCTCCAGTCCACCCGCGTTCGGCTCGGCAACGGTCACGGCGGATTCATGCCGAGGCCGATCATCGGGCGCGGTAAAACGATTGACCAGGGTGCCGCCGATCACACCCGTCACGAAGGCCGCCGCCAGCTTGAACAAAGCGAACGGCCAGCCGAGAAAAGAGGCGCTGACCAGGAGGAAGTCCACGCCGGTCTGGGGCGTACTGATCATGAAGGCGGTGGTCGCGCCCTTGGAGGCGCCCTGGTCACGCAGACCCAGCGCGGTAGGGATGACCCCGCATGAGCAGAGGGGCAGCGGCACGCCGACCAAGGCGGCCCTGACGGCACTGCCCAGGTCGGGACGCCTGAGTCCCCGGTGCACCACTCCCGCAGGCAGATACAGGTGCAGGAGTCCGGCGATGAGTAGCCCGAGCAGCAGTGAAGGCGACAGGTCGAGCATGACCTGCCACAATTGGCGGATAAAGGTCTCAAACCACACGGAACCACCCGTTGTCCGGTTGCCGGCGGGTTGTCGAAACGGTCGACGACACCATATTGAAGAAGGTTATCGACATCCACACGCCCTCATCCCCACCACCGTTCTCATTGTAGATTGTAGAGAGTGTCATGAGTTTCAAGGTCCGTACCGAACCCGGCGGTCACACCTTCGAGGTCGCGACCGACGAGGGTCTGCTCGCAGCCGCGCTGCATCAGGGAATCGGCCTGCCGTATGGCTGCCGCAACGGTCAATGCGGCTCCTGCGCCGCCCAGCTGCTGCAGGGTGAGGTCGCTTATCCCGACGGTGTGCCGGAGGCGCTTCGGGACCGGAGCGCGGATACCTGCATAACCTGTCAGGCCGTCCCCCGGAGTGATCTGATCATCCGGGTGCAGGAGGTCGCGACCGCGGCCGGAGTGGAAGTGCGCACCCTCCCGTGCCGGGTCGCCGCCAAGCAACAGCTGAACCATGACGTGATCCGGCTCTATCTCAAGCTGCCGGACAATCAGCGCCTCCAATTCTTTGCCGGACAATACCTGGACTTCATCTTGCGCGATGGACGCAAACGCGCCTTCTCCATCGCCAATGCGCCCCATGACGACGCGCTCATCGAGCTCCATATACGCCACGTACCCGGCGGCGAGTTCACCGATTATGTCTTCGAGAGCATGCAGGAGAAGAGCATCCTGCGCATCCAGGCACCGCTGGGGACCTTCACCCTGCGGGAGGACTCGCAGCGCCCGCTGATCTTCGTGGGCGGAGGGACCGGCTTCGCACCCATCAAGGGCATCATCGAGCACGCCTTCCACATCGGCATCGAGCGCCCCATGCACCTTTACTGGGGGGTACGCGCACGACGCGACCTCTACCTGCCGGACCTACCCGAGCAGTGGGCGCAGGAGTACCCCAACCTGACCTATGTGCCGGTCCTGTCCGAGCCGGATGCGGACTGGACGGGACGGACCGGCTTCGTCCACGAGGCGGTCGTCGCCGATCATCCGGACATGAGCGGCTTCGATGTCTACCTGAGCGGGCCACCGATCATGGTGGATGCGGGCCGAACGGCCTTCGGGGCGCGCGGACTGACGATGGATCATATGTTCTCCGACGCCTTCGAGTACGCCGCCGACAGCGCACGGAAAGAGGATTCCTCCGAACCTTGACGGCATCGGCCAATCCTGAATCGTCTAGTGCTGTTTGGGAGTTTGGACGTATTGCGGGCGCGATCCTGAATGATGCGGCGCCGTTCGGTCCTCCGGACGGGGATCATTCAGGATTGCTAAAACGCCTAACCCTGGAGTTTCATGAAAGCTTCGAGATTGTGACAGGGCACTTTGAAGTGTTTGCAAACGTTTGGAAGCTTTGGTAGTGCGTCAGTTTGAACAATTACACCTTCTGGCGACGGTGAGCCACAGCCCGCCGCCGTTTTTGTCCATCGCTTAGCCCAACATCCGCAGGGCGT
>Ga0049117_10000672_pt1 | contig 10291 bp, 9 predicted proteins | sample WorMetHERISLAND1_2_FD_55105 | JGI IMG/M metagenome (GOLD analysis project Ga0049117, IMG submission 55105) | Marine gutless worms symbiont microbial communities from Max Planck institute for Marine Microbiology, Germany - Olavius geniculatus... | ecosystem: Host-associated > Annelida > Digestive...
TGGTATACTCCCTTTTTACGTGTGCCCGAAATTGGACAGATAAAGGAGTATACACTATTTTAATTTTTTTTCTGCCGCGTAGCGGCTTCGTCCAACAAGGGTATTCATTCTGATCCCAAAAGTCTGACGGCTTTGGATTCAGTTCATACACGGCATTACGATTCCATATGGCTCCATATCGCAAAATTTGAATCTTCAAATTACTTGTGATATTTAATTTATATCGCAAGCTTAATAATTCGCTAATTCAGTTTTTCCAAAATTATATATTAGACTACACAATCCACACTTCGGCCGAATTGTTGACCTCGGCTATAAATACACCATTGTATCATTTTAAATATTGCTTCTGGCAACCTGAATAATATCGAGTCCCAACCTGTAGACCGCTCTAGATTATATACCTGGCAGACCTACGGAAACATCTGAGAACAATCCGCTATTTCAGATAGATTACCGGCCCTGAACTGTACTGGTCGGCCACCGTCAAGCGGGCCTTGCAGCGGGTAAGGGCCGGGGCGACTTCGTCAAAGGCTTTCTGGGGGGTGTTGTTGGTCTCGCTCAGATGTCCCAGGACGACGTGCTGAAGTTTGTCGTGCTGCAGCTCGTTTAGAAGCTTTTTTGAATCCGGGTTGGACAGGTGGCCCGTTCGGCTGCTGATGCGCTGTTTCAGGGGCCAGGGGTAGGGGCCGGTCTCCAGCATGGTCGGGTCATGGTTGGCCTCCAGAATCAGCAGGGCGCAGTCTTTCAAATGCTGCCTGACCATGGCGGTGGCGATCCCCAGATCGGTGGCAATTCCGATGGTGGTGCCATTCAGGCCGATGGTGAAGCCGGCCGGATCTTCAGCATCGTGGGATATGGCAAAGGGGTGAACGGCCAGTTTGTTGACGCTAAATGTCGTTCCGCATTCGAAGGGCCTGATTTCGTGCAATTTGCCAAGACCGGGGCTGGCCGTGCGGGTTTTGGGATTGATGTATACCGGCAGCTTATAGCGGCGGGAGAGAATGCCGACCCCCCTGACGTGGTCGGAATGCTCGTGGGTGACGATAATGGCATTCAGGTCCTCGGGGGAAAGGTTGCGTGACGCCAGACGGCGCTGGATCTCGATGCCGGACAGGCCGGCATCGATTAGAACTGATGTCTCCCCGTCGGATACGTAGGCCGCATTGCCCTTGCTCCCGCTGGCCAGGGTGCATACCTCGAATTTATATGACGACGGTCTGTTTCTTATCATAGCTCAGCTCAGGAGCTCATAATGATCGAGTAAGTTTTTATGAATTCGGAAGTGGGAATGCGGAATGTGGAAATTAGAAGAAGCAGACATCTCCTACTTCGACATTCCGCATTCCGAATTCCCAATTCCTTTACTTTCCCGTATGCCCGAAACCGCCGGTGTTTCGGCCGGTTTCGTCAAGGTAATCAACTTCCCGCAGCCGAGCCTGGTGGACGCTGTGGATGACCATCTGGGCCACCCGGTCTCCCCGGCGAAAAGTGTATGGTTTCGGGCCCAGGTTGATAACCGCGATCTTGACTTCACCGCGGTAGTCGGCATCGATGGTGCCCGGCGAGTTGATCAGCCCGATGCCGTGTTTTGCCGCCAGACCGCTGCGGGGTCGAATCTGGGCTTCATAGCCCTGGGGCAGCGCCATGGCAAACCCCGTGGGCAGCAGCGCAATTTCACCTTTTGCCAGCGACACGGCTTCGGACACGGCAACGCAGATATCCATGCCGGCAGACTGAGGGGTCATGTAACGGGGCAGGGGGATATCCGCATCCGAATCGGGGCGTAATCGCAGAAATCTGATAGTCGGAGCAGGGTTCATGGGAAGTTTAAAAGTTATTCGTTATTGGTTATTGGTTAATCGTTTAAAGGATATTATCGAATTTTATATATCTCTGCTTGTCGAGTTCTAATAACGATTAACAAATAACAAATAACCGCCCTGCGAGTTCTAAGGCACGATTCGGTTAATCCGGCAAGATACTTTTATTTGCTCTTGTTGACCATCCACCGGCCCCAAGAGGGTATAGGTCATTTTTTCCGGTTTGATGAGCTCATCCGCCAATTCAAGGATGTCATCGACACTGACAGCTTCGATTTTTTCAATTATTTCCTCCAGCGGAATATCGCGTCCAAAATGCATTTCGTTCTGGGCATTGCGTACCATGTGGTTGTCGGCACTTTCCGAAGCCAGCAATAAACTGCCCTTGGTGTACTCTATTGCGCCCTCGAGTTCTGCTTCTTCGACCGGCGCCTTGGTCAACTTCACAATCTCGTCCAAAATCAGCACAATGGTATCACGGGTGCGTCTGGGATCGACCCCGGCATAGAAACCGAACATGCCGGCATCGACATGGGAAGAAATAAAGGAATACACGCTGTAGGCCAGGCCGCGACGCTCGCGCACCTCCTGAAAAAGCCTGGAACTCATATTGCCGCCGGCGATGGTGTTCAGAAGGGAAAAAGGGTAGCGGCGCGGATCGGTGATGGCCAATCCTTTGGTGCTCAGGCAGACGTGCATCTGCTCCAGATCGCGATGGTTGAAATCGACCACCGAACGGTCCGGTGGCATCAGGCGCGGCGGGAAATCGTTGCCGACCGGGATGGATTCAAAGGCCGGGGCGATCAGGTCTACAAAATGATCGTGTTCCAGGTTTCCAGCCGCGGAGATGACAATGCGTTCGGGCTGATAAAGGCGCCGGAAAAAACTTTTCAGCATCGCGGCATCGAATCGAATAATGTTTTCCGGGCTGCCGAGGATGGAGCGTCCCAGGGGATGCTCGCCCCAGAAATTATGGCCCGAGAGCACATGGACGTATTCGTCGGGACTGTCTTCAACCATGCCGATTTCCTGCAAAATAACCGGCCGTTCCTTTTCGACTTCGTTGGAATCGAAGACCGAGTTGATAAAGATATCGGAGAGGATGTCGACCATGGTTTCCGTATGGGTGTCCATCACTCTGGCGTGGTAGCAGGTGTTTTCCATGGCCGTGAAGGCATTGGTGTGACCGCCGATGGCGTCGAATTCCTTGGCGATCTGATAGGCCGAACGTTTGCGGGTGCCTTTAAAAATCATGTGCTCGATAAAATGGGACAGCCCGCTTTCGGTCTCGGTTTCATCCCGCGCACCCACATCGACCCACACCCCCATTGACACTGAGCGGGTGTGGGGTATTTTTTGAGACAGCACCCGAATACCGTTTTTCAGAACGGTTTTAGCGACTGGCACGTCCATCTCCCTCGTTCAGCAACGCCTTGTGGCTCAGTCGGATTTTCCCGTCCCGGCTGATTTCAAGCACTTTGACCCTGAGTTGGTCACCTTCCCTGACGATGTCGGATACCTTGGTCACACGGTGATTGGCCAGCTGTGAGATATGCACCAGGCCGTCGGTACCGGGCATAATCTGGACAAAGGCTCCGAAATCGGTGATTTTCACCACCTTGCCTTCGTAGACCGCACCGACTTCCGGCTCCCGGATGAGTTCTTCGATCATTTTAATGGCCGCATCACCCTCCTCTTTCGAAAAGGCGGCCACCTTCACCAGGCCGGAGTCATCGACCTCGATGGTGGTGCCGGTTTCGCTCTGGATGCCGCGAATAACCTTGCCGCCGGGGCCGATGATTTCGCGAATTTTATCCGGTTTGATCTGAATGGTGACAATGGTCGGGGCGTAGGGTGAAATGTCCGGGCGCGGTTTGTCAAGCGCCTCCGCCATTTTGTCCAGGATGTGCAGGCGTCCGGATTTGGCCTGGGCCAGCGCCTTTTCCATGATGTCCCGCGAAAGCTCCAGGATTTTTATGTCCATTTGAAGCGCGGTGATACCGTCCCGGGTGCCGGCCACCTTGAAATCCATGTCGCCGGTGTGATCTTCGTCTCCCAGAATGTCGGACAGGATGACGACCTGATCGCCTTCCTTGACAAGGCCCATGGCGATACCGGCCACCGGCGCCTTGATGGGGACACCGCCGTCCATCAGAGCCAGACAGCATGAGCAGACGGTTCCCATTGATGAGGATCCGTTGGATTCCAGAACTTCGGACACCAGCCGAATCGTATAGTCGAAATCTTCTTTTTCGGGCAGGATTCTTTCAATCGCCCGGGTGGACAATCCTCCGTGTCCGATGTCACGGCGGCTGGGTCCCCCCATGCGCTTGACTTCGCCGACGGAGTACGGCGGGAAATTGTAGTGCAGCATAAAGGGGCGGAACTCTTCGCCGCTCAGGGTTTCCACCCGCTGCTCGTCCTGCCCGGAGCCCAGGGTCAGCACGCCGATGACCTGGGTTTCGCCGCGGGTAAAAAGACCGCTGCCGTGGGGACGGGGAAGGATGCCGGCTTCGCAGGTTATCGGCCGGATTTCGTCGAAACGACGGCCGTCTATGCGGCGGTCGTCCTTGAGGATCAGCTCCCGGCTGATATCCTTTTGCAAATTTCCCAGGATTTCATAGGCTTCGGCCTGATGCTCGGCCCATTCCTCACCCAGATTGTCGACGATCTCGGTCTTGAGATTGCGCATGGCCGTGCTGCGTTCGACCTTTCCGGGAATCAGCAGGGTTTCTCTGATGCGGGCCGAGGCGTCCGCGGCCAGGCGGCGGACCAGATTTTCGTCTTTTTCCGGTGGTGTGAAGGGTCGCTTGGGCACCCCGTTGGATTCTTGAAGCTTCAATTGAATGTCGATCAGCGGCTGCATGGCCTTGTGGCCGAAAAAGATAGCTTCCAGCATTTCGGCTTCGCTGACCAGATCCCCACCGCCTTCAACCATGACCACACCGGTTTTAGAGCCGGCCACGATGATATTGATGTCGCTCTTTTCCCATTCCGGAATCGCTGGGTTGACCTTGAGCTGGCCGTCGATACGGCAGACGCGGACACTGGCGATGGGCCCGGCAAAAGGAATGTCGGAAATCGAAAGGGCGGCCGAGGCACCGATCATTGCCAGGGTGTCGGGATCATTTTCCTGGTCCATGGACAACACCGTGGCGATCATCTGGGTTTCATAGCGGTAGTGCTTGGGAAACAGGGGGCGGATGGGTCTGTCGATCAGACGGGCCGTCAGCGTTTCTTTTTCGCTGGGGCGCCCGATTTCACGGCGAAAATAATTGCCCGGAATCCTGCCGGCCGCATAAATTTTTTCCTGGTACTCGACCGAAAGGGGCAGAAAGCTCGATGCCCTTTCCTCGTGGGCGGATACAGCGGTAACCAGAACGATGGTGTCGCCATACTGGACCACCACCGATCCGGATGCCTGTTTGGCAACCTTGCCGGCCTGAATGCTCATGGTCTTTCCGCCGATTTCTTCTTTAAACATTATTTCCATTTTATCTCCTAACTGTTGAACGACACTGTGACTGAAACATTCTGATGTGGTTGGACATACATCCTTCTCGGTACTGTCCGTGTCGCCTGCCTCCGGATATGAATCCGGACCTATAGAGCGATACCTATGACCATAAATCGAATTGTAATCGGGATGCTTGCCCGATATATCTGGAATAGGGTGGTGATGATTCGGGTACCGCCGGTTTTAAATTCTCTGTAATTGGATGGGTATAAAGAAGCATTGGGGCCGGATATTTACTTTTTTAATCCCAGGGTTTCAATAATTGTCCGATAGCGATTGACGTCTTTATACTTGACATAATTGAGCAGCCGGCGCCGTCGTCCGACCAGCATCAGCAGTCCCCTGCGGGAGTGGTGATCTTTCATGTGAATCTTCAAATGCTCGGTAAGATAAGAAATTCGGTGGGTCAAAAGCCCGACCTGGACCTCCGGCGATCCCGTGTCGGTCTCGTGCAATTTGAATTTCTCGATCAGTTTTTTCTTGTCCTCGGTTGTGAGAGTCACTTTCTTTTTGGCCTCCTCTAGTTAAGAATCATTCGAATGAGTTTTTTCACTGTCGGCTGCGGCTTGACAGGATCGATCATCCTATACGGCAAAAACGCAGCAGTATTTCAATGGCTGATCATGCTCCTGATAGTTTAATATTGCAACAAGTTTCCCCATTTGATCAAGAACTTTTATTGTTAAATCCGCCTTGGGGGCAGTGTCCAATTCTCCCGGACCGCTGAGCTCCCGCGCTGTGATCGCCTGGCCGTGCCGGATCTTTTTGACCACATGGGCATCGGCCGTAAATGCGGGCATTTGCGGCAGGGCGTCCGCCATATCGATGAAATGCGGCGATTCCCCCAGTCCGGGAACCATTCGTTCCAAATCGGACAGCGGCAGTGCCTGATCCAGATTCCATCCGTTGCAGGCCGTCCGTGTTAACGCCGTTAAATGCCCGCCGCAGCCCAGTCTTTTCGCGATATCGGCCCCCAGCGTCCGGATATAGGTTCCGGCCGAACATGAAACCTCAAAACGAATCATAGGCAAGGCCAGATCCAATAGGCGGATATAGTGAATCTCTATTCGCCGGGGTGGTTTTTGCACCGGTTTGCCGCTGTGCGCAAGTTTATAGAGCGGGACACCTTTGTGCTTTAAGGCCGAGTAAACCGGCGGCAGCTGCTCAAGGGTCCCTTCGAACTCTTTGACTACCGCTTGGATGGTTGCTTTCGTAAAATTTTGCGGCGCCGTGCTCGCGATCACGGTGCCGGTCGAATCCTGGGTATCCGTCTCCTCTCCGAGCTTTAGCTCGGCGATATATGTTTTGCGGCCGTGCAGTAAAAATTCGGCCAGGCGCGTGGCCTGGTTGACACAGCAAATCAGCACCCCCTCGGCAAAAGGATCCAGGGTGCCGGCATGTCCCACTTTTTTGGCCCTGAGCGCTTTTTTTACAATCGACACGACCCCGGCCGAGGTAATGCCGGCGGGTTTGTCGATAATGATGATGCCGCTCCGGTTGCTGGTTTCTGGCATCTGGTCACTCGTTATTAGCGGCATCGTTGCTGTTGATACACGATACTCGATACTGGTTGCTCGATGCCAGAGCGCAAAGGGCATGGCGCATGGCGCATAGCGTACAGGCCTTCGATACTGTGATTTAATAAATTCTAACGATTGGTTCTATACGTCTTCCCCATGGCAATGGTTTTCTGTCTTCTGAGATTCAAACGCTATGCTCTTTGCTCTATGCGCCATGCATTTGCAATCCCAAATACGCATTTCCAAATCCCGAACCCCGATTCGTATGAACCCACACCCCGCTTCACAAGTTCTGCGACAGGGTATTGATGTCGGATTTCAATTTTGCCAGTGTCGTCTCTATCTGAAATCCCGCGGCACTGGCATGCCCGCCTCCCCCGAAAGAGCCGGCGATGGCTGCCACATCCACGCTACCGTCTGATCGCAGGCTCACGTGGTAGCGACATTGGCCGTTTGAATCCGTTTTACCGTTCTTCTGCTCCTGAATCAGCGCAGCGACTTTGACATCTTCGATCCGCCGGGCGTAATTTATCAACCCGTCGACATCCTCAGCCTGGGTTCTGGTTTCTTCTAGCATGGCATCGGTGACGGTCATCACCGACAATTTGCCGTTATCCGATATCTCGATTGAATCCAAGGCCAGGTTCAGCAGCTTGATGCGCCCCAGAGAATATGTTCCATAGACATGCTGGGCGACAGCATGGGGCTCGACCCCCCGCTCCGTCATTTCTTTGCTGATGGCAAAGGCGGCCTGATTGGTGCTTGAAAATCGGAACGAGCCCGTATCGGTGAGAATGCCAGTGTAGATGGACGTTGCAATGGCTTTGTCCGGGGTTACATCCAGAGCTTTGATCAGCCGGTAGACGATCTCAGCCGTGGAGCATGCCAGCGGATCGATGAGTTGAATGTCGCCGAACCCATTGTTGGTAATGTGGTGATCGATGTTGATGATCATCGGTATCTTGGCGACGGTCTTGCCGGCGTTCCCGATACGTGTGAGGTGACCGCAATCAAGGATCAGGGCCACGTCATAGGTATTGGCTTTTTTTATATGCCTGACGATGCGCTGCACCGAAGGCAAAAAGCGATAGACGGCCGGGATCGGGCTGGCGTTGTACATGGTTGTCTTTTTTCCCAGCTTGCCCAAGGCCAGGCCGAGGGCAAGCAGCGAACCCACGGCGTCTCCATCCGGGTCGGCATGGGAAACAAGCAGAAGATGTCTGGCTTTTTCAATTTGTTTGACGATCTGGTCCATTTTCCGTTTTTATCTTCTCAAGCAGTTGATCGATATGAGATCCGTAGTCAAAAGAGTCGTCATAAAAAAATTTTAAATCCGGCATATAGCGCAAACCGAGCTTGGGTGCAAGAATTCGTTTTATAAAACCGCGGGCGCTCTCAAAGCCTTTGGCCGCCTCGTCCGATTTCCGGTCATCGCCGTATACCGCAAAGTACACCCGCGCCAGTTTTAGATCCGCTGACATTTTCACCCTGGTGATGGTCGCCATCTCCAGCCGCGGGTCGTGAATGCGCTTGCTTAGTAAATCCGACAGGGTTTCTTGAATTAGACCGCTGACCCTGTCGGCCCGGGAATAAAGGGTCATATATGTATGATTTCCATTTCTGTTTCGATGATTTCTGCCAGCCCCAGATCTTCGGCCATATTGAAAATCTTATCGATTTTCGAGTTGATCATCGAGCTGTCGTTGCCCACCAGCTAAAAACCGATTTCTGCTTTCTGATAAATATCGTTAGATCCCACCTCGGCCACCGACAGATTAAAGCTGTTGCGCAGCCGGTTGATCATCGACTTGACCACCTTGCGTTTGCCTTTCAAAGAACGGCAATCATGCAGCCTGAGAGTAATGAGTCCTGTCCCGACAACCATATTTGTTAATCGTTATTAGTTAATTGTTATTAGTTGATTAATTGACCCAATCTGCAGCCAGACGATTTCAGGGGTTTCAAATAACAATTAACGAATAACAAATAACCCAAATTGCCTTAATTTCGTTATCCCCCGGCACCGCTCGAAATCCCGGATTTATGTGCCTGCAAACGTTGCTTACTTGATTTCGGGTCGGATCTCTTCGAGATAGTAGCATTCGAGGACATCACCAACCTTGATGTCGTTGAAATTCTCCACCCCGATGCCGCATTCATAACCGGCCATAACCTCTTTGGTGTCATCTTTAAACCGCCGCAGGGAAGAGTTTTTGCCTTCATACAGCACCACGCCGTCGCGAAGCACCCGAATGCTCTGTCCGCGTTCCATTTTCCCATCGGTGACATAGCTGCCGGCGATGGCACCCACTTTGGGGATCTGAAACACTTCGCGAACTTCGGCGGTACCCATGACATGCTCCTTGTAGGTGGATTCCATCAGGCCCACCATGGCGCCCTTGACATCCTTGATGATGTCGTAAATGACGTTGTAAAAGCGCATTTCGACGTTTTCTTCACCGGCAAACGCCTGGACTTTCGGTGTCGGGCGCACGTTGAATCCGATGATGATCGCATTGGACACCGCTGCCAGGGAGATGTCCGATTCGGTGATGGTGCCGGTGGCTGATGACACCACGTTAACCTTGACTTCCTCATTGGAAAGTTTGGTCAGGGCTTCGCCCAGGGCCTCGATCGAGCCGTGCACATCCGCCTTGATAATCAGGTTGAGGTCCTTGACTTCGCCCTGCTGGATTTGCTCATACAGTTTTTCCAGGCTGAGCCGGTTGGTCTGGGCCAGCTCTTTGGCACGCTGTTTTTGGATACGGTGCTCGCTGACCTGCTTGGCATTCTTTTCATCGGCCAGGGCGATAAACTCGTCGCCGGCCATCGGCACACCGGACAGACCCAGGACTTCAACGGGGATCGAAGGCCCGGCGCTGTCCACCTGGTTGCCTCTGTCGTCCAGCATGGCGCGAATCTTTCCGAAGTGAATCCCGCAGACCACCGGATCTCCATTTCGCAGGGTGCCGTCCTGCACCAGTACGGTTGCAACCGGGCCTCGGCCGGAATCGATCTTGGCTTCGACGACATGGCCATAAGCCAATTTGTCGGCGTTGGCCTTTAGCTCCAGAACCTCGGCCTGCAGCGAAATCATTTCGAGCAGTTCATCGATACCCTGTTGTTCCTTGGCGGACACATTCACAAAGATCGTATCCCCTCCCCAATCCTCAGGGGTTAATCCGTTTTCGGCCAATTCCCGCTTCACCCGCTCAGGATCGGCATTGGCCTTGTCGATTTTGTTGACCGCTACAATGATCGAAACTTCGGCCGCCTTCGAGTGATTGATGGCTTCCAGGGTCTGGGGCATCACGCCGTCGTCAGCGGCGACCACCAGAACCACGAGATCGGTGATTTTGGCTCCCCGGGAACGCATGGCGGTAAACGCCTCGTGGCCGGGGGTGTCAAGAAAGGCGATGCGGCCCATGTCG
>Ga0049117_10000677_pt1 | contig 10212 bp, 8 predicted proteins | sample WorMetHERISLAND1_2_FD_55105 | JGI IMG/M metagenome (GOLD analysis project Ga0049117, IMG submission 55105) | Marine gutless worms symbiont microbial communities from Max Planck institute for Marine Microbiology, Germany - Olavius geniculatus... | ecosystem: Host-associated > Annelida > Digestive...
CAGATGCTGACGGGTTTTGATATCCTTTTTAGATTCCGCACTGGCTGATTGTTTGAGCATAAAATCTAAATCATCTTGTCTGATATGGCGCTTAAGCGTTCAGCCGGATTTGGCCTTAGTACACTGATCTTTAAGTTGGCATCTGTTACACGTGCCCGCAGAAGCAACGTACTCATAGTGTTGACGCTTTTTATAAAACTTGCGTCTTTTCAGGCTTTGGCCGGCCGGACAGGTAAAGGTGTCAGTATCAGCATTGTAGGTAAAATCTTCTTTAGGGAAAATACCTTTTTTTGTACCGGTGCCTTTTTGAGTTTGCTCCAGGGATGAAAAATGCGCCTCGATGTCTCGATCCTGGCAGGCCAGATAGTTTTCAATGCTTCCGTATTTGCTGTCTGCTACTGCGGTCTCAACGGTTGTCTCGGTGTTTTTTTCATGGGCGTTGATTAGCGATTCTAAGCGGTGAGATTCATGGACCTCACCGGGGGTCACTTCAGTGGCGGTAATGACTTCAGCCTTTTGATCAACGCCGCGGTGTATTTGATATTTAAGCTTGGATTTGCCTTTCCCGCGGCGCGTTACGGAAGCATCCGGATCAGTGGTGGAGATATACTTTTTATTAGCGGCTCCGGATTTTGTTGTCTCATCGTTTTTGCCTGAATGCTGTTCTTGTTCTAAACGAGATTCCAAAATTTGATAGCTCTTATTTAGATATCGCTTCAGCGATTGTTTGTTAACCACCGAATTGTTGGAGGCGTCGGCCTGCACCATGCTCGAATCCATAAACAGCTTGCTGCCGTCAATCAGGCCGGCTTGCGCACACTGCCAAACGATGCGCTCAAAAAAGGTTTTAAAGGCCTCAACCCCCTAGCGGTTTCGAGCTTTGGAAAGCACGCTGTGGTTGGGAATGTCATCATCCAGATCATAGTCCAAAAACCACAGCCAGTCCAAGCGCTCGGGGATTGTTGCTGCCAGTTCTCGTTCCGAACGCACATTATAAAAGGTCAAAAGCAGCATCATCTTGAGGATGGTAGGGGGAGGAACCGATTCATTGCCGTTAATGCCGTAAGTGTCTTTGACTTCATTATAAATAAAGTCAAAGTCAATATGACGCTTAACTTTTCTTAGGATGTGATTTTTGCGAACGCGTTGTTCCAGATTAAATGCGGTGTAAAACAGTTTGCTTTGAACCTTTGATTGGCGGCCCATCATAATGATTGTACTCCGCTAAAGTTATATTTTACGGTACTTTAGCATAAGTAGTCGGTGTAATCAATTGCTATTTGTGCGTTTGTAAAAATCTTGAAGAAAAAAAACCAGAAATTAGGCGCACAAGGTGAGCCGGTGTCAGTAAGTAAAATTCGATTTGGGCAACAGCCCGTTTAACTTTGACTCCACCAGACCGGTGTGATAGCTGATCACCGGAAAAAATGGCGGGATTGTTGAACGCAGTCCGGCCTTTATTAGATCGTAGGCCCAATCGGCCGTACAAAGGACGAGATGAAACCGATTAACTGGAAAACCAACCTCGCCGTAATCTGGGTTTCCCAGCTGCTGTCCCTGGCGGGATTTTTTTTCGCGCTGCCCTTCGGTCCTTATTACATTCAGGAACTCGGCGTGCAGGACCCGGTGCGCATCAAGTTCTGGGTGGCAATGTTCGGGGCCGCCCCGCCTCTGACCCTGGCCATTTTTTCACCTTTCTGGGGTACTCTGGCCGATCGTTTCGGCAGACGTCTGATGCTTCTGCGGGCCAACTTCGGCGCCGCTCTCGTTGTTGGCGGCATTAGCCTGGCGCCCAATGTCGAAACGCTGATTGTCCTGCGTATGCTCCAGGGGGCGCTGGCCGGAACCATGGTCGCCGCCCAGGCAATGGTGGCCGCCTACACGCCCGCCAAACGCAGCGGCATGGCCCTGGGCGCTCTGAGCGCGGCCATGTATTCGGGGGGCATGGCCGGCACCTTTCTGGGCGGCATGTTCGCCGAGTATTTCGGCTACCGGCCGGCCTTTTTTGCATCGGGCCTCCTGCTGCTGGCAGCGGGGTTTCTGATCGTGTTGGGAACCCGCGAAGACTTCATCCGGCCTTCGGCCGGGCGGGAAGCACCCGGCAAAGTGCGCAAAAACCCGCTTTCAGATCTGCGGCACGTGTGGCCCATTTTGGTTCTTGTTGCCGGCATGGGCTTTACCCGGCAATTCGAAACCTCTTTTTTCCCGCTGCTGGTTCAGCAAATTCACGGGTCTTTGGAGGGCGCGGCCTTCTGGACCGGATCCTTGTCGGCCATCGCCAGTGCAGCCGGATTTCTGGCCGGCATCATTTTCGGCCGCCTGGCCGATCATTTCCGACCGCCCCGAATTGCCCAGCTGGCAGCCCTGGTTGCCGGGCTGTTTATGATCTGGCACGGGTTGGCGCAGACATTGCTGACCATTTGTATTGCACGCTTTGGAATGACCTTCTGCGCCGGCGGGCTGGACCCGCTTTTTCAGACCTGGCTGTCGAAGGAGACACCCCCGGAAAAGCGCGGTGCCGTATTCGGCTGGTCTGCCACGGCCCGCTCGATGGGATGGTTTCTGGCACCCATCATGAGCGGAGCAGTGGCCGCAGGCTTCGGGATCCGCGCCATTTATTTCGTCGGCATCGGCCTTTTTGTCGCGCTGCTGCCCCTTATCGTCTGGGTAGGCAGAAAGCTGGCAGCCGACGGCATTTCCGAACCGAACCGGACATTATAGCCCGCGTTACGCGCAAAGTCCCGCCAAAACCTTCGTATCAGCGAAATCTCGCGTACATTGTTTATTAGGCTGACCAACTTTGAAATTACCACCTTCATGCCCTAAGGCTGCTCTCAATATTTTTAATTTGGCCGGTTCCCCCGGGAACCAACAAGAAAAAAGCTTTTATCCTGCCTAGTTTGATCGTTCCGGAGTCCATATCTCCAGATTGCACTGTTTTTTTGACCAACCCGTTTTTCTCCGGAGTTGTTGTCGGATCTCGATCGGCTATTAGTCCGAAGTTGTCAATAATTAATCGAATCCTCACGGCGGTCTTCACAACCCATACTTGAAGACGGATCGGACTTCGAGGCTTTGGCGTTTGCTTTGACCGATCCGGTTGCCATGGACTTTGGTTTATAGTATGGTGGCATTCTGATGCCAGTAAGAACCTATCCCGCATACTTGACCTATGGCACCAATAATGATGCCGTGATTTCCTGTATCAACCGCACCAGCGGATTGTAGCCCTCCGACTGTATACTCTTTCTGTCCGGTTCGATTATCCCTGTTGACTAAAATATTCGACAGCAGGCTGGGTGCTGTCCCGCAGCGCTCTCAAAAGCCTCGGCAGGAAATCGAAATGAGATTAAACTAGCCAGTCGCATTGAGTGACTGTGGGCGTCGTGGTTCGACGCCATATCAAAGGTGAGGAATACCTATGAAAATAACAGTACTCGGGGCCGGATTGGTGGGCGGCCCCATGGCCGTGGACTTGGCCCGGGATCCTGTCTTTGACGTTTCCGTGGTGGATGTGGATGCCGCCAAGCTGGATAAAATTCCCCCTAATTTGTCCATTCTTAAATCCCAGCTAGACCTCAGCGTACCAAGGGCCGTTGCTGATGCAGTGTCCCAATCCGATATGGTTGTTAATGCCGTACCAGGCTCTCTGGGTTTTGCAACCCTGAAAGAAATTATTGCTGCGGGCAAAAATGTGGTTGACATTGCCTTTTATCCCGAAGATCCGTTGAGCCTGGATGGGCTTGCCAAAGACAAGGGGGTGATTGCCATTGTGGACTGCGGCGTTGCGCCGGGCATGAACGGCATTCTGACCGCCTACAGCGCCGCCCGTTTAGACCGTGCCGAGAGTGCCGTCACATACGTGGGCGGCCTTCCCGAGGTAAGGCAATGGCCTTACGAGTACAAGGCGGTATTCAGCCCAGCAGATGTGATCGAGGAGTATGTTCGGCCGGCCCGCTATGTGGAAAACGGCAAAGTGGTTACGCGCCCTGCGTTGTCAGAGCCTGAGTTTCTGGATTTTCCGGGCGTGGGCACCCTGGAAGCCTTCAACACCGATGGCTTGCGCACCATGCTGGCAACCATGGACATTCCCAATATGAAAGAAAAGACCCTGCGCTATCCCGGCCACATTGCCAAAATGGCCCTACTGAGGGAGACCGGTTTTTTCAGCGAAGATGCCATCGAGGTCGGCGGTGTCGCCGTCATACCGCGCGATGTCACCGCCAGCCTGCTCTTCCCCAAATGGCGCCTCGGGGAGGATGAAAGCGACATCACCGTGATGCAGGTGATGGTTCAGGGGTGCTTGAACGGCGGTCGGCGGCGCTACCGCTACGATCTTTACGACCGCTACGATGCTCCCAGCGGCGTGCACTCCATGGCTCGCACCACCGGCTACACCGCCACCATGGCGGCGCGCCTGATTGCCGGCGGTCTCTATGACTGCGCCGGTATATCACCACCGGAATATATCGGCCGCCGGCCGGCCTGCGTCGAATTCATGCTGGATGGCTTGGAAGAGCGCGGCGTGCTGTACCGGGAGACGGTGGAGGATTTTGTTGCCGTCGATTGCCCCTCTGGGTAATGCGGTGCGGATAGCCGAGTGCCGCTATTCTTGCGATCCTGGCCATGTTGCCGGCACTATCAAATCAGATCATAGTCGGTCAATAATTAAGTATGGTGTCCCCCGAATTCGGCGGCAATCCAAACCCCTGCCGTAAGGATTGAATTTTGTTCAAAAAGCTTTATCTTGATTCTATCCGAAGTGAAGGTACGGAATTGGAGGTGATGACGTCACTACAGCAGTTTGTGCCATTCTGCAAATTTGAAGTTCATCCGATTGCATCGGAAAGCCAGGTAAACGAAATGATCAAGGCTTTAACGGGATAGTCATAAGCAAAATTCCAACAAGCTGCAGGGGCAGGGTCGTCGCGGCCCTGTCTCTAGCTATTTTCAAGTTCCAAAGAGGAGCTGTTTCCAGGGCATGCCCGCCATGCCATCTGCATCCAAGTCCAACCGCATAGCACCGGCCGTTCTATCCCACCATCAGGGCTGAGTTTCAAATGCTTTCTTTGCCTCGGAGCCCGGGGCTGCACTCATCCTTTCCTCTGTTCCTGAATCCGCCTGGGTGACCGCTCAGTCTAATAGTTTCAGCGTGTAAACCCCTGACTGCCAGTGCGCCGAAAGCTTCTGATATTCACCGGGGCACTTTTCGCTGCTATCGACGACCTGGATGAAGATATTATTTTCTTGCACGTTAAGCGTCCATGGATTTTCAATGTAATCCATCTCCCCCAGAGCATCCGGTTTTATATTGATGTCGGTGTGCGCGGGGTCGCTAAAATAATCCGCGAGAGCCGCTTTTAAGCAAGTTAATCGCGCCGCCGGCCAGCAGGATGGCCGTTTGATGGGGCGAGATGCTTACCTTTACGCGGAAGCTAACGTTTTGGGATGTATTGACCACATCGATCGGCCCGTTTTCGGAGAGGGACGAACGCAGCCCGCTGAATTTCAGTTTATCTCCTTTTTGGATCCGGCTGTAGTCGTCGGTCTTCTCGAAGATCAGCGGGACGATCCCGAAATTGACCAGGTTGTTGCGATGCATGCGGGCAAAGGACTTTGCAATGACCGCCTTGACGCCCAGGTGCATTGGGCACAGGGCGGCGTGCTCGCGGGCCGAACCCTCACCATAGCCCTCCCCGCCGACGATAACGCTGTAAAGGCCCCGGGCCTCTATTTCCCGGGCGCGGGCGTGGAAATTCGAATCCAGGGATTCAAACACATAATGGGCATATTGGGGTATGTTGGCGCGGTATTTGTTGCGGCGTCCTCCCGGGAGAATGTGATCGGTCGTGATTCCGTCTCCCACCCTTATAGCCACTTCGGCTTCCATTTCCGGCGGCAGTTTTTCGTTTAACGGGGGCGCCTTGATGTTGGGCCCCCGCACAACGACGACAGCATCCGCATCGCTGTCCGGCCGGACGAAAATGGAATCGTCTATGGGGTACTGGTCCGCGATCATCTCCTGCGGGTATTCCATGTCCAGCTGACGCGGATCTGTCAGTCGCCCGGTGATGGCACTGGCTGCCGCTGTCGCCGGACTTGCCAGATAGACCTGGGCGTTCTTGGTGCCGGATCGACCTAAAAAGTTGCGATTCGAGGTCCTGACGGAAACACCCTCGCTCGGTGGAGAAAAACAGGCCCCGATACAAAAACCGCACGATGCCTCCAGAATTCTGGCCCCGAAATCGACCAGATCGTACAGGCTGCCCTCCCGGGCCAGGGTCTTGAGGACCTGTCTGGAACCCGGGGCGATGGCCAGGCTGACCTCCGGATGAAGCTTTCGATTTTTGAGCATTCGGGCCACCAGGGCGAGATCCGCATGAAAGGCGTTGGTGCAGGTTCCGATGGCGACCTGGTCTACGGGCAATCCGGCCAGATCCCTGACTTTTCTGACCTTGTCCACACGGTGGGGTACGGCCACCAGCGGTTCAAGCCTGCTCAAATCAATTTCCACCGCGTCATCATACAACGCCTTGGGATCCGGGAGCAGTTCCTGCCAGTCGGACGCGCGCTGCTGGGCTTGGCAGAATGCGAGCGTCTGCGCGTCGCTGGGGAAGATCGCGCTGATCACGCCGCATTCGGCCCCCATGTTGGCAATGGTGGCGCGCTGCGGTACGGTCAGCGTTGCGGTGCCCGGGCCGCCGAATTCAAAGATCGCATTCTCATTTCCATGGGCGCTGAACATTTGCAGAATTTTCAGAATAACATCCTTGGCGCCCACCCATGGCCTGAGTTCACCGACCAGATTGATGTTGATAATCTTGGGGACTGGCAGCAAGTAGGGACCGCCCCCCATGGCCACCGCAACGTCAAGACCGCCGACACCCACCCCCAGGGCTCCGATAGCGCCGGCGGTGCAGGCGTGGCTGTCGGCGGCCAGCAGCGTTATGCCCGGCTTGGCAAACCGCTCGAGATAAACCTGGTGACAGATGCCGTTGCCCGCCGGGGAAAACACGGCGCCGATCTTTTCGGACATGCCGCGAAGGTACCTGTGATCGTCTGCGTTCTCGAAGCCTACCTGGGTTGTTTTATGATCGATGCAACAGATGCTCAGGGCGTTTTTGATCCGTTCATATCCTAGGGCCTCGAAGAGCATGTAAGCGGTTGGCCCGCTGTTGTCGTGTACCAGGGTGTGATCGATCCGAATTCCGATCTCATGGCCCGATAGACGCGTGCCTGCCGCTTCGTGGCTTTCCAGAATTTTTTGTACGAGGTTTTTGGCCATCATGCAGATCCATTACCGTCAGGCTATCCGGTATCGACAATCTCCCGTGACTTATATGAAACTTTAATTAAATATCTCGCAGAGCCCGCTGAGCGCACAGAGCTTTTTTTATTTTTCTCTGAGAACTCTGCGGACTTTGTGAGAGATAAATTGGCTTGAGTTTCTTTGCCTATCAGACCGGGCGCCTGCGGCCGGCGGCGGCACCAATACCTAAATCGAGCGAAGAACTCTCGACCAGCGTAATTCCGCCTGTAGCGGATTTGCGAATCATTCGCCAAATCGAGAGTCGCTTTACTACTTTTTGTAAAAGGTGACCTCGGTGGTGGCCAGAGGCTCATAATTGGTGCTTACCACCGTAAGGACATGGGACCCTTCCTTTACGAGCTTTTTTCTGACGTAGCGGCCGCAGCTCCAGGTTGTGGTCCACTCACCGGCAGCGTCGGCTTTGGGAATGGGTTTGAGCGCATATTCAATGTCGGATTGAATCCCGTTGGCATCGGTAACGAGGATATAGACCTCCTGCCCCGGTTGAAAGCCTTTGCCCATAATCACCGCCTCCGCTTTTTTGTCCAAAGGCACCTCCGGGGTGCCCATTACCACGCTGGGTCCAGGAGAATCAGCACTTTTGCTGCCTGACATGTTCGCACATCCAATTAGGCCGATTATCAAGACAAACATCAACAGTCCTAAAAGTGTTTTTTTCATCATGCTCTCCTTTCTTTTTTGTATGTGATGATCTTGCGACTATTTAAATTTGTACCGCCGTCAAAGCCAAACCGGTTCGTCAACTGCTTCAGCGACGAAATTGAACCAGGCCTCTCATATCGGACTGGCCGTCGATATTTTCACAAAAAGACCGCAATTGGTCGGACAGCTCCTGATCCCATCCGCCGAAGGCAGTGTTGGCCTTGAATTTGGCCACCAGGTCCGCCCGGGACAGCGGCGCCTGCGTTCCGCCCCGCAGGTGGGGCCTGCGGATTTCATGGGTGCTGCCGTCCTTGAGGGTGGCCCGCAGATGACCGGTGAAATTCCGGGGGTACTCATTGTCCGGATCGATGACGTAGCGCACCTTGCCGGTCAGGCTGATCACCTCCGGATCGCTGATCCTGGCCGGGGTGAACTGCAAAAGCCCGGCATCGCCGTCAATAAAGCCCACGGCCAGGCAGTAGGGAACGCTGAATTTGGCCGCATAGGGCGTGGCCGGACGGTGTTTCTCGCTCAAGGGCTCCCACAAACGATGCACGGACCCTTCACCGACTTCGCAAAGGATATCGGCAATGTCATCTGCGCGAATGCCCTGTTGGGCCAGCTCGATGGCACAATCGATGAACGGCTGACAGATGGTGCCGCAGGCATAGGGCTTGAAGGCGATGCGCTCGATTTCCCAGCGGGTGCCCAGGTCATCGATCAGCCGTTTGAAATCGGGGCTGACGTCGGGCGCAAACCCTGCGAACAGGCCGTGCCGGCCCTCGAAAACGGTGCGGGGACCGGTAAACTCGTGCTTTGCCAGCAGCGCGGCCCGAAGACCCGATTGGGCCGCCCAGCCTGCATGCATGCGCTTTGTCCAACTGCCGTCTGCCAGATATTCGATGAGGCCGCCGGCCATGCTTCCCGTGATGCCAAAGGCGGCCGCCAGCTGCGGGCCGGTCAGCCCCAGAGCGAGGCCGGCGCCTGCGGCGGCCCCAAAGGGTCCCAGGATGGCGGTTGGATGGAAGCCGGCGCGATGGATGGCTGTTGGCGCCACCAGGCTCAAGCGGCACATGACTTCCAGCCCGGCGGCAATGCCCAGGGCAGCGTCCGAACCGGAGCGGCCAAAACGCTCGCAGGCAGCCAGAACTGCGGGGACCACCACGGCCCCCGAATGCACGATACCCTCTTCAAAGGTGTCGTCAAAATCCTCGCCGTGGATGGCGATGCCGTTGATCAGACATGCGCTGGCGGCGTCGAACGCACCGCCGTGGCCGATGGCCGTTACGGAACCCGCATCGACCGAGGCCGTCAGGACGGATCGGACGTAGTCCGTGTTGCGGGCGGCCACACAAAGCCCGGCGACATCCAGCAGAACGGATGTCACCTGCTGTTTGGCCGCCGGGGGCAGTGCGCCGTAAGAAAGGTCCCCTAACCACTGTGACAGTCGCCCGGCAACGGATGTTTGTTGGGAAGATATCGGGTTCATGCTGGTCCCTAATTTGTCTGAGTTTCACGGCCCTTGAAGCGCTTCCAGACGATGCTGAGAAGAGAGCCGAAGATAAAAAGCAGGGCAACCGACAGCAGGCAGGTGCTGAGGGCATCCCCCCAGAATATGCCGTAGTCCCCGCTTGATAGTACCAGGGAACGCCGGAAATTGGTTTCGACCATAAATCCGAGCACCACGCCGAGGACCATCGGCAGCGGATTCAAGCCGACGTGCCGCATGGCGTAGCCGATCAGGCCGGAGGCCAGCACCAGGGCAGGTTCAAACAAGCTGTGCTCGAGGGAATACGTTCCGGAGAACAGCAGGGCGTATATAAACGCCATGACATAAGGCTTGGGGCGGTTGACCAGCCAGATGGAGGGGCCGAGGGTCAGGTAGCCGATGATCAGCATGAAAAGGTTAGCGCACACCAACCCGGCGTAGAGACCATAGACCACCTCCGGGCTCCCCATGAAAAGCTGGGGCCCGGGCTTCAACCCGTGCAGAAGCAGACCACCCAGCAGGATCGCAGCCGAATTCGACCCCGGTATGCCAAACGACAGGACCGGTATCAGTGTCGTCGCCGTGACCACGTTGTTGGCGCATTCGGGTGCTGCCACGCCTTCCGGCGAGCCATGGCCGAACTCTTCCTTGTGCTTGGACCATCGCCGGGCCTCGTTGTAGGAGATAAAGGAAGCCACCGTGCCGCCCGCCCCCGGCAAAATGCCCTCGAAGGTTCCCACGACAATGGCAA
>Ga0049117_10000686_pt1 | contig 9995 bp, 5 predicted proteins | sample WorMetHERISLAND1_2_FD_55105 | JGI IMG/M metagenome (GOLD analysis project Ga0049117, IMG submission 55105) | Marine gutless worms symbiont microbial communities from Max Planck institute for Marine Microbiology, Germany - Olavius geniculatus... | ecosystem: Host-associated > Annelida > Digestive...
GATACATGAGCACTGCGAGCTTAAATCGTACTTGATCGGTGACATCAAGCCAGTGGAGCTCGTCATGCATTAATCGCGACAAACCACTGTCATACTTCCGAGTTTCGGTAACGACGCGGGCAGCTGAATCCATCACTTTCTGCAACTTGTCTGTTATGACTCTCAGCGACTCAGCCAACACAGCATTACAGTAGTCGACACGAGATGTCACAAATGCGAGGGTTTTAGCCGACCCAACATCCAACGACTGCCGGACACGACGAGTCTGTCTGAGATGAAAAAAGCAGGTAGCACTGACGGCTGAGACATGTTTCTCAAGACTCAAATCAGACGACATAATAACTTCTAGGACGCGTACGTGTCCACTGGGCTCGATGATGTCAGAGCCAAGCTTGATTGCCGGGCCACAACCATCGAGTTTACTCAGACTGTACTTGGAACCCGACCAAAGGAGTTCTGTCTTCTCTGTGTTTTGCTTGAGGCGATGTGCNGACATCCAGTGATTGATATCTATGACACAGTGTTCAAGTTTCCCAACAGCAGTCGACGTATCATCGCAACGACAACGCTCATTCAACTGCGTATCGTCAGCAAAAGCGTGATAGTTGACGCCGTGCTCATAAGCCTTCTCTTCGACATCAGCAGTGTACATAATGAACAACCGCGGGCCGAGTACCGAACCTTGTGGCACAGAGCACGTGACGTGAACAGTATACGACGTACTACCAATGTTCAGCATAGCACTTGCTGTTGACAAGTGACATTACTTCGCAGTGATTTCACTACAAGCTGACAGTAACTAATAGACGACAACGACACAAGACAAACCGGAAAAATTCTCGACGTGGGCCACCATCGTCGACAGCATCCTCCCCCGAAAAATGAATCTTCGGAGGACGGAAAAACGTGAAGTCTGGTCGTCTCATGGCCAACTCAACCGATCGCAGAATTGACCGACGGTTGACCACAATCATCAGAGGTTCACCCACCACTTGCTGGAGCAGTGGCTGCAGCAGGGTGGGCATGTCAGCAGTAGTGGAACTGCACAAACCAACAACATCTGTCTGACATGAGCATTAAACGATTAAATAACTAACTGCAGTTAATCCTAGAGAACACTGTGTAAAAACTGCAGAGCTACATGCTCCGGAACATGGCTACCCAAAAGACAAATTATGCAAATCATGCTGCAGCAAGTGAGTCCTAACCTCATTCAGTGATAGCAAACGCTATACGAACTTGTTATAATCCGTGGCAGGACTGTCACTGCATCAATTTTGAGGCAATCTGGTACAGTCATTTTTGATACTCTGTAAGAGGTAAAAACTACCAGTGAAATAATTGTGTAAACATGGTTGAGACACCAAGGCAGGTAACCTCGAAAATAAGTTGGTTTTATTGTTTGTTCCACTAATAATGCAATATTTTATTGGCTTATTTTTTGATTCAATGTGGGGCTGGGGGAGCAGACTGTTAAAGTAAGTGAAAATTTTGCACAAAGAAATGCATTTTTTTATAAAAAAAAACTTTCAAAAATTTTCTGGCTTAGTCCCATCCCTATACCCCATCCCCTACCCTTCTGTCGAAAATGCAATCATTATGCAGAACCTGTCAACAAATATCCTGACACTGTGGTATGCAATAAAGAAATGGAGCATCTGTACCAGTAAACTCCTCACAAACTAACAACAGCTATCAAAAACTTGTGCTGGCTATTCTGACGTATTTCATGCAGTATGCTGCCAAAAACACTTGGAATGATATACACTATACTAAGATATATAAGTTTTTCAGCCATTGTGATAAATTTTACTTGCAACACTTGGAAAGTACTGCTGTCAGACTAACCCACAGTCATCAGCAGACAGTGCCAGCTGACAGTCCAGGCTGGCGTGAATGGCCTGCTGCAGCTCCTCGTCCTCGTCATTAATGCACACAACGTCAACATACGACTGATAAGATCCTGTCAGCTATGCATCACACCACAAGACACATACAGTCCATTCACAGTAACACATGCAATGCACGTGGGATCTGAAAAAGTAGCCCAGCTCTGGACCAATCGAGGTCATGTGTTATGTTTCAAGTGCAAGTGCAGTCAAGTGCAATGTAAACTGGGTGTGCACCTGGTGTCGACTCGAAGCTAATTTTCAGAATGCTAACTACTTAAAAACCAACCAGCTGGTAACAACTAGTTACCAACGTCTTTGGGTTACAAACAACCTGCCAAATAATTGTTTGTATCACACATCATGTCAGAATCAACCGGATGGTAGTTGAGGGCGATTCGGCTGAAAACAGATCCGACTGAATTAAAATAAATTTCAGTTAAAGTCACTGCAAACCTGTCATGACTTATGCGTTGCAATTTGAACATCACTGCAGATTGCACAAAAGCACTTTGCAAAATAAGCAATGTTCATGTAACTTTACCACTAGTCAATTAACTTGCATTTGGAACATACAGTTGAAATGTTAACTGAAGAGTCAGCAGTCCGCATGCAACTGAATCAGTTCAGAAACCATACACAGCTGCATTCAACAGTTCAGCGGAATATGAAAATGTGCTGGTAGGATGCTGTTACAGCACTCATGTGCTTAAAATCACATTTAGTGATGGTTCACAGATTGCAAAAGCAATGCTGCAATGAAGTGAAATCAACATGTGTTTTACATTAACGGTGCAGAATCAGACGCATTGCACAAATAATAAAAAACTGCATTAAAAGTTAGAACAAACCGGAACAACGGTTGCCGAGGATGATGTTGATGAGGATGACGTGCGAATAAGTAACGGCTTCGAAATTCTGTACTGAATCTACAAGTTTTGAAACATGTGCGTAACATAAATACACAATTGCTTCAAGCAATTACACTTCTGCTGCATGACATCAGAGAAGAAAATGTATAGCATGTCTTAAGTGAATAAATAAATGTCAGTGAGTAAAAACGACAAAAAAATTTACATCAGTTATTCTTGTATTGTTGGCATATGGTGAAAGCGCAAAGCATTTCCCACTTTGGTGAATCTGTGCATCACTTTGCTGAAATATTTGAAAGCGACACTTACTTACAGAACCGGACCATAATGAAGCCAGTGGCAGTAAGGGTTGTACTTGCTGCGGAATCTAGTCACTAGTGGTTATATATTCCACAACTGCTTTATGTTTCGTTTATATCATCCAAAACTGTGATTAAATAAACTTCATTTTGTTGGTCAACTACAATGAAATAATACCACAGAAGAAATATATTGCATTAACACATGTACAGAAAGACATACATTGAGATGAGAACACAAGTAACAAAAATGCAGTTTGTGGAACAGCAAATATAAGTGTTTTAATTCTGTGGTTTTCAAGGGTCTGTACCCACCCTGCTGCAGACAAGTAACATGTGTAATTAATACCGATAAGTGGATTGATGTACAAGTTAAGCCTGGGGGTTAATCGTACAATAGCATGATAATTTGTGATGTCTTTTGATTCCTAATTTGAAACTACACTGTTCTTTTGAAATCAACTGTGTACATTGTTATCATAACCTTTGTACCGAGTACATCTTACAAGTTCACCAACATAATAAGAGATGTCTGGTACAATTGTCAGCTTAGAAGTGAGTATATTTGGCACATGAACTGATGATATAGCTTTAATGCTATGGGTAGAAATGATACTGAGATGACGTTAGGTGATAACAGAATTCGTTCTTACCGTGGGTGTCCCCAAATCTGCAAATGTACTGCTACCGGCCTTAACACAAAACACATCATTTAATCAAATGCTTACAAGCTCCACAACGTCAGCATACTGTAGCATAATGCAATCAACCCTTAAAAAATCCACTACTACGTTCAACAGTAACACCAATGATCGAGGGCATGAAAAAGTATGCAGCAATAGGAAGTCAAGAACTAACGAGAAAGCATTTTACAAAATAACCTTCCAGGCTTTTATAACAGTGACGTGACTGACGCTGTTAGACAACAACACACTTATCACCAAGACAAAACACATGCCAAATAATCACACAAAATCCACGTAACCTTAATCAAAACACTAACACAAAAAAAGTATAAACCACAACAAAAGTAAGAGTTATTAACACAAGCTGGTCACCAATGGTGTGACAAAAGAAACAAACCGCATGGAGCGGAGGCACAAAAGGATGTGGGAAAAAACACCGAAAAGTAAATGCAATATAATTTCGCTGTCGTACTGATGTATGAAACAGTAGATAACAGTTTGCTTCTTAAAAGCATTACACATGTGCACTTGCAAAGTGTTGGATATTTATTACATGTGGACAGTATCTAGCACTGTCACTAGCAGTGGCCATTATTATAAGGTCAAAGCTTGAGAAGCCCAAAACACCTCAACCCAAGTTGGGATTTTTGCAAAACCATTCACTGTTGTAACAAAATGCCTGAAACCAAAAAAAAAATTCAATGACTTCAGGGTTACATACGAAATGTGAGGTTTGTAAATCAGGAAACTTAGGATAAGAGGAACCAGCTGAAAATTTGCAGTTTTTGTTTCGATTTAACCAAATGCAAACTTTGAAAATGGTTTTTAGACGGTTTCCAAACTTTTCAAGCCACTCAATCAAGTACTTTAGCTGCATTTTAGGTACCTGGAGACAGATATCAGCCTTTGCCATCAAAACTATGAACTAGAATTTTTTGAATGACAGCTTGTAGTGAAAAATATCAGTGCAGATATTAAGCAACACTAAAGTCCACTAAAATTTTAGCGTAATGAATATGACCTGATCTTTCACCATTAAATTATGCCTGAGTAAAATCTACGTCAACACTCAACATCCATGGCAAACTCCCAGAAGAAAGTAGCCTACGTAGTAGCAAGTAACAATACTGATGCAGATTACAACGTCTATCATCCTTACATCGATCAAATTACAAGGCGTCCTTTGGTAGCATGTCTATCATAATACAGCGTGGAAAGTGCTTTTCTGCCCGTCTATGTTTATCATGTCTTGGCTAGCTGAATCACCACGGGAAATGCCAACACATAAAGTTGTCTGTCTGTCTGTCCTGTAACTCTGCTTTGTAACTTCACAGTCAAGCAGATCAATAATGGTTATTAGCAAAATTTAGCCTTTGCAAAGCAAAAACCGAGATACGAATCAAAAGCCGCGCCTTTTTTGCAAAGCCATAGTAAAAACTGAAGTCAATTTTTGCAAACCACACCCCCGTAATAAAACTAACCTCTGACTGAGAACTGGCATCTTCTACTGATGATGATGGAGATGCTAATGCCCCATCTGTAACACGAGGATGCTGCACAAGTATTTACTTACATTGTCATCAATTCAGTACTGACAATGGCAAAGTAGCAGCTCCATTTTTATATACTCATACAATGAGACCTTCTGCACTGTAGACATATACAGATTGCTTAAGCTCAATTTCCATTATGCCGACTTTGTGACACAAATCATGACAGTCTACGACAAAAATGATGTTGCTGACTTTTGTGATTCAAGTCGTGGACTTTCATGAGTTGTGTCCTCGACAAAGTCTGCAGCTTTTGTTGCCAACTTTCCCAGTGCTCTGTCACAGACCAAATTCCATTACCACAACACAAACGAGTTTGTCGCAGACTTTGTTGCTGGTTTGTGACCACGACTTTCCATGCCAGGAAGCTTTGGTGCAAGTCAGCGTAATGGAATTTGGGCTTTACCATACCAGGTACTGAAAGTGGCATAAAAACAGTGTGCTAACTAAAATATAAGCGCAATAATTGTAAACACTACAAGTATGTAAAAAGCGTGATAAATGCATTGTGAATTGCTATACAGCAAATAAGGAATTGTGTAACAATATGTAAAAAAACGATGCAATGACTTAAGTTCAAATCAACTAACTGACGGTAAAAATGTGTGCATTCCAGGCAGCCGATGGTGAATATTTGGTGATCCTAGCAAGCACCGTTTTTGACTGATACAGAATTGCAGTGGCTAAGACATGCTACAGCAGTTCCTGCTGTTGCGCGTAAAAAAAGTCTTATCACAATGCATAAAAAGAATCATTCATTATTAGTACACTTTTATTTACCATATATATGGGCAGGGTTACCATTTCTTTGCCATTGGCTGGAAGAAAATAGTTTTCGTGCCAAAAAAATGGTAAAGCATATATATTTTTACACTGTTGAAGGAGTTTTTTTAACTTGACAAAAACAAAACACTGCTAATGTGACAGCATGTACATACACCGTGTCCCAAAATTAGCGGCACCCCTGTTTCAAATATGCCTAATTAAGTTTGTAGTTCATGAATTTCAATGAAATATTGTACACTGCACTAGCTTCACATTACTTACAGTCACACCCATTATGACGTATGCACTTTACTGTGTGTGCTCAATGTAACATCATTATGATGTCAGAGTTTGTTTACATTATGGTTACGTTGTTTGGGAAATGGTTTTTACCGCGGAAGACATAACTGCAATTAAATTTCTAAGACAAACTGAACATTATGGAGCGAAGCATTTGTTGTTATAATTCCCAACAAAAAAGTGGTCACTAACTGGACTGAACAGACTTCTCAGGAAGATTGATACAACCGTGTCAGCTGAGAGATGCCCAGGACAGGGTAGACGATCTGCAGACCCATTTTACACAACGAGAAATACCTGGTGAGCTGGGCATTTCAAGAAGTTCTCTGAACCAAATTGTTCAAAGAAATGCGCAGCTACAGTGCTTTAAAAAAATGCAAGGCATCAAAGTTAACTGCAGTGAACAAGCAAGTATGACTGCAACGTGCAAATAAACTGTTAAAGTTGTATCCACATAGCCTCGTCAACTTTAACTTTTTCTCAGATGAAAAAGTCTTCACTGTTGCTACACCTTCAAACGACCAAAACATCTACGCCGCTGCCGATACAACTAAAAAAATTATTCCAGCTGCTGCCTACTACACACGCGTTCACACTTCAGCCATTCTGTTATGGTGTCAGTTGGCGTTTCTGTACTTCATGCATCCCAGCATCAAGGTTAATGGAAATATTTCAGAAAACTCTGCTTAAGAAAGAAATGCTCCCAGATATGTGTGGCATTTCTTAATATTTTACTTTTCAGCAGGACAACGTGCCAGCTCATCATGCAAAGCAAAAAGTTTATCGTACAAGCTTCGACTGAAGCACCAGCTTTCATCCCGCCAACACTCTGGCCGCCTAAAAGTCCGGATTTGAATCTGATGGATTATAAAGTCTGGTCAGCACTTCAGGAGCAAGTGAACAAGGTAAAGGTCAACAATGTTGATGAACTGTGCCAGCATATCTAGACTGTCTGGGATAACTTGATCACTGAATTATTCACAAGAAGATCAAGCAGTGGCGCACCCACCTAAGAGCTTGCGTCGAGGCCAAAAGTAGCTACTTTGAACACAAACTGTAAAGACACGTTCAAAATGATTCGTCTCAATGACTGTTTCAAATTTTGTAAAAAATGTATCAGGTATGAAAGATTTTACACTGACTTATCTGTAGAGAGACCACTTATTTTGGGAAATGATGAATATAATTCTCGTGCATTCTCATGTCAACAAGACTCATTTGACCATGGTACTCAAGAAAGCAGCAGGCAAAATGACTAAGAAGATATTACCATATTCTGATAATAAAATGCAGTGAATGATAATAGTGTACTTGTAAACTACTTACAACAATTTGCCACAACATATACACATGTAGTAATGCAATACAGCTTACCACTTCTGCAAGTGCTGCACTGCCACCAAGCACTGTTTCTGAAGACGAAGCTGTCACTGTGCATTCAGTCTACACAACAAAACAATGTTATCAATCAACTGTTTCTAGCTTTCTGGCACAATGCTACACAACCGATGTGCAGCCCTCTCTGCCCAATGCTGAAGAAAACACATCACTTGGTTATGGACACATCTCCACTCTCAAGTGTTGGCATTCAGCAGCAAAACAAAACAGCAACAACAAGTAACAGTTTTTAGGACAGTTTTTAAGAAATCGTTTTAACTCAACATTCACTTTGCTTTCATGTCTCACTTCTGCTGTCCCAGTGCATCATTGTGACATTTTTTCCACATTTACTTCAAGTAGTATTCTCAACAACAGCATTCATTTCACTTCCAGTTAGAGCCTGTTAACAGCCACGAAAATATTACCGTGCAAACTGTTGCACATTCACTGCCATATTCCACACCACTACCAAAAACCATAATGCAGTCCCACTGCCCTGTGTTGAATGAAATGCATGTACAACTAGAAATACGTTCCGTGGAACAAGGTATCTGTCCCACTATGACACTACATATAGCCTGGCAGTTGTGTGGCCCGCTCTTGATGAATGTAGCACAATCTCAGAGTGGCTGCCGATCTTTGGATCAAAGCAATCCATAAGCTACATGTTAATCACTGCTGTTGTGCTACATTTAGCATTTCTACTTATTACTATCTAGCCTAAAAGTTGATACTCATTTTACTATCGTGGAGCAGGCACAAGGCCAGTGATGTCTATCATTCCCTAAATCCTTGAAGCAAGTTTCTCCCCTGCAAAACCAAGGTGAGGCACCACAGACGCTGAAAATGAGGCGCCGTAAATTCGAGGGACTGTGAAATGGTGAAGGGCTGGCGAGGTTTGGCAGAGCGTTGTGAACTCCCGAGCGTGATCCAGAGTGGAGCTCCGGCGTAAAATTAATTCTGTGCATTCTAAACGTCACTGAACACTTATGCTTGCAAAATATCGTAAAACATATCAGAAATGCAGACTTATAGTATTAAACTGGTGGCGTGGCGTAGCGGTAATGCATTTCATCCGATAACGAAATTACTCTACGCTGGACCGGGTTAGTACTGCGATGGATGACTGCCTGCGGGCAGGTAAACCATCTCAATATGTAACCAGCCGCCTAGGTCAACTCAGCCTTCCATCCCTCCGGGGTAGGTAAATCCAGTACCAGCCTATCTGGGGGGGGTTATGGCGGGGTGCGTTCACCTGTGTCGGGTGGCAGGTAACACTGTGTGATCCCATATGGCAGGTGACGCTCCGTAGCTCTGAGATGGGCTTCCCATTAAGAGCTATATCACCACCTTTAATCTTTTAACCTTTAAACTTCCGCCACTTTAATTTATCAAAAAAACTTTCCCTATTTTTCTTGGAGCACTTGCTCCAAGGTTTATATGGTGTATACGCCCTTGTACAAGGCTGAGTCTATCTGGCTTGCTGATTATAGATAGTTCACGTGACTGCAGACAGTCATCCATCTAATTCATAGCCAGGCACAGAGCAACCTGTAAGTAACTTTGTTAATCAGACACAGTGTTGTTTGCACTACACCATTCCTTAAACTTTAAGAAAGTGCTAACTAGCAACACACCTTGAAAAACAATGTGAAATAGTCATCAGCATCTGCAGTAATGATAGTCAACAATTACCGTATACACTGACACATAAGTTGCATAATTTGCAACAAAATCATGCCAGAAAATTTTTTGGGGGAGGGGCGACATACCCCCCAGTAGTACGATAAAGAAATTTTTTCCAGCCGTATATTAGTGTTGACACTGACCCGTGGCTCCTCATGACCACCCACATGCCGGTCAGCATGCCTTGCACTACCCTGCCTTCCATCTCACTGTGAATATGCAGATTGCGCTTAAAAAATCGATAATTGATTCATATACAACAACCAAAGCAAGCAGCTAAATCCACTATGATGCTTATGGGTTCCCATACATCAATGTCCAGTCGCGATTCACTCTAATGCCCTCTCTATGCAGCAGTGGTAGTAAGATTGCAAAGGCTAATCTCTCACTGCGTACCGTCAAACAAAGCATTCAGGTCAGGTCAGGTAGTCGCTTGACCGTAGCGTCGCTCTTCCACCGTGACCGCGCCTTATAGCCAGCTTCCATTGATCAGCAGGTGGGCGGTTGTTGTCTCTTCGGAGCTGGTCTATCCACCTGCCACGTGGACGACCAGGACGACGTTTCCATG
>Ga0049117_10000689_pt1 | contig 9947 bp, 9 predicted proteins | sample WorMetHERISLAND1_2_FD_55105 | JGI IMG/M metagenome (GOLD analysis project Ga0049117, IMG submission 55105) | Marine gutless worms symbiont microbial communities from Max Planck institute for Marine Microbiology, Germany - Olavius geniculatus... | ecosystem: Host-associated > Annelida > Digestive...
GGTTACACCGACAGGACCGGCGGGTCTGGTGACGGCCGAAGATGTGCGGGCATTTGCAGCCCAGGCTACCGGAGAACCCGAAGCCCCGGCAGCCACCCCAAAGCCGCCGGCAGCAGCCGCCGCGCCGGTGGCAGGGGCACCCGAGCTGCCCGATTTTTCCAGGTGGGGCACGGTGGAACGCATCGCATTTCGTTCCATTCGCCGGGCGACCGCCAAGCAGATGTCCTTGGCCTGGTCGCAAATACCCCATGTCAACAGCCAGGATGTGGTCGACGTCACCAAGCTCGAGGCCTTTCGGCACAAGCACAAGGCAGAGATTGAAAAAATCGGCGGCAAACTGACCCTGACGGTGTTTGCGCTCAAGGCGATCGCAACGGCCCTGAAAACCTACCCCAATTTCAACGCCAGCCTGGACACCGCCAACTCGGAGATCATCATCAAACACTATTACAATATCGGTGTGGCGGTCAACACCGACAGGGGTCTGATCGTGCCGGTGGTCCGCGACGTGGATCGCAAAAGTATCAAGGAACTGGCCGTCGAACTGAACGATCTGGTCCAAAGGACCCGCGACGGCAAGACCACCGTGGAAGAATTGCAGGGCGGAACGTTTACGATCACCAACGCGGGAGCCATGGGAGGCGGCTTTTTTGCACCGATCATCAACTATCCGGAAGTCGCCATACTGGGTGCGGGCCAGGCTCGCATGCAGCCGGTGGTTCGCGAGCAGGAAAAAGGCGATTTTGTGATCGTGCCGCGCTTGATGATGCCGGTTGCGCTGTGCATCGACCACCGGGTGCTGGACGGCGCGGATGCCATCCGTTTTCTCAAGGTCCTCGTCGAAACCCTGGAAGATCCGGATGAGCTGCTGATCAGTATGATTTGATTTGACATCCTGACGTGTCCCTGTTTGCCGATGCCGGCTACCGGCTACCGGCTACCGGCTACCGGCTACATCCGGGGTATAGGGTATAAGGTATATGGTATAGGGCATAAGGATTATGGTGTAGGGTATAAGCTGTAAGGTTTAGGGTATAGGATTAGAGGCCTATGGTGGAAGAACGAGAGTGGCATTCGGCATTCGGCCTTCGGTGAAAGGCTGTTAACCCGAACGCCGTGCGCCGAATACCGAACGCCATTTCCAACCTTGCACCACGAGCCTCTAACCTGACATCCTGAACCTAATACTGTGCACCTTAAAGCTTATACCTTGTACCCTATACCATTTCGTATTCAGCTCAAACCACATGCTAGTAATTTTGAACGACCGATAAATGATAAAATTGGAGACAATGCCATGGTAATGGGGGAGTTGACACTGGAAACCGAGGTGCTGGTGGTGGGCAGCGGACCGGGTGGCTACGCCGCGGCCTTCCGGGCCGCGGATCTGGGACTGGATGTCACCATGGTTGATCCTGCTGTCCGGCCCGGAGGGGTATGTCTGTATAAGGGCTGCATTCCTTCCAAAACCTTTCTCTATCTGTCAGAGCTCATTTTCGATGCCGCCAAGGCCGACGCGATGGGAGTCGTTTTCGACAAGCCGCATATTGATCTGGCCGCCCTGCGGGCCTGGAAAGGAGAGGTCATCGACCAGATGGCCAACGGCCTGGTCAGCTTGAACGACCGCCGGGGCGTCCAGTCCATCAACGGACGGGTTGAATTTGAAAGCTCCGAAACAGCCCGTATCCACGATGCCGAGGTCAGTCATATAAAATTTCACCATGCCGTCCTGGCCACGGGCTCCCGGCCCATACCCTTTCCGGGCACCACATACGAACCCGGTGGCCGGATCATGAGTTCCACCGGCGCTCTGGCCCTGGCCGATGTTCCCGCAAAACTCCTCGTGCTCGGCGGCGGCTATGTCGGCTTGGAGCTGGGTACGGTCTATGCCGCTCTGGGCAGCCGGGTCACCCTGGTGGAGTTTCAGGACCGGTTGCTGGCCGGCGTCGACCAAGATTTGGTCAAGCCTCTGCACTGCAGGCTGAAGCAGATATTTGACAGCATCAATCTCAAGACCAAAGTTGTTTCCATGGCGGAGATGGAAAACGGAGTCGATGTCAGCTTCGAAGGCGACAGTGACCTGTCCCGGCAGACCTTTGACCGGGTTCTGGTCGCTATCGGCCGCAGTCCGGCTTCCAGCGATATGGGCCTGGAAAAAACCGGAGTCAAACTGGATGAAAAAGGATTCGTGATCGTCGATGACCAGCAGCGCACCGCCGACGAACGAATTTTTGCCGTCGGCGATGTCGTCGGTGGTATGATGCTGGCTCATAAAGCCACCCGGGAGGGCAAGGTGGCGGCGGAAGTCATTACAGGTCAGCCCTCAGCCTTTGACGTCCGGGCCATTCCTGCAGTGGTCTACACCGATCCCCAGATTGCCTGGTGCGGTATGACGGAGGAACAGGCCCGCGCGGAAAATCGTGCCGTCAAGGTGCAGCGGTTTCCGTGGAAATTTTCCGGCCGGGCCACCACCATGGGCGCACCGGAAGGTCTGACCAAGATCCTGGTCGATGCGGACAGCGGCCGGATTATAGGGGTCGGCATCACCGGGCGCGATACCGAAGGACTGATTTCCGAGGGTGTGCTGGCCATTGAAATGGGGGCCCTGGCCGAAGACATGGCATTGAGCGTTCATCCCCATCCGACGCTTTCCGAAACCGAGGGTGAAGCGGCCGAGCTATATCTGGGCAGCGCCACTCACCTGCTGAATAAATAATGGCGATCGGCGAAAGCTGGGATTGCAATCAAAAGAATATATTTATCACGAAAACACGAAATAACGAAGGCGCGGAAGAAAAATCAAATTTCGTGCTTTCCAACTTTCGTAATTTCGTGATCGATCTATTTGAATTCTCCCTCTCCGCCGGAGCCGGCTAAGGTTTGGTCTTGATGAAATCGGATCTGGAAAAATCAAAAGAAGAGCTCATTGAAGAGCTCAACGTACTCAGGCAGCAGACGGCCAAAGTCCAGGCTTTGCAGACGCATCTGCAAGATGTCCAAAAAGCATACAAGGACTTGCAGACGGACTTTGCCGAGCGCAGCCAGGCTCTGGAACGCGAATGCCGCGTCCGGGACAAGACGGCCGAGGCCCTGCAAATGGCTGAGGTTATCATTGACAACAGCCCGGCCATCCTTTTTCGACGTTCTGCCGATGAGAATCGGGGACTGGTTTACGTCTCAGACAACGTGCGCCAGTTGGGTTTTACAGCCGAAGAATTTTTGAGTGCCAGGATCCATTTTCGCGATATCGTCCACCCTCAGGATCTGATCAGGGTACGCGATGAAATCATTAACTACGCCGAAAAGGATGTGGAAGAGTACACCCAGGTCTATCGGTTTATCAACAAAGACGGCCAGATCCGTTGGGTGGAAGACCGGACTTCGGTGGTCAGGGATGAAAACGGGAAAAAAATCTACAACCAGGGCATACTGGTGGATATCACCGAGCGCAAGCTGGCAGAAGAGGAACTGCGCAGAAGCGAGGAAAAATTCCGACGAATCGTCGAAACTGCCGGGCAGGGCTTTCTGCTGATGGACGAAAATCTGCAAATTGTGGATGTCAATGATGCCTATTGCAACATGCTTGGGTATTCCCGGGAAGAACTCATCGGCAAGACACCCTTGGATCTGGCGACCGAAGAGTTCATGCAGTTTATGATGACCCACAAAATAAACATCCTGGCCAAAGAACACCGCAAGGTCGAAGGCACCGTGGTTGCAAAGGATGGGCGCCATGTCCCCATCCTGATTCACGGAAGCACCCTCAGGGACGACCAGGGCGATATCATCGGCAACATGGCTTTTGTTACCGACATGACCGAGCACAAAAAGGCCCTGGCACTGGCCGGAGAAGTCCAGAAGAGCCTGTTGCCCCAGGCCAAACCGGTGGTCCATGGACTGGACATCGCCGGCAAAAACGTCTCCTGCGATGAGATCGGCGGCGATTATTTCGATTTTCTTTGGCGGCGGGACACGCAGAAAGGCCCTTTTAGTGTTGTGGTGGGAGATATATCCGGCCACGGTGTCGATTCGGCCCTGCTGATGACCACTGCACGGGCTTTTTTACGGATGCGCGCATCACAGCCCGGAACGATTTCTGAGATCATTATGGCCATGAATCGCCATTTGACCCGGGATGTCCTTGAAAGCGGCCGGTTTATGACCTTGTTCTATCTGACGATTGATCCCGAAAAAGATTGCATCGACTGGGTCCGGGCCGGTCATGATCCCGCGCTCGTCTACGACCCCGTGCACGACGAATTCAAGGAGCTCAAAGGCAGCGGTGTGGCCCTGGGGGTGAGTGAAGATTTCGACTATCAGGAGAACCGAATCTGCGGTCTGACCGGCGGCCAGATTATCGCCGTCGGCACCGACGGCATCTGGGAGGCCGTTAACAGCAAAGGTGAGATGTTCGGCAAGGAGCGGTTTCGCAACACCATTCGCAAAAACGCCGCCGCGGAGGCCAGCGAGATATTAAACGCTGTTTATGACGAGCTCAAGCAGTTTGCCCGGGGACAAAAATCCGAAGACGACATCACCCTGGTCGTAATCAAGATTCAACCTTGATTTTGACTTAGGTCAAAGCGGTTTATCTGGCAATGCGCTATCGTGCATAGAGTGATTGTACCTGAAACTAATCCGGCAGCCAGTCACCAGTTGCCAGTAATCACAAATCTGAGGAGACCGTCCATGTGTCAAAGCTATAAAGTACCCTGTGTTTGCGATCAAAATACCGCCGAGATTTTTTTCGGCAAATGCGTGTTGAACGAAACGGCCGTCGAGGAGATCTATTGCCCTCGGTGCAGCCGGGACATCGATACCGAAGATGCCAGCCGGGTGCAGGACAATGGCTGGGTGATGGAATTAAACATGGATGTCGTGCGTCAGTATGCCGGCTCGATGGGGGTTTCGGCGGACGAGGTCACCGCGGACTGGGTGTTCGATGAAGGCTATGCCACCTGGGTTGGTATTACACCCGATGATACCCGGCGTCGAAACCAGGAGCGCGAGGAAATCCAAAAGCTGGCCCAAACCGATATCCTTGCCTACTACGAGGCCATGAAGGCCTGGGGCCTCAACAGAGAAAAACGCTTCACCGATGAAGGCTGGCGCAAAATGACCGGCCGACGAATCTAAACCGGATGTTGAAGTCGCGGCGGCCGGCCCGAAAAACATCTTCAACAACGAATCAGATAACCAACACGGATGTGTATTCCTATGGCTTCCAACAGCATAGAGGAATTGTCCGCTTTTTTTCCCATCGATACCGTGGGTTTATGCCCACCGGAAACCATCATTGTTCCGGCAGTGGGAATCTTGCTAGCTCTCAGCTTCGGTAAATTCGCCCTGAAGTATATCGGGCGGCCTCCCTGATTAGCGCCGTCGCTGACAGCATGCGTCCAGACAGATCGGGAAAGAAACTAATGAACATCGAACATCGAACGTCCAACATCGAACATTGAATGATGTATTCTGTCTATTTTTTAAAAAAACTTGAGCGATCTGACCGGTCGTAGTCACCCTGCAAGCGTGACGAAGACTGAAGCGATTCCATCCTTCGAAAATCGTTATTCGACATTCTGCGGTTCTGCGGTTTGCTTTTTTACTTAATGTAGTTTCATATAAGCGGCGGCCGACACCCCGCATAGCGGTTGTCAAAAAGAACGTTCCGTTATCCGAACCTATCCCACCGTGTCCCAGTGTATTTCACCGTTTCCGGCCGTTTTTTCTACAACCGTTTACGCCACCCTTTCAGTGTATTTGGGAACATTATTTTGAAAAGCTGGATAAAAGCGCTGTAGCCCGGTATGGTCCGGTCTTTGAGGTGATCCATAAATATTGGGGATTTTACTTGACAAATTGCAGCGTTTCTTCATAGTTAATCCCTTTGCGCGACCATCGGAAGCATCTTGTTTTTATCAATTTCAGAAAAAGCCCGGGCCGCCCGGACTCCGGTGCCACTAGAATGGCAAAAAAGCCTGCCTGGTGTGGCATCCCCGGGTTGATAGCTGCCCGGGCCGAGAATGGCAGGTTGATCGGTTCTTGAAAGGATTCCAAATATGCATATGGCCGATGCCCTAATCTCCCCCGCCGTGGGTGGTACCATGTGGGTGGCATCCGCAGGCTTGATCGGATATTGTTCCAAAAAAGTCAAGGACGATCTGGATGATCGCAAAGTCCCTCTGATGGGTGTGGTGGGCGCGTTTATTTTTGCGGCCCAGATGATTAATTTTTCAATTCCCGGCACCGGGTCCAGCGGCCATATCGGAGGGGGGATGATCCTGGCAATTTTGCTGGGACCCTATGCCGCCTTTCTCACCATGGCATCGGTGCTGTTCATTCAGGCCCTTTTCTTTGCCGACGGCGGCCTGTTGGCGTTGGGGTGCAACATATTCAATCTAGGCCTTTTCCCTTGTTTTCTGGCTTACCCATTGATTTACAAGCCGATGGCGTCTGATCGGCCCACAGACCGACGCCTGTTTGCAGCTGCCACCGTTTCGGCCCTTTGCGCCCTCCAACTGGGGGCCTTCAGCGTCGTGCTGCAGACCGTTTTGTCCGGCATTTCGGAGCTGCCTTTCCGTACATTTGTGCTGTTCATGCAGCCCATTCACCTGGCTATCGGATTGGTCGAGGGCCTGGCGACCACAGCGGTTGTCATTTTTGTCTGGAAAGCGAGACCGGAGCTTATCCAACCCGGGGCGGAAGATGCCAATGTCACCAAACTCTCATTTCGAAAACTCCTCATCGGACTGGTTGCGGCGACGGTTGTCACCGGCGGTGTCCTGAGCTGGTTCGCCTCCTCTCACCCGGACGGGTTGGAGTGGTCGATCCACAAGACTTCAGGCACCGAACAGGTGGGGGGACCCCCGCAGGCTGTCCACATTTCACTTGAAAAGGTACAGGAAAAGACGGCCCTGCTTCCGGATTACGATATTAAAGCTGGATCCTCCAATAAACCCGCTGAGATTGCGCATGTCTGGCCTACTTATGACGCCGGTACGACGGTTGCCGGACTGGTCGGCGGCGCGATTACCCTGCTGATGGCGGTCTCGATTGGATATGTGCTCAAGCGCCGCAAGCGATAGATGCTATTTCAGACGGATTCTGAGATGGGTTTTGAACCCATGGCGAACAAATACACCGCTGCCGGGACCCGATTGGGGCGGCAGCGCCGGTTTTCAGCACTGCAATGGCTACCATTGATCGACATTTTTTCGACATCGGCTACATGGACTCGCTTTCGTCCCAGCGAACCGCTGTCCATTTGCTCGACCCGCGGGCCAAACTGCTGACAACGTTTTTTTTTGTTGTCACCGTCGTGTCCTTCGGCAAATACGAAATTTCAGCCCTGCTCCCCTTTTTCATCTATCCGGTGGTTTTATGTGCCGTCGGTAATGTGCCGCCGACCTTTCTGATAAAAAGATTGGTGCTGGTTTCGCCCTTTGCGGTCATGCTGGGCATATTTAATCCCTGGCTGGATCGCGATATCCTGATCCGGCTGGCCGGGATAGAGGTGTCCGGGGGGTGGGTATCCTTTGCGTCGATCCTGATCCGTTTTGTCCTGACGGTCGGCATCGCCCTGACCCTGGTCGCCGTAACGGGATTCAATGCCGTCTGCATGGCCCTTGAAAAGCTGGGAGCACCCAAAGTATTCGTCGTTCAGCTTCTTTTCCTGCATCGCTACATGTTTGTTCTGGTCGATGAGGCGGCGCGCATTTTCCGCGCCCGATCGCTGCGTTCGTTCGGCCAGGGTTCGGGCATCAGGTCCTACGGCTCCATGGTGGGCCAACTGTTGCTGCGCACCATCGATCGCGCCCAGCGCATCTATCTGGCGATGAGCTGCCGGGGATTTGAAGGCCATTTCCGCGTCCTGCACCCCCAAAAAATTGGTTTCCGGGAGATAGCGTTCATTTCCGGGTGGACGCTCATTTTTATCCTCATGCGGTTTTACAATCTGCCTGTTTTGATAGGCAGGATTATGACGGAGCTCTTCGGATGAGTCATCATATCATCGCGGCCAATGATCTGCATTACACCTATCCGGACGGCACCGAGGGCATTGCGGGCGTCTCTTTTCGCATCACCCATGGCGAATCCGTGGCGGTTGTCGGGGCCAACGGCGCCGGCAAGTCAACGCTTTTGCTGCATTTGAACGGTTATTTTATCCCCTCCCGGGGGGATTTGAGAATCGGCGATTATCCGCTGACGAAAAAGACGGTCGGCTCGGTGCGGCGCACGGTGGGAATGGTGTTTCAGAAACCGGATGATCAACTGTTTATGCCCACGGTTTTTGACGATGTCGCCTTCGGCCCGTTGAATCTGGGGCTTCCGCCTGAAGAGATTGAAAGCTGCGTCCAGCTTGCCCTTGAGACCGTCGGCGTTCCGCATTTGAAAAACAGGCCGCCCTACAAACTCTCAGGGGGCGAGAAAAGAGCGGTCGCGATCGCCTCCGTGCTTTCCATGTCGCCCAATATCCTGGTGATGGATGAGCCTTCTTCCGACCTTGATCCGCGCTCGCGGCGCCGGTTGATCAAGCTGCTGAACTCCTTTGAACACACCAAGGTGATTGCCACCCATGATCTGGACCTGGCCGTCGATGTGTGTGAGCGAACCATTGTGCTGTCCGAAGGCCGGGTCGCCGCCGACGGACCGACGCTGGAATTATTTCAGGACGAAGGGCTGCTGGAAGAAAGCGGGCTGGAAAAACCGCTGCAGATGCAATGTTGCCCGGTTTGTACGGACCGGGAAAGCAAGCCTGATGAAAACAGCAAAATCATTCGTGCGCCACGGAGAGGTTTTCAGTCCGGGTAACGATTTTTATGGCTGTCTTCCCGAATTCGGCGCCGCCTCCAAGGACGATCCAGCCCCAAGCAATCTCCTTTTATCCAAGTCTGAAGTGATGTCCGATGCCGTCCAGGTGGGCTGTGTCTCCCCAGGTTTCGATCACCCGGCGGAGGGTGCCGTAGTAGACGCCGTAGCGCACGATCGTCAGGCTGGCATTGGCGGTGATGTAACACCGGGGTCGGTCAAGCGGCAGGCGTGCAACGTAACGAAACAGGCTGTCAAGAACACCGCCGTGACCGACCATGGCGATCCTGGAGCCGAATTTGCCGGACTCCAATTCCTCGATGGCAGCCACATTGCGCTGGTAGTGCTGCCGGTGGCTCTCACCGCCGGGGATGATGTAATCCGGATCATTGTCGTCCAAGCGTTGCTGAACCTGCGCATGGCTTGCCATTATTTCAGGAAAGGTCAAGCCTTCCAAAACCCCGTAGTGTCTTTCCCTCAAACGGCGGTCGCTTTGCACCGAATGCCCCGTGTATCCGGCAATGATAGCAGCTGTTTCCTGCGCGCGTCCCAGGTCGCTGCTGACCAGGGCGTCGAATTGTATTTTTGCCATCCGGCGGCCCAGTGCCGCAGCTTGTTTGCGCCCGGTTTCCGTCAGGGGGCTGTCGCAATGTCCCTGGTAGCGTTCAGCGGCATTCAACTCCGTTTCCCCGTGACGGATTGCAAAGAGCGTGATTTCTGGATGTGTCGTCATATCCTGTTTGCCTCCGTGGTCACATCTGGTTATGAAACGATTTCGGTCTTATCTTTATCCGTGTGTTTTAGTGGTTGTCATAATAACGTTCTTATATGAAACTACATTGAGTTAAAAGCGAACCGCAGAACCGCAGAATGTCGAATAACGAATTTAGAAGGAAGGAATCGCTCCGCTCAGGCTTTTTAAAATAAGAATCCGTTCCTCTTCTTATTTCATATTCTATAGGTTTTTATTTGATCAGACTGGCTGCCCATTAACCAGCGGCCGCCGCTCGTGTGAAACTATATTAAGCCATTAAATAAAGTAGGGGCGGGGTTTACAGTTTGTCCCGCAGCCACCAGGGTTTTATATTTTAGATTTACGATCCAAATGAGTCGATTTGATCGCCAGTTCTTTGAAAAAT
>Ga0049117_10000694_pt1 | contig 9914 bp, 10 predicted proteins | sample WorMetHERISLAND1_2_FD_55105 | JGI IMG/M metagenome (GOLD analysis project Ga0049117, IMG submission 55105) | Marine gutless worms symbiont microbial communities from Max Planck institute for Marine Microbiology, Germany - Olavius geniculatus... | ecosystem: Host-associated > Annelida > Digestive...
TTTGTCACGGCAAAACCTCCTTTGTTTTTCAATCTAAGCAATTGATATATAACAAATTATAGGAGGTTTTGCTTCTTTTTTATGAAATATTCAGGCTAGACGGAAACAGCAGATATCTCAGCCAACGCAGGAATGAATTTTTACGCAAAAGCTCCCGGTCCACCTGGTCGAAGCCTTGCAGCAGTTTTTCGGGATCGGCGAAAAACTGGGCCCTGGTCGTGAAAGCTTCTGCGGCGTCCAGCTGTTTTACGATTCTGGCCGGATTGCCCGCGGCCACGCAGTTGGCCGGAATGCTGTCCACCACCACCGCTCCGGCGCCAATGATGCTGTTTTCACCAATGCTGACGCCTTTGCAGACGATGGCGCTGTCTGCGATCCAGACATTGTTAGCGATAATAACGGGAGCGGTTTTTCCCGGCGTTATGCGGTTGTAGACGTCGTGCCAATCCGAATCGGTGATGTAGGCGTTGCTGGCCAACATGCAATTGTCACCGATCAGAATCTCATCGGCGGCGCCGATGCGCACTCCCGGACAAATCAGGCAATAGTTTCCGATCCGTATGCGCCCTTTGCCCTTCTGATCAGACCAGATCGCCAGACGGACCTTCTTATCGGAGGAGGCAACCACATTTACACAGTCGCCTACTTCGATGGGAGCGCCGAATATTTCCACATGCCAGGGCTTCATAAAGGTGAAGCCTTTGCCAAGGTGTTCGAGTTGAGGCCTCAGGAAGTGGTTGACATAAAACTCCTGCAATTTCTGGAAGGTTTTCTTGATGTAAAAAGGCCGGTGATCTCTTCTCACGGGAACATCCCAAAAATATCCATCGGTTCGCAGTCAATTTATTGGAGCGGCGGGGAGGTTTTCAATTTCTGCTCTGTCCGGCTGGGGTATGCGCCCGGGCCAGCCGTAACAAATCGTTTCCGAACTCCGTACACGCCCCCTATCCCCTGCGCTGAATCCAGACAGGCAGATACGATCCTCGCCACCGGGGGAATATGTCTATTGGGGCTAACTCGGATCCAATCGACGCGAGATAGCTGCCGCACCCAAGTTCCTCGATCATATTGTTACGGCTGGCCCGGGCGCATACCCCAGCCGGACACTGCGACAAACGGGATAAAGCGACTATATGATAGCAAAGACTACCGGGTAAAACCCCACGGCCCCTCAACTTAGTCATACCGGCTATCCGCTGCCCGGATTCAGGTCAAAACCCCTAATTTTTCCCAGAATTGGTGGCTGAAAATCTGTCCGGCAGGGGTCAGCTGATAAATGGTGTCCACGGCCATAAGCGCAACGGCGTTGGTCCAGGTAATTTTATCCTCGGGCCACACGATGATATCGGGGCAGGTAAAGCCGCACCAGTAGGATCCGTCATCAAACCGCCGGTCGACGATCCAACTGAATACAATTTTGGCCAATTCAAGATTTCCCATGGCCGCCAGGGCGATGGTCAATTCCGACGACTCGGCAATTGTGACCCAAGGTTCGTCGTGGACACATTTCACCCCGCGGGCTTCGATGATGTACTTTTTCCAGTATTTGTCGACCCGTGCCTGGGCCTGCCTGCCTGTCAGCGCACCGGCAAGAATCGGATAGAACCAGTACATGGAAAACCGGGACTTGGTGACATTAAACAAATGGGGCTTATTGCGGATGGCGTCTCCCAACCTGCGCAAGGCGGTCTGCCAGGCCGGTGTATGATGACCCAGTATTCTCGCAATGGCCAAGGCACACTTCAAGCTCATGTAAATCGAACTGGAACCGGTTAGCAGCGCCATGGGGTCCACTCTGCCGTCAGGACTGATCGCCCAGTGCACCTCCCCGTCAGAGGTCTGCAGACGCAGCCCAAAATCAATGGCCGCTGCCACTGTTTTCCACATTCGCTTCAGGAAATCAAAGTCGCCGGTTATCAGGTATTGATGAAAGACACCCACCGCGATGTAAGTGGACATGTTGGCGTCCCTGGTCCGATCCGCGGGAACCCCCTGGGTGTAGGCGGAAAACCAGCTGCCGTCGGCATTCTGGTTGCGGATCATCCAATCGAAGGCCCGCCGGGCCTGCGGCAGATAGCCGCCGATGCTCAGCCCCATGGCGGCCTCGACGTGATCCCAGGGATCGGTTTTCTGTCCCTGACACCACGGAATTTCGCCACTCGCTAGTTGGTTGTCGACGATGACTTTGCAGATATCGTCGATGTTTATAGAAAGATCAGGTACCGATCTGCTTATCGAGGTCTCAGATTTCATCCAACTCCACCTTTTCTTGTTAATAAACTCGTAACAATATAAGGGATTCGCCGGGTTGGCAAGTACTATTTTCCAGCTTGACTTTGGCAAATTGATTGTTTAGTTTAACGGATAGCTCAGTTGGTATTCCGAGTTTTTCATAATTCATTTCAACCCATTCGATCGGCTGATCGAACTCGTGCACGATTTCTTTCTTCGATTGGCCGCAGTACTTTTCGACTCTCTTTTTCTCGGTCCAAGCGTTAAACATTTCTTAAACCCATTGATTGACGTGATCCCGGAGGATTCAACCGGGACAGTCGTGAAATTGCCATTTTAAGATCGCGATCTCAAAAAGGGTGATCGGAAGGAAAACTTGGGGTACATCCGCATAGAACCGCAAGCGACCAAAGGGGCAGGGGCAGGCGTCTCGACGACCTACCGCTGCTGAAACGGGAACTGAAATTGCGCTGCTGCAACGCGCAACAAGAAAGGAGGCAAAAATGGCTGACAGTGTCTACAAGGTAATTGAATTGGTGGGAAGCAGCCCAAATTCCTGGGAAGAAGCTGCCAGAAACGCCGTCGAGAAAGCCGGTCAGACTCTCAGGGATTTACGAGTTGCCGAGGTTTCCAAACTGGACATGAAAGTCGAAGACGGCAAGGTCTCAGCCTATCGGGCCCGGGTAAATCTCTCCTTTAAATACGGTGGGGGCGAATAAACCGCCGAATAGTGATCGATAAAAATGGTGTTCGGTGTTTTGCGAAGCCTGCATGCGCCCAACACCATTTTTTTACCGCCAAACGAAAAAAAAACAGCCCCATCAACAGTTTAATTATTCCAGAGTGAGACGACATCATGGCCCAGGTCAAAGCGCATTACGACAATTTTCTGGCACCCCATTATGCCTGGATCTTTGGCGGTTCTGAGCTGAAACTGGAAGAGAACCGCAATTTTTTTCGTGATCACGGAATCCGGCCGGTGCTTTCCGGCCTGGCCGTGGATTTGGGTGCCGGATGCGGCTTTCAATCGATTCCCCTGGCCGAGGCAGGCTTTAAAGTCATGGCGATCGATATCAGCCGGCGCCTGCTGGCGGACCTGAAAAAAAACGCCGGCGGGCTTGACATCGACACCATCGAAGATGATCTGCTGAATTTTGGCAAACACAGCCCGGACCACCCGGAGATCATCGTCTGTATGGGCGATACCCTGACCCATCTTGAATCCCTGTCGGCAGTTGATACATTGTTTCATAGCACCTGTCGGGTATTGGCCGGCGGCGGTTTGCTTGTACTTACCTTCAGAGATCTGGTCTTTGAATTGAAAGGACTGGAGCGCTTTATACCGGTGAGAAGTGATTCCAATTTGATCTTTACCTGTTTTCTGGAGTATGAAAAGGAGCATGTCAAGGTTCACGATGTCATCTATGAAAAAATCCATGAGCAATGGCAAATGCGAAAAGGCGTTTACCGCAAACTGCGCATCCCGCCCGACTGGGTCAAAGACCGTTTGGATAGAATCGGATTTGACGTGGAAACATTTGACCTCCGCCATGGGATGGTGACAGTCCTCGCCCGCAGGAAAAGGGGCGCCGGGCGAGCAGACCGCTAAAACCGTTTCAATTTTGCTCACAACCTCTTGCGCAACGCGGCAAGGAACTAATGTGTTTATCGATATAAAATACAGCCAATACCCTATTGAGTTTGGCATTGATTGTAAATAGTCTGTCGTTGAGCCGAACGGCCCATTATTAATTGGAGGCATTTTTTCAACAGCCCGTCTATTTCCAGCTGCCTTGTAAGTTTTCAACCCAATTCAGGACTAAGGGACAGTCGCCATAGCAATTTTCGGTCCTTTGAAGTGTCCCTAAACTGTTGAACTATGACGGACAACATCCAATACTTCTGGCTGATTATTTATTTGTTTGCCCTGGTAGCGCTGTTTACCTACGGAATGAACTGCTATTTACTCATCATCTTCTATCGGCTGAAGCGTCCCAAAGCCCTGCGGCAGCATGCCGAGATCAAGAAAAAATTCTACCGCGACGTGCCCCCCCGGAACTGGCCCAAGGTGACTATCCAGCTGCCGATTTTCAATGAGCGTTATGTGGTCGAACGTTTGATCCTGTCGGTCTGCCGGTTTGACTACCCGAGGGAGCTGCTTGAAATCCAGGTTCTGGACGATTCCACGGATGACACCGTTGTCATCGCCCGGTCCGTGGTCGGGCGAATGCGGGCCCAGGGGTTCGATATTCACTACATCCGCCGTGATAACCGCGACGGCTTCAAAGCCGGGGCCCTGAAAGCAGGCCTCGAAACGGCCACGGGCGACCTTGTGGGGATTTTCGATGCCGATTTTATCCCAACCAGCAGCTTTTTGAAGGAGACGGTACCCTATTTTACAGATCCCAAGATCGGCATGCTGCAAACCCGCTGGGGCCATATCAACAGCGACTATTCGCTGCTTACCAGAGCACAGTCGATGGGAATCGACGGCCATTTCGGCATCGAGCAGGCCTCGCGTGCCTGGAGCGGATTTTTTATGAATTTTAACGGCACGGCCGGCGTCTGGCGCAAAACAACCATCGAGGATGCCGGCGGCTGGCAGGCCGACACCCTCACCGAAGATCTGGACCTAAGCTACCGCGCCCAGCTGAAAGGCTGGAAGCTTAAATTCGTGACCGATGTGGTCTGCCCGGCCGAGGTACCGGTAACCATCAATGCCTTTAAATCTCAGCAGCATCGCTGGGCAAAGGGATCCATCCAGACCGCCAAAAAAAATCTTGGCCAGTTGTTTAGATCCGACGAGTCGCTTCTGGTTAAAATCCAGGCATTTTTGCATCTGACCCACTATATGGTTCATCCCATGATGCTGCTGGTGGTGCTGACTTCCATCCCGATGCTGTACTCCCAATGGTTTTTTGACACCCTCGCTTTTCCGATCATGATATTTACCCTGCTGTGTCTGGCCACCTGCGGGCCGTCGACCCTGTATCTATTTTCCCAAAGACTTCTTTATCGCGATTGGAAAAGCCGGATCAAGTTTTTGCCGTTTCTGATGTGCCTGGGCACGGGGATTGCCGTCAACAACACCAAAGCGGTCCTGGAGGCGTTTTTCAATATCAGAAGCGGTTTTGTTCGCACCCCCAAATACGGTATCAGCAAGCAAGGGGACAGCTGGCACGGGAAACGCTATTCGATTCCGCTGGATGCCATCTCGATTCTCGAATTTATTCTGGGGGTCTATTCGTTGACCGGGCTTTTGATGTTTCTTTTTTTCAGCAAGTACCTCGTCAGCCCCTTCCTGCTGATATACACCTCAGGATTCTTCTACGTTTTTTTTCTCTCGGTCAAACACGGATATGGAAAAACCCAGTCATAAGCAGACCGGCACGCCGATTTCCAGGGTGACGCTCGCCGTAGTTACCGGATCGGGGATTGTGTGCGCTGCGATCTACTTTCTCAATTTCAAACTCCACGCTCTGGTTGCGGGCCTCGCCGGCCTGGCGGGGCCTGAATTTTATGTCGTCATCTTTTTGTTGCTCAGCGCCTTGTATCTGGCTGCCGTTGTATTGGTTTTAAAAGCGATTCCGGCCGGGGCCGCTTCCCGGTTTCTGATCGGGATCATCCTTATTTTTGCCGTCATCTTCAGGATCAGCCTGGTTCCGGCGGCACCGAACGTGCTTTCCGGAGACATGTATCGCTATATTTGGGACGGCCCGTCCAGCAAAACGGCGTCAATCCCTACCGCTACCCACCCAGCGCACCGGAACTCGAAACCCTGCGGGACAACCGGATTTTTCCGAACATAAACCGCAAAGACTACCGGACCCTTTATCCGGCCGGGGCCCAGATTTTTTTCAGACTATCCCATGGGCTGGTGGGCGACAGCGTCGCCGGCTTTAAGGCGATCATGGTTTTTTTCGACATCCTGACCCTGCTGGTGTTGCTTGCCCTGCTGCGCAATTTGCGGCTGCACCCGACCCGGATTATCATTTATGCCTGGAATCCTCTGGTCATATTCGAAATTGCTTACAGCGGGCATCTCGAGGGATTGACGGTATTCCTGGTGGCAGCGGCCGTTTACTTATTCGCTGTCCACAAAAAAATAGCCGGGGCGGTCATGCTGGCTTTTTCAGCGGGGGTAAAGATGTATCCGGCCCTCCTGCTGGCGGCTTTCCTGAATCGGGGCGACAGAATCAAAGCGCTGGCGGCGTTTTTGGCAACCCTTGTGCTGCTCTACATGCCCTTTGTCGGCGTGGGTCGCAATGTATCCGGTTTTTTGCCGGTTTATCTGAAAAATCCTTATGAAAGCTTCAACCTGGGCCTAAAGTACCTGCTGATGCGCCTGATCCCCGGTCTCGACTACTACCTGCTGTCCCTGATTTTTGTCACGGTTTTGGCGCTGGTGGGGCTGGTTGTTTTCTTCAAACCCAAAACGGATTCAGAAATGCTGGGGCATGCCTATGTTCTGACGGGATTGCTGATGATCCTGACGCCGGCTTCGCTTCATCCCTGGTATGTTATCCTGATTATCCCCTTTCTGGTAATCTATCCCAGCCCGGCCTGGCTGATCTTCGCTTGCACGGTCAGCCTGTCCTATTTGAAGTATTCCTCGCCCCTGGGGATTATGCCCACTTGGATTTTGCTGGTCGAATACGTGCCGCTGTTTGCACTTCTGGCAGGCGGCTTTATATTAAGAAAGTATCCTTTGCAGGCCAACGCTTCCGGCATGGAACTCACCCGAAAAAAAGAGAAGATGGCGGAGGTGCCACGATGAGAAAAAATGCAATTCTGATTGCTGTTCTGATATTTGTCGTCACCGCAGGCGGCCGGCCCGGTTCGGCTGCCGATTTCGACCATTCGAGTTTCGACCGCGTATTAAAAACCTATGTGGACCCCCAGGGGCTGGTTGATTACAACGGTGTCGCCGCCGACCGATCCTTCAAAGACTATATGGCGTCACTGGAATCGGCCCGACCCGATACCCTGTCCCGCGACGGCCGACTGGCCTTCTGGATAAATGCCTACAACGCCGTCACCATCGCCAAGGTCATCGAATGGAAGCCCAAAAAAAGTGTACGTGAAACCATCGTGCCGGGCGTCTGGACCTCAACCAAATTTTTTACCACCCGGCAGCACGTTGTGGCCGGCAGGAGTCTGAGCCCGGACGATATCGAGCACGACATCCTACGTCGGCAGTTGAAAGATCCCCGGATTCATTTTGCCATCATCTGTGCATCGTCGAGCTGCCCGCGATTGCCGCAGTTTGCCTACACCGCTGAAAATGTGCAGGCCAGGCTGGAGTCGGAAACCCGCCGATATATAAACTCGGAGCGCGGAGTAAAAATCGACGCCGCCAATAACACCCTCTACATATCAAGGTTGTTCGACTGGTTCGCCGGGGATTTCGAATCGAAATCAGGATCGGTTCAGAAATATATGAGACCGTATCTCGATGCGCAAGCGCTGGATTATTGGGCCACAGGGCCCAAAATCAAATTTTTGCACTACGACTGGTCCCTGAATGCGCAGGCGCCGCTTAGGTGACGGATGACCCTGCTTCGCCCTCCAGGCTACGCAGGGCAAGCAGACGGCAGAAGACGGATGACCCTGCTTCGCCTTCCAGGCTACGCAGGGCAAGCAGAAGACAGAGGGCAGATGACAGATGACGGAAGACGGACGACAGAAGACGGATGACCCTGCTTCGCCCTCCAGGCTACGCAGGGCAAGCAGATGACGGATGACAGATGGCAGATGACGGAAGACGGACGACAGAAGACGGATGACCCGTCTTCGCCCCGCCGGACGGGACTTCGTCGCGGCACGCAGATGACAGAAGGCCATGTTCAGCGGGAAAATGAAATTGGCATCAAAGCGCATAGCGCATAGGCATAATGCTTGGGGCTAGCGTCTGGTAATTCTGAGATGTCCGGCTCATCGAATTTAACCCTAAGCGTCATCCGCTGAGCTCCATGCCCTATGCTCGCTGCGCTTTGTCGCCGGCATCCAGAACCGAATATCGGGCATCGAGAAACGAGGATCCAGTATCGAGAATCCAGCATCCAGTATCGAGAATCGAGGATCAGGCATGAAAATATCCGTGGTCATACCGGCCTTCAATGAAGAAGGCGCCATCGGGGAAGTGGTCGGCGCCGTGCCTGCAGACCGGGTTCACGAGATTATCGTGGTCGACAATGCCTCGACCGACGACACGGCCGGGCGGGCATCCGCAGCCGGAGCGCGGGTTGTCCAGGAAGCGCGGCCAGGCTACGGGTCGGCCTGCCTGGCCGGAGCGAGGGCCGCTGCTGCTGCCGGGGCCGACCTGATCGTATTCCTGGACGGCGATCGCAGTGACGATCCACAGCAGTTGGATGCCGTCGCCGGTCCGGTTCTGGAGAATCGCGCCGACCTGGTGATCGGCAGCCGCATCAAGGGCGTGCTGGAAAAGGGCGCCATGCCGTTTCACGGCCGGCTGGGAAACCGCCTGATCGTTATGCTGCTGCGGCTGCTCTACGGTGCAGACATCACCGATATCGGATCGTTTCGGGCTGTGAAAGCGCAGACATTACGCCAGCTGAACATGGAGCAGATGACCTATGGCTGGCCGGTGGAAATGGTGGTCAAGGCCGCCCGTCGGGGATTGCGGATCCAAAGCGTGCCGATAAACTACCGCAAGCGCATTGGAGAATCCAAGGTCACCGGAACCGTGCGCGGCTCGATCCTGGCCGCCTATTATATGTTTTTAGTGCCGATGAAGTACTTTTTTAAAACGTAACTCGATGCTTGATACTGGATTCTCGATTCTCGATGCTGGCATCCGGCATCCGGCATCCGGTATCCGGTATCGAGAATCGAGCATCAACACACCAATTAACAAATTGCTGAATGCAGCATTCACATAGACGGGAGTGAGTAGCATGATTTCTGTAGGAATTGGCCTGACCAGCAACTGTAATCTGAACTGTGCACACTGCTATCGCGATCAGGACCGGATCTACGACCTGACCCTGGACGATGTCCGCAAGGTCTGCGAAAGCCTTGACATCGGATCTGTCGGTTTCGGCACCGGCGAGAACGGATTGAATCCGGAGTATTTTAAGATAGTCGACTACCTGCACAGCCGCGATATTAAAATGACCCTGGCCTCCAACGGCTATACCCTGTCGATCACGCCGGATGAGGAGCTGCGGTATTTTGGCGATGTGGAGTTTTCAGTGGATTTTCCGGATCAGCGCCGTCAGGACGAGTTCCGCGGCGAAGGCAACTGGCGCACGGTCATGGAGGGCATCGAGCGCTGCCGGCGCCTCGGCATCCGGGTTTCGATCCTGGCGGTATAGATGAACTTGAACTATAAAGATCTGGGGAGCATCGCGCGCTTGGCGGCTTCATTCGATGCGAATTTTCGCGTCAATGCCTACCAGCCCATGTACACCGAGGAATTCACCCCCAATTTCGATCAATACTGGGAGGCTTACCGGATTCTCTTTGAGCAGAGTGAAATTATTTCCGTCACCGAACCGCTGGTGAATACCTTTCTGGGTGCCAACGGTTTGAAAGGAACGCCCTGTGGCGGCCGCAGCATGCGTGTTACCCCGGACAGAAAGCTGAAGGCCTGCGTCTACTGGCCCGAGTCGGATCTGAGCATAGATGACCTGGCGCAAAAAAAAGAAGCCATCTTCGAC